>OEKJ01000202.1_pt5 | contig 9325 bp, 7 predicted proteins | sample 1503081 | NCBI WGS metagenome assembly OEKJ01 (sample SAMEA104379565, study PRJEB20068) | metagenome | biome: 1000743; feature: 77; material: 1998 | place: USA | collected 2012 | depth 25 m | reverse complement strand
ATCAGGTCCCAGCCGATGATCCAGGCGATGAGCTCACCGAGGGTCGCGTAGCCGTAGGTATACGCCGAGCCCGCGACCGGGATCATCGCGGCGAATTCGGCGTAGCACAGACCGGCCAGCGCGCACGCGCTCCCCGCGAGCACGAACGACCAGACGATGGCAGGACCCGCGTAGGCGGCCGCCGCCTGGCCCGTGAGCACGAAGATGCCGGCGCCGATGATCGCGCCGATGCCGAGGAACACGAGATTGACCGGGCCCAGGGCGCGCTTCAGGCTGTGGTCGATGGCGACCTCAGTCTGAAGGCCCGCGATATCCTTGCGGCGGAAGAGGCTCATGAGTTGTCCGGAGTGAGGGGAGAACTGCGGTGAACGGTGGACGGTCAACAGTGAACGGGGGCTCCTGCGTACCGCGGAGTCCCCTGTTCACCGTTCACTGTTCACTGTTTACGCCGTCAGGCACTGTAGTTGGGTGCTTCCCGGGTGATGGTGACGTCGTGCGGGTGGGACTCGCGGAGGCCAGCCGACGTGATCCGGATCAGTTCCACGTCACACTGGAGCGCGGCGATGTCGGCCGCGCCGACGTATCCCATGCCGCTGCGCAGGCCGCCGACCATCTGGTAGAGTACATCGGCCACCGGTCCCTTGTAGGGGACACGGCCCTCGATGCCCTCGGGCACCATCTTGGTGGACGTCATCTCGCCCTCCTGGAAATACCGGTCGGCGGAGCCGTCCTGCATGGCGGCCAAGCTGCCCATCCCGCGGATCATCTTGTAGCGACGACCTTCGGCCAACACAGACTCGCCGGGGCTCTCCTCGGTGCCGGCGAGCATCGAGCCCATCATTGCGGACGAAGCGCCGGCGGCGATGGCCTTCACGACGTCACCGGAGTACTTGATCCCGCCGTCGGCGATGATCGGCACGTCGCCCGCGCCGCGGACCGCGTCCATGATGGCCGTGACCTGAGGAACACCGACGCCGGTCACGACCCGGGTGGTGCAGATGCTGCCGGGCCCGATGCCCACTTTCACGGCATCTGCGCCCCGGCGGACCAGTTCGCGAGCGCCCGCCTCGGTCGCCACGTTACCGGCCACGAGCTGCACGTCCGGGAACGCTTCGCGGACGGCGTCCACGGTCTTCAGCACGCCCTCGCTGTGCCCGTGCGCGGAGTCCACGATCAGTACATCCACGCCCGAGCCCACGAGCGCCCGCGCGCGCGTGAGTGTGTCCGGCGCCGCACCCAGCGCGGCCGCCACCCGAAGCCGACCGTGGTGGTCCTTGTTGGCATCGGGATGCTCCCGGCGCTTGAAGATGTCCTTGACGGTGATCAATCCCTTGAGCACGCCCTTGGCGTCCACGACGGGCAGCTTTTCGATGCGGTGCCGCGCGAGAATCCGCTCGGCCTCATCGAGGTCGGTGCCGACCGGGGCGGTGACGAGCTTCTCTTTCGTCATGGCGTCCCGGATCGGCTGGTCGAGATTGCGCTCGAACTGGAGATCACGATTGGTGATGATGCCGATGAGCCGTCCGTCGCCGTCCACAATCGGAACGCCGGAGATCTTGAAGCGGCGCATGAGCGCGTAGGCTTCCCGCACCGGACGGTCCGGGCCCAGCGTGATGGGGTTCAAAATCATCCCGCTCTCGCTGCGTTTCACCCGATCCACCTCGGCCGCCTGCCGCTCCACCGACATGTTCTTGTGGATGACGCCGATGCCGCCCGCCCGGGCCATTGCGATGGCCATCTCGGCTTCGGTCACCGTGTCCATCGCGGCGGAGACGAGCGGAATATTGAGGGGGATGGTACGGGTGAGGCGGCTTTTGGTCGAAACCTCGCGCGGGTGCACCGTGGAGTGCCGGGGCACGAGGAGCACATCATCGAACGTGAGTCCGGCGGCTTGGCGGATACGGCTCATGCGGGCTCGGCTAGCGGATACACGGCGGCCCGCAGACGTCCAGGCGGGACGACCAGCGGGCCGGGGGGTAACGGTGCCATCTCGAAGTCTAGGGGCCGGAGCGACCGAAATCAAGCACCGGCAAGCCATGGTAGTGCTGCATTCTCATCGTAACGGACGGCTCGGGTCCAGCAGCGAGCAAATCTCTTCAATCGTCCAAACATGGTCCGTGAGCCCTGCCGCCATCGCAGGCGAAGTCGGGTAGTGCTGCGGGTGGGCCTTGGTGAGCGTCTGATGGGGCCGGGCGAAGTTGTAGAACATGAAATGCAGGGAGACGGCGTGCGCGTGGTTCGCCGCCTTTTTCGAGAAGGCGTTAGTCAGTCGAGTAAACCGCCGCATCGCCATCCGCATCGTCAGATTCGACCGCTCGACATAGGACGTGGACACATCCGATTCAACCGGTTCGCCCATGACCCACACCTTCTGACTCCCAATGCATATCGGCGGGCTGTAGCGCCGCTCGGCGTGCGGATCAATCGCAAACATCTTCACAAGCTGCGCGTAATCGGTCCCGTTCCAGCCAAACGCATCCTCGACGGCAGGGAGATACCAGTTGAGTCCATCCGTCGTAAGCTGGACGCGATTAGCGAGACGGGCGCGAAGGTCGCGCATGAACGCCTTGGCTGACGTGGCGTCACGCGGTCCCACCAACCACGTAACCATCAGCTTCGAATCGGCGTCCATCGCGGTCCATGTCCACACGTCGCCAGCGCCCTTGGCCCCATCGCGGACTCGCTTCTGCTTGGCTCCCACGAAACTCCAGATTTCGTCGCACTGAATCCGCTTGGCCGACACCTTCCGCAACTTGTGGTCCTGATAGATGCTGCACAACTCGCCCAGGTCCACCAGCAGCTTGAGTACGGTATTCAGGGACGTGCCGGTCAGCCGAGCGGTGGCCCAGAGCGAATTGCCCTCGACCAGAGCCCGGACCACGGCGGCGCGACGTTCCGTTGATAGCTGGTTCATATGCCCTGAATATGCTTGAGCGGTCAAGCATTGTCAAGAGCAAAGCCGTAGCTAGCCGTTTGCGACGGCCCACAAGACGCTCTTGACAAGGGAGGGAATGGTGGGCAGTTTTACACCTGCCGCCCCTCCGGGGAACGGTGTTCCGAATGCGCCGGGCGGGCCTCGAACCCGCAACTCCCCGATTAGTAATCGGCAACTCTATCCCATTGAGTTACCGGCGCTTGTGTTACTGACTGCCGTGTGGCCTGCCCGCCGCGCGGCAGTCTCTTTTAGGGCACCATCGTAACCAACTCCCTCGCTAACTCCGTGGCCCGGTTCAAGCCGGGGTTGTTCAGCCGATACTTGACCGCTCGGCGTACGCCGGTTCTCAAGACCAGCTCGGGCACGTGCCGATCAAGTACCCGATCTACTCGCGCCGTGTCGTATCCTGATTGCTTGAGGCCCGACAATAGGGCCGTTCCCCCGACCTGATCCACTTGGTTATAAAGCCGGTGCCCCAGGAGAAGCAGCAACGCGGCATCGGCGGCCCGATCCGGTCCCGGCAGCACTGTTAGCGAAATGAGCTTACCCGTCCGATGAAATATCTTGTCAAACTCGCCAGCCCCAGCATTCAGGGCGCCGGGCGGTTCTCCGCCTCCAAGCGGCGGGTTTAGTGGTGGCGAACTCGCACTCGTTTGGGGGGTGCTGGCGATCAACTCTCGCCAGAGCGCAAACTGGCGCTCGACGCCCTCCTGTTCGCCCTCGGCCTCGAACTCGTGGACTCCGATCTTCATACGCAAACGAAACGGCTCCATGGCTGCCCCCATGAACAAGTCGAAGGGGAAGATGCCATAGAGCCGTTTCTGTGTCAAGTGTTGCGCCAGCTATGTCAGGCTGGTGCGTCAGGGCCTTTCCGCTTCCAGCGGGTCTGCGCTGCCTGTCGCGCGATTTCCTTCCGGCGGCCTGGGCTCAGCTTCGCGGCCCTAGCCGCGCCGCCCTTCTTGCCTCCCAACTTCCCGAGGGCGACGGCTGCTGGGTTCTTTTGCCTCTCACCGGTCGCTTCCCGCACCACCCGGAAGGCGGTCTCGTTGGTGTCGGGCTCGGGTCGGGGTTTGCTTGAGCGTTTAGGCATAGACAACAATCTCATACACTGGTTATACCGTCGCAAGGCGTGGAGGGCATAAAGAAAGAACGGCCCCCTGAATGAGGGGGGGCCGTTCCGGGGCCTTTGACAGGCTCCACCGTCTACACCTAGGGATTCCTTGCTCTGTTGCCGCAGGGCTTGCGAGGCCCAGTCCCCCTAGGCCCTTCAAGCCTAGTCAATTGATACACCACGCGCAAGATGGACTAGTACACCACATACGCCAGGGGACTAGTACACTGGGAAACGGTGGAGCCTGTCAGATTCGAACTGACGCCTCTTGATCCGCAGTCAAGTGTTCTACCGCTAAACTAAGGCCCCTAAAGTCTCCGGGAAGAGAATCCAACAGAAGCACCGCGAGCCAGGGACCGGCGGCAAGAAGCACTGCCTGGAGTGCTACAAAGTCGCCTAGGCCATCCGTCTCCAGAACGTGACTTCCCAATGGGGTCCGGTCGGCTCGTTGGTTTCGAGCACGTCCCATACTCGACGGAGCGAGCGGACTGGAAGTCCGTAGGCGAGACAGACGGCCATAGCACGCCAGCCTGCCTCCGCCGTGCCATAGAAGGCGACCGTGGGCTCCGGGTAGGCGTGGCCTGGGCTGCCCTCGCACGACTCACAGGTCTCAATGTTGTGCTGCTGCAATCGCAGAACCGCCTGCCGGATGCCGGGGTCAATCTGCCCCGGCACGGCGGGCGCCGGCGGCGGTTCGTCGCCCTCCCCGAGACGATTGGAGCGAAGGGGTAGCGGGAGGAGTTTTCTGGTAGTCGGCCTTGTTCCTACGTCCGGCGTCCGCCGTCGCGGCCGACGATTCTCATTGTCACGGCTCAAACTGCGTCACCTCCCAAGCCATTGCTCGATGCGCCCCCGCAGTACGCCGAGGGGTACGCTGCCGCCCTCCAAGACCCGATCGTGAAAGATCCGGATGTCGAAGCGCGGACCCAGCTTTGCCTGCGCCTGCGCCCGGAGTCGCTCGATCTCGAGGCGACCGACCATGTACGCGGTCGCCTGACCGGGCCAGATGATATAGCGGTCCACCTCCGATTCGATGAAGCCGCGCGACTGCTCGGTGTGGGCGAGCATGTAGTCGATGGCCTGTTGCCGCGTCCAGCCGAGGGCGTGCAAGCCGGGATCGACGACGAGCCGCGCCGCGCGGAGCGCATCGTTGGAGAGGAGCCCGAGTCGGGCGAGGTCCGAGCTGTAGAGTCCCATCTCGTCCGCCAGCCGCTCGGCGTAGAGCGCCCAGCCCTCGGCGAAACCACTGTTGAACAGGAACCGCGACGCGTGATCGGCGCCGGCGCGCTCCTGCGCGATCGCTACCTGGAGATGATGCCCGGGAATCGTCTCGTGAAACGCGGTCGCCTCGCCGCTCGCGCGGGGGCGGGACGTCGGGTCGCCGGCGTTGATACGGTATCGCCCGGGGCGGCTGCCGTCCTCCGCCGGCGGGACGTACGAGCCGGGACACCCGGACGCTTCCTCGAACGGCTGGCAGGGATCGATGATCACGTCCGCGACCGGCAGCCGTCCGAACCATTTCGGCATGGCGGCATGGGCACGGCCGATCGCGCTGTCCGCCTGGGCGATCAAGTCGGCTCGGGAGCGATAGAGGTACCGAGGATCGGTGCGGAGTCGCTGGAGCAGACCGGGCACGTCGCTCGTGCCGAAGCTGCGCTCGGCGATCGTGCGCATCTCGCCTTCGATGCGCGCCATCTGCGCGAGCCCAAGCTCGTGCACGGCCCGCGGCTCGAGGGGGAGCGTCGTGTAGAATCGGATGCGGGCGCGATAACAGTCGGCGCCGTTCGGAATGGCCGAGACCCCGACGTTGGCCCGCGCGACGGGGAGGTACTCCTCGGCGAGGAACTGCCGGTACCGGTGCAACGCCGGGTTGATCTCGTCCCGTACGGCCACGACAACCGCGGTCCGGAAGGCGGGGGTCGAGTCGCGCTTGGCGAGGACCGCGTACGGAGACGCCTCCGGCGCCGCCGCCAGCAGCGCGTCGACCTGCTTGATCACCGCCGCCACGTTGCCTCTCGGAGCGGTGTAGCCGGATCGCATGCCCTCGCGAAGATTGGCGATGTCCTGATCGACCAGGTGCGGAACCGCTCGCCAGCGCGCCAGCGCCGCGGCCCGGGCGGCGGGCGTGTCGACCCGCTGGAGCACGCCGAGGCGCGGGATGGTCACCTGCCATCCATCGACCTGGCTCACTCGCCAGACCTCGAGGCGGCACACGCGGGAGGCGCGGGAGGCCTCGATCCGCTCCCGCACGATGCCGTAGCTCGCGGCTTCGGCGTCGGGAAGCCTCGCGGGGTCGATGGGCTGAAGCCGCGCGAGCCAGGCATCCTCTCGCGCCTCCCAGGCCCGGCGGGCGCCGGCCGAGAGATCGGTCAGCCGGTTGGCGGGCGTCTGGGCGGCACCGAGGAAGGTCGCCTCCTCGGGAAAGCGCTCGATGAAGCCGGCGAAATACTCCTCGGCGAGACGCCCGACCTCCGCCGCCGGCGGTACTGCCGGCGCCGAGGCTCGAGACCCCTGCTGGGAGCAAGCCGCCGCCGCGAGCGCGAGGGCCGCGAGAGCGCTCCCCCGCGACCGCCGCGGGATCATCGTGCGGCTCTCCGCCAGAGGCCGTAAACCGGAACACCGAGCAGGACGATCAGAAGCCCGAGGCCGGAATAGAGCCGTTGCTTCGGATCCACGAGCAGCACGACGAGGAGAAACGCGATGGCGACGACATAGAGCGCCGGAAGCACGGGATAGCCGACCGCCCGTACAGGCCGAGGCGCGTCGGGCCGGAGCCGGCGCAACCGAAACAGCGCTACGGCCGTCAGCAGATAAAAGAGCAGCGCCGCGAACACCACATAATTGAGCAGCTCGCTGTAGGTACCGCTCACGCAAAGAACCATCGTCCACAACGCCTGGGCCACCAGGCCGAACACCGGCGTCCGAAACTGCGGGTGCAGCTCACCGGCCGGGCGGAAGAACACCCGGTCGCGTGCCATGGCGTAGTACACGCGGGCCCCCGCCAGGATGAGTCCGTTGTTGCAGCCGAACGTCGAGATGAGAATGGCCACGGCCATCACGGTCGCGCCCGCCGGCCCGACCATCGCTTCCATGGCCGCGGTGCCGACCCGGTCCTGCGCGGCGTACTGGATGCCGCGGGCGAAGACGTCGGCGCCGGCGGCGTCCCCGTGGAACGGAAGGACGTTGAGATACGCCACGTTCGCGATCACGTAGAGCAGGCTCACGAGACCCGTGCCCAGGCCCAGCGCGAGCGGGATGTTCCGGCGCGGCTCCTTCACCTCGGCGCCGGCGAAGGTGACGTTGTTCCAAGCATCACTGGAGAACAGCGAGCCGACCATCGCCGCGCCGAGCACCGGCAGGGCCGCGAGACCCCAGTCACCCGTGCCCCAGAACGACCCGAAGTTCTCCGCGGCGACATCGGGCCGGCGGAAGACCGTGAGCCCGAGCAGGATCAGCGCCGCCAGCGCTCCGACCTTGGCGACGGTGAAGACGCTCTGGATCCCGGCGCCGAGGCGGACGCCACGGATATTGACCGCCGTTAGCACCGCCACCATGACGATCGCCACGACCCGCTGCGGGGAGAGCCCGAGCTGGATGGTGCCGCCCGGCATCTCGAACGACCCGAGCTTGAGGAACACGTCGGGCGTGAGGCTCGGGATGAGCACGCCGAGAAAGCGGCCGAAAGCCACGGCCACGGCCGCGATGGTGCCGCTCTGGATGACCGTGAAGAGCGTCCACCCGTAAAGGAAGCCGGCGGACGGCGCCAGTCCTTCACGCAGGAAGACATACTGCCCGCCCGCGTTCGGCATCATCCCCGCCAGCTCCGCGTACGCCAGCGCACCGGTAACCGTCACGGCCCCGGTGATCGCCCAGACGAGCAGCAACCCGCCCGGCCCGAGGCTCGACACCTGCCGGCTGATGTCGGCGGAGACGATGAAGATCCCCGAGCCGATCATCGAGCCGACCACGAGCGAAACCGCGGCGAGCGGGCCGATGCCGCGGACGAACTGCGCCTCGCCTGACGACGTGGGGTCGGTCTGGGACTGCGCGGGAGCGGCCATGTTCGGGTGAGCGGTGAGAGGTGAGGTAAGAAGTAAGAGGTAGAGGTAAGGGGCTATCCCGCGTTCCGGTCGGGCGGCGGGGACGGGGGCTCGGCGTCGGCGCGCTCGCCGGCGCGTACCGCTTCCTCGACCACCGCCTGCCCCGCCGCGGCAAGCCCCTTCATGACCTTCGCGGCGCTGTCCACCAGGCCCATCGTCCCGCTGATCGCCTGCATCGGGAGCTTGCCGGCCCGCATCGTGTCCTCGACCGTCTCGGTGAGCTTCGCGAGCAACCCACCGGACCGGGCCCGTTCGGCGTACTTGCTCGAGAGGAACTCCGCGTAGTCCAGGACCTCATACGCCCGCTCGTCGCTCAGCGTTTCGAGCGCCCGCAGGATCCGCTGCTTGAGCAGATCGTTCACCGCGATACTCCGTCGACGACCGAGGCCAGCTCGACCACCGGAGTGGCCAGATACCTGGTGCGCGGCGCCCGGATGACCACGCGCAGCGTCAGCGCCTGCAGTGGGGCGAGCGCCGCGAACTGGCTCAGCTGCCCCCTCGGGACAATGATGTAAACGAATCCGGGCTCGGGCAGCGGTCCGCGAGTGAGGAGAAACGGCTGGCCCGCGGGGAGCTCGGACCGAAGCTCATCGGCCGTCTGGATGGCGATGAACTGCACCCGCCACTCGACGGTCTTCCCGACGTAGCGCTGCGGGTCGGCGCGGATCTCCGCCGCCGAGACCCCGATGAGTGCACCGTCCGACGCGGGCTTGAGGTCGCTCTCGCGAACCCACCCCTCGAGCTGCACCCGAACCCAGTCGCCCGCGCGCGCGACCACGCGGCCACCGGTCCCCGGCTCGAGCGTGGCCAGCTGCCCTCCCTCCGGCGTGGCGGCGAGCGTCGAGGCCTTGGCCGCCTCCACCCGGACCTCGTCGCCGTCGGCCGTCGCGACCACCTGAGGCGGCGCAGGGGCCGGCCGCTGCGCGGCCGCCCGCGGGGCCTGGGCCGGCTTGGCGGGAGGGCTCTTCTGCGGCGCCGGCTTGGCCGGGGCGGGGTTTTGGCGGGGCGCCAGCGCGGCGGTCTCGATCGGCGCGGCGACCAGGCGCCGCGGCACCCATCCGGTGCGCTTGACGCGCACCCAGCCGTCCTTGGCACCGAGCTTCCGGAGCAGCGTGCCCTTCCTGAACCGGGCGAGTATCTGCCCGTTGGGCGCCTCGCGCAGGTTCTCGCCGTCGGCGG
>OEKJ01000327.1_pt2 | contig 9495 bp, 9 predicted proteins | sample 1503081 | NCBI WGS metagenome assembly OEKJ01 (sample SAMEA104379565, study PRJEB20068) | metagenome | biome: 1000743; feature: 77; material: 1998 | place: USA | collected 2012 | depth 25 m | reverse complement strand
CGCCGTGCCCGCGCCGCTTCCGACCGCGTGGATCAACACCCGTTCCCCGGCCGCGACCCGGCCCCGGTTGACCAGGGCGTCGTACGCAGTGTAGAACACTTCAGGGATCGCGGCGCCTTCGACGTAGGAAAGGCCGGCCGGCAAGGGCAACGCCTCCTCTGCGCGGACCACCACCGCCTCGGCCTGCCCGCCGCCGCCCACGAGGCCCATGACCCGGTCGCCGGAACGCCACCCGGTCACGCCGGGGCCGAGCGCATCGACATCGCCCGCGTACTCGAGGCCGGGGATATCCTCCGGCCAGCCGGCCGGCGCCGCGTAGCCGCCACGCCGCTGATAGATGTCCGCCCGGTTGAGACCCGCGGCCCTCACCCGAACCCGGATCTGTCCCGGCCCCGGCACCGGCGTGGGCACCTCACGAATGCTGATCACCTCAGGACCGCCGGCGGCGGTAAACACGATGGCACGCATCACAGAATCCTAATGGCCACGCTTCGCTGCCTCCCCTGTGTGGTGCTCACCGCCTTCGCGTGCGGCAGCTCGACCGGCCCGTCCTCCGGAACCGTGCTCCAGCCCGGCGACCTTCCTCTCGTGCTCGACACGGTGGCGATCGGTCTCGATTCCCCGCTGTACCTGACCGCGCCGGCGGGCGATCCGCGCCTCTTCATCGTCGAGAAAACCGGCCGCATCCGCATCGTCAAGAACGGCTCGCTGCTGGCGACGGCGTTTCTCGACCTCCACACCCTGGTGTCCGGCGGGAGCGAGCAGGGGCTCCTCGGCCTCGCGTTCGATCCGGACTACGCCACCAACGGGCGATTCGTCGTCAACTACACCAATCTTGCCGGCGACACGCGGATCTCCGCGTTTCGCGTCTCGGGCGATCCGGATGTGGCCGACGCCTCGAGCGAGACCGTGCTTCTGCCGGTGGCGCAACCGTTCCCGAATCACAACGGTGGCCAGCTGCTGTTCGGTCCCGACGGCTACCTCTACGCCGGCCTGGGGGACGGCGGGGGTGGGGGCGACCCCAACGGGAACGGCCAGAGCCTGGCGACCCTATTGGGCAAGGTGTTGCGAATCGACCTGAACGGCGGCACACCCTACGTGGTGCCCTCCGACAATCCATTCGCGGCCACCGCCGGGCCCACGACCCGCGGCGAGATCTGGAGCTACGGACTGCGGAATCCCTGGCGCTTCAGCTTTGACCGTCTCACGCACGATCTCTATATCGCCGATGTGGGGCAGGACAACTACGAAGAGGTGGATGTCGCGCCGGCGCCGGCAGCCGGCCGCGGGCTCAACTTCGGATGGAACCGGATGGAAGGCGCCCACTGCTATCCCCCCGGCGCGTCCTGTAATCAGAGCGGGCTGACGCTGCCCGTCGTCGAGTACGATCATGGGCAGGGTTGCTCGATCATCGGCGGCTACGTGTATCGCGGCGCGGCAATCCCGGCCCTTCAGGGGGTCTACTTCTACAGCGACTTCTGCCAGGGCTTCGTGCGGAGCTTCCGCTACGCGGGCGGGCAGGCTACTCGGCAACAGGACTGGCAATCGCTGCGCCCCGGCGGCAACGTCACGAGCTTCGGCGAGGACGCCGCCGGCGAGGTCTATATCATGACGATAGGTGGCGGGGTCTTTCGAATCGCGTCGCGTCCCTAGACGAAAAAGGCCGGGGTCGTGAGGACATACGCGTCGAAGCGCCCGAGCGGCGCGTCGCTCATGAGGAAGCTCGTGAACGAGCCCATGCGGAATCCCTGGGCCAGGAGATAGTCCACCGCGGTCTGATTGACGAGCGGCACGTCCACCCCGAACTCGGCGCCGGGTTGGGCTGTCGTCTCCGCCCGGGCCAGCATGGCCGGCAGGTCTGCCTCGGCGTAGGCGGCGAACGGCCCGTTGCTCGGCCCGGTGTATCCGTACCCGACGAGCCGGCCGTCCCGCCGGTAAAAGACGCCATGACGCGTGCTCATCAGCCAGCCGTGGTCGGCGTCACGCCGGAATCCGAGCACGCTCTGGTCGATCTGCCCGAGCAGCTCGAGCGCCAGGGGCGAGCCGTCCAGTGGCTCGATGTCGAGATCGGACACCGGCGGATCGGGCCGGGCGGGACAGGAGAAGTGATGGATGGGGAACCGGGCGTAGCAGCCGGCCTTGTGGTACCGGGTGAGCGCACGCACATCCTGCGTCGCGATGATCACCCGGTACCGCTCGCCGGCGCGGGGAAAGGCGCGGGCCAACAGTTCGCCGCCGACACCGGCGCCCTGGGCTTGCGGAAGGACGAAGAACTCGGTGAGCTCGAGCACGCCGTCACGCAGCGTCGAGCGGGCATAGCCGACCGCCTCGCCGCCCGACTCCGCGATCCAGAAGTGAGCGCCAGTGCGGGCGAGGTGCTCGAACAGCGGGCGGCGTGCCTCCCAGAGGTCGGCCACCACGGCCGGGTCGCTTCCGCCCGTGATCGTGGTGACGCCGAGCCGGTGTCCCAGCTCGATCACCGCGTCGCGAAAGACGCGGAAGACCGTCGCGGAGTCGTCGAGTCTGCCGGGCCGAAGCGTTATCGCCATGAATGGCTGGCTGGAGTGAAATGAAGATAGACTAACGCTGGGGCCGCCGGGCCCCGCGGACAGCTTGATGCGAGGACAACATGCGAATCCAAACGCCGGTGCGTCTCTCCTGGATGGCCGCCGCGCTGGCCGCGGGCCCCGTGGCCGCGAGCGCGGTGCCCGCAGCGGCCCAGACGGCCGAGGTTACCGAGTGGAAGGTTCCCTGGGCGCAGAGCCGCCCGCGCGATCCCTATCTCGATCCAACCGGACGGGTGTGGTTTGTTGGCCAGGCTGGGAACTATCTCGCCTACCTCGATCCGTCCAGCGGGCAGTTCAAGCGTTTCGAGCTCGAGCCGGGCACGCTCCCCCACAATCTGATCGTCGATCCGAAGGGCATCGTCTGGTATACCGGCAACGGCAACGGGACGATCGGCCGCTTCGATCCCGCCACCGGCAAGACCACGCGCTTCGCGATGCCGGATCCCGCCGCCCGCGATCCGCATACGCTGGCCTTCGACGGGAACGGTGACCTCTGGTTCTCAGTCCAGCGGGGGAACTTCATCGGCAAGGTCACCACGTCCACCGGCACAGTGCGGCTCATCGCCGTCCCGACACCGAGCGCGCTTCCGTACGGGATCGCCGTGGATGGGAAGAACCGCCCCTGGTTCGTCGAGTTCGGCAGCAACAAGCTCGGCACGGTGGACCCGACGACGCTGAAGATCACCGAGTACTCGCTCCCTCGTGAGCGTGCCCGCCCGCGGCGGATCGCGATCACCGCCGACGATCGGATCTGGTACGTCGACTACGTCGGCGGCATGCTGGGTCGTTTCGACCCCGCGGCGGCGAAGTTCTCCGAATGGGCGATGCCGGCGGGTGGGAGTGCGCTGCCGTACGCGATGGCGGCGGACGACAAGAAGCGTGTCTGGTTCGTGGAGACGGGGCCGCAGCCCAACCGGATCGTCGGCTTCGACGCGGTGACGGAGAAGTTCGTCAGCGAGACACCGATCGCGGAGAGCGGCGGACAGACGGTGCGTCACATGGTGTACCACCCGGGCACCAGATCCCTCTGGTTCGGCACCGACGCAAACACCATCGGGCGGGCGCTCGTGCCTGAGGCGCGCGCAATGCCGTGAGGGGCTGATATGGATCGACTCACGGCCTTCGGCCTGTTCGCGGTTACCGCCATGTTGGTCACGTACGCTCTCGAGGCACGGAGCCCGTGGTTCATTCTGGCGTTCGCGGGAGCGTGCGTCCTCGGGTCGGTGTACGGCTTCCTCCAAGGCGCGTGGCCATTCGGCCTGGTCGAAGCCATCTGGGCTGCGGTGGCGGTGCGGCGGTGGTGGGTGCGAGGCCGTGAACGTCTGACGAGTTGAGACGAGGCGCATCCGCTTGCCATCTTTCAGACCATCCTGTATTGTATGGTTCGGTTTTTATTCGGTATAGAGTAACCCCCGATCGACAATGCCTGCTGCCCGCGTCGCGTCAGTCCAATCCGTTCTGGCACAACGATTTCCAGACGCGGTCTCCACCCGTGGCTGGGCTCGCGGAACGGTCCCGACGGGGGTCGCCGCCCTGGATGCGATTCTGCCGGACGGGGGTTTCCAGCGCGGGCGGATCGCGGTCTGGAGTCCGGGACCCGGCGCCGCCGCCGTGCTCCGGTCCACCTGTCTTCGGACCGTGGCGGGCGGCGAGCGCGCGGTCTGGATCGACGCCACTCATACCGTCGCCGGCGCATGCTGGTGCGAGGGGCCGTTGCTCGTCCAGCCCGAGGGGTCGATCGCCGGACTCCGAGCCGCGGAGGAGCTCACCCGCTCCGGCGGCTTCGGGCTCGTCGTGCTCGATGGGGTAGATCCGGACACCACTGCCATGGTCCGCCTCTCCCGGGGCGCACACGAGGGCGGCTCGGCGCTCGTGCTCCTCACCCGCTCCACCGCGCTCGCGAGCCTTCGGCTCGCGTCCCGGCCGCTGCCCGGTCAGTATGTCTGGCGCCACAGCCCGCTCGGCGAGCCGGCGGTCCTGACGGCGGTGAAGCTCATGGTCGAAGCTCGTGCCTCGGGGTGGAGCGCGTCGACCGAGCTCACCATCCCGGTCTGGCACGATCGCCTTCGGCTGGCGCTCGACACTCACCGGCCGGACCGTCGCGGTGTAAAGCACCCGCCTCGACCCTGACGGATCGAGGCGGGGTGTTCCTGCGCGGTTGAGTTGTGGCTGCGCGGGTTACGCGGCCTTGCCAGTTTCCGCGACCGAGAAGATGACGCTCTCGGACCCGCTGATCATGTACTCCGGGTACGCCGACGAGCCGTGCTCGTGCAGGTCCAGCCCCTCGAGCTCACCCTCCGGCGACACTCGCAGCGTGCCGGTGGCCTTCACGGCGTACATCAATGCCATGGCGGAGCCGAACGTCGCCACCGTCACGGCGGCGCTCCCGATGAATTGTGCCTTCAGGGTGGCGAGCCCGCCGCCGTAGAAGAGACCGGTCACCACCGTGCTGACGTCCTGTCCGGTCGGTGTCGGCGCGCCGTATTTGCCTGCCGCGAAGAGTCCGAGCGACAGCGTGCCCCAGATGCCGGCGACCATGTGTACCGGAACCGCGCCGATCGGATCGTCGATCCGCATGTACTCGAGCAGATCGATCCCCCAGACCACCACGATGCCCGCGCCGATTCCGATGAAGAACGCGCCCACCGGATCCACCCAGTAGCAGGGACAGGTGATCGCCACCAGGCCGGCCAGGAATCCATTGGTGGTAAGGGCAAGGTCCCACTTCTTCGTGCGCCCGTACGAATAGAAGAGCGCGGTCAATCCCGCCGAGCAGGCCGCGAGCGTCGTGTTGAAGGACACCCGCCCGATCCCCGCCGTGTCCAGCGCAGAGAGCGTGCTGCCGGGGTTGAACCCGTACCAGCCGAACCAGAGGATCAGGCCGCCGGCGGCGCCGATGATCAAGTCGTGCGCCGGCATGGGCCCGCCGCCGTCGCGCTTGAAGACTCGGCCCAGACGGGGACCCAGCGCGATCGCGCCGGCCAGTGAGATCGTCCCACCGATCGTGTGTACGACGGTTGATCCGGCGAAATCGTGGAACGAGATCGGCGTCATGACCGCGAGCCAGCCGTCGGGGCCCCAGGCCCAGTGCCCGATGATCGGGTAGATGAAGCCGGTGACCCCGACGCTGTAGAGCAGGTCACCGACGAAGCCGCAACGGCCGATCATCGCGCCGGAGGTGATCGTCGAGCAGGTATCCGCGAACGCAAACTGGAAGACCCAGAACGCGAGGAGCGCCACGCCGGTCGAGCCGTAGGTCGGCGCCAGACCCTGCAGCGCGAAGCCGGTCGTGCCGATCCATGGGGTTCCCGGCTCGAACATGAAGGCGAAGCCCCACAGCCAGAACGTCACGCCGCAGATACAGGTGTCGGCGATGCCTTCCACCAGAATGTTGACCGACTCGCGCGACCGGGCGAAGCCCGCTTCCAGCATGACGAAGCCCACTTGCATGCAGAACACCAGGAACGCCGCCACCAGCGTCCAGACGGTGTTGATCGCATTGACCGACGCCATGGGATCCGGCGCCGGCGGGGCGGCCGCCTGGGCGTCGGCGAGCTCGGGCAGAAACCACCGCGTCATGAGCGTGAGGACGAGGAACAGCCCGATCGCCTTCCCCAGAAAGAGCAGCCCGACGTTGCGACGGATGAGGGGGTCCTGCCAGTTCGTTCGCAACCGTGTACCGATACTTCGCAACGCGCTGGACATAGCGGCGACAGCTCCTTTACGCGGGAGAGAGGGATCGAGTCCGGACCGACGCCCGGGCTCCTGTTCAGGCCTTTCCGGTCAGTTGCAAGGAGTGCTTCTGGACCTCATCCGCCGTCACGGGCGTGAGCGCGGCGTTGTCCCGCTCCCCGGTCCGGATGCGGACCACCCGATCCAGCGGCTGGACGAAAATCTTGCCGTCGCCGACCGCGCCGGTCCGGGCGGCGGAGACGATCGCGTTGATGGTCGCCTCGACGAAGGGCTCCGAGCAGGCCATCTCGATCTTGACCTTCTCACGGAACTCCAGCAGGAGCTTCGATCCCCGCCGGACCGTCACCATGTCGCGCTCCCCCCCGTGCCCGCTCACGCGCGTGATGGTGATCCCGGTGACGCCGGCGCGGAACAGCGCCTCCTTGACGGGGGCGAGGCGGTCGGGGCGGATGATGCAGCTGATGAGTTTCATCGCTGGTGCTCCAATCGAGTGGATGAGGCAACGAGAAGGCCCCTGCGCTCACCGGGAACGCAGGGGCCGTGCGGCGCATGGACAACCCGACCGTCAACCCGGCGTTCTCGAGGGACGCGGCGGACGGTTTCGGCGAGGGGTTCGCATGGTCGGTTCGGCGCAGGTCACGGGGTCCACACCGGGAGTATACGAACCGGTGCGAGTAGTGTCAAGGGAATCGTGCATAATCAGCAGAAATCATCCCGCAACAACGCAGCACGACCGATGTTAGGCAATAATCGCTAACATAATTGTACAGTTTCTGCAACAATCACTTCACGCGCCGCCATTACCGCACCGCCGGCCCCGCCGCTCGCCCGGTACGCTCCTCGAGATCCCGGACCCCGCCGCCGGTGGACGGACCGAGCTGACCCCCACAGCTTCAACGCCCATGCGCCTTTCCCCCGCCCTCGCGCTGGCCCTGGCCCTACTCGGATGCATTGGAACTCGGCCCCGGGTCTCGGGCCGTCCCCCCGCCGACCTGATCGTCCTTCCGGCCCGCGTCTATACCAGTGACACGACGCAGCCGACCGCCGAGGCGTTCGCCGTTCGCGGCGCCCGGATCGTGTTCGTCGGGACCCGGAGCGACGCCCTGCGCTACCGTGGCCCGGCAACCTCAGTCCTCGAGCTCCCCGATCGGACCGTTCTCGCCGGCCTCGCGGACGCGCACGCCCACCTCGTCGGCTTGGGACTCGCCCTCCGAACCGTGGATCTGGTGGGGGCCACGTCCTATGACGAAGTGATCCGCCGAGTGGTCGCGACGGCGCGGGAGACGCCGACGGGTACCTGGATTCGGGGTCGAGGGTGGGATCAGAATCGCTGGGCCGACAAACGATTCCCGGAGCACGACGCCTTGTCACGCGCGGTGCCCGACCGGCCGGTGCTGCTCACGCGCATCGACGGCCACGCCGTCCTCGCCAATGCGCTGGCCATGTCGGCGGCCGGCGTATCCGCTGCGACACCCGACCCGTCGGGAGGCCGGATCGAGCGGAAGCCGGGCAGTCGGGAGCCTGCCGGTGTGTTCGTGGACAACGCCCAGGCGTTGATCACCCGCGTCGTACCGCCGCTCAGCGACCAGGAGATCGAGAGCGTGCTCGTAGCCGCGACGACCGAGGCGACTCGCTGGGGCCTGGTGTCGGTGCACGACGCCGGGGAGTCCGAGCGCGTGCTCCAGGTGCTCCAGCGGCTGGCCAAAGCCGGCCGCCTGCCGATTCGGGTCTATGCCATGGTGGCCGACGACTCGGCATCGCTGGCCGCGGCGTTCGCGCGCGGGCCCATCAGCGCGGCCTTCGACGGTCATCTGTGGATCAGGACCATCAAGCTCTACGCCGACGGCGCGTTGGGTTCGCGCGGGGGCGCGCTGCTGGCCCCGTACAGCGACGATCCCGGCAACACCGGGCTGCTGGTGACGTCGCCGGCGCACCTGCAGGACATCGCGGTCCGGGCGCTACGGGCGGGATTCCAGGTGGCCATCCACGCGATCGGCGACCGCGGCAACCGCACCGCGCTCGATGCTTATGAAGCAGCGCTGAAAGCGGTGCCCAAGCGCGATCATCGATTCCGCATCGAGCACGCGCAGGTGCTGAGCCCCGAGGATATCCCGCGCTTCGCGCAGCTTGGCGTGCTGCCCTCCATGCAGACTACGCATCAGACCAGCGATATGCCCTGGGTGGAGTCGCGCCTCGGGCCGGACCGCGTCAAAGGCGCGTATGCCTGGCGCTCGTTACTGGCGACCGGCGCCATCATCCCCAACGGAACCGACTTCCCCGTGGAGCGGGTGAACCCGCTCCTCACGTTCCACGCGGCCGTTACCCGGCAGGACACCGCCAACAACCCGCCGGGCGGCTGGTATCCGGAGCAGCGGATGACACGGGAGGAAGCGCTCGCCTCCATGACGCGCTGGGCAGCCCACGCCGGCTTTCAGGACAGCGACATGGGCTCGCTGAGAGTGGGCAAGTACGCCGATTTCACGGTTCTTGACCGGGACATTATGACGGCCAAGCCGGAGGAGATACTCCGGGCGCAGGTCGTGGCGACGTACGTGGGCGGGCGGGCGGTCTACACCGGGCCCTAGTCGGGTCTATACCGGGCCGTATAGTTGACTACCGAGGCATTCCCGCATGGGACGCTGGACTCTCAACTCGCTCTCAATGGCATCCGTCCTGTGGACGGCCGCCATCGGTGCGGTGAGCCGCCCGGCCCAAGCGCAGCGGGTGAGCGGCACGGTTTGGGATAGTCTGATCACCGGAGGCCCGCTCGTCGGAGCCCAGGTCTGGATTCCCGGGCTCGGAGGCGACGCCACAACGGACAAGCGGGGCCGGTTCCGGTTCGACAGTGTGCCGCCTGGCGCCTACCAGTTGACCTTCTCCCACCCGCTCTTCGACTCCGTCGGCGTGGCCCCGCCCGTCTGGACCATCGACGTCGGCCCGCAGGGGCTGTCCGGCTTCACCGTGAGCGTGCCATCGATTGAGCGCGCCTTTCCGGGGGCCTGCCCGCCGCTGGCGCCGCTGGCGGGCGCGCTGATCGGCGTTGTCCGTGACGCCACGAGCGACTCCACCGTAGCCGGCGTGTCGATTGAAGCCCGTTGGTATGTCCTTGGTGTTGCCCCGGGGCAGAGGTTGGCCTGGTTGCCGCGAATGGCCGCGAGCAGCACCGACGCACGCGGACGGTTCGTGCTCTGTGGCGTGCCGCGTGACGGGGAGTTTGCGCTGTGGGCGTCGAGCG
>OEKJ01000396.1_pt3 | contig 9501 bp, 7 predicted proteins | sample 1503081 | NCBI WGS metagenome assembly OEKJ01 (sample SAMEA104379565, study PRJEB20068) | metagenome | biome: 1000743; feature: 77; material: 1998 | place: USA | collected 2012 | depth 25 m | reverse complement strand
AACTTGACGCCGAGGGCCAGGGTCAGGTCGCTCGCGGCAAGCAGCTCGTTGACGCCCCCGGCGCCCCGCAAGTCCGTCGGCACGGCGAGCGGGTGGTCTTCCGGGACGACCCCGCGCGCCGACGTGGTGCTCATCACGGCCGCGCCGAGTCGCTCGGCGAGGCGTCGCACCTCAGCGGCGGCCGCGACCGCCCCCTGCCCCGCCAGAATCACTACTCGCCTCGCCGGCTCCAGCAGCGCGACCGCGTCGCCCACGCCGTCGCTCGTGGGCGCGGCACCGGCCGATCGGCCAGCATCTCCGGCTGAGATGGTCGACAGACCGCCCGCCACCTCCGCACCCAGAATCGCCGGATCATAGTGGATCATCACCGGCCCCGGCTCCTCGCTCGTCGCGAATCGATACCCCTCGGCGACCGCGTCCGGCAGATCCTCGGCGCGATCCACGTCGATGCGCCGCTTCACCAGCGGGGCCGCGACGGTCGCCTGGTCCAACGCTTGAAGCTGGAATCGCTTTCCCGGCGCGCGGGCCGGCTGTCCCACGAGATAGAGGATCGGCGTGGAGTCGAGCCTGGCCTCGGCCAGGCCCGTGAGCGCATAAGTGAATCCAGGCCCCGGAATCGTCGTGAGCACCCCGACGCGTCCCGAGGCCCGGCTGTAGCCGGCCGCCATGAACGCGGCTCCCATCTCGTGCGTGGGGACGACGGTGCGGAGGGATGCGCTCCGCAGCGCTTCGAACAACGCGACGTTCTGCGTCCCCGGCAACCCGAAGACGTGGGTCACCCCCTCGCGCTCGAGGGCGCGACACAGCAGCTCGGCCCCGGTCATCCGCGGCGGATCATCCGGCGCAGAGCCGCGCCGGCGTAGCGGCGGGCGCGCCGCGAGAGCGCGCTTGCCCGCTCGGCGAGCACGAGGGTCGCGGCCTCGGGCCGCTCGATCACGAAATTCGTATGCAGGTCGCCCCCCAGCTGGCTCTTGAAGTGGGTAACGGGATTGAGCGCCGCGTCGGTGAGATCGTTGCCCAGATAGCCGAGGGCGGCGAGCGCCTCGAATGACTTCCATCGAAGGAAGGCATTCGCGCCGAGGTTCAGATAGTCGGCATGAGCGCCGGCGCAGACGGTGTGGGTGACGGGGTGTTTGCCGAGAAGCGTAAGCTGTGAAGCGACGGAGAGACCTTCGGGGAGCCGGGCGTGGAACAGGCGACACAGCCCCGCGGCCCTGAGCCGCCGGAAATAGCGTTCGAATGCGGATCGTGGGAGATAGAGCGGGGCGCCCTTGCGCTCGTGCAGCTGGAGATGGACCGCAAAGAAGCTGTCGAAGTCGTCGTCGTCGGTGCACACGATGCCCTGCCGCCCGCACCGGTCGATCAGGCGACGAAGGTTCTGCTCGATGCGCTCCCGTTGGGCCGCGGGGTCCGCAATCGGCACCACATAGCTGTACGTGGGCCACGCCCGCCATCCGCGGGCCTGGAACGCGCGCATGTCGGTCAGCGGGCTGCGGGTGCGGAGTCGGAGGCGGGCGTACGAAAGCGCGTCGAGCGCTTCGCTGAGGGCTTCCAGAATCTTGAGCTGCCGGGCCACGCGCTGGGAGGGATACTTCGTCTCATAGCTCCGGAGCACGGGGCCGCAGTAATAGAGCAGCAGCCGGGTGGAGACCACCGTGCCCCAGCGGCCGGCCTCCTCGTAGAGCGGAACGCCGCCGACCAGCTCGTCACCCTGAAACGCGCCCAGAATGCGGAACCGGCCTCCGGTCGCCTCGCACAGCGTCGCGAGGTATTCGGGCGTGGCGTAGATGCTGCCTTCCGGCGACTTGGCCGCCAGGTCGTTCCACCCGTCGTAGTCCTTCTCGGTGAGCGGGCGAACCGCGATGCCTGCCTTCATCGGCGCACTCGCTTGCGGAGGGCTGTGCCGGCGCGCGAGAGGAAGTCCCGCACGCCGGGCATCGGGTCACCGAGCTGGAACACGGGCTGCCGCGCGCCGAGCCATGACCGGTACAGGGCCAGTCGGCTCGGGCGTCCGTCCCGCGGCATGGCGTGCCACGCGGCCGCGTCGTACGAGGGATAGACGCACCGGCGGCCGACGCTGTACCGGGTCACGTCGGGAACCGGCTGCTCGAGCGCGTCGAGCCAGGCGAGCCGCACCACGTTCACGCCGCACCACGCCGCGTACTCGACATACCACCAGGCGCGGGGGTTCACCTCGAGCAGCTTGAATCGTCCGTCCCGCGCGTCCCACTTGAACTCGGCGCTGAACACGCCGCGATACGCCAGATGCTCGAGGAGCCGGGCAAGGCTGTCGATCGCGGGCTGCGCATCGGCCAGGGGCAGGCTTACCATCGCGGAGCTGTTCCCGAAGTCGGGCGGAAACATGCGGAGCCTTCGACGTGGAAACCACGCGCGTACGGTACCGGTCCGATCGCGGAACCCGTCGATGAACACGTGGGCGGTGGCTGGCCCCGGGATGTATTCCTGAAGGACCAGCTCGAGTCCGGCCGCCTGCGCCTCGCGCCACCGCTGCTCGGCGTCGGCACGATCGCTGACGTGGAACGCCTTCACACCGAAGCGCCGGAAGAACGATTGCGATTCCACCGGCTTGAGAAAGATCACCTGACCGCGACGCGACTCAAGGTCCGCGAGATCGCTCGCCGCCGTGAGGCGCCGCGTATATGGGTGCGGAACGTCGGCGTCGTCGAGCAGATCCGCAAACCGGGACTTGTCGACCAGGAGGTCGAATACTCCCCGGCTTGGCGTGCTGCTCGGGAACCGGCGGCGCGTTGCGGCGTCGAGCCCCGCAACCCAGAGCGCCGTCCGATCACTGCAGGGAATCAGGACCGCGCGCTCGAACGGGAGCCTCTCGAGCTCGGAGACAGTGGGCTCGCCACCCCGCCCGTCCCAGGGAGCCAGCGCCACGGGTCGGTACCAGCGTGAGCCGCGTGCGTAGTCGCGCGGCGGGCAGGCGGCGAACACCGCGTTGCCGGCACGCGCGAGCGCCCGGACCGCCCCGAGCACCGTGATGCCGGCACCCAGCACCAGCGCCGGTACGCCGCCCCCCGTCACCGCCGCATCATCCATTGCCTAGCTCCGAGTTGTGCCGCCCGCCCGATCCTGCGGCGACTTGCCAGTGCATCGGAACTCTCAACCTGTTGCTGATGCGCAACATAGCCCCTCGCCGTCGTTGCTTCTCGACCGCAGCCCCGCACCGGGCCCGGGTGCGCCTGATCGCGGAAGGGCTGCGCCGCACGCCGCGGAAGGCCGCGGAAGCCCTTATGTTCCAGGGCCTTTACGATACCCAGGCCGCCGAAAAAACGGCGGCACATGGGGCACAGTTTGTGCCGGTGGACCCGTGGTACGCCCGCTCAATCCACCATCAGCGCACCCGTGTCCGAGTCATCGTCCGGAGGTCCCGGTATTGTCGCCAGTGACGGTCCCCGGCCCGCTCGATCCTGGGAGATGAGCTCGACCGGGTCGGAGACCTTGCGGCCGGCCGCGCGCGGCCTGAGCGGCGCGGCGGAGCGCTACCGCATCGTGTGCCCCACGTACTGGTATCCGGAGCACGCGAAGGATACGCACGCGACGTACGTGCACGACATCAACCGCCACCTCGTGCGGCGCGGCCACTCGGTCTGCGTCGTCACACCGGGTCGCCCGGAGCTGGCGGCGCGGGAAGAGTTCGACGGGGTCGAGGTGGTCCGGTTTCCCTTCTCGTTGCCCCTGGATCTCACCTACGGACGCGTGGCCCAAAGCCGGGTCGGCCTCAAGGGGAAGCTGAGCCGGCTCGCCATCATGGGGAAATACCTTCGGCACCAGTACCGGGCGACGCTCGTCGAGGCCCGCCGTACCCAGGCCCACGTGATCCATGCCCATTGGGCGATCCCCACCGGCCCCGCCGCCGTGATGGCCGCCCGTCGCCTCGGTATCCCATCCGTCATCACCATGCACGGCGGTGACGTCTATGTGAATCCAGCGCAAGGCTACGATTTCCCGACCCGCTGGTACGTCCGACCGGTGCTGAGCTGGACGCTCCGGCACGCCGATGCGCTGACCGCCATCACCGACGACTGCCGCCAGCATGCCCTCCGCGCGGGCGCGCCGGACGAGCGGATGCGGATCGTGCTGAACGGAGCCGACCTGCGCCGGTTCAGCCCCGCGCCCAACGGCAACGCCGACGCGTCGCCCTACGGTCCGCGGATGATTTTCGCCTGTCGCCAGCTGTTTCCCCGCAAGGGAATCCGCTTTCTCATCGAGGCCGCGGCCCAGCTGCGCGCTACGTTCCCCGATCTCGAGCTCGTGCTCGCCGGCGACGGCTTCGAGCGTCCCGAGCTCGAGCGGTTGGCCGAAGAGCGCGGCATCGCCCGACAGACCACGTTTCTCGGGTGGGTGGCGAACGCGGAGCTGCCGCGGTATTACCGGGCCGCGGCGGTGTCGGTCATTCCGTCGTTGGAAGAGGGCTTCGGGATTCCCGCGGCGGAAGCGATGGGTTGCGAGGTCCCCGTGGTGGCGAGCGACGCCGGCGGTCTCCCCGAGGTGGTCGAGGATGGTGTGACCGGTCGCGTGGTGCCCCGCGGCGACGCCGGCGCGCTGGCCGACGCGATCGCCGGATTGCTGCGTGACCCGGCGCTCCGACACCGGATGGGGAAGGCCGGTCGCGAGCGCGCCCTGCGCCTGTTCGATTGGGACCGATCCGCCGAGCAGTTCGCGGCAACGTACCGGGCAGTCGGAGCGAGGAGCGCCTCGTGACGCGGCGGCTCTTCGTCTTTCGCTGGGACGTCGACCATCGGGTCTGCATCACCGACGGCATCCCCCGCATTCGCCGGGTGTGCCGCGATCTGGGGATGGCCCAAACGTTCTTCGTCAACCTCGGGCGGTCCACCAATCTGCGGGCGTGGCTGGGCAAGGGCTTCGAGCGGTCGCGCGCCAAGCTGGGTGACATGGAAGCCATCCACCTGATTCAGAAGACCGGGCTTCCGCGATTCCTGCTGGAGGCAGTTCTGAGCCGGCCCGTGGGCCTCTCGTTCATCCCCGAGTTGCAGGAGTTGCAGGCCGAGGGCCACGAGCTGGGTCTGCACGGCGGGATGGATCACGTTGTCTGGAGCCGTCGATTCCCCGAGCTGCCGGCCGAGGTGTTGGCGGCGGACGTGCAGGAATCCTACGATCACTTCACCAAGGCCTTCGGCCGACCGGTCGGGTTCTCCGCGCCGGGGTTCCGCTCGGACGAGCGCCTGATGCTCTTGCTCGACCGGCTCGGCTTCCGCTACAACGGCGACGCCATCGGTGGCGAGCCGCATCCGACGGTGGTAGGTGGGCGGGAGCTGTCCCACTGGACCATCCCCGTCACGCTGGCAGGCCCGCGGACCATCCCCTTCCTCGAGTACCACCGGGCAATCAGCACACCGGAGCCCCAGGTCCTGCGGTTGCTGGATCAGCACCTGGACGAGCGGGAAATCGTCGTCCTCTATGGCCATCCCTGCTTCGAAGGCGTCGAAGACCGACTGCTGCGAACCGTGCTGCAGCGGGTCCTCGATCGCGGCTTTACGCCGATGACGCTCGCGGCCCTGGCTGAGCACCTGCGTGCCGAGCGGGCGATGCCGCGGACCGCGAGCTCGGCATGATACGGGTCCTGAGCGTGTTCGGCACCCGGCCGGAGGCCATCAAGATGGCTCCCGTCGTGCGGGCGCTCGCGGCGCGCCCCAAAGAATTCGAGAGCGCGGTCTGCGTGTCCGCCCAGCATCGCCAGATGCTCGACCAGGTCCTCGACGTCTTCGGGCTCGAAGCCGACCACGATCTCGATTTGATGACGCCTGGTCAGTCGCCCGGGGACGTCGTGGGTCGGGTGCTGGCACGCCTGCCGCCGCTCCTGCGCGAGCTCCGGCCGGACGTCCTCCTCGTGCAGGGCGACACGATGACGGCGTTCGCCGCCGCGCTGGCCGCCTACCTGGAGAAAATCCCGTCAGGCCACGTGGAGGCGGGGCTCCGCACCGGCGATCGCTATCAGCCGTTCCCCGAAGAGATGAACCGGGTGCTGATCAGTCGGCTGGCGTCCATTCATTTTGCGCCGACGGCGCAGGCGCGAGACCGCTTGCTCGCGGAAGGCACTCCGGCCGAGGTGGTTCACCTGACCGGCAACACGGTCATCGACGCCCTGCTCCAGACCGTGCGCCCCGACTATCGCTTCCGTCATCCCGTGCTCGCCGGCCTGAAGCCGGACCGCCGGCTCGTCCTAATCACCACGCATCGCCGGGAGAGCTTCGGCGCGCCGCTCCGCGCCACCTGCGAGGCGATCCGTCAGCTCGCCTGCCTGTTCCCCGATCTCGAGTTCGTGCTGCCGGTGCACCCGAACCCGGAGGTCAAGGGTCCGGTCGAGGCGTTGCTCGGCGACTTGCCGGTGATGCACCTCATCGAGCCGGTGGACTACCTCGAGTTCGTGCACCTCATGAACCGCGCGACGATCATCCTGACCGACAGCGGCGGGATTCAGGAGGAGGCGCCCTCGCTGGGCAAGCCCGTGCTCGTGCTGCGCGAGGTCACGGAACGCCCCGAGGGCGTGGCCGCCGGGACCGCGGTGGTGGTCGGCACCGACCCGCGCCGCATCGTCGGGACGGCGTCGGAGCTGCTCTCGGACCGGGCGGCGTACGAGCGCATGGCACATCGGCAGAACCCGTACGGCGACGGTCACGCCAGCGAGCGGATCGCCACGGCGCTGGCGGCGGCGTTCGGGTGAGGCTGCTCGTCACCGGGGGCACCGGGTTCATCGGCTCCCACCTGGCGGAGGACGCACGCCGCCGCGGCGCGGAGGTCGTCGTCCTGGGACTCACCGACCGGCCCGAGGAGCAGGCCAACGCCCGGCTCCTCGAGAACCTCGGCGTGGAGGTGCTCCCCGGAAGCGTGACCGACGCGGCGCTCTGCGCGCGGGCAATGGAGGGCGTGACGCACGTGTACCACCTCGCGGTGGCGATGCGCGAGGCCGGCATGACCGATCAGTATTTCGAGGAGATCAACCTCGGCGGCACTCGGCATCTGCTCGAGACGGCGAGCGCCCGGGGCCTGCAGCGGTTTATCTACTGCAGCACCATCGGAATCTTCGGTCATCGGGTCCCGGGGATCACCAACGAGGACTCGCCGCTCCGACCCGGGAACGTGTACGAGCGGACCAAGGTCGCCGCCGAGGCCATGGCGCGGGGATTCCACGCGGGCGCGGGGTTGCCCGTCGTCATCCTCCGCCCGGCGGATGTCTACGGCCCGCGCGATCACCGGTTGCTGAAGCTCTTCCGCGGGGTGGCGGCGGGTCGATTTCCGCTGTTCGGTGACGGCAAGGGCCGCCGGCATATGGTGTTCGTGGACGACGTCGTCGCCGCCTTCCGCCTTGCCTCGGACGGTAACGGTGCCCTGGGGCAGGCGCTGATCGTCGCCGGGCCGGAGTCGTGCACGTTGCGCGAGCTGATCGACGCCGTGGCGCGGGCCGCCGGCCGGAAGCGCTTCGGCTGGCGCCTGCCGCTGACCCCGATGCTGGCGGTGGCCGCCGTCGTCGAAGACGTCTGCACCGCGGTCCACGTCACGCCGCCGATTTACCGGCGGCGGATGGACTTCTTCCACAGCGACTCGGCGTTCGACACCTCGAGGGCGCGCCGGGTGCTCGGGTGGGGGCCGAAGATTCACTTGAACGAGGGGGTCGCCCGGACCCTCGATGCGTACCGGAAGGCAGGGCTGGTCTAATGTGCGGCATTGCGGGCAAGGTCGGCTCAGCGCCGGTCTCCGAGACCGAAGTGGTCCGCATGTGCGATGCGATCCGGCATCGCGGTCCGGACGACTGGGGCTACTTCATCGAGGAAGGCGTCGGGCTGGGTATGCGGCGGCTGAGCATCATCGACCTCGCCGGCGGCCATCAGCCGATGTTCAACGAGGACGGCTCGGTCGTCCTCGTCTTCAACGGCGAGATCTACAATTTCGCGGAGCTGCGGAACGGCCTGCTCGCGCGCGGCCACGTCCTTCGCACCCGCAGCGACACCGAGGTGCTGGTCCACTTGTACGAGGAGGAGGGCGAGGGCTTCTTGTCTCGCCTCCGCGGCATGTTCGCGTTCGCGCTCTGGGACCGGCGCCGCCGCCGCCTGCTGCTCGCTCGCGACCATTTCGGGCAGAAGCCGCTGTTCTACACCGAGTCCGGCGGGCGCCTGGCCTTCGCGTCCGAGATCAAGGCGCTCCTCACCGACGATCCGTCCCTCCGGACGCTCAACCCCTACGCCCTCGATCAGTACCTCGCGCTCCGGTTCGTGAGCGCGCCCGACACCCTGTTCGCGAGGATCAAGAAGCTTCCACCCGCCCACTACCTGGTGTGGGAAGACGGGCGCGCCACGGTGGCACGCTACTGGGACCTGAACTACGAGAGCAAGTGGAGCTACTCGGAGAGCGATACGCTGGACCGGGTGGAGGAGCTGCTCGCCGAGGCGGTCCGGCTGCACCTCGTCAGCGACGTACCCGTGGGTGCCTTCCTGAGCGGCGGCCTCGACTCCACGCTCATCGCGGCATTCGCCGCGCAGACCCTCGGCGGCGAGCTCCGCACCTTCTCGATGGGTATCCCCCACGGCACCCTAAACGAGCTGCCGGCAGCCGCAGCCGTGGCGGCGCGGTACGGCACACAGCACCACGCCGAGGAGATCCGGCCCAGCGTGATCCGGGATCTGCCTCGCCTGGTCTCGGCGCTGGACGAGCCGGCTGACCCGCTCTCGATCTGCCTGCTCCATCTGAGCCGCATGACGGCTCGGCACGTCAAGGTGGTCCTCGGCGGCGACGGCGGCGACGAGCTGTTCGGAGGGTACGACCGCTACGCCGCGAACCGGTGGCTGGATCGTTACGCCCAGGTCCCCGAGGCGGTCCGCGGCCTCGTGGCTCGGTGGGTGCTTGGCAACCTTCCCGACCGCTTCACGTTCAAGAGCGTCACCCACAAGCTCCGGTGGGGCGATCTGATGGCCTCGAAGGTCGGCGCCGAGCGCTACTCCGAGAGCCTCCAGTACTTCTGGTTCAACGGCAGCCAGCGCGATCGGCTGTACACCAGCCGGTTCCGGTCCGAAGTCGCCCAGCGACCGGCCGATGCCAGCATCGTGGCGCAGTACGAGGCGCCCAACGCGACCGACCCGATCGACAAGATGATGTACGTCGACGCGTTCACGCGGATGCCCGAGCAATCGCTCATGATCCTCGACCGGACCACCATGGCGTACAGCCTGGAATCGCGCTCGCCGTTCCTCGATCCGCGGCTGGCCGAATTCATGGCGCGGGTGCCCGTGTCGCTCAAGATCAACGGCCGGAAGTTGCGCTACCTCGAGCGACGGCTGGCCGAGAAGTACTTGCCGCCCGAGCTGCTCCGCCGGCCGAAGCAGGGCTTCGCGTCGCCGCTTATGTACGTGATGGATGCCGAGCTCCGCCAGCTCGGCGCGAGCATGCTCCGGGAGAGTACGCTGGTGCGGGACGGCTACCTGCGGGCGGAGCGGGTGCAGGGGTTACTGGACGAGCACC
>OEKJ01000024.1_pt1 | contig 9581 bp, 5 predicted proteins | sample 1503081 | NCBI WGS metagenome assembly OEKJ01 (sample SAMEA104379565, study PRJEB20068) | metagenome | biome: 1000743; feature: 77; material: 1998 | place: USA | collected 2012 | depth 25 m | reverse complement strand
GGGGAAAAGATAGCGACGGCTACGGCTCGGGGGGACCGAGCTCGACGCGCGCCCGTCCCAGCGGAAGCGGCCACCGGAGCGTGACGGATTCTCCCTGACACGTGCGGTCGAGGCCGCGCTCCGACTTGGCGACGGTCTCGATCGGGAACGTCCAGCGATCGGGCTCCGGGGTTCCGGTGAGCGCGAGCGGGCGGAAGAGCGAGAGCTCGACCGCGAAGACCGCGTGCTCCGGGTCGGTGGAGGCGGGCCACTCATAGTCGACGGCGAGTCGGCCGTCGGCGGCCACGTGCACCGTCTTGCGGAGCGGCGCTCCCTCCGTGTGAAAGCTGAGCCGCACCTCGATGCCGCCCAAGGCATCGGCAATCTGGAAATGCGCCGCCGTCCGCGCCCAGGAGCGCAATGGGGTATACGACCCGCGCGCAAAGGCGTCGAGCGAGAGATCGCCGGGGAGGACGCGATCGACGAAGATCGCGCGGTCGTCCGCGTCCACGGGCGGCTGCTCCGCGAGACGCAAGCCCTCCTCGAGGTCGTGAATGCTCGGCGCGCCGCCGCCGGCGCCATCGTCCGCGCCACCCTGTTGCAGGGCCGTCACGTGATAGGCCTCGAGTCGTCGGGTGAGCACGTTGGCGAAGTTGATGCCGGGCCCGAACAGGGTCAGGTCCTCGACCGCGCCGCCCCGCCACGGGCTCACGACCACCGAGCAGCGATCCGAGTGGATCCAGATCTCATCGTGGCCGTCGCCGTCGAGATCGAGCACCTCCCAGGCGAGGCCCTGGCCCGCGCGAAGCCGAGCTTCCGCGTCGGCCAGATTTCGCCAGATCGCCTCGCGGAGGTGCGGCAGATAGAGTCCGCCGAAGACCCCGTGCCAGTACGCGTCGTTGCACTGGGCCCGCCCGATCGCTCGGCGCGCCTCGGGCGGATCGCCGCGGCGGCGGCACAATGTGGACAGCGCCTGCATCTTCTTGTGCATCCGGTTCGACTCGGGGTACTTCGCGAGGAAGTTCCGCCAGTGCGACCCCCGCACGAGGGCGCCGTCCGGCCCGGCCATCCGTTCCTCGCCGAGATCCTGCTCGAGGCGGTTGAGGCGGAGCGCGGGCTCGGGCGGGAGCGACCACGCTTCCATCTCCCGATAGGATGCCGTCGGGAGGTAGGCGATGCCGCCGCTCGGCACCTCCGCCAGGGCCTGCCCCAGCGTGCTCAGCCGGACCTCGCCTCGTGCGACGAGCTCGCCGATCGTGTGCACGAACCGGTCGAGCCAGCCTTGCTCGTAGACCCACTCGCGCGTCCCCGGCCAGCCGCCGAACTTTTCGCCATCGTCAGCGAGAACCGCGAGTTGATGGCCCGCGGTCCGGAGTCCCTGCAGGTAGGACGCGGTCTCCTCGGGTGGCCGGAAGGGGACGAGGTAGCGGAGCCGCTCGTCGATCGGAAACAGCGCCACGCGCCTGGTATCGGACTCGGTCCAGTAAGGGGCGTGCAGCCGCTCGCGCGGGAACCCGGACACCACGAAGTGCCGGTCGTCCACCAGCGCGTATCGGACGCCCGCGTCGGCCAGGTCGGCGGCAAGGTCCGGCTCCCAGACCCGCTCCGTGAGCCAGAGGCCGGTGGCGTCCACCCCGAAGCGGCGTCGCAGCGCCTCGCGCATCCACTGGATCTGCTCGACCCGGTCCCGACGGGGGAGCGAGGCCAGCACCGGCTCATAGAATCCCGACAGCAGCAGCTCCACCCGCCCCTCCGCCGCGAGCCCGCCGAGCCGATCCATCCAGGCCGGAGCGTGGGCGTCGAGCCAATCGAACAGCGGTCCGGAGACGTGGAGGACGATCGGGAGAAAGCCCGCGCCTGCGAGTCGGTCGAGCAGCGGCGCGTAGACGTCATCGAGGTGCTGCTGGAAGACGTGGCCGAAATTTCCGACCGGCTGATGGAGGTGCAGGCCGAAGACGAAACGGATCGGGGCCATATCAGCTGAGCGCGAGACTGCGGGAGCCGCTGAGCGCGGCGGCGACCGCGGACAGGATGTCCGGGAACAGGTGGTCGCGCCGGCTCAGCGTGGCCGCGAGCGCCTGGCCCTCCTCGAGCGGCGTGCCGCTGCCCGGCGTCATTGCCGCGAGCAGCTTTTCGGTCTCGACGCAATGCTGGGTGAACCGGCGTACGGCGTAGTCCGCGACGGCGCCCGTGGAGATGATGAACTGCCAGTCGGACGACTGGGTGAGCAGGAGCGACCGCGCGGCTTGCGCCAGCACCGGCCGGGTCGATGGCTGCGCGATGGCGTCGCCGGCCAGGTCCCAGAAGCGCTGCTCGAGCGGCCAGATCCGCTCCCAGGTCCAGGCGGTCTCCGGCCCGAGCCACATGGAGTAGTCCCCGTTGGCGCCCCACGTGCCCTCCGGGAGCCGGATCGCCACGCGCGGGGCGTGATCGGTCAGGTGCCTGGAGCCCGTCACGGGGCGGACCTGATCCTGCCGTGGAAGAGCCCGGTAGACGTCGCCCAGAAAATCGGGCCCTTCGAACCACCAGTGCCCGAAGAGCTCGGTGTCGAACGGAACCGCGATGACCCCGTCCGGGCCGGGCGACGCGCTCTCGGCGATCCGGCCGAGGAGCGCGGCAAAGTGGTGCGCATGACCCCGCGCGTGACTGCGGGCGTCGGCCGGGTCGTACGGCTGCTTGCCGCCGAGATCGACGCCGTCGCCGGTGACCCGCCAGAGCTTGAGCCCGCCGGGCCAGCGGATCTTGTGGAACTCGAGATATTGGGCCGATCCGGGATACCCGTGGTGCCGGCTCCAGACCTGCATGGACGCGCGGGGGTCGCGCACGTATGCGGCGACGGCGTGGGTGCCCCGCGCAGGCGAGATGCGATACGCGCGGTACGGCGACCGGAGCGCATGCACGTCGGCCGGGTCCTCGCCCTCGGCCGCCTCGCGCGGGCCCACGAACGGATCCCCGTACACGCCGAGCGGCCGCCCCGCCGCCGCAAGGTGGGCGTCCACGAAGAAGAACGTGAACCCGGCGTCGGCCAGGTGCTCTTCGATGCCCCGGCGGACCCCGGCCCTGGGCGCCGTGGGCCAGGGTGCCCAGGGTCCCCGCGCCCGGTACGCGCACTCTGGGAGCCAGCAGCCGGCCGGCACGCGGCCGAACAGCCGCCGGTGCTCCGCCACGCCGACGGCGAGCTGGAGCCGGATGCTCTCGTCCCGCGCGAGGAGCGGCAGAAACCCGTGGGTGGCAGCCGAGCCGAGGATCTCGATCCGGCCCCGCGTCTCGAGATCGCGGAACGCGCCCACGAGATCGGAGCCGGTGGCCTGGAACAGGTCCCGAAGCCGCGCGAACCGGTCACGCCAGTAGCGCACGAGCGGCAGGAGGTGCGGCTCGGTCGCGGCGATGTCGAGCGCGGCCTGGTCGCAGGCCTCGAGCCGCTGGGCGACGAACGCCTCGAACTCGTCAACGAAGACCGGGCTGGCGAGCTGGTTGGCGAGCACCGGCGTGAAGCCGATGGTGACGGGAGACGGGACGTGCTCGTGGTCGAGCGCGCGCAGCGTCTCGAGCAGCGGCAGGTAGGTGTCGAGCGCGGCTTCGCTGAGCCAGTCGCTGCCGTGAGGCCAGCGCCCATGGTTGAGGACCCACGGGAGGTGGCTATGGAGCATCAGCACGAAGTCCATCTGGGCTCCGGTCAGGCGCGGGGCCCCCGGGCCACGGCGCGCCGATAGACGTCAATGTAGGCGGAGACGGATCGTTCCCAGCTGAAGTCCCGTGCCATGGCCTCGCGCATCATCCGCGTGCGGTCGGCGGGACGTCCGTAGACCGACAGGGCCCGGAAAGCCGCCTCCTCGAGCGCCGTGGCCTCATAGGCATCGAACAGGAAGCCGGTCACGCCGTCCTCGATTGTATCCGCCAGGCCGCCGACCCGCCGCGCGACCGGCAGGGAGCCGTAGCGCTGGGCCCGCATTTGCGTGAGGCCGCATGGCTCGTAGAGGGAGGGCATGAGGAACAGGTCGACACCGGCCATGAGCCGATGTTCCAGCGAATCCCGGAACGCGAGCTGCACGCCGATCCGCCCCGGCGCCGCGCGGGCGAGTCCCGCCAGGGCCTCCTCATAGCGCGGATCGCCGCTGCCGAGGAAGACGAACTGGGCATCCTCCTGGAGGAGCTGCCGGCTGTCGAGAATCAGGTCGAGGCCCTTCTGCTGGACCAGGCGGCCGGCCATGCCGACGAGCGGTGTCGCAGGATTTTCGGGGAGGCCGTATGAGCGCTGCAACGCCGCCTTGCAGCGCTGCTTGCCCGCGAGGTCCTGCACCCCGTAACGCGCGAGAATCTGCGGATCGGTCGCGGGATCCCAGACCGTCTGATCGATCCCGTTGAGGATGCCGACCAGCCGGTCGCCTAGCACCTTGTACATCTCGTGCAGCCCGAAGCCGCCGCCCGGCGTGCAGAGCTCGATGGCTTGCGTCGGGCTCACGGTGATCGCGCAGTCGGCGAACGCGAGCCCGCCCTTCAGGAAGTTCACCTTCCCGTACCACTCGAGCTGGCGCCAGTTGTACAGCTCGACCGGGAGCCCCAGCTCGAGCATCGCCTCGGGCCCGAAGTGACCCTGGTACCCGGGATTGTGGACCGACATGACGGCGAGCGCATCCCGGGCCCACGACTCCTGTGCCACGACGGTGCGCAGGTAGATCGGCGCCAGGGCGGTGTGCCAGTCGTGGGCGTGGAGGATCAAGGGCCCGGACGCCACGCGCGGAAGCGCCAGGCAGGCGGCGAGCGCGAAGAAGGCAAAGCGCCGCGCGTTGTCGGGATAGTCCCGACCCTGCTCGCCGTAGATCCCGGCGCGGTTGAAGAAGTCGAGATGCTCGATGAAGAACACCCGCGGCCCGGACTGCGCGGCATTGCCCGCGATCCGGAAGATCCGCGCTTCCTCGACCCGGGACCCCAGCGGCACGCGGATCGGCGGACCGACCGGCTCCAGGTCGGGCGCTTCGTCGCGCACGCTGCGATAGAGGGGCAGGAGGACGGTGACCGGGACGCCGGCCGCCTGCTGGAACGACGCGAGCCCCATCACGGCTTCGGCGAGCCCGCCGGTGCGCGCGTAGGGGAAGTACTCGGCCGTAAGGTGCACGACCGAGAGGGGACTATCCGGTGGGTGGGTCGTCGGTGGACGACTCGCCCCGGAACGCGGGCGCGTAGTACTTCTGGACATACTCTTCCATCATCCGCCGGGCCGTGAATCGCGCCCCGCCGAGCCGGATGGAATAGCGCATCTTTTCCACCCAGCCGAGCGGAACGCCCCGCGCATCCCGGTTGTAGTAGAGGGGGATCACCTGCTCCTCGAGCAGGTTGTAGAATCGCTCGGCATCTGCGGCATCCGCATCGTCGTGCTCACCCGCCTGGGGAATCGCCCAGCCGGACAACCCATCGTACGCCTCTTTCCACCACCCGTCCAGCGTGCCCAGCTGCGGCACGCCGTTGAGCGCGGCCTTCATGCCGCTCGTGCCGGAGGCCTCGAGCGGCGCGCGGGGCAGATTGAGCCACAGATCGGTGCCCTGGACCAGCACGTGGGCCAGATGCATGTCGTAATCTTCGATGAAGGCCACGCGACCTTCGAACGCCGGATCGCGGGTGAACTGGTACACGCTCTGGAGCACTTCCTTGCCCGGATTGTCCGCCGGGTGCGCCTTGCCGGCGAAGACGATCTGCACCGGCCGCCACGGGTTGGTGAGCAGACGCCGCAGGCGCTCGAGGTCGCGGAAGATCAGGTTCGCGCGCTTGTAGGTCGCGAAGCGGCGGGCGAACCCGATCGTCAGCGCGTGCGGGTCGAGCAGCGTGCCGGCGCCCACGACCTGGGCGGCCTCCTTGTGCTGGCCGGCGAACCGGTGCCGCGTATCCTCCCGGATGTAGTCGTGGAGGACGTCCTTGAGCTGGCCGTGCGCCTGCCAGAGCGCCGCATGGTCGAGCGTCAGGACGTGATCCCACATCGCCACGTCGTCCTCGCGGTCGCTCCACCCCGGCCCCAGGTGCTGGTCGAGCAGCGCCATGATCGGCGCCGCCATCCAGGTGGCGAGGTGCACGCCGTTGGTGACATGGCCCACCGGGATCGTCTCCCACGGCCGGTTGGGCCAGAGGTCGCGCCACAGATGGCGGGACACCTGCCCGTGCTGGCGGGACACGCCGTTCACCTTCGACGAACAGCGGATGGCGGTCACGGTCATGTGGAAGCGATCGGGCAGGGCCGGATGGCAGCCCAGGTGGAAGAAAGCGTCGCGATCCACGCCCATCTCCTCCCACACGGAGCCGATGCAGGCCGCCACGTCGTCGGCCGCGAAGGCGTCGTGCCCGGCGGGCACGGGCGTGTGGGTCGTGAAGATGCTGCGGCTCCGCACTTCACGGACGGCATCGGCGAACGACGTGCCCTTGGCCGTCAGCTCACGGATGCGTTCGATCATCATGAACGCGGCGTGGCCCTCGTTGGCGTGCCACACGGCGGGGTTGACCCCGACCGCCCGCAACATTCGGACGCCGCCCGCCCCCAGGATCCACTCCTGGCGCAAGCGCAGCTCCGGTCCGCCGGCGTAGAGCTTGTTCATGAGCAGGCGGTCGTCCGGATGGTTCGCCTCGAGGTTGGTGTCGAGGAGATACACGGGGACCCGTCCCACCATCATGCGCCATGCGCGGAGCTGTACCGGTCGGCCGCCCGTCTGCACCGTGGCGAGGAAGGGCTCGCGCCCGGGGCCGATCACCCGCTCGAGCGGGGTCCGGCTGATGTCGTACTCCTCGTCGCTGTCCTCCTGCCATCCGTCGAGCCGCAACCGCTGGTCGAAGTAGCCCTTCATGTAGAAGAGCCCGACGCCGACCATCGGCACGCCGAGATCCGACGCCGACTTGCAATGGTCGCCGGCGAGCACACCGAGGCCACCGGAGTAGATCGGTACCGAGGCGTGGAGCCCGAACTCGGCACAGAAGTAGGCGAGGGGACCGTTGCTGTAGCCGGCGTACGCGCGATTGAACCAGGTGTCGGGCGTCGTCAGGTCGTGGGTCATGCGACCCATGACCTCATCGTAGCGGCGAAGGAAATCGGTATCGCTCGCGCGCGCGGCGATCCGCGCCGGATCGACGCGGCACAGCAAGTCGATCGGATTGTGCCGGACGCGGTGCCAGAGCAGCGGGTCGATCGAGCGGAACAGCGTTCGCGCCTCGCGCGTCCAGCTCCACCAGAGGTTCATGACCATCGAGGACAGGCCCTCGATGCGGGCGGGCAGGTACGGGACGCGGGATTGGGTGGCGAGCATTGAAGGGGGAAGGTAACCGGGGACTGGTGAACGGTGAACGGTGAACGGGGAACGGGCTCTCCCATCGCCGGAATCGCCCGTTCACTGTTTACCGTTCACTGCAGTCAATGGACCAGTTTCTTGTACCGTATCCGGTGCGGCTGGTTCGCGTCGACACCCTTCCGGCGCTTCAGATCGGCGGCGTACTCCTGATAGTTCCCTTCGAACCAGACGACCTCGCTGTTCCCCTCGAACGCCAGCATGTGCGTGGCGATGCGGTCCAGGAACCAGCGGTCGTGGCTGATCACGACGGCGCACCCGGCAAACCCCACGAGGGCTTCCTCCAGCGCACGCAGCGTGTCCACGTCGAGATCGTTGGTCGGCTCGTCCAGCAGGAGCACGTTGCCGCCGCTCTTGAGCAGCTTGGCCAGGTGCAGACGGTTCCGCTCGCCGCCCGAGAGATCCTGCACTCGCTTTTGCTGGTCGGCACCGCGAAAGTTGAAGCCCGCGCAATAGGCGCGCGCATTCACCTGGCGCTTGCCGAACTGGAGCGTATCCTGGCCGCCGGAGATCTCCTCGTACACGGTCTTGCCGCCGTCCAGCGCGTCGCGGCTCTGGTCCACGTAGGCGAGCTGCACGGTCCGTCCCACGACCAGCTCGCCGGCGTCCGCCGTCTCGCTTCCCGTGATCATCCGGAACAGGGTTGTCTTCCCGGCGCCGTTCGGACCGATCACGCCGACGATGCCGCCGCGCGGCAGGGCGAAGCTCAGGCCCTCGAAGAGGAGCCGATCGCCGTACGCCTTCGCGACCCCCTTGGCGATGACCACGTCGTCGCCGAGCCGCTCGGGGACGGGAATCAGGATCTCGGCGCTGCCCTCCGACTGCCGCTCGGCCTCGGCACGAAGCTCTTCGAAGCGGGTGATGCGCGCCTTGCTCTTGGCCTGCCGGGCCCGCGGCGCCATGCGGATCCACTCGAGCTCATGCGCGAGCGTTTTCTGCCGGGCCGACGCCTGTTTCTCCTCCCGGGCCAGCCGCTGCTGCTTCTGCTCCAGCCAGGAGGAGTAGTTTCCCTCCCAGGGAATGCCGGCGCCCTGGTGCAGCTCCAGGATCCACTTGGCGACGTTGTCCAGGAAGTAGCGGTCGTGGGTGACCGCGACGACCGTTCCCGGAAACTCCGCGAGATAGCGCTCGAGCCACCAGACGCTCTCGGCATCGAGGTGGTTGGTCGGCTCGTCCAGCAGCAGCATCTCCGGCTGGGCCAGCAGCACCCGGCACAGCGCGACCCGGCGGCGCTCACCGCCGGAGATGCTCGCGACGTCCGCGTCGCCCGGCGGCAGCCGCAGCGCGTCCATCGCGAGATCGATCTTGTGGTCCAGCTCCCAGAGCCCGAGGGCGTCGATCCGTTCCTGGAGGTTGCCCTGCTTTTCCAGCAGCCGAGTCATCTCGTCGTCGTCCATCGGCTCGGCGAACCTCCCGCTGAGCGTCTCGAACTGCTGGAGCAGTGCGCGCGAGTCGGCCACGGCCACTTCCACGTTGCCGCGCACATCTTTCGCCGGGTCCAGCGCCGGCTCCTGCGCCAGGTACCCGATGCGGGTTCCCGGCAGCGGCCGTGCGTCCCCCAGAAAATCGGTGTCGACACCGGCCATGATCCGGAGGAGGGTGGACTTGCCCGCGCCATTGCCGCCGAGGACGCCGATCTTGGCGCCGGGGTAGAAGGCGAGGTGGATCCCCTTCAGGATTTCCTTGTTGGGTGGCACGACCTTTCGGAGGTCGCGGATCGTGAAGATGTATTCGCCGGCCATAGGGGGCCAAAGATACACTGCGAGAACGCCGAACGGGGACTGCCGAACGGCCTACAATTCTGTGGGCCGACGCGATCAGACCCACGGGAGGCGGAGTGAGTGGCCGCCGCGTGGTCGTGGTCGGCGCGGGCATCGGTGGGCTCGCGACCGCGATCCGGCTTGCGCATGCCGGCTATCGGGTGACGGTGGTGGAGCAACACGATGTCCCGGGCGGTCGCGCGGGCGTCTGGCGATCGGCGGGTTACACGTTCGATACCGGACCGTCGATGGTGATGATGCCGGACTGTTGGGACCGGCTCTTCCACGACGTCGGGCGGCGGTGGGAAGATTACGTCCAGCTGGTGCAATGCGACCCGTGCTATCGCATGCACTTCGCCGACGGGTCCACGCTGGAGATGACCAGCCGGCTCGACCGGTTGCTGACGAACCTCGAGCGGATCGAGCCGGGGTGCGGTCCCCGCGCGCTCGAGTGGCTGGCCTTTACCGGGCAGCTCTATCGTCACGGCATCGAGTTCATCTGCCGGGACATGCATCGCCC
>OEKJ01000001.1_pt1 | contig 9618 bp, 5 predicted proteins | sample 1503081 | NCBI WGS metagenome assembly OEKJ01 (sample SAMEA104379565, study PRJEB20068) | metagenome | biome: 1000743; feature: 77; material: 1998 | place: USA | collected 2012 | depth 25 m | reverse complement strand
TTCACCGTTCACCGTTCACTGTTCACCGTTTCGGATATGGCTTTCGTCCACCTCCATACCCACTCCGAGTACTCCCTCCTTGACGGGGCCAACCGGATTCCCGATCTGGTCGCGCACGTCAAGAAGCTCGGCATGGACAGCCTCGCCGTCACCGATCACGGCAACCTCCACGCCGCCTGGTCGTTCTACGAGGAAGCGAAGGCGCAGGGCATCCGGCCGATCCTCGGCTTCGAGGCGTATCTCGCCTTCGGCTCCCGCCGCGAGCAGCAGAAGCCCGCCTGGGCCCCGTCGCACTACAGCCACCTCGTGCTGCTGGCCCGAAACCGCGCCGGCTACAAGAATCTCGTCCGCCTCTCGTCCATCGGATTCACGGAGGGGTTCTACCGGCGCCCGCGGATCGACCGCGAGACGCTCGCGGCGCACCACGAAGGCATCGTCGGTCTCGCGGCCTGTCTCTCGGGCGAAGTCGCGCTCTGGCTGCGCCAGGGGCGATACGAGGAGGCCCGGAAGAGCGCGGAGTGGTTCGCGCAGCTGTTCGGCCCAGAGCACTTCTGGCTCGAGATCCAGCAGCACGGGATTCCCGACGAGCGGCTGGTGATGGAGGGAATGCTGCGCCTCGGCGAGGAGCTGGGGCTCGGCGTCGTGGCGACGAACGACGCGCACTACCTCAGGCGCGAAGACGCCGAAGCGCACGACGTGCTCCTCGCCATCGGCACCGGCGCCGACCTCGACGACCCCAAGCGGTTCCGCTTCACCGGCGAGGAATCGTACGTCAAGTCCGAGCGGGAAATGCGGGCGTTGTTCGAGGATCATCCGGAGACGCTCGAGAACACCGCCCGCATTGCCGACCTGTGTGAGTTCTCCTTCGAAAAGCGCTACTTCCTGCCCAGCTTTCCCCGGCCGGCCGAGTACGCGAGCGACGAAGCGCTGTTGGAGGACCTCGCCGGCCGGGGAGCGGAGGGGCGTTACGGCACGCCCCTGCCCCCGACCGTGCGGGAGCGGCTCGAGTACGAGCTGGGCGTCATCAACCGCGCGGGCTACGCCGGTTACTTCCTCATCGTCCAGGATTTCATCGCGGCGGCGCGGGCGCGCGGGATTCCGGTGGGACCGGGCCGCGGGTCGGCGGCGGGGTCGCTCGTGGCGTACAGCCTGGGGATCACGAGCGTGGACCCGCTCCGGTTCGACCTGCTGTTCGAGCGGTTTCTCAACCCCGAGCGCGTATCCATGCCCGACATCGACGTGGACTTCTGCTTCGAGCGCCGGGGCGAGGTCATCGAGTACGTGCGGGAGCGCTACGGGCGGGACAGCGTGGGCCAGATCGTCACCTTCGGGACGATGAAGGCGCGCGCCGCCGTCAAGGACGTCGCGCGCGTGCTGCGAATACCGCCGGCCGACGCCGACAAGCTGACCAAGCTCATTCCGTCGGGCCCCGCCTACAGCCTCTCCATCCCCGACGCCGCGGAAAAGATCCCGGAGATCCGCGACCTCATGCGCGCCGACGCGACCTACCGGCGTCTGATCGACCTGAGTGCCCGGATCGAGGGCATCTCGCGCCACATGTCGGTGCACGCCGCCGGGGTCGTCATCGCCCCGGGACCGCTCGCGGACTACGTGCCCGTCTGTACCGCGCCCACCAAGGGCGCGGGCCAGTCGGCCGACGGGGAAGACGCGATCATCACCCAGTATGACATGAACGCGCTGGAGAAGGTCGGCATGCTCAAGATGGACATGCTCGGCCTCAAGACGCTTACTGTCATCCATGACGCGTGCGCCATGATATCTCGGCAGGGTGGAGTGGCGACCGACATGGACGCGCTGCCGCTGGACGATCCCGGCGTCTACGCGCTGCTCCGCCAGGGCCGCACCGCCGGGGTCTTCCAGTTCGAGTCGCCGCTCGCCACGGACACGCTCCGTGCAATGAAGTGCGATCGCTTCGACGACCTGGTCGCGGCGAACGCGCTCCTCCGCCCGGGGCCGCTCGATGCCGGCATGCATACCGTGTTCGTCAAGCGGAAGCTGGGGCAGGAGCGGGTGACCTACGCGCACCCCCTGCTCAAGGAGATCCTCGAGCCCACCTATGGCGTCATCACCTATCAGGAGCAGGTGATGCGCATCGCCAACGTCCTCGCCGGCTTCTCGCTGGCCGAAGCCGACGTTCTCCGCAAGGCGGTAGGCAAGAAGGACCAGGAGCTCGCGAATCAGGAGGTCGCCAAGTTCATCGAGCGGGCGGTTGCACAGGGGCATCCCCGGCCCGTCGTGGAGGAGCTGGGCCGCCAGATCGTCACCTTCGGCCGCTACGGGTTCAACAAGTCGCACTCCGTCGCGTACTCGGTGCTCTCCTACCACACCGCGTGGCTCAAGACGTACCATCCCGCCCAGTTCATGGCGGCGCTGCTCTCCTCGGAAATCGGCAACACCGACAAGGTGGTGCAGTACATCAACGAGGCGCGGGAGCTGGGGCTCGAGGTGCTGCCGCCGGACGTCAACGAATCCGGCTGGAAGTTCACCGTCGTCGGCGACCGCCGGCTCCGCTTCGGCCTCGGCGCCGTGCGCAACGTGGGATGGGGCGCAATCGAGTCCATCATCGGCGCGCGCGCCGAGGGCTCGTTCACCTCGCTCACTGACTTCGCCGAGCGCATCGATCTGCGGCTCTGCAACAAGCGCGTGCTCGAGTCGCTCGTGGCCGCCGGGGCCTGCGACTCGCTCGGCGGTCACCGAAAGCAGCTCATCGAGGGACTCGACCGGGTCCTGGCGGAGGCGCAGCTGCAGCAGCAGGAGCGCGAAGCCGGACAAGCCTCGTTGTTCGGCGAGGCAGCCGCGCCGCACCGTCCCGCCCCGCCCACGCTCCCCGACATCCCCGCCTGGACTGAGGCAGAGCGGCTGGCGCGGGAGAAGGACGTGCTGGGCTTCTTCATCTCGGGTCATCCGCTCGAGCCGTTCCGGAGCGAGGTCGAGCTGTTCGGGACCCGCACCACGGCGACTCTGGGCGAATGGAGCGAGCACGCGGTCAGCGTCGCCGCGGTCGTGACGGCGGTGCGGCGCCAGATCTCGAAGAAGACCGGGAAGGAATACGCCCGGGTGGTGCTGGAGGACTTCCACGGGACCGCGGAAGCGATCGTCTTTCCCGAGGCCTGGGCCAAGCTCAACCAGGTGGTGCTGCCCGACCGCGCCCTGCTCCTCACCGGTGGCCACAGCGTCCGGGACCGGGGCGAGGACCGCGCACCGTTCGTCGTCGAGACCGCCCGCCCGCTGGACGACCTGAAGAGCACGGGGGCGGTCGGCTTGAGCCTTCGGTGGCGGGCGCCCTCCGCCCCCGGGCCCGACGCGCTCCGGGCCGCGGTGGCCCTCTGTAGCGCCCATCCGGGCCCCGTTCCTGTCTATATTGAGTGGTCAGATGGGAACGGCGAGGCCGTTCGGCTCCGGGCGAAGCGCGTGCGGGTCGCCCCCGGAGAGGATCTGGTGCGGGCCCTCCGGGATCTTCTTGGCAGCGATGCCGTCCACTACGTGAAAGCGAGCTGAACGGGCATGGCGCCGACCTATACCCTCGAGTTCGAGAAACCGCTGCTCGAGCTGGAAAAGCAGATCGACGAGCTCAAACGCCTGGGTGAAGAGCGAGAGATCGACGTCGACGGCGAGCTGGAGGGGCTCCAGAGCAAGCTCGACGCCCTCCGGGCGGACATCTACAAGAACCTGAGCCCGATGCAGCGGGTGATGGTGGCGCGACACCCTCGCCGGCCCTATACGCTCGATTACCTCAGCACCATCTTCACCGACTTCATCGAGCTGCACGGCGATCGCCTGTTCCGCGACGACCCCGCCATCGTCGGCGGCTGGGCCCGCCTGGCGGGCATTTCGGTCATGGTCGTCGGTCACCAGAAGGGGCGCGACACCAAGGAAAACCTCAAGCGCAACTTCGGCATGCCCCATCCCGAGGGCTACCGCAAGGCGCTCCGGCTGATGGAAATGGCCTCGAAGTTCAGCGCGCCGGTGATCACGCTCATCGATACGCCCGGCGCCTACCCCGGGCTCGGGGCCGAGGAGCGCGGACAGTCCGAAGCGCTGGCCCGCAACATCCTCGAGATGGCGGGCCTGGAGACGCCGATCATCAGCTGTGTGATCGGCGAGGGCGGCTCGGGCGGCGCGCTCGCGCTCGGCGTCGCCGACCGGGTGCTGATGCTGGAGAACTCGGTCTACTCGGTTATCTCGCCCGAAGGCTGCGCCGCCATTCTCTGGAAGGACGCAGGCCAGCGCGAGCGGGCGGCCGAGGCGCTCAAGCTCACCGCGGAAGACCTCCTGCGGCTCAAGCTGATCGACGAGATCGTCCCGGAGCCGGTGGGCGGCGCGCACGTCGATCCCGACGTCACGGGCGAAGCGCTCCGCGCCACGCTGATCCGCCACGTCACCGAGCTTCGAAAGATCCGGCCGGAGAAACTGGTCAAGCGCCGGGCGGAGAAGTACGCCGCCATGGGCGTTTTCAGCGAGGCGTGATGCTGCAGACGGTCGAGGTCCGCTTCAAGGGCACCCGTAAGGGGTACTTCACCTGGGCCGACGAGGCCCTGCCGCTCAGGCTGCAGGACGCAGTCATCGTCGAGGTCGAGCGGGGGAAGGACTTCGGGCGCATCACGGCCACGGGCGACGTGGCGAATCGAAAGTGCACGTCCTGCAGCACGGGCTGCGCGATCGGCGAAGGCCCCGGTGACGCCCCCGCTCCCTCCGCAGACGAGCCGCTCAAGCCGGTCCTGCGCCGCGCCACTCCGGACGACATCCGCCAGCACAACGAAAGCCGCCGCTCCGAGGAAGACGTGCGGCGCAAGGTGCTCGAGCGGGTCCGGACCCACGCCCTCGCCATGAAGGTGAGCGACACCGAGTGGCAGTGGGACCGGAACAAGCTCACCATCTATTTCACGGCGGAGAAGCGGGTGGACTTCCGCGCGCTGGTCCGCGATCTCGCCTCGGTGTTCCGCACCCGGATCGAGCTGCGGCAGATCGGCGTGCGCGACGAGGCGGCGCGGCTCTCGGGCGTGGGCCGCTGCGGGCGGGAGTACTGTTGCTCGACCTGGCTCACCGAGCTGTCGCCGGTCAACCTCGGCCTCGCCAAGGACCAGCATCTCTCGCTCAATCCGTCGCAGATCTCCGGCGGCTGCGGCCGGCTCCTGTGCTGCCTCAAGTACGAGCACGAGTTCTACGTCACGGCACGCAAGCGCTTCCCCAAAGAGGGCAAGACGCTGCGCACGGCCGTCGGCGCCGAGAAGGTCGTCGCGGTGGACATCTTCCGGGAGCGCGTGTTCCTGAAGAGCGAGGAGGGCTCGCGCATCATCCCGCTCGTGCAGCTTCGCGAGGAAGTGGAGCGACTGGGAGAGGTGCTGCCGACGCCGGAGAGCCGTCCCAAGCCGCTGCCGCTGCCCGAGGCCGCGACGCTCGCCCCGACTCCCTCCACCAACGGTCACGGCCACACCAACGGCGCGAGCCGCCTTGACGGCGCTCCTCGACGCCGGCGGCGCCGGCGCGGCGGCGGCCCCGGAGGTCCGGCCGGCCCGCCTCGGTCCGAGTCCTGAGTGGCGAAGTTTTATCTCACGACCGCCATCGACTACTCCAATGGCGAGCCGCATCTTGGCCATGCCCTGGAGAAAGTCGGCGCAGACTGCATCGCCCGGTACCGCCGGCTCCGGGGCGACGCGGTGCACTTCCTCATGGGCATGGACGAGAACGCCCAGAAGGTGGCACTGGCCGCCGAGCAGGCGGGCGTGCCGCCCGCGGAATGGGTGCGCACGCTTGCCGAGCGGTTCGACTCGACCTGGCGCCGGCTCCTCTGCTCCCACGACGACTGGATCCGCACCACGGAGGCACGCCACCACCGCGGTACCGTCGCGCTGATCGAGCGCATCCGCGAGCGGAATCCCGAGGACGTCTTCACCGGTGTTTACGAGGGACTCTACTGCACCGGCTGCGAGGAGTTCAAGCAGGAGTCCCAGATCGTCGACGGACACTGCGAGGAGCATCCGAATCTCGAGCTGGTTCGGACCAAGGAGCGCAACTACTTCTTCCGCCTGAGTCGCTATCGCGACCAGATTCTCGATCTGATCCGTTCGGGCACGTTCGCGGTGGAGCCGGCCATCCGCCGCAACGAAGTGGTGAAGGTGCTCGAGGCCGGGCTCCAGGACATCTCCATCTCCCGTCTGCGCCTCGCCTGGGGCATCCCCTTTCCCGGCGACCCCGACCAGACCGTCTACGTCTGGTTCGACGCCCTGATCAACTACCTCTCGGCGACGGGCTTTCCCGACCCGGGCTACGAGCGGCTGTGGCCGGCCGAGCTGCATGTGATCGGGAAGGGCATCACCCGATTCCACTGCATCATCTGGCCGGCGATGCTCCTGAGCGCCGGGGTGGCGCTGCCCCGGGAAGTGTGGGCTCATGGCTACGTGCAGTGGGGCGGTGCCAAGGTTTCCAAGTCCGCCGGAACCGCCGTCAGCCTGGACGACGCGATCGCCCGGCACGGGCCGGACGCGCTCCGGTACTTCCTGCTCCGGGAGGTCGGATTCGAGGCCGACGGCAACTTCACCTGGGAGCGGTTCGACGAGCGCTACACGGCGGACCTGGCTGACGGCCTGGGCAACCTGGCCTCGCGCTCCCTGGCCATGATCGCCCGCTACCGGTCGGGCCTGGTTCCGGCCGGCGGGTCGGGAACGACCCTGGAGACGGCCGGCCTGGCGGCGGTGGATCGCTATGCCGAGGCGATGGACGACCTGGACCTGCGTGGGGGTGCGGAGGCGGTCTTCGTGCTGGTGGGGAGCGCCAATCTGTACGTGCAGCAAACGGCCCCGTGGACGCTGGCCAAGCAGGGGCGGGACGCGGACCTGGACGAGGTCCTGGGAGGCCTGGCGCGCTGTCTGTACCGCCTTGCCGTCCTGGCAGGACCCTTCATGCCGGGCAAGGCGCAAGCCCTCTGGCAGGCCCTTGGCGCGGTTGGGAAGGTCGGGGAGGCGCAGTGGGCTTCATTGGCGGCCCCCCCGACCCCAGGCATGGTTACCGCAAAACCTGAGGTGCTCTTCCCCAAGCCAGCACCAGCCTGAGACTTAGGGATTTCGCTGTCAAGCCACTGTGTGTCAAACGGTTATGCGACCGATGTCATGGGTTGACAAGGGTTTCGCCAGGCACGACTTTAGCCTACTCTCCGGGCCGGGATTCTCCCCCCGGTTTGACCGTTCAGGCCAGGCCTGATCCCGACGGCACACAACGGGCCCGCAGGCCCCGAATCTACGGGCCGTTCTTGAGCTATAACCAGGAGTCGCGAGTGTCCCTGGACCCCTGTTCGTGTCGAGTGTTCGTTGATGCCTAAGCGCCGCTGGACCATCGTGCTCGTCCCCCAAGGTGCGGGGCCGTCCAAGGTGGTCGAGCTGTCGCGGGGCGCGGTGAAGCTGGCCGCGGCCGTGGCAGTGGTGCTGGCAGTCGCCGCCGTCCTCCTGGGCTCGGCCACCGTGTCGCGCCGGATCGAGCTTTCCCGGACCACCAGGCTGGAAGACGAGAATTCCAGATTGGCCCAGGAGCTGGGCGAGCTGCACAGCCGGCTGACGACCCTCTCCGACACGATCGCCAGGATCTCCCAGCGGGACGCCAAGGTTCGTCTTCTTGCGAACCTCGACCCCATCAGCCCGCAGGTGCAGGCGGCCGGTATCGGCGGCCCCGCCGCGCCGCCTTCACCCGGCAGCCTCGGCACGTCGTTGCTCCGGAAAGCGGCCGACGTGCGGGTCGATGCCAACGCGCTGATCCGCCGGGCCAACCTGCTGGCCGCGTCGTTCAGCGCCGCGGCCGACAGCCTCGCGGCGCACAGTGATCGCCTGGCCGCGACCCCGTCCATCATGCCGACCCAGGGTTGGCTCTCGAGCGCCTTCGCGGCGATGCGCGAGCATCCGATCCTGCACATCGCCCGGCCGCATGAGGGTATCGACGTGTCGGCCCCGATGGGGACCCCCATCGAGGCGCCGGCTGCCGGTGTCGTCCGGTCGACCGGCTGGGAAGCCGGCTACGGCAACACGATCGAGATCGACCACGGGTTCGGCATCGTTACCCGGTTCGCCCACACGTCGCGCATCCTGGTTCACCAGGGGCAGCACGTGCAGCGTGGCGAACGGATCGCCCTCGTGGGCAATTCGGGCCTGGCGACCGGCCCGCACCTTCACTACGAGGTGCACGTCAACGGTCGCCCGGTGGATCCCCTCCACTACGTAATGCCGGACAACGTGGTCAGCGACTGACCGCTCTTTCCCTCCCAAAGATCCCGATCTAGAACTTCACCTTCGGAGCCTCCTGGGCTTCCCCTTCGGCTTTGAAGTAGGGCCGTGGCCTGCCGAGCCCGAAGATCTTGGCCGTCAGGTTGTAGGGGAATCGCCGGATGTAGGCGTTGAAATCGCCCACCGCCGTGTTGTAGTCGGTGCGAGCGACCGCGACCCGGTTTTCCGTCCCCTCCAGCTGATCCTGGAGCTGCTTGAAGTTCTCGCTCGACCGGAGCTGCGGGTAGTTCTCCGAGATCGCCAGCAGCCGCGCCAGGCCGGCGCTCAGCTGGTCGTTCGCCGCCGCCATGCCCTCGACGTCCTTCGCCTGCACCGCGCCCGAGAGGCGGGCGCGGGCGTTTGCGATCGAGATGAAAACGGTGTCCTCCTGCTTGGTGATGCCCTTGACCGTCTCCACCAGATTGGGGATGAGATCGGCCCGGCGCTGAAGCTGGGTCTCGATCTGACCCTGGGCCTGGTTCACCCGCTCGTCCAGCGATTGGATGGTGTTGTAGCCGCACCCCGCCGTGAGGAGCAGTGCGACGCCGAGGAGCGTCGCAGGGGACAGCCTGATCCGCTTCATGAGTGCTGATCTCCCAGCTGGAGTTGGTCAGTGAACCGCGCCGTACGATCCACGGCGTCGAGGTACGCCTCGAAGTCCCGGCCGGCGAGCGGGGCCCCGTGCGACACCCGGCAGGCGAGCACACGCAGTACGGGGGCGGGGTCGAACCCGACGAGTGCGCCGGCGGTTTCGATCACGCCGCGCGGGTCGGCCGGTGCCGGGCGGTTGACGAGGATCAACAGGCACCGAAGGAACACGACGATGGCCGGGATCGTCGTTCCCGCCCACTCACCCAGCTTCTTCTCGCCGTGGGTGAGGTATCGCTGGCGCAGGCGCAGCAGCTTGCCGCGGAACTCCTTCTCCAGGGCGCGCCGCAGGTCCGCGGGATCCGCCCGGACCTGCGAGACGAGGTCGGGACCGCGGAGAACCTGGTGCGCGGCGCGCAGATCGCAGATCTCGATCGGGAAGACGTCGGAGCCGTGCAGCCACTCGTCTCGGCTCAGCACGAGCGGCAGGACCGGCATCGCCCGGCGCCAGCGCAAGAACGCGGGCGCGAGCCGGGCGAGCGAGGCGGGATCGGCGCGCTCGACGATCAGCATGAGGTTCACGTCCGAGTGTCCCGGGACGTAGTCACCGCGGGCGGCGGAGCCGAAGAGGATCGCCGTGTACGTGGCGCCGAGCACGGCGTCCACATCGGCGAGAAACGGATCCACCATGCGCCGGACCGCCTCGAGCATCAGAACCGTCCCCCCGAGCCACCCCCGCTGAAGCCGCCGCCGCCGCCGAACC
>OEKJ01000363.1_pt3 | contig 9723 bp, 10 predicted proteins | sample 1503081 | NCBI WGS metagenome assembly OEKJ01 (sample SAMEA104379565, study PRJEB20068) | metagenome | biome: 1000743; feature: 77; material: 1998 | place: USA | collected 2012 | depth 25 m | reverse complement strand
CGGCCGACACCAGCGCAACCGGTCGATCCATCAACCGCCGCATCGAGATCGTTCCACTCCCGTAGGCCCCTGATTTGCCTTGCTCCGAAGCATCCCCGGTTTGTTGCGGGCACGTAGTGCGCGCCAACTCGCTGTACGGTCACGCGTTGGCGCGGACCACCACTCTCGCTGGACTCGGAACCAGGCATGCTTCGTTGGGCTTTCTGCACGGGGGCCCTTACGCTCGCCCTGCAAACGTCTGCACTCACCGCTCAGCAACCGGCCCGCTGGGGCGACGAGCTCGGCTCGCCGCTCGCCCCGATAAACTCGCTCCCCGGTGCCGCGGCCCAGCCGCCCACCTGGCCTGCGCCGCCGCTCCTCGACCCGCCAAAGCCGCTGCGCGCCATCTATGTCAACGCCTGGGCATTCGGCGGCCGGCGCTTCGACGAGCTGGTGAGGCTCGCCGACACCACCGAAATCAATGCGTTCGTCATTGACGTCAAGGATGACACCGGCTATCTGACGTACCGGTCCGCCGTGCCCACTGCGATCGAGATCGGTGCGAACGATCAGCACCGGACGCACGACACCGAGCGCCGGCTGCGCACGCTCATCGCGCACGGCATTCACCCGATCGCGCGGATCGTCGTGGCCAAGGACCCGCTGCTCGCGGCCCGCAAACCGGCCTGGTCCGTCCAGCACACCGGCGGCGGGCTCTGGCGTGACCGCCTGGGCTTCGCCTGGGTGGACGCGTTCAACGACTCGGTCTGGATCTACGCCTCACAGCTCGCTGAAGAAGCGGTGCGCATGGGCTTCGCCGAGATCCAGTACGACTACGTGCGCTTCCCCGATGAGCCGGCCGGTCGGATGGCCACCGCGCGCTTCATGGCGCGGGACTCCGGCATGACGAAGCGGCAGGGCGTCGCGCACGGGCTCCGCCTTCTCCGCGACCGGACCAAGCGGCTCGACGTTCCGTTCACGATCGACGTGTTCGGCCTGACGACCAGTGCGACGGGGGACATGGGGATCGGGCAGTATTGGGAGGACCTGGTCACCACGGCCGACGTCGTGCTGCCGATGGTATATCCGAGCCACTACTACCGGGGTGTCTACAACGTGAGCCGCCCGAACAACGAGCCCTATCTCATGGTGCGGCGCGCGCTCGAGGACGGGCTCAAGCGGTCCGGGCCACTGGGGAAGACCGCGGAGATCCGTCCCTACTTGCAGGCATTCACACTGGGGCCGCCGCGATACTCCCCGACCGAGGTGCGCGCCCAGATGCGGGCGGCGCAGGACCTGGGCATCGAATCCTGGGTCCTCTGGAATCCGCGCAGCGCGTACGACCCCGGGATTTTCCGCCGCAAGACCACCGCGCTCAGCACGACGCAGGGAAACCCCGTCGGCGCGAATTGATCGCGCCTACTGGGACTGGCCTCGGATGATGACGCCAGTCCGTTGATCCTCACTCCGGCCACCGTCGTAAGTCATTCCGCAACAGCTTGTTAGAGCAGTGCTGCCAGCGGGTCCGCAAGTTGCTCCCCCGAGAGACGCTCACCGACACCGGACGCTCGCTTGTTCTCTATGCGTCGATCCGTATACTTACGGATCGCGTCCGCGCCCCGGCGGAGCGTGGTCATCATCTCAACTCGATTCGGAGCTCGATGGACATGCGCACTCGTCTCGGCCTACTGGTTGTCCTTGGACTTGCCGCCACGGCGGTGCCCGCGCGGGCGCAGGGGCTGCCAGCCGGTGTCACCCAGGACATGGTGGACAAGGGGAAGGCCATCTTCACGGGTGCCGGCAACTGCTACGCGTGCCACGGGCAGAACGCGCAGGGCATGCTCGGGCCGACCACGAATCTCGTGGATCACACCTGGCTGCATAGCGACGGCTCGTATCAGGGAATCGTCGGATACATCAAGAAGGGTGTGACCAAAGAGGAGTCGAAGAGCGGCATTCCGATGCCGGCCCGCGGCGGTTCGAATATCACCGACGACCAGGTGAACCAGGTGGCGTCCTACGTTTGGTCGATCAGTCACGGCAAGAAGTAGCACGGCGGCATCACGCCGCGGACAAGGGGGCGACGCGAGTCGCCCCCTTTTTCGTTACCTTCGGGAATGACCGCCCCGCTGCCCGGGTTGCCACAATCGTGGAGCCGGGTCGCCCGTGACTACCAGCGCTACATCGCGCCCGGCTTTCTGCCCGCCGCGAAGGCCATGTGCCGCGCGGTGCGAGTCGCCGCGGCGGACTCCGTCCTCGACGTAGCCTGCGGACCGGGGACTGCAGCCCTCGCCGCGCGAGAGCTCGGGGCCGAGGTCGTGGTCGGCGTGGATTTCGCCCGGGGCATGATTACCCTCGCCCGCGACCAGGCTGCCTCGGGAGCGCCGGCACACTTCGCGGTCGCCGACGCCCTCGCGCTCCCCCTGCAAACTGGATACTTCGACGTCGTGATCTCGAGCTTCGGACTCGTTTTCGCCCCCGACCCCGTGCGTGCCGCCGGGGAGGCCGCCCGCGTGCTCCGCCGAGGTGGCCGGCTGGCGCTCTTGGCGTGGCCACCGGGCGGATCGGTCGGGGCTTACCAGGAGGCGGCATTTCGCCATCTCGCCGTCCCGCCGAGCGCCCACGATCCCTTCGATTGGGGCGTACCCGAGCGCGCCCGTGGCTGGCTCGGCGCCGCCTTTGAAAACGTCGAGCTCCGGCCGATCGACGTGCCGTTCGACGCCGCGTCTCCTGCGACCGCCTGGTCGTTGCTTCGCACGGCGACCGGGCGCGTGGCCGCTGCGTACGCCGAGCTCGATCAGCCCGCTCGCGCCCGCCTCGACGCGGAGATGGAGCGGTTCTTCGAGCCGTTCCGCGTCGAGGAGGAACGAGTGCACTGGCCGCGCAACGCATTCATTGTCCGGGCAATCCGCCGATGAACCGGCTCCAGGACGCTTCATCAGCGTACCTCCGATCCGCCTCCCATCAGCCGATCCACTGGTATCCCTGGGGCGATGACGCCTTCGCCGCCGCACGGGCCGCGAACAGACCCATCCTCCTCGACATCGGCGCGGTCTGGTGCCACTGGTGCCACGTGATGGACGGCGAGTCCTACGAGCATCCGGGTATCGCCGAGTACCTCAATGCGCATTACGTCTGCATCAAGGTCGATCGCGACGAGCGGCCGGACGTGGACGCGCGCTATCAACGCGCCATCCAGGCTCTTACCCGTCAAGGGGGTTGGCCGCTCACGGCGTTCCTCACCCCGGAAGGCCAGGTGTTCTACGGCGGGACGTACTTCCCCCCCGACGGCAAGTATGGCCGGCCCGGCTTTCAGTCGGTGCTCGCCGCGGTCCTCGAGGCCTGGCGCGCCCGCCGCGACCAGCTCGAAACGCAGGCGCTCGCGATCCGTCAGGCCGTCGAGCAGGACGGCGGCGACACCTCCACCGGAGACCTCTCGCCTCAAATGCTCGAGACCGGTGTCGCGATGATGCAGCGCGTGTTCGACCCGGTGAACGGCGGGTTCGGCAGCCAACCGAAGTTTCCCCATCCAGCCGCGATCCAACTGCTGCTCGCTAGCTGGTGGAGCGATCGCCGAGCCGAGGTGCGGGAGGTGATCGACCGGACGCTCGAGCGCATGGCGCGCGGCGGCATCCACGACCATCTGGGCGGGGGTTTCCACCGCTACAGCGTGGACGCGGAGTGGATCGTGCCGCACTTCGAGAAGATGGCGTACGACAATTCCGAGCTGTTGCGTGCCTACTGCGATGCGTACGCCGCGTTTGGAACCGAGCTGTATGCGGACGTGGCGCGAGGCGTCGTGCGCTGGATCCGCGAAGTGATGGCCGATCCTGAAGGCGGGTACGCGGCAAGCCAGGACGCCGACGTCGGACTGGACGATGACGGCGACTACTTCACCTGGTCGCTCGAGGAGGCGGCCGCCGTGCTCGCCCCCGACGAGCTGGCGGTCGCCGCCGCGTATTACGACATCGGGACCGCGGGCGAGATGCATCACAACCCCGCGAAGAACGTCCTCTATGCGGCGGCGCCGCTCTCCCGCGTCGCTTCGTCGCTGGGGCGAACCGAGGGCGATGTCGCGCGGGTCCTGCGAGCGGCGGAAGTCAAACTCCGTAACGCCAGGGCTCTGCGACAAGCGCCCTTCGTAGACCGCACCCCCTACGCGTGCTGGAACGCAATGTTGGCGTCCGCCATGCTCAGGGCCGGCTCGGTGCTCGCCGATGAGTGGGCGGTCGAGCACGCCCTCAGGACGCTCGGGCGGCTCCGTGCCGGGAGCCCGGAGCCGGACGCGGTGCCGCACACACCTGGCGGCGTAACCGGGCTGCTGGACGATCAGGTGCAGGTTGCCGCCGCCGCGCTCGACGCCTACGAGACGACCGGCGACGACAGCTGGCTGTCGTGGGCGGAGGCGATCGCGAGCCGGGTCTGGCGAGACTATCGTGACGCTGACGGAGGCTTCCTCGACCGGGCGGGACCCCCCGGGACCGGGCTCCTCCCCTCGCGAGTCAAGCCCATCGAGGATGCCCCGACGCCCTCGGCCAACGGTGTCGCCGGCCTCGTGCTCGCGCGGTTGGCCGCCCTGACTGGGGCGATGGTCTGGCACGACCGCGCGGTCGAAGCGCTTCGGGCTTTCGCCGGAAGGGCAGCGGAGCTCGGGCTGCACGGCGCCACATATCTGCTGGCAGTGGACTGGGTGCTCAACCACGGCATCCACCTGGTGGTGGTCGGCCCGAGCGGCGATCCCGCCGCGGCCGACATGCATCGGGAGGCGCTCCGCGCATACGTCCCGCGGCGGGTCGTCCAGCGCATCGTCGGACCTGCCGGTCGCGCCCTTCCTCCAGCCGTCCTGGGCATGCTCGGGCGGGGCCCGGCGCCGTCGGGATACGCCTGCCAGGGCGAGTCCTGCAGCCCCCCGGCGGCAGATGCAGCGGCGTGGCGCGCGACGCTTCTCTCTCTGGGCGCGAGCGTTAGATTACCCGCCCGGTAATCCCTCCCTATCCGAGCTTATTGTGTCCAAAACGGCTACAATCGAGACCAGCAAGGGCACCATTGTCGCCGACCTGTATGACGCCGAGGTGCCCGGCACGGTGGCCAACTTCGAGAAGCTCGCCAACAGCGAGTTCTACGATGGCACGCGGTTCCACCGGGTCATCCGGGACTTCATGGCGCAGGGGGGCGATCCGCTGTCCCGCGACCCGAGCAATCCCCGGGTCGGCAGCGGAGGACCGGGCTACAAGATCAAGTGCGAAACCGACCGCAACACCCATAAGCATGTCGCCGGCACGCTCTCAATGGCTCACGCGGGGAAGGACACCGGCGGGAGCCAGTTTTTTATCTGCCACGCTCCGCAGCGGCACCTGGACGGCGTCCACACCGTGTTCGGCCAGGTGACCCAGGGCATGGATGTCGTGCTCCGGATCGAGCGCAACGACGTGATCAACTCGATCCGGGTCGCCTGAGCTGCAGGTCGATTTCGCGGTCGTCGCCGATTACGCGCTCATCGACCAGCAAGGCAAGCTCTCGGTCCTGGGCATCTTCCAGCACGTGTGGGTCGCCGGATTTCCGGCCGTGCATCCGCGGACGCATCTGGTCCTGCGCGTGCGGGGTCGCCGAACCGAGATCGGCGTGCACACCATCCGCATCCGGTTCGTGGACGATACGGGCGCCGAGCTGCTGGGTGGCGAGGGCACGGTCCACTTTGGTGAGCCGCCGGCGGGCATCGTCGACGTGGAGGCTGGCGCCGTCCTCGTCTTTGACGTGCCGCTGCCGCGCCCCGGCCAGTTTGCCTTCGAGATTGCCCTGGACGGCGAGCCCATGACGCGGGTGCCGCTCACCGCGGCCTACGCAGAGACGTTCGGCACGCCGAACTGACCCCCCCGCCCCTTTTCTGGAGGCGATTCATGCGAGGCTTCCTCGTCCGTTCTGCCGTTGGCCTCGCAGCCGCGGCACTTCTCTTGTCCCACGCGGCGGCCGCGCAAGGCTTCGGGGTTTACGAGCAGGGCGCCTGCGTGATGGGGCGGGCGGGCACGGGTGCGGCCAAGCCCTGTGCCGATGGCTCGAGCATTTACTTCAACCCGGCCAACATCGCGGATACGCCCGACGTGCTGAGCCTGGGCGGAACGCTCATCGCGCCGCGGGGTACGTTCACGAACGACCTCACCGGGCTTCAGAGCAAGCTGGACGACAAGTATCGTCCCGTGCCCAACTTCTACCTGGTGAAGGGGATCAACCTTTCCGGCAGCGTGAACCGGGTTGCGCTCGGGCTCGGGCTCTTCGTCCCCTACGGCCTCACCACCGAGTGGCCGGACACCTCCGAGGCGCGGTTCCTCGGCTACCGAAGCGACATCCGCGCGATCTACCTCCAGCCAACCGTCGCCGTCCAGATCAGCCACCGGTTCTCGGTTGGGGCCGGCCTCGACGTCGACTTCGCGCACGTCCAGCTGAGGCAGCGGGTGGATCTCTCGAGCCAGTTCGTGGCGCCCGGGGTGACGTTCGGGGCCTTCGGCATCGCCGCCGGCACGGACTTCGCCGATGCCAACCTCGACGGAAACACGACCAAGCTGGGCTTTCACGTCGGGCTCTCGGCCAAGGCGACGGATTGGCTGGACATCGGGGCGCGGTATCTCTCCCGGCAGTCGGTCAGCTTCAACAACGCCTCGGTCACGATCACCCAGGTCCCGACCAACCTGGTGATCCCCGCCGACCTGCCCGGAATTCCGGCGGGCACGCCGGTGGACGCGCTCCTCGCCTCCCAATTCACCGGTGCCGGCCCGCTCACGAACCAGACGGCCTCGACCGTCATCCACTTGCCCGACCAGGCGGTGTTCGGCGTGGCGGTTCGGCCCGTCCCCCGGCTCACCGTGCTGGGCGATGTCCAGTACACCCACTGGCAGTATTTCGACTCGGTGGCGATCTCCTTCGAGAAGCTACCGTCCGAGGTGCTGCATCAGGACAATCACGACGTGTGGGATTTCCGCCTCGGCGGCGAATTCGAGGCGAGCCCGAGCCTCACACTCCGCGGCGGCTGGTACATCCACAACGGTGCATCGCCGGACTATGCCGTGACCCCGAACCTCCCCGAAGGCGATCGCAGCTCGTTCACGGTGGGCATTGGCACCCGGCTGGCCCGAGGCTTCCGACTCGACGCCGCGTACCAGTACATCAACCAGGGCGACCGGCGCGGCCGCTCCGTGCCGCTCGTCGGTTATCCGGCCGGATGCAGTATCGCGAGCGGAACGGCGTGTACAGCGCTCAGCGACCAGAATAACGGTCTCTATTCGTTCCATGCGCACCTCTTCGGTGCGACATTCTCGTACGCGTTCTGACGGGAGACCCGACCGTATGAAGCTTCGCCATCTCGCGGGGTTCCTCGGCCTCGCGCTCCCGCTCCTGACGGGCTGCCGCTCCGACGAGGCGCTGCACGCGCCCGACCTGTCGAACACCAGCGGGCTGTTTCAGCGTTACGTGTCGATGGGCAACAGCATCACCGCCGGGTTTCAGTCCGGCGGCATCAACGACAGCACGCAGCTGCAGTCGTACGCCGTCCTGATAGCGACTCAAGCCAAGGCCCCGTTCTTCGACCCGCTGCTCAACAAGCCCGGCTGTCCTGCACCCTTCGACATCAACTCGACCAATCCGCCCCACCGGCTCGGCGGCGGCAGCGGCACCAACTGCGCACTCCGGGAAGCGACACCTCTCCCCTACGTGAGCAACGTGGCGGTGCCCGGCGTCACCTCGTTCGGAATCGAGAGCAACACGAGCCCGTTCGGCGGCACCAACGCACTCACCCAGTTCATCTTGGGCGGGCGCACGCAGCTGAAGGCCATGATGGACGCGCACCCGACGTTCGTCTCGGTGTGGATCGGGAACAACGACATACTTGGCTCGCTGACGAACGGCACCAACCCCGGCGACCCTACGCTCGTGACCCCCGAGACGGCCTTCGAGGCCAACTACGGCCCGATCCTGGACAGCATCCAGAAAGTGGGCGCCAAGGCGGTGCTCGTGGGCGTGGTCGACGTGGGGCTCATCCCCTATGCCTCGACCGGCGCCACGTACTGGTGCATCAAGAATCAGCCGGCCTGCGGATTTTCGACGCCCGCGCCGTTCCCCGCCGCCTTCCAGGTCCTGCTCAACTGTGCGCCCAAGGCGGCGGTTCCTACGTCCAACGGCGACTCGGTTCTCGTGCCCTGGGTGGTGGGCGTGCCGAAGATCGCCGCCGCCCAGGCGATGGTGCCGACGACGCTCGACTGCTCGGTAGACAACGAAGTCGTGCTCCCGTCGGAGTACAAGACGCTCAAGACCGCGGTCCAGGGTTACGACACGTACATCTCCGCGCAGGCCCAGCAGCGCGGCTGGGCATACGTCGACATCAACGAACTAGACGCGTACAAGGCCGACCCCTCCAAGATCGCCGGTTTTCCGCAGCTCCCGACCGGTCCGGCTCAACCCAACGTGCTCTTCGGAAGCTTCTTCAGCCTCGACGGCGTACATCCAAGCGCCGCGTTCCACCGGGTTTTTGCGGACTCGATTATCTCTGCAATCAACCGGACCTACGCAACCACGATTCCGTTCGTGGGGCCGTGAACCGCAGTGAACGGTGAAGGGTGAACAGGGGGCCCCGATCGATCGCGGAGCCCCCGGTTCACCGTTTACTGTTCACGGTTCACTCTTATTCTTCGTACCATGACCCCGTCCCCCGGTCCCCCCTGGTCCCGCGACCGGGCGGTCACCCTCATGCACGAGTACACCGCCTCCGAGCCGCTCCGACGGCACATGTATGCCGTTGAGATCGCCATGCGGGCGATGGCGGAGCGCACCGGTGAGGACGCGGATGCCTGGGGGCTCGTGGGCTTGCTGCATGACTTCGATTACGAGCGATTTCCGAACGATGCCCACTCGCCCACTGACGAGCATCCGAGCGAGGGCGTGCGGCTTCTGTCCGCCCAGGGGCTCCCCGAGCCGATGCAGCGGGCCATTCTCGGACACGCCAACTACACCGGAGTGCCCCGCGACACGGCGATGGCGAGAGCGCTCTTTGCCGTCGATGAGCTCTCCGGATTCCTCGTGGCCTGCGCGCTCGTGCGGCCGTCGAAGAGCCTGGCCGACCTCCAGGTCTCCAGTGTAAAGAAGAAGCTGAAGGACAAGGCCTTTGCCCGAGGTGTGAGCCGGGAGGACATCCAGCGGGGTGCCGAGGAGCTGGGAGTGACGCTCGACGACCACATCGGCTTCGTGCTCTCCGCCCTGCGCCCCCACGAGCACCGGCTCGGCCTGGGCCTCGGATGACCGGGGGTGGGCCGTCGCGGGCGGCCCGCGTCATCGAGGCCGCGCTCAACCGCGCCGCCGGCGGCCGCCCGATTCCGGGGAACCGCGTCCGCCTCCTGGTGGACGGCCCCGAGACGTACGACCTCATGCTCGACCTGATCACCACGGCCGAGCGGTGGATTCACCTCGAGAACTACATCATCCGGGACGACGTCACCGGCTGGCGCTTCGCGGAGGCGCTCGCGTCACGGGCGCGGACCGGGTTGCCCGTGCGGGTGATGTACGACCGGTTCGGCTCGATCGCGACCGGCCGCAAGTACTGGCGGTTCCTCCGGAGCGCCGGCGTCGAGGTACGCGGATTCAACGAGTTGCACCTGCTGCGGATCTTCGCGAACCTCACGCGCAATCACCGCAAGCTGCTCGTCGCCGACGGCGCTCGCGCCGTGATCGGTGGTCAGTGCATCGGTGACGAATGGGCGGGAG
>OEKJ01000150.1_pt2 | contig 9733 bp, 11 predicted proteins | sample 1503081 | NCBI WGS metagenome assembly OEKJ01 (sample SAMEA104379565, study PRJEB20068) | metagenome | biome: 1000743; feature: 77; material: 1998 | place: USA | collected 2012 | depth 25 m | reverse complement strand
AACGGTGAACGGTCAACGGTAAACGGGGTCGGAGTGGGGCCCGTTCACCGTTTACCGTTCACCATTCTTGTTGTTAATTACCCCCATGCCCCTGACCATCCTCCCCTGGCTCGCGCTCGCCGTGGCCGGCGCCGTTGCCTGGGGGACCATCGCTCTCCATCGGGGCGAGACCATCAGCGCCGCCTGGCTCATTCTCGCCGCCGTCGGCACCTACCTCGTCGCCTACCGGTTCTACAGCCGCTTTCTCGCGGACCGGGTGCTCCAGCTGAACGACCGCCGGGCGACGCCCGCCGAGCGCCTCGAGAACGGCCGGGATTTTGTCCCCACCTCGCGCTGGGTGCTCTTCGGGCACCACTTCGCCGCCATCGCCGGCGCCGGGCCTCTCGTGGGTCCAGTGCTCGCCGCCCAATTCGGCTATCTCCCCGGGACGATCTGGATCGTCTTCGGCGTCGTGCTCGCCGGCGCGGTGCAGGACTTCATCGTCCTGTTCGCCTCGATGCGGCGCGACGGCAAGTCGCTGGGCCAAATGGCCCGCGACGAGATCGGACCGCTCACGGGCATGCTCACGATGGTGGCCATTCTCGCGATCATGATCATCCTGCTCGCCGTGCTGGCCCTGGTAGTGGTGAACGCGCTTCGCGGCAGCCCCTGGGGCGTCTTCACCATCGCCTGCACCATCCCGATCGCGATGCTGATGGGCTTCTGGATGCGGGTGATCCGGCCCGGCCGAACCATCGAGGCGACGGTCATCGGCTTGGGCCTGCTGCTGCTGGCCCTCGTCGGCGGGCGCTGGGTGGCTACCTCGCCGGCGCTGGGCCCCGTCTTCACGCTGTCCGGTCCGGCGCTGGCCGGCTGGCTCATGGCCTACGGCTTCGTCGCCAGCGTGCTCCCGGTGTGGATGCTCCTCGCCCCGCGGGACTATCTCTCCACGTTCATGAAGATCGGCACCATCCTTCTGCTGGCCGTCGGGATTGTGCTGGTGTTACCCCCGCTCAAGCTTCCGGCCATCACGCGCTTCGTCGACGGCAGCGGCCCTGTGTTCGCCGGCAAGCTGTTCCCCTTCTGCTTCATCACCATCGCCTGCGGCGCCATCAGCGGGTTCCACGCGCTGGTGGCCTCGGGCACGACGCCGAAGCTGATCCGCCGAGAGAGCGATGCCCGGTTGATCGGCTACGGCGGTATGGTGATGGAGTCGTTCGTCGCAGTGATGGCCATGTGTGCCGCCGCCGTGCTCGACCCGGGCGTCTACTTCGCGATCAACGCACCACTCGCCACCCTGGGCGGCTCCCTCGACTCGGCGGCCACGGTCATCCGCAGCTGGGGCTTCACGGTCACGCCGGAGCAGCTGCAGGCCCTGGCTCACTCCGTGGGCGAGGAAACGCTTCTGGCCCGCACCGGCGGCGCCCCGTCACTGGCCGTGGGGATGGCGCACATCTTCAGCCGCGCCTTCGGCGAAAGCCTGACCGCGCTCTGGTATCACTTCGCGATTCTCTTCGAGGCGCTCTTCATTCTTACGACGCTGGACGCGGGCACCCGCGTCGGTCGGTTCATGCTCCAGGACCTCGGCGGCCACATCTGGAAACCGATGGGCCGGACCTCCTGGTATCCCAGCGTGATCCTTTCGTCGGCGTTGGTCGTCGCGGCCTGGGGTTACTTCCTGGTGCAGGGCGTCCTCGATCCGCTGGGTGGGATCAACTCGCTGTGGCCGCTCTTCGGAATCAGCAATCAACTCCTCGCGGCCGTGGCGCTCTGTGTGGGGACAACGGTGCTCGTCAAGTCGGGCAAGGCGCGCTACGCCTGGGTCACGCTCGGTCCCCTCGCCTGGCTCCTCGCCGTCACCCTGACCGCGGGATGGCAGAAGATCTTCGCCGAGGACCCGCGGCTCGGCTTCCTGACGCACGCCCGCACAACCGCCGCCCAGATCGCGGCCGGCACGCTCGACCCCGCCAAAGGCGCGAGGCTCATCTTCAACGACCGGCTCGACGCACTGGTGGCCGCCGCCTTCATGATCGTGACGGTGGTCCTGGTTGCAGCATGTATCCGCGAGTGGGGGCTCATCCTCGCGCGCCGCAAGACACCGGTGCCGCGGGAGAGCCCGTTCGTGGAGACGGCATATGCCGGCTAGTCCGGGGCGCCGTGCCCGCGCGGGCAACACGCTCGAGGGCGCGCTGACCGCGCTGCGACGGGTGTTGGGAATGCCCGACTACAGGGCCTACGTCGCGCATCTCCGCGCCGCGCACTCCGACCGGCCGGTGCCGACGGAGCGGGAGTTTTACGAGGAGTACGTGCGGGCCCGCTACGCCGACGGGCCGACCCGGTGCTGCTGAGCGGCGCCACCGTCGCCGCGCTGTGCGGATTCGCCTTCCTCGCGGGTTTCACCGATTCGGTCGTCGGCGGGGGCGGGCTGATCCAGGTGCCCGCCCTGCTGCTCCTCCTCCCCGGCGTCCCGATCCCGGTTCTCTTCGGCACCAATAAGCTCGCCTCGTCGATGGGGACGGTCGCGGCCGTGCGGCGCTATGCGCGCGGCCTCGAAATGGACTGGCGCATCATCATTCCGGCGGCTCTGGCCTCCGCGGGCTGCTCGCTCCTCGGCGCGCATACGGTGAGTGCGATCCGACCGGAGACGCTGCGGCCGGTCATTCTCGTGCTGCTGGTGGCCGTCGCGCTCTTCACCTGGCGCGCCCGCGACTTCGGCACCGTCCACGCGCCACGGCTCGGCGGGGGTGTGGCCCTCGCGGCCGCCGTCGCGACCGGCGGTGTGCTGGGCTTCTACGACGGGTTCTTCGGCCCGGGCGCAGGCAGTTTCTTCATCTTCGTGTTCGTGGGGGTGTTCGGATTCGATTTTCTCGCGGCCTCGGCCGCGGGGAAGGTCCTGAATCTCGGCTCGAACGCAGCGGCCGCGATCTATTTCATGGCCACCGGCCAGGTCCTCTACCTCGCCGCCATCCCCATGGGACTCGCGAGCGTGGCCGGTGCCACGCTGGGGAGCCATCTCGCGCTCACCCGCGGCGTGCGCCTCATCCGCACGTTCTTTCTCGTCGTGGTCTCCGTCCTGATCGCCAAGCTGGCCTGGGACACGTTCCGATCACGCTGAGGCGGGACCGCCCGCATCAGGGCGGTAGCCGCCTAAGCCACTCGGTGAGCCAGCGCCCCGTCCGGGCAACAACGGCCGCGCTGTCGTTGTCCAGGAAGCCGTATCCGCCCCGACCAAGCGCGGAGTCGGCATAGATCCCCCGCTCACGCGCCTTGTTCCGCGCGCCGAGCAGTGCCGCAAGACTCGCGCGGGTACCGATCCAGAGCAGGCCGTCCGACGCGCGCACGCCGTACCGCGCCGGGACATGAAAGCTGTCGGGCCAGACATACACCCGCGCGAACAGCGGCGTCAGCGCAGGGTCGGCGAAGTAGGAGAGCAGGGTGAGATAGCGAACCCGGAACTCGAGGGAGTCGGCTCCGAGGAACCGGGCGACGACCGAGTCTCGCGCGCCGGCCCCCAGGCGACCGAGAACCCACGCGTCCCCGTGGTCGTAATCTCGGCGAGGAATCCGGGCCAAGATGTCAGCCAGCACCGCGGAATCCCCGTCGACCGCGCGCCGGCGCTCCAGCAGGATTGCCTGCACGGAGGGCTCGATGTCGCTGGAGGTGAGGCCAGGGTTGTTCTTGAAGGGGATCGGCCCCGCCTGCTCGAAGAACCGACGGATCCGGAGCGCGCTGTCGGCCACCTGAGGGTTGCGCAACAGGGCCAGCCGCGTCGTCGCGAGCAGGGCCGCGTCCCACGAGCCGGTTCCGTTGATGGCGGCCGTGACCCGAGCCCAGAGGCGCCGGGGGCTCGTGGACCGAAGGATCGCGAGGACCGAATCGGCCTTCGGCGCGCCGGCCCTGAGACCCTCGTGGAGCTCGGAATAGTCGGCCCTGCCGGGCTCACCCAGCCGGACCTGGACCTGGCCCCATGCGGGCTGCGCGCTGGAGACCGCGATCCCGAGCCCGGATATGAACAGAAGAAGCGGTCGTGTCACGCCCTGGCTCCGTCGTCGTTGCCCTTGGGGGCGACGCCAACCCAGCCGGCAACCGCCGCCATCACCGCGACCGCTGAGGACACCAGCGCGACGCTGGCGCCCAATCGCTGATAGAGCGCGCCGAACAAGAGCGCCGCGGGCAAGGCCGCCACACCGGTCAACCCGTGGTACGCGCCGAATCCGCGGCCGGTTCTCGTCGGCGTGAGTCGCGCCACGAGCGCGCGCTCCGCGGACTCCGTGAGCCCGGCGACCAGGCCGAAAGCCAGAAAGGCAGTCGTCACCGGGAAGGTTCCAGTCTCGAGCCCCATAGTAGCGATGGCCACCGCGAAGACGACCCCGCCGGTCGCCACGGTGAGCCTCGGTCCGATCCGGTCTACCAGCCAGCCACCGGGGAAGGATGCACCGCTTCGGATCATGTGGAGCGCCGCCCACACGAGCGGCACGAGAGCCACCGGGACTCCGGTGTCCTGGAGCCGGAGGAGCAGCAGGGCGTCGGGGATCCTGCAGAGCGCGATCGCGGCCAGTGCGAGGATGGGGAGCCAGAACCGAGGGCCCGACGCGTCTGCCGGAGGTGTCATGCCGGGGGTCCCTACGGTTTCATCCGGCTCCCGCCCGCCATCGCCCCTCACCCCCGCCTTTCGCAGCACGACGGCAAGCACCAGAAAGGCAACCAGGCCGGGCACCGCGCTCCCCGAGATCACCTGGCGGACGTCCGCACCGGACCGGAGAAAGTACCACGCGGCGAGCGAGCCGAGCACGGCGCCGAGGTGGTCGGCTCCCCGGTGGAACCCGAAAGCACGACCGCGGAGCGGAGCCGGCGTCACCTCGGCGATGAGCGCATCACGTGGAGGCGTGCGAAGGCCTTTCCCGATCCGGTCGATCACCCGAAACCCGATCACCTGCCAGGCCGCACCGGCAACTGAAATCAGCGGTCGCACCAGCACCGCCGTGAGATACCCGAACAGGATGAGCGGTTTGAGCCAGCCGCGCCGGTCCGCGAGCCGGCCGCTCGTCCACTTGAGCACGGCGGCCGTGAGATCCGCAGCCCCGTCGAGCGCGCCGAGCGCGAGGGCCCCTGCCCCAAGCGTCCCCGTGACGAACGCGGGCAACAGGGGGTAGACCATCTCGCTGGCGAAATCGTTGAACAAGGACACGAGGGAGAGCCCCTTGACCGCTGGGGGCAGCGTAGTGCCGCGCGGGAGGGCTGCCCCGGATGCCGGGGTGGCTAGCATGGGGGTGCAATATATGTTTGTCGGACCCCGCTCCGCGGCAGGACCACAGGAGAGGTATGACGACGCCTACGCCGCCCGGAACGTTCCGGGAATCCAGCCTGTGGTCGACGCCGATCCGCGACCTCGGACTCACCATCGGGGGCACGCGCCTCGAGCCCATCCTGGGCGAGTTCGAGGAGGAGCTTCGGCGCCTGAGCCTGACGCGCCTGAAGCCGAGGTTCTACCTCTCGACCGAGTGGGGCGTGCCGTTCCAGACGGTCGCCATCGCCATCCCCTTCTACCTCGCCCGGCCCGAGCTCACCGCGATCCACGAAGAGCGGATGGGCCTCGTCGAGGGTTTCGACCGGGCCGACATCCTCCGCTACCTGCGGCACGAGATGGGGCACGTCGTCAACTACGCCTACCGCCTCTACGAAGAGGAAGAGTGGATCATCCGGTTCGGGTCGATCACCCAGCCCTACGAGGACGACTACCGGCCCGAGCCGTTCAGCCGCCGCTACGTCCGCCACCTCCCGGGGTGGTATGCCCAGAAGCATCCCGACGAGGACTGGGCCGAGACCTTCGCCGTCTGGATGACGCCGGGCCTCGACTGGCGCAGGGAGTACGAGGGCTGGCCCGAGGCGCTCGCCAAGCTGGCCTATTGCGACCGCACGCTGGCCCGGATCCTCGATCGCGACCCGCTGGTCACCGACGACGAGGGCGACGAGGACGTCGCCGAGATGGACTATTCGGTCGAGCAGTACTACGAGGACGAGGAAGCGGAAACCATCGAGGCGCCGGCGTTCCCGCCCGGGCTCGACGGCGCCCTCCGCGCCATCTTCGAGCGACTGGACGATCCCGCCACCTCCGGCAATGGTCGCCGCACGGCGGGTTCTCTCATCCGGTCACTGGGTCGGGGGTTGACCGAGAACGTCTTCCGCTGGACCGGGCACTTCCCGGAGCGTACCCGGACCCTGGTGCGGCATCTGGCTGAGCGAGCGGAGCAGCTGGAGCTGGGCTATGGACCGACGCAGGAGGCCGACGCCGTGGTGGCGCTTACGACGCTGGTGACCGCCCTCGCGATGAACCACGTCCACCGCGGGACGTACCTGCCTTAGCTCTCGTGGCCGTGCTCGTGCGACATCTCGTCGTGCGACATCCCCCAGACGCTCGCCGGGTCTTTCCCCTCCAGCACGTTGGCGTGCACCATCCAGCCGAACACGTGGGGGAGGAACCGGCCCTTCACCGCGTCGCACGCCTCCCGGCTCGCGATCGGGCTCAGCGGTCCGAACACCGGCTTCCCATCCCTCGTCTCGGTCCACCGCCGTCCCTCGCCGAAGCGGGGGATGCAGAAGTTGGTGTGGAGGTGCCAGCGGGCGATGGAGAGCGGCACCCGCCGGTCGAGATCGTCGAGCGTGGAGCGCTCCGGCGCCGTGTACATCGCGCCGATCAGTCGGAGGGTCCCATCCGGATCGCGGCGGTAGAGCAGTGAGGTGGGCTTCGCCGGCCTTATCCCCGCTTCCCGTTGTAGCGCTCCATCGTGAGGTTCACGATCCGTTCGATAAGGCGCGGGTAGTCGAGGCCGCCCGCCGCGGCAGCCATCGCGAACTCGCTCGACTTCTCCAGATAGCAGCTCGCGTTGACCTCGAGCACGTAGATCTCCCCGGTGTCCGTGAACCGAAGATCCACGCGACCGTAGTCCCGCACCCGCACGGCCCGGTAGGCGTCCACCGCCACCTTCTGGAGCCGGGCTCTCAGCTCATCGGGCAACGAGGCGACCACGGTCTTCGTCCCCTTGTACTCGACGCTCTGCTCCTCCCACTTGGCCTTGCTGTCGAGCACCTTTGGTGCGCCCTCCGGCAGGCCGCTGAAATCCACCTCGATGGGTGGGAGCGCCTTGGGTGCCGAGTTGCCGACCACGCCGACCAGAAACTCGCGTCCATCGATGAACTCTTCGGCGATCGCCGAGTCGCTCAAGTCGTCCCGGATCGTGGCGACCCGGCGCATGAGCTGGACAGCGTCCGTGACCAGCGACTTCTTGCTCACGCCGAGGGACGCGTCTGACCGCAGCGGCTTCACGAACATCGGCATGCGGAGGTTCCCGCCGGTCTCGAGCTCGGAATCCGTATTGAAGACGGCGAAGCGCGGATAGAGAATGTGCTCGTACGAGAGCAGCTTCTTACTGAGCGCCTTGTCCTGGCTCAGGTACAACTCGCCCGGCCCGCTGCCGGTGTAGCGCACGCCGAGCAGGTCGAGTAGACCGGTCACCGGAATGTCACCGAACAGATTGTCGGCGAACATCTCCATCAGATTGAAAACGAGATCGGGCTTGCGGCGGGCCAGGCCGGCGACGAGGCGCTTCACGTCGCCGTGAATTCCGAGGATGCTCACACGGTGGCCGAGGCGCCTCAGAGTGCGTGCGACCTGCGGCACGACCGGATCGAAGTCCTTGGAGTTCTCGTCAGGACTGTCGAGATACGTGAGGACCGTGATCTTCACACTTGAAGAATGCCCACATGGCGCACGCGGCGCCAGTCATCCCTCGATCCCCATCCCCCATCCGGCAAGACTGGGCGGCTCAGGGCGATGGTCTGGCTGTCACTTCGGAGTGATCCCCCAGGGTGACGCTGCCGGTGAGGCCGTCGACAACGACTTCGTTGCCGAGGAGGGCCCCGTCCAGCCGAACATTACGGAGCGTGGACCCGCGACCGACGATCGCATTGACCAGCGTACTGTCCAGGACTCGGGTCCCCTGCTCCAGCGTGACGTTGGGCCCGATCGTGCTGCGCTCGATGACGACTCCGTCTTCGATGTGGACGGGATCGCGAATGACGACGCCGGGGAAGTCGCGCCGGCGCGCCGCGCCCTTGTTCAGCAGGATCGCGTTGGTCTCGAGCAGGGTGTCCAGCTTGCCGCAATCGTACCATCCGCCGACCTCGGCAGTGTAGATCCGCTTGCCGTGCTCGATCATCCACTGAAAGGCGTCGGTGAGATAGTACTCGCCCCTGTTGGGGGCGGCCGCGAGCGTGGCGTCGATCCCCTGCCACAGGCTGTCCACCGCCCGGATATAGTAGAGACCGATGTTCGCCAGCTTGGAGATGGGTTCCTTCGGCTTCTCGACGATACGGGTCATGAACCCCTTCGCGTCGGTCACCACCACGCCGAACCGCTGGTAGTCCTCCACCTCCTTGGCCCAGATGATCCCGTCGGCGTCGAGCCGGTTGATCAAAGTCAGGTCCGCCTCGAACACCGTGTCGACGAAGATGATCAGCACCGGTCCGTGCACGAGCGGCCGAGCGAGGTTCACGGCGCCGGCAGTCCCGTCCTGCACCTTCTGCTCGATGAAACGCGACGGGTACGTGTATCGCGCTCGGGCGTAGGCCTCGACCTGGTCCTTGAGGTGACCGGTGATGAAGATCAGCTCTTCCACGTCGAGGCCTGCCAGCCGGTCCATGACCCAGTCCATCACCGGTCGGCCCGCGACCTTGAGCAGCGGCTTGGGCACGAGATGCGTGTGCGGACGGAGCCGAGTCCCCTTTCCGGCGAGCGGAATGATGACTTGCACGGTCAGCCGCGCCCGTACCGGTCCTCGAGCCGGACGAGATCGTCCAGCTCGGGGGTCGACGCCTCGAGCACGTCGCTGTCCACGACCGCCTCGATCTGATGCACGAGCTTGGCGGGGATGTGGGCCGTGTCGCCGGCGCGGAACGGACGCGAGATGAGCGTCTCGCCTTCCTTCGTGCGGAGGATCAGCTCACCGCGCAACACGTGCATCGTCTCGTCCTTGAGGTTGTGGTACTGCAGGCTCAGGATATGGCCCGCCTTCACGTGAAGGACTTTGCCTACGTAACGGTCCGTCCGGGCCCAGACCAGCTCGTAGCCCCACGGCTTGTCGACCCGGTACGGTACGTCGGGCATCAGCCCTCCGCGTAGTGGAGTTGGAACGCCGTTGGATGGGCGACGCACGCCCGCACGCACACCCCGCAACCCACACACCCCTCCTGCCGGATCGCGGGGTGCCCGGTGTCGTCGATCACGAGGGCGGCGGTCCCCACGGGGCAGGCATCGACGCACGCGCGGCACTCGGTCCCCCTGTAGGTGATGCACCGCTCGGGCAGAAACTCCAGCTCGGCCAGGCGGTAGCCGGCCCAGCCCGCGAGAGGCACCGTGAGGGCGTCCGTGGGACAGGCACGGGCACAGGGCATGTCGGTGCAGACCACGCACGGCTGCCGGTCCAGCTCCAGATACGGCGTCCCCGCGGCGAGCCCGCCGTCCGGGGGCACGGTCATGATCGCGCGCACCGGACAAACGGGGGCGCAGGCGCCGCAGCGCGTGCACGCCGTCAGGAACGCCAGCTCCGGCAGCGCACCCGGCGGCCGGACGAAACGCCGCTGGACGAGCTTGCGCTCCGTCTCCGCCACCAGGCGCTCGAGCCACTCGCCGAAGGCGGAACGGATCAGATCGCGGCGGTCGCCGTACGCGGGAATCATCGAACGAGTCTTGTGTTGA
>OEKJ01000180.1_pt3 | contig 9775 bp, 6 predicted proteins | sample 1503081 | NCBI WGS metagenome assembly OEKJ01 (sample SAMEA104379565, study PRJEB20068) | metagenome | biome: 1000743; feature: 77; material: 1998 | place: USA | collected 2012 | depth 25 m | reverse complement strand
GGAACACCCGGCACCATTTTCGTGCCGACCCGCTGCTGGATTCCGGTCGTGTCGTCGGTCGACTCGAAGAGGGTCGTCACCTCACCGAACCGGATCGCGGCACCCGGGCCCAGCGGCGTCTCGTCGGTCACGCGCTCGCCGTCGACGTACGTCCCATTGGTGGAGCCCAGGTCGCTGAGGACCCAGATCCCCTCCCGCCGCTGCAGCTTGGCATGCGAGGAGCTGACGCTGGGCTCCGGAATCACCAGATCGTTGTAGTCCGCTCGACCGATGTTGACCACCGGCGTTCGTACCGTCAGCCGCTTCCCCTTGAGGCTGCCGCTCCGCACCAGCAGCGACGCGATCGGCGCATCCACGATCGAGATCGGCGTCACCGGCCCGGACGGCGGGGTCACCGGCGCGCCGCCAACGCCGAACATCGTGTTGAACAGCCGCTGCTGCGCCCCGGTCGGCGCGTCACCCTGGGCAGCCGCCACGGGAGCGGCGGACGCAGGGGCCGCCGCGGGCGGTCCGGCCGCCGACGGTGGCGCCACCGGCTCAGGGGGCCTCGGAGGAGCCGGGGCCGCCGCCACGGGCGTCGCTTCACCGTAGAACCGGAACTCGTCCGCTCCGATTCGGATGACGTCGGCCCGCTGCAGGACGCACGACCCCTCCACTCGGTGCCCATTCACGAACGTCCCGTTTGTGCTCGTATCCACCAGCACGAAGCCCTGCTCGGTGGCCACGATCTGCGCGTGACGCCGGGACACCTCGTTGCCCGGCACCACGACGTCGGCGCTCGCATCGCGCCCGATCACCAGCGCGGCGCCGACCTGGTATTCCCGACCGTCGGTGAGACACACCAGCCGACCGCCGGTCACCACCGCGGGGGCGGGGCCTCTCGGCGCCGGCGCCGGCGTGAATTTCTCGAAGGCGGAGGAATCGAAGAACTTGGTGTGACCGGCGCGGGCGGGATCGACGACGAGCAGCTCGTGGGTACCGATCTGGATCTTGTCGCCGTGGAGCAGGGGCGTCGGATCGTCTCCCTGGCGAACTCCGTTCACCAGGATCTCCGCGCCCTCGGCGGCGCGGCGGATCGCGGCCGACCCATTGGCCAGCCCCTGGACGATCGCATGACGCGGCTGGACGCCATCGCCGGACAGCCGAACCGTGCAGTCCGCGCCAGAGCCGACGACCATCTCGCCGGCGGCAATGGGGTATCGCAAGCCGCCGACCTCGAGTTGCATCATGGAGCCGGTTCCAAGGCCGTCATCGGGGTGCCAGTCAAGCTACCGGTAGCCCCCTAACCGCGCAAGCTAACGTGGGTTACCTCGCCGGGGCCCGGCTCGGACCCTTGACCGCGCAGCTGCAGCTGGTATAGCCGCTCGTACAGCCCCTGCTGGGCCAGCAGCGACCGGTGACTGCCCCGCTCGCGAATCTCGCCGTGGTGCATCACCAGGATCTCGTCGGCGTGGAGGATGGTGCTCAATCGGTGGGCGACCACGATGGCCGTGCGACCGGCCATCAGCTCGGCGATCGCCCGCTGAATCTGGCCCTCCGTCTCGGTATCCACCGAGCTGGTCGCCTCGTCCAGCACCAGGATGCGGGGGTCCCGCGCCAGCGCCCGGGCGAAGCTCAGGAGCTGCCGCTCCCCCACGCTCAGGTTGCGCCCGCGCTCGCCCAGCACGTGGCCGTACCCCTTGGGCAACCGCTCGACGAACCGGTCGGCGCCGACCCGGCGGGCCGCCGCCTCGGCGCTGGCCGGCGGAATCGGCGCGTCGAGCGTGAGATTGTGCAGGATGTCGCCGGTAAAGAGGAAGAGGTCCTGCTGCACGAACCCGATCAGCCCCCGAAGCTCGGCCGTCGACAGCTCCCGGATGTCCACCCCGTCGATCGTGATCCGGCCCCGCTCCACATCGTAGAATCGGAGCAGCAGGCTCACGATCGTGGTCTTGCCCGCGCCCGTGTGGCCCACCAACGCCACCGTTTGGCCCGGCCGAGCCCGGAACGACACGTCCTTGAGCACCCACGGCCCGCTCGGCGTATAGCGGAACCAGACCCCGTCGAAGACCACTTCGCCCCGCACCGGGCGGGGGAGCGCGCGCGGCTTGGCCGGCTCCGGCACACTGACCGGCTCGTCGAGCAGGCGGAACACGCGCTCGGACGACGCCATCGCGCTCTGGAGCAGATTGAACTTCTCGGAGAGGTCCTGGAGCGGCTGGAAGAAGCGCCGGGTCAACTGGATGAATGCGGCCAGCACGCCGACGGTTATCGTCCCGCCGATGGTCCTGACTCCGCCGTACCAGAGCAGGAGCGCCAGCGCCACCGCCGTGAGCACCTCGATCACGGGGAAGAACACGGCGTAGATCGTGATCGACCGGAGGTGCGCCTCGGTGTGATCCGCGTTGATCCGACGGAACTCCTCCGCCGACGCCCGCTCCCGCCCGAACAGCTGGACCACCCGCATCCCCGACAGGCGCTCCTGCAGGTAGGCGTTGAGTCGCGCGAGTCGCACGCGGATGTCGCGGAACGCCTCGCGCACGCTCCGGCGAAAGAGCGTCACCGTGAGCCAGACGAACGGGATGACCGCGAACGCCACCAGGGCGAGCCGCCAGTCCGTCGCGAGCATCATGATCATGATCGCCGCGAGCGTGAACACGTCGCCGAACACGGTCACGACGCCCGAAGAGAACAGCTCGTTGAGCGTCTCCACGTCCGAGGTCACGCGGGTCATGAGCCGGCCCACGGGATGGTGATCGAAGTACGGGATGCTGAGCCGCTGGAGGTGTCCGAAGATCTGGAGCCGAAGGTCGTACATGACTCGCTGGCCCACGTACGTCGTGAGCAGGGTCTGCCCGTACTCGAAGAGGAATTCCAGCCCGAGCGCGGCCAGGTAGACCGCGGTGAGCGTGCCCAGGAGCGCCAGGTCCCGATGCGGGATGGCGACGTCCAGCGCGCGCTGGGTCAGGATCGGCCCCACCAGGGTGATCCCGGCCCCACCGAGGAGCAGCACCACCGCTCCCGCCACCGGCAGGGGATACGGCGTGAGGTAGGTGAGCAGCCGCCGCAGAAGTCCCGCGTCGTAGCCGCGGTCGAGCGGCTCGTCGGCCGCCTGGGTCGGCGTCGTCATCCGACGGCCTCCGGCAACGCGGTCTCGTCCACGCTCCTGAGGCCGCGGCGCACCCAGCCCGAGAAGACGATAAACCCGAACCCGATGGTGCAGTAGCTCTGGATGAATCGCCAGACCAGCGTGTAGATCGGCGTCAGCCCCCGCGGCACGTAGACCGACATGACGGCCGCGGTCAGCAGCTCGGCGATGCCGGAGGCGCCGGGCGTCGGGGCGAAGTACAGGAGAAACATCACCAGGGTCTGCACCAGCAGCACGTCCACGAAGTTCGCGTGGATGCCCATGACCCGGAGCGCCACGTAGCCGGCGAGCAGCTTGTTCGCGTGCGACGGCCCCGAGAGCACCGTCGCCCACACCAGCGCCAGCAGACCGCTCGGCGACTTGAACGCGACGACGCTCGCCGCGGTTTCCTCGATGCCGACGCGCAGCTTCTCCAGCCGCTGTGCCACGCGCTGGCTGCGGCGGCCGACGGCATCCGCGAGACGGTGGATCAGGCCCGCCACGAAATGCGGGAAGAGCACGATCACCAGCATGACGAACCCGATGACGCCGATGATGCCGAGGCTGCCGAGGAAGAGGTCGTAGAGCGAGAGTCCGAGCACGTTGCCCTTGGTGCCCAGCGAGCGACCGGCCCCGAACAGGATGGCGAGCGGCCCGGCGATCCCGAAGAACGCGACCGTCGCGATGAAGCTCACGAAGGTGGAAGCCACCGCGACGGGCAGCGGGATGCCGTAGCGCCGCAGCGTGTAGATCGTCATCGGCGCGGAGCCCGACTGGAGCGGCGTCACGTAGCCGGCCCACGCCCCCATGCCGCCCGCCAGCAGGCACCCCTTGAGCGAGGGGTTCGGCACCACGTGCCGCGCGAGCACCCAGAGTCGAGTGCCTCCGCCCAGCCAGTCCATGGACGCGAGCCCCACGCCGACGAACAGCCACGGCCATTCCAGCTGGCTGAACTTCGCCAGCGACGCGGACACGTCGTGGCCGTACAGCAGCGTGAGACCATAGCCCAGCAGCGACGCCACGAGAAAGAACTCGAAGCCTCGCAGCAGGAGCTTGGGAGTGAGCAGGCGCGCCATCGGCCGGGAAAGTTAGCGGAGGCCGGGAGATGCGGGAAAGGCGGACACCGGCCGGCCCCGGTTATCTTGCAGCAGCATGGCCGACTCCGTCATCCGCATTGTCAACGCGCGCCAGCACAATCTCCGCGGTGTCACCGTCGATCTGCCCCACCGGTCGCTGATCGTGGTGACCGGGCCTTCCGGCTCGGGCAAGTCGTCGCTCGCGTTCGACACGCTCTACGCCGAAGGGCAACGGCGCTACATCGAGTCGCTGTCCACCTACGCCAAGCAGTTCCTCGACCGGATGCCCAAGCCGGCGGTGGACCGGCTCGAGGGCCTCGCTCCCGCCGTGGCGATCGAGCAGCGCAATCCGACCGTGTCCAGCCGCTCCACCGTGGGCACGGCCACCGAGGTCTACGACTACCTCCGCCTGCTTTGGGCCCGCCTCGGCAAGACCTGGTGCCGCCTGTGCGGCGCGACAGTGCGGCGCGACACACCCCAGTCGGCGACGGACCAGATCCTGGCCGACGTGCCAGCCGGCGCTCGGCTCCAGCTTGCGTTCCCCCTGCCGCCCGGCGCCCGCGTCAGCCACGCGGCGGTGGTCGAGAACCTCCGCGCGCTCGGCTTCGTTCGCCTCGTGGCCGACGGCACGCCCTATCACCTGGACGAGCTGCCGCCGAAACTCGATCTCACCGGCGCCACCGAGCTGCTGGTGGTGGTGGATCGTTTGACCGCGGGCCCGGATGCCGCCGCCCGGCTGGCCGAGTCCCTCGCCGCGTCCTTCGCTGAAGGTGAGGGCGTGGCCCTCGCGCTCCACGACGCCGGCCGACTCCGCTTCACCGAATTCCCGGCTTGCAGCCGCTGCGATACGCCGGCCGCCACGGTGACCCCGGCGCTCTTCTCATTCAACAATCCCCGCGGCGCGTGCAACGCCTGTAACGGATTCGGGGCCACGCTCGAATACGACGAGTCGCTGATCATCCCCGACTCGGCGAGGGGCCTGGCTCGCGGCGCCATCGACCCCTGGACCAAGCCCAGATACGAAGGCCGTCGCCGTATCCTGCTGGAACGCGCACGGCAGCTGAACGTGGATCCGGCGACGCCCTGGAGCAAGCTCAAGGCGGCCCAGAAGCGCGAGCTGCTCTATGGGCGGAAGGGCCGCTACGTCGGCATCTTCCCGTTCTTGAAGGGGCTCGAGGCGAAGCGCTACAAGCAGTACATCCGCGTGTTCCTCCGCCAGTACCAGCTGGCCCGGACTTGCGCGGCCTGCAAGGGCACCCGTCTCAACCCCGACGCGCTCGCCGTGCGCATCGGCGACGACACGATTGCGGCCGTGGCCGCTCGCTCGGTGGACGACATTCACGCCTGGGTGCAGGGCCTGCCCCTCACGCCCACCGAGCGGCAGATCGGCCAGCTGATTCTCGATCAACTCGACGCGCGACTCAGCTTTCTGCGCGACGTGGGTCTGGGCTACCTGACGCTCGAGCGCCAGACCCGGACGCTCTCCGGCGGAGAGGCGCAGCGAATCGCGCTCTCCAACGCCCTGGGCTCCCGCCTGGTCGACTCGCTCTACGTGCTGGACGAGCCGTCGGTCGGCCTCCACGCTCGCGATACGGATCGGCTGCTGGCCCTGCTCCGGCGCCTTCGCAACAACGGCAACACGGTTGTGGTCGTCGAGCACGACCTCGCCGCCATCCGCCAGGCCGACTTCATGCTCGAGCTGGGCCCGGGGTCCGGGGAGCGCGGCGGGCGCGTGGTGCACGCGGGCGCCGTGGCGGACGCGGGCGCCTCCCTCACCGGACAGTATCTCAGCGGTATCAAGCGCATCGCCGTGCCGAGCGCGCGCCGGCCCGCCGGGCCTCGCTGGCTGCGCGTGCGTGGCGCCGAGCTGCACAACCTCGAGGCGGTTGACGTGGACATCCCCCTCGGAGCGCTCACGGTGGTGACCGGGGTGTCGGGCTCCGGCAAGAGCACGCTCGTCTACGATGTGATCTACCGGAACCTCGAGGCGAAGCTGCACGGCGGCCATTCGGCCAAGTCGCACCTGGGAGAGGAAGTGGGCCGGGTCCGGACGCTCACCGGGTGGGAGCAGCTGGAAGACGTGCTGCTGGTGGATCAATCGCCGATCGGGCGGTCGCCGCGGTCGAATCCCGTCACTTACGTGAAGGCATTCGACGAAATCCGGGAGCTCTTCGCCGAGCAGCCGCTCGCGCGGCAGCGGAAGTACCACGCGGCCACCTTCTCGTTCAACCTGCCGGGTGGTCGCTGCGAGACCTGCGAGGGCGCGGGCCACGTGCAGGTCGAGATGGTGTTCCTCGCGGACGTCTTCGTTCCCTGCGAGGCCTGCGGTGGTCGCCGGTTCAAGCCGGCCGTGCTGGACGTCAGAATCCGCGGGCATTCGATCCACGACGTCCTCCAGTGGACGGTGGACGAGGCCATCACGCGGTTCCGCCACCAGCCGCGTCTCGGCGCCGCGCTCTGGCAGCTGCAGCAGGTGGGACTGGGCTACCTCCGCCTCGGTCAGCCGGCCACGACGCTCTCCGGCGGCGAGGCGCAGCGGCTCAAGATCGCCCGCGAGCTGCTGTCGGCCGGCAAGCGCGAGGGCAGCAAGCTCTATCTGCTGGACGAGCCCACCACCGGCCTCCACCTCGACGACGTCCGCGTGCTCATTCAGGTGCTGGACCGGCTCGTGGACGCTGGGCATACCGTGGTCGTGATCGAGCACCACCTCGACGTCATCAAGCGCGCCGACTGGATCGTCGACCTCGGTCCCGAGGCGGGCGCGGCGGGGGGCCGCATCGTGGCCCAGGGCACCCCCGAGGAGGTCGCCCAGGTCCCCGCGTCCCACACTGGCCGCTACCTTCGACCGCTGCTGCTGCCGTCCGCCCCCGCCCTCGCCGGATGACCCGGCGCCAGGGCATCACGGCGCTCGTCTGCATCGCGATCGTCTGGGGCTGCTCGTTCACCATCATCAAGCAGACGCTCGGCGTCGCGTCACCGCTGGTCCTGCTCGCCCTCCGGTTCACCCTTGCGTCGCTGATCGTCGGGCCCTGGTTTCGCGGCCTCACCCGGCGTGAGCTGGTTGGCGGCGTCGTCCTCGGTCTGCTCTTCTGGGCCGGCTTCGTCTTCCAGACGGTCGGCCTCCAGTACACGACGCCCAGCCGGTCGGCCTTCATCACCGGACTCAGCACGCCGCTGGTCCCGGTCGCCTATCTCATGACCTACCGGCGCGCGCCCTCGCTCGCCATCGTGATCGCGGTGATCGTGACCGGCGTGGGGATGTATCTGCTCACCCGCCCGGGCGGCATGAGCGAGGGCTTGAACCGCGGTGACCTGCTGACCCTCGGCTGCGCGGCGGTCTTCGCTTTGCAGATCGTGGCCGTCGGCCACTACGCACACGTGGCGCGCCCCACTCGCCTGCTCGCGCTCGAGCTGGGCGTGACCGGCCTGCTCTCGGCTCTGGCCGCTCCAATGTTCGAGACGCCCAGGCTCACACCGGGTCTCCCGCTCGCCCTCGCGCTGGCGTTCCTGAGCATCACGGCGGCGGTCACGTTCTATCTCCAACTCGGCGCCCAGAGGGTCGTGAGCCCGACGCCCACCGCGATCATTTTCACGCTGGAGTCGCTGGCCGCGGCCCTGGCCAGCTGGATCGTGCTCGGTGAGGTGCTCACCGCCACTCAATGGCTGGGTGGCATCCTGATTCTCGGCGGCGCGGTGCTGCCCTTCATCTTACCCACCGCCGATCGGTTCGGAGTCCACTCGGTCGGCCGGCCGGAGGCACCGCCTCCGGCCCTCTAGGCATCAGCGCCCGGAGGCTTCGCGCACCAGGCGCCACGCCTCCTCGACGTGCTCCCGCTCGGTGCACCGCTGCCCGACCGCCAGCCGGATCGTGTACCGCCCGCCCAGCGCCGTGTGGGTGAGAAACACCCGCCCGCTCGCGTTCACCCGGGCCAGCAGCTCGCGGTTCAGCTCGTCGAGCCCGGGATCGTCCGCCGCCGTGCCCGCCGGCCGGTAGCGGAAGCAGACGAGGCCGAGCGGCGCGGGCGCGAGCAGCTCGAAGTCAGGTGAGACCGAGACCCAGTCCGCGAATTCCTGCGCGAGCGCCACGTGCCGCCGCATCATCGCCCGCAGACCCTCGACGCCGTAGCTCCGGATCACGAACCAGAGCTTGAGCGCCCGGAACCGCCGACCGAGCTGGATGCCCCAGTCGCGGAAGTTGGCCACGTCCTTGTCGTGGCTCGTCCGCAGGAATTCAGGCGTGATGGTGAATGTACGAAGCAGAGTGTCCACGTCCCGCACGAAGTAGGCGGTGAGGTCGAAGTTCACCAGCATCCACTTGTGCGGGTTGAACACCAGACTATCGGCGTGCTCCACGCCGTCGAGGATGGAGCGCAACTCGGGGAGGATGGCCGCGGATCCGGCCCAGGCCGCGTCGACGTGGAGCCACGCGCCGTGGCGGCGGGAGATCTCCGCGATGGCCGGCAGCGGATCGACCGCGGTGGACGACGTCGTGCCCACAGTCGCCACCACACATGCCGGCGTCAGCCCCGCACCGGCATCGCGGGCCATGGCTTCGGCCAGCGCGTCGGCGCGGAGCGCGTACCGCGCATCCACGGGAATCGCGCGCAGCGCCTCGGCCCCGTAGCCGGCCAGTTTCACCCCCTTGGCCACCGACGAGTGCGCCTCCGCCGAGGCATACACCCGCAGCCCCCGGCCCGGCTCCACACCGAGACGCTCCCCCGCGAACCCGCTGGCCCGCTCGCGCGCGGAGAGAAGCGCCACCAGCGTCGCCGTCGACGCAGTGTCCTGAATGACGCCGGTGAAGCCGGCGGGCAGGTCGAGCATCCGCGCCAGCCACCCCATCGTGACCTGCTCCAGCTCGGTGGCAGCCGGGGACGTCTGCCACGACATGCATTGCGCCCCCAGCGTCGCGGTCAGCATCTCGGCCAGGATCGACGGCGGGCTGTTGTTGCCGGCAAAGTAGGCGAACCATCCCGGATGGTTCCAGTGGGTCATCCCCGGCAGGATGAGCCGCTCGAAGTCGGCCACCACGCGCTCGAACGGCTCGGCGTGGTCGGGCGGGGCGTCCGGGAGCGCGTGGCGTATTGCGCCGGGCTTTACGTCCGGCACGACACGCCGGGTGCCGACGTCACGGAGGTAGTCGGCCATCCAGTCCACGAGCTGATGCCCGTGGGTACGGAATTGTTCGGGAGTCATGCCGGAAAAGATACAGCGGGAGAGGCGGCGAGAATCAGGCGATCGGGGCTGGCCCACCCCCACCCGCCATGCCATGTTCCCCGATACAATTCCACGAGGACAGCACGTTGACCGAGGCACTGCTCACCAAAGAGACGGCCGTGCGGCCCGACGGCCTCCGCTTCGACCCGGACGAGGCGGTCCGCCACCTGTCCGCCGCCGACCCCGCGCTCGGGCTCATCATCGAGCGCAGCCCGCCGTTCTCGCTGCGGCCCACACGAACCCAGAGCCTCTTCGCCGCGCTGCTCGAGTCGATCGTGTATCAGCAGCTGAGTGGCCGGGCGGCGGAGACGATTCTCAATCGCGTGCTCGCGCTGTACCGGCCGCGCCGGTTCCCGCGGCCCTCCGACCTTCTCGA
>OEKJ01000287.1_pt1 | contig 9806 bp, 8 predicted proteins | sample 1503081 | NCBI WGS metagenome assembly OEKJ01 (sample SAMEA104379565, study PRJEB20068) | metagenome | biome: 1000743; feature: 77; material: 1998 | place: USA | collected 2012 | depth 25 m | reverse complement strand
GCGGGGACTCCTCTGGCAGCTCGTCGCCGTAGCGCTGGTGGTCGGTGCCTGCGGCCGGCCATCGGCGCACTCATCGGCACCCTATCAACGCGCCCCCGCCACGTCCGACTCGGTTCTCGCGGGTGCCGGCGCGCCCCTGCTCGGGACCCCCGAATCCCTCCTCACGACACCGGCCGAATCACTCCTCGCTCTCGGCGAGCGGGTGTACCTGCACGGCGCCTACGACACCGCTCGCACTGTATGGTCCGCGGCGCTGGCCCGCAGCCGCGCGCACGGCGATTCAGCCTCGGAGGCGCGCGCTCTCACGTGGCTTGGCCTTGCCGCATGGCGCACGGGGGACTACCGGAGCGCGCGGCGCTTGGGCGAGGAGGCGCTCGCGCTCAAACGGCGGTGGGCCCTCCGTACCGATCTCTCCAAGTCGTACAACGCCTTGGGGCTCTTGGCCTGGAACGAGGGGCGGCTTGCAGATGCCACTGAGCTCTTCGGGAACGCCTCGGCTGCGGCTCAGGCAGCCGGGGACCGCCGGGGCACAGCCGCCGCCTCGGGGAACCTGGCCCTGGTCGAGACCGAACTCGGTGAGTTTGCGGAGGCGCGGCGCGGGTTCGATTCGGCCCGCGTTGCCGGCCACGCGCTTGGAGACGCACGGGTCGAAGGGAATGCGCTCACCAACCTCGGGATGCTCGACGTCCGCGTCGGCGCCCCGCAAGGGGCCGTCGTCGCCCTCGGTGCAGCGCGGCAGCTGTACGCAAGGATTCCTTACCCCCTCGGGGAGCAGAACGCGCTGGCCCAGCTCGGCACGGCCTACGCCGCACTCGGTGAGCCCCGTCTTGCGTTCGCGGCCGTGGATAGCGCGCTCGCCCTGTCGCGGAAGGAGGGACTCCGGCAGGAAGAGGCCGGGAACCTCGAGGCACTCGCCGACCTCTATCACGACGCGGGGGACTACCCCCGCGCACTCGGGCTGTATGCCGAGGCGGGCGCAATCAATCAGGTGCTCGGCCTCGCCGTGGAGGCTGGGAGCGACCTTCGGAGCGAGGCGGAGATCCACGCGGACCTTGGCGAGCCGGACCGAGCCCGTAGCCTCGCCGAAGCCGCCCTCGCCACGCATCGCAGCGCGAGTGCCCGATTCGAGGAGCTTGGAGACCGGCTGCTCTTGGCGGATCTCGCGGCCCGGGTGGGCGATGGGCTCGGAGCGGACGCGCAGCTCGGCGCGGCCCGTGAGCTCGCCCTCGGCCTCGGCGCCCGGCGGGCGCGTGCAGACTTGGCGTTGACCACGGCGCGTATCGCAGACCGACGGGGCTCTGTGCGGGCGGGGCTCGCCGCCCTTCATGCTGCGGCGCCCGACCTGGCGGACGGTGGCTACGGCACCGAGCAGGAGGCACACCGGCTGGAGATGCGGGCCTACGCGCGCCTCGGCCGACTGGATTCCGCGGCGATTGCGGGACGGCGCGCCGTGGCGGCGTTGGAGCGGACGCGGGAGCGGTATGGGTCGGGCCTGCTCCGAACTACCTACCTGGCGGACCGACGGGCGACCTACGCCGATCTGGTCGAGGTGCTGCGCCGGCTGGGCCGGACCGAGGACGCGATGGCCGTGGCCGACGCGGGACGCGGGCGCGCGTTGGTCGAGAATCTGGCGGCCGCGGACGTCGGCGAGGGAACATCGGGCGCCCCGGGGGACCAGGCCGCCGAGGGGGAGCGGCTATTGCTCCGAATCGACGCGCTCGCCGAACAGCTACGCACGGCCGAGGGAGCGGGCGACTCCGACACGTTGGCCCAGGCCAAGGCCGACTTCTTGCGGACCCGGCTCGAGGCGGCCCGCGGCGGGTATGAAACGCTCGCGATCGGGATGGAGGAGGCGTCGCCGCGGTCGGCGGTCGCCGGCGCTGTGCCCAACATGGCGACCATCCGGCGTCTGCTCGGGCCCGACGAGGCGCTGCTGGAATACCTCGTCACGGATGACTCGCTCATGGTGTTCGTCGCGACCCCAGCCCGGGTCACCAGCACCGCCGTCGGTATCACGGCCGGGCGGCTCGCCACCAGGATCCGCCTCACGCGCGAGCTCATCGTCCAGTCGCGGCACGAGCCGGAAACGCGGCTCGTTGCCCTCGATTCCCTGTACGCGATGCTCATTGCGCCGGTCCAACGAGCGGGTCTCCTGGGCCAGGCCCACCGACTCCTCCTTGTGCCCCACGGCGTCCTGACCTACCTCCCGTTCGCCGCACTGCGAAATCCCGTGACGGGCCGGTACCTGGTGCAGGACTTCACGTTGGTCGTCTTGCCGTCGGCAGCCGCGCTCGCGGCACTTCGGTCGGAACGATCAGCTGCTGCTCCTCCCTCGGCCGCGCCCGCTGGCGTGTTCGCTCCTGAGGTGGACCGCCTTCCGGCCGCGGCCATCGAAGCCCAGGCCGTGCGGCGGGCCCTCGTGTCGGCCGAGGTATTCGCGGGTGCCCGGGCGACGAAGCGGGCGGTGCGCCGAGCCCTGGCTACCACGGGGATCGTGCATCTGGCGACCCACGCCGAGATGAACGCCTACAATCCGTTGTTCTCTCACATCGCGCTGGCTCGCGAGCCGGGCGCCGGGACGGAGAGCGATGGCCGGCTTGACGTGCACGAGATCCTTGGGCTCCACATAACGAGCGACCTGGTGTTCTTGTCGGGGTGTGAAACGGCGCTCGGTGCTGGGGCGGCGACCGACTTCGCCCCGGGCGAGGACTACGCGACCCTCGCGCGTGCGTTCCTCTACGCCGGTGCCAGGAATGTCGTGGCGACGCTCTGGCGGGTCGAAGACCGCGGGGCGGCGGAGCTCGCGGGGCGGTTCTACGGGCATCTGTCGGGCCGGTCGGCGGGGGAGGCCCTGGCCCTGGTGCAACGGGAGGTGTTGGCCGCTGGCCGGTATCGGACGCCCTACTACTGGGCCGGCTACGTCCTGAGCGGGGAAGGAAGAAGCGCCCGCGCGCAAAACGCCCGAGCGTTGTCCGTCAGGTAAGGGAGGCGCCTGCAGCGCCGGCGTTGCTGTCTTCTCCGGAGGAGAAGTTATGAGGACCATGCTGGTCGTTCCCCGCTCCCTGCCGCGCGCGCTCGTGCTCCTCGCGGCAGTCGCCGTCGGCTGTACGGACCCCCATCCGACCGAGCCGGATGGAGGCCCCCCCACGTTTGGGAAGATCAGCACCACCGGGCCGACGGTAACAGCGACCAACCCTTCCTTCGGGAAGCAAGGCACGGTCAACCTCGATGTCCAGGTCATCGGGTCCGGCTTCGACCAGGGGTCCCAGGCCGCCTGGGACTCGGGTGGCGCGCCCTATCCCAAGATCACGGTGAACAGCACCAAGTTCGTGAGCTCCACGCAGCTCACCGCGAACATCACCATCGGGGCCGCGGCCACCGTGCAGTACTACGACGTCGCGGTGACCACGTCGACCGGCCGGAAGGGCGTCGGCACCGAGCTCTTCACCGTGACCCTCGCGACGTCGATCGCCGGGGCCACCGATGCCGTCGCTGTCAACGATGCCGGGCGGGTGACCGGGCTCGACGCCTCGGGCATCTACGTATTTGACGTGCCGACTCGGTCGCTCCAAGACATCGGCTTTACGGGAACCCCTTGGGCTCTTGACCAGCTGGGCACGACGGTGAGCGGCCAGAACAGCGCCGGCAAGCCGGCGGTGTGGACCCTCGCCGCCGGCGTGTGGTCGGAGCACGTGTTGCCGGATTCCGGAGCGGGCGGCGCCGCCCGTGGCTTGGCCTCGGATCCTGCCACCGGCGCGGCGACGTTTCTTACCGGGAGCGTCCAAAACTCCGCCAACACGCGCCATACGCCCGCGAAATGGACCTGGAATGGGACCAGCTGGGTTCTCACGGGGCTGCCCCGGCCGGGCCCCAAAGGCAATGGGTTTGGCCAGGACATCAACGCGAGCGGCATGGCCGTGGGGATGGACGGCGTCACCTGTTGTAGCGCGTTCTTCTGGAATGCCGCTGGCACTCTGACCGTGCTGCCCCAGCTCGTCAGCGGTGCACCGAGCGCGGCCTGGGCCATCAATGACGCTGGGACCATCATCGTCGGCAACAGCAACAGCGTGGCCGTGGCGTGGATCCGTGCGTCGACGACTGATGCCTGGACGACGCCGGTGGCGCTCGAGAACACCGCGTCGTTCTGCACTGGTAGATCCGCTGCGAGCGTGGCCCACGACGTCAACAGCGCCGGTATCATCGTTGGAGCGAGCTGCGGTGTGCCGGTGGCGTGGAAGCCGGCCGGCGGAGGCTATACGCGCGAGCTGCTGGGCGACCTGGGAAATCATCGCGGCGGCTCAGCGAACGCGATCAACAACGGGACCGTGGCGCCATTGATAGCCGCGGGGACGGTCGGCCAAGGTGTGTTCTGGACGGGCTTCTGAGGCCACCGTTGGTGCAGATCGTCGCGCGCGGCTCCGGACTTCCGGAGCCGCGCTGCTTTCGGACCCCTCGGCCCGCGAATCGGCAAGTGTCGATCGAACCCGCGGGAGTAGCTGCGACCTAGGTTCGCGCGCAAAAGCGCCGCGCGGGTGCCGTCTTTCTAAGCGACAGAGTGAAGGCGATCGACACCCCGCTGAAGGAGGATCCTATGACGCGCGCGAAACCGCTGGCCTGGACGCTCGCTGCCGCAGTGCTCGCGGCCGGCTGCGGCGAGCAGCAGACTGACGTGGCTGGGCCGCGCGGGGCGGGCCCCGCGTTTGCAAGAACGCAAATCGATAGCAACTCGCGGGCGAACTTCGTGTGGGCCGACTCCATCCGCTTCAATGGCGTCTGGGTACCGGCGGGCATCCGGGGCGACGGGCGACTCAAGGACGGCTCGCCCGCGACGGGCACGCCGTCGAACGAGTACCAAGGCAGGTGGTGCGGCGTCGCGGCGGACCTTTCCACCGTTGGCACGGCTCCATCGGGCGACATGAACTACACGCCCGGGATCAACTACACGTCCAGCATGCAGACCGCCTGCCAGGGCGGGCCCCGGGTCTACGAGGTCTACCTCAGCAGCGACTCCGGTCACCTGAATCCATCGCCGGTCGCTTCAGGGACACACTCGATCGCGCGCGGCTTGGCGAATCTGGCGCCTGGCGCCGTAGTCAGCCAGTGGGAGGGCTTTGTGAGCAGCTGCTATCTCATGTTCAACGACGCGTTTCCGCCGTCCCAGAGCCTGCGCTACACGCGGCTCGCGGACGTCGTAGTGAGCGGGCGCACCGTGCGCCAGTGGCGCATCGAGTCGCAGGGCTCCCACATCGCCGCCTGCGTCGTCACCGGGGCCAAGCCGGGGGCCTTTGTACCCACCGGCGTCACGTACTTCGTGCCGTTCGCGCTCACCGTGACCGAGGTCCCATATCCGTATTCGACGTATCCATGATGGGGAGCGGTCGACAAGGAACTCTCCGTTCGATACGTCCGCGCGTGGATGACTTGGCCGGCGACCCAACCAGCGGATCTCGAGCCCCTGCGCTGGCGAGGCTGTTTCTTCGGCGACCTCCGATCGCGGGTTGCTGTGCGACCGCCTGCCGCGGGCTGAGCGACTGTGCCGATGAGCGGTGGCCTGGCACCGCGCCCCCTCACCCGCAACCGGCGCGCAAACTGCAAAGCGGATTCCGTCTCATACGCAAAGGACATCAGCGGGCAGGAACCCATGAATCACAGAGACACCCTCGGCGTGCTTGGCGCCGTCGCGTTCGGGCTCGCGTGGCTCGCGGGCGTCGGCGTCCTGGTCGGCCAGGCAATGGCGTGGTGCGACGCCGTGGGCCGGTTGCTCACCGTAACAGGGCCGTGGTGGGTCCCGTGAGTCCCGGTCGCCCTCGCGCCCGACCCAGTCACCGGCTCACTCGGAGGTCTCGTATGCGAAGGCTTGCCGCAGTCATCGCGATGCTCGTGCTCGCCTCCCTCACCCTTGCCACGCCGGGGAGCGCGCAGAGCGCGCCCTACAAGGAGGGCTCGGTCTGGGCGATGCAGTTCCTCCGGGTGCGCCCGGGGAAGTTCGACGACTACCTGAATTGGGTCCGCGGAAACGCCCAGCCGTTCTTCGAAGCGGCAAAGAAGAAAGGGCTCATCCTCTCCTACCGGTTCGTGACTGTGCCGGCGTTCGGGCGCGACGACTGGGATGTGGTCTCCATGGTTGAGTACAAGAACATGGCCGCGTTGGACGACCTCCGGGAGAAGTTCGAACCCCTCCGCGAGCAGATCTTCGGCCCGCCGGCTGAGCGGCGGGCTCTTACGGCGGAGCGGACCGAGCTCCGCGACGAGATCGGGACCAAACTCGGCCGCGAACTCATCCTCCGCGACTCGACCCCGCCGCCGCATGCCACCCGATAGCGTCGAGGCTGACACTGACACGTGCGCCTTCCGACACGTGGTGGATCCCATGGCTCAGCGCGCCGCGCCCGCGGCCGGCGACCGCAAGCCCACGCGCGAATTCTGTCATCTCAAGTGGGGAAATGCGCGGGAGTCACGTTCGTGACCGGCGTCAAGGTTCAACTCGCGGCAGGTGACCACTGCTGGAGGATCGTATGACAGCCGGCCGGCGACATCATGCGCTCATCTCTCGTGGGCTGGCATGCCTCGGGGCCTCGCTGCTCGTGGCCTGTCATGGCGACACCGTGGCCGGCCCCACGAGCACGGCTGCCAAGCCGTCGCTAGTGGTCGTCAGCGGGGACAACCAACCCCCCGGGCCGGTTGGCTCGGTGCTCCCGAGTCCCCTCATAGCGGTGGTGGTGGCGAATGACGTATCCGGCCCAGTTAAGGGCTTGAGCGTCAACTTCGTCGTCACCGCCGGGGGCGGGAGCGTGTTTGCTCCGGTGGTCTCGACGGCCGTCCTCAACTGTCCGCCCGGACCTGTTGGGTCTCCGTACTGCGGCATGCAGGGCGCGGTCATCGACACGTGGACCCTGGGTCCAACGCCCGGCCTGCAAACCGTCGAAGCTCGCCTGGTCGATGTCGGCACAGGTCTCCCGCGGACGGAGGGGACGTTCCACGCGACCGCGACGACCGGCGGACCCCAAGATCCACCGGTCGTGCTCAAGGTTGCCGCCGGCGATCAACAGACCGCGGTCGTCGCCATGCCCGTCGCCATCCCCCCGGCCGTGCTCGTGACGGACAAGTTCGGCAACGGCCTACTCGGGATCTCGGTCACCTTCACGGTCAAGGGTGGGGGTGGCTATCTCACGGGGCCGAACGTGACGACAGCGACCACGACGACCGGCGCGAACGGCATCGCCTCCGTGGCTTGGACGCTCGGACCCAGGGCAGGGGCCAACACGCTGAGTGCGGCGAGCTCACAGTGCTGCACCCCGGTGACGTTGACGGCGAATGGCGTCGGCCCTGGCGGCCTCAACATCGTGAACATCGGCGGCGATAGCCAAACGCGCCCGGCCGGTACGCCGCTTCCCGTCGCCCCAGCAGTCCAAATCACGGATGCGAACGGCCACGCCGTGGCGGGCGTCACGGTGGTCTTCAGCGTGACGGCCGGTCAGGGGAGCATCACGGGCGCCACACAGGTGACCGATGCCAACGGGGTCGCGACTCTGGGCAGCTGGACGCTCGGGACGACGCCGGGGGCCAACGAGCTGCAGGCGTCTTTCGACACCGGCATCAGCAAGGGCTACACCATGTTCGTCGCGATGGGCAGTTGACGCGGCCATCCCCATGAGGCCTTCTATGCGATCCGCTGACGGCAGGAGCCTGCACGGGTGGTTGGGGCGGCACTCAGCTGCGGCCGTGCTCACCTTCGTGCTCCTCGCGAGCTGTGCCCCGGAGCCGACCGCGCCCACCGCGACCAGCGGCGCCGCGCATGGCTGGGCGTTGGACGTTGTCTCAGGCGACAAGCAGACGGCCGTGGTCGGGACCCAGCTCCCGCCACTCATCGTCAAGGTCACCAACAACGGAAACCCGGTGGTCGGGCAGGCCCTCAACTTCCGCGTCGTGACCGGCGGGGGATCGGTCTTCGGCGGTACAGAAGTAACCGACGCCCGGGGCATCGCCCAGGAACTCTGGACCCTCGGGCCAACGGCGGGCCCGCAGAGCGTCGAGGCGCGGCTTGTGAGCGCGACGACCGGTGGAGCCGTCGTGCAGGCGAGCTTCACGGCGACGGCGGCGGCAGGCCCGGCGGCTGTGCTCAAGATCTCGGCGGGCGACCAGCAGACCGCCGTCGTGGGCACGGCGGTCGCGACCCGGCCAGCGGCCCTCGTCGCCGACAAGTACGGGAATGGGATCCCCAACGTGGCCGTGACCTTCGCCGTCACGCGCGGGGGCGGCAGCCTCACTGGGGCTAGTCAGACAACGGGTGCGAATGGCGTTGCGACGGTGGGTGGTTGGACACTCGGCACCATCGCGGATACGAACGCCCTGGCTGCGACGACCCCGACTGCGCCGAACCTCGCCGGGAGCCCTCTCGCGTTCACTGCCTTCGCCATGCGAGCCAACGCGGCGCGACTGGTCACGCCGACGCGGCGATTCGCGGTGCCGCCGGGTAGCGTCGTTACGCCCGTCGCGCAGGTGGTGGATCCCGACGGCAACGGCGTGCCCAATGTTGCCGTTACTTTCACGGTGACGGCCGGCGGCGGTTCACTCGAAGGGGTCAGTACGCTCACCACGTTGACCGGCCCGACGGGCGCCGCGCACGTCGACTGGTCACTGGGGTCGGGTCCCGCGAACACGCTGCAGGCGACCACGGTCGGTCTCACGGGAAGCCCCCAGGTCTTCACCGCAAGCTCCGCTCTCTACGTAGCCAGCTCCAACACGAACAGCGTGGTCGTCTACCCGATCGGGAGCACCGGGAACGCAACCCCGTCGGTGATAATCGCGGGAGCCAACACGGGGCTCGCAGGTCCTTTCGGTATCGCGCGCGACGCGTCGGGCGCTCTTTACGTCACCAACAACAACAACAGTGTTACCGTCTACACGGCAGGCGCCAGCGGCAACGTCGCCCCCGTCGCCACGATCGCCGGCGCTAGTACGGGGTTGGCGGGGCCAAGTGGTGCCGCGATCGACGCCTCGGGCAGGCTGTACGTTGCGAATCAGGGCAACACCAGCATCACCGTCTATGCTGCGGGCGCCAGCGGCAACGTGTCTCCCGTCACCACGATCGCGGGCCCAAACACGAACCTGTCGCGACCCATCGACCTCACCTTCGACGCCTCGGGAAACCTCTACGTCGTCAATCTCGGCGTTTACGGGACGATCACGGGGAACAGCAGCGTCACGGTGTATCCCCCCGGGGCCAACGGAAATGCGACCCCCCTGGCGACGATCATGGGCGGCAATACGGGGATGCTGAACTCGCTCGGCGTCGCCCTCGATGCTGCCGGCAACATCTACGTCAGCAACTATGGCAACACCAACGATAACGCCAGCAACTCGCAGACAAGCATCACGGTGTTCGCGATGGGGGCGAGCGGCAATATCGCACCGATCAACACGATCGCTGGCCTGGGTACCCTCAGCGAGCCGACGGGGTTGGTCTTTGATAGCGCGGGCAACCTCTACGTAACCAACTTTTTCGGCAATTTCATCGCGGTCTATTCGCCTGGGGCTACTACTCCGAGCGCGACGATCGGGGGTAGCAATACAGGGCTAGACGGGCCTGGACGTCTGACCTTCTAGCCGCGGCTTCGCTGTCGTCGCCGCGTATGTCGATGCGGGGAGGTAGAACAACGCGGCCACGGCGGAAGTGAGGTCATGGCACACACTAGCATTTCTGCCTCGGAACTCCACCACCCGGTGACATGCCCTCGCGCTTGTGCTTGCAAGTTGCTGGAATTGACGGGCGCGAACGTGGGGTCGATCCGGAGCCAGCCGGGCGA
>OEKJ01000018.1_pt1 | contig 9824 bp, 7 predicted proteins | sample 1503081 | NCBI WGS metagenome assembly OEKJ01 (sample SAMEA104379565, study PRJEB20068) | metagenome | biome: 1000743; feature: 77; material: 1998 | place: USA | collected 2012 | depth 25 m | reverse complement strand
GCGCGCCGCCGCCCAGGCGGCCCAGGCCGTAGATGAGCACGCCGGCCGTGAGGAAGCGCGTCGCCGCCATGAGAAACGGGGGCAGCGTCTCGATCGCCACCCGGATGGCGAGGTAGGTCGAGCCCCACACCACATAGACGGCCAGGAACGCAACCGCGATCCGCCAGCCTCTGGCGTTTTCGTCCCGCGTCGACATAGTTCCCTGCATCTCTGTGTCGCCGGATCTCGATCCCGCCGCGCTTACCAGGCTCGAGCGCCTGGGCGGGCCGCCGTTCGTGGCCCGTATTCTCGACTTGTTTCTCCGGGAAGCGCCCCCCAAAGTCGCCGCGCTCCACGCCGCGCTGGAGGCGCGCGACGCCGACGCCCTGGCCTATTGGGCCCACGCGCTCGTTTCCAGCTCGGGTAACCTGGGGGCTACCCGGATGCAGGAGTTGGTGCGGCGGATCGAGCAGGATGCGCTGGCCGGCCGCTGGGAACCGCTGCCCGAGCTGGTGGTGGAGCTGCAGACCGCGTTTGCCATTGCCCGGGCCGGTCTCGTGGCAGAGCTCGACCGCCGTCAGGTCTGACGGTCCGCGGCACCGGACTCAGTTCGCGGCTGTCCGTCCCTCCAGATACTCCTGCTTGTACATCCGGATCAACTCGAAGAAGTACGAGATCGCCAGCGGGCCGATCAGGAGACCGAGGAGCCCGAAGTAGCGGATGCCCGCCATCGCGCCGATGACGGTGACGAACGGATGGATGCTGGCGTAGCGACGGAAGACCCAGGGCCGGATCAGGTTGTCCACCTGGCCCACCACCACGAGCCCCCAGACGGCGAGCGCGACCGCCGACCCGTAGCGATGCTCGAGCGCGAGCGCCGCCACCCCCGGGGCCCATACGAGCCCGCTGCCCACGATCGGCAGGATGGACGCGATCATCGTGACCACCCCCCAGAACGCCGCATTGGGGAGGCCGGTGACCGTGAAGGCCAGGGCCACGAGCGTGCCCTGCGCGAAGGCGTTGAGCCCGGTTCCGATCAGCGTGGACGTCGTCACGTCCTTGAAGCGCTTCCGGAGGGCCTCGGCGTTGGCGGCGGAGAACGGAATGAACGGCGCGAGCGTGCGCCAGGCATCGTCGACCCCGACCAGCAGGAAATACAGGCCGAAGAACGCGACGGTCAGCTGGATCAGGAGTCGCGTCGCCGTGCCGACGAGATCGAGCAGGCTCGAACCCACGAACGAGGCGATCTTGGTGCCGATGTCCTCGAGCTGGGTGCCAATGTCGTATCCGCCGATGTTGAGCTCGCGCAGGCGATTGAGCAGCGGGCTCTGGATGGCGCCTCGCGTCAGGTCTTGCGCCTCTCCCGCCAGCAGCCCGATGATAGCGCCCCCGGGCACGACGATCACGAGCAGCGCGAGGAGGAGCGTGATGGCCGCGGCGAAGCGCGAGGGGATCGAGCGGGATAGCCAGCGATGCAACGGGGCGAAGACGATGTAGAGAACCGGCGCCCCGACGAGGCCGGTTGTGAACGGCCACAAGGCGACAACCAGTGCGATGCCGAGCGTGAGGATGAGAGCGGCCGCTCGTTGCTGCCTGCTGTCCAGGAAGGCCATCGCCAATCTTAGAGAAGGCCGGCATCCGCCGCCAGCCGCTGCGGGGTAAATTACGCGTGACCCTCCCCCCGGGTCAGGAGGGTGCGTCCCATGAACGATGCCTTTGGTCGCCTCGCCAACCTCGTCGCGAGCACGCTTGGCGTGCCCGCCGCGTTCGCCACGTCGGTGGAGCCGGACCGCGTGCGGGTGCTGGGCGCCGTGGGCCTGGGCGAGCCCTGGCGGGGGCAAGGCGAGCTGCCGCTGACCCACACGCTCTGCCCGGAGGTCTCCCGGCTGGGCCGCGCGGTCGTGGTCGAGGACGCGCGGACCGCTCCCGAAGCGAAGGGTCATCCCGGGATGGGTGAGATCGGGATCGTGGCCTATGCCGGCCTCCCGTTCGGGAACGGCACGAAGGGCGGCGTCCTGGCGGCGGTCGACGGGCGACCGCGCCGGTGGTCGGACCCGGAGCTGCGGCTGCTGGCCGACCTGGCCGCCCTCGCGACCGCGGCGATGGGGCAGGCCGCGCCGTCGAGCGCCAACGCCGATGCCATCGGCGCGCTGCAGCGGCAGCTCCGTCAGGCGGAGGACGCGGTTCAGGCGCTCTTCGCCTCCAACCCGCTGGCGATGTGGATCTACGACGTCGCGACGCTGCGCATCCTGGCCGTGAACGACGCAGCCATCGCGACTTACGGTTACTCCCGCGACGAGTTCACCGGCCTCACCCTCACGGACATTCGCCCGGCCGCAGACGCGGAGCGGCTCCGGCGGGTGGCGGCTGCTGTGCGCAACGACCTGGGCCGCTCGGGTCCGTGGCGGCATCGACGCAAGGACGGCTCGCTGGTCGACGTGGAGATCACGTCGCACCCGATCACGTTCGAGGGACGCGCGGCCAAGCTCGTCCTGGCCCAGGACGTGACCGATCGCCTTCGTGCGGAGCGCGAGCTGCTCACCAGCGAGCAGCGCTACCGGCTCGCGGCCCGCGCCACCAGCGACATGATCTACGACTGGGACGTCCCGGCGGACCGCATCGAATGGAGCGAGGCCGTGCACACCGTCTTCGGATACGAACCCGTTGAGATCGGACACACGCTGGCCTGGTGGTCGGACCTGGTGCACCCCGATGATCGGGAGCAGGTATTGGGGGGCCTGAATCGGGCCCTTGCCAGCAACGTCGAGACGCTCGCCGCGCGCTATCGGTTCAGACAGGCCAGCGGCGCATACGCCATCGTGCTCGACCGCGGCATGTTTCTCAGGGACGAAGGCGGTCGAGCGGTACGGATGGTCGGGGCCATGACCGACGTGAGCGACCGCGAGCGCTCGGTGGAAGAGCTGCGGCGCACCTACGAGACGCTCCAGGCCCTGGTGCAGTCGTCCCCGCAACCGATCATCGCCGGCGACCTGGACGGCATCGTCACGCTCTGGAATCCCGCCGCCGAGCGGGTGTGGGGCTGGAGCCGGGGCGAGGCCATCGGCCGACCCAACCCCACCATCCCGGTGACCCACGCCGAAGAGGCGGTGAAGCTCCGCGAGCGCGTGGCAAAGGGCGAGCAGATCGACGGCTACGAGACCCAGCGCCTCCGGAAGGACGGCGCCGTGGTGCCGGTGTCGCTCTCCATGGCGCCGCTCTACGATGCGCGCGGCCGCGTATCCGGCTCCATGAGCATCGTCGAGAACGTGGCGGAGCAGCGCTCGCTCCGCGACCAGTTGCAGCAGGCGCAGAAGATGGAAGCCGTCGGCCAGCTCGCCGGCGGCATCGCCCACGACTTCAACAACCTGCTCACCGCGATCATCAGCGGGGCGGAGCTGGGGTTGAGCGGCCTCGATGCGCGCGACCCGCTGCGGGAGGACCTCGATCAGATCCTCAAGGCCGGCCATCGCGCCGCCGGGCTGACGCGCCAGCTCCTGGCGTTCAGCCGCCGGCAGGTCCTCAAGCCGGCCGTTCTCGACCTGAACGCCGTGGTGGCGGACATGGAGCGCATGCTCCGCCGTCTCATCGGTGAGAACATCCATCTGGAGACCCGCCTCGCCGAGGATCTCTGGCTGGTCCGGGCCGACCAGTCCCAGATCGAGCAGGTGATCCTGAACCTCGCGGTGAACAGTCGGGATGCCATGGGCGACGGAGGCATGCTGACGCTCCAGACCGCCAACGTCGATCTCGACACCGCGTTCGCCAGCCGCCATGTCTCCGTGCGGCCGGGGCCGCACGTGATGCTGTCCGTCGCGGACACCGGCGAGGGCATGGACCCGGCGACGCAGGCGCGCGTGTTCGAGCCTTTCTTCACGACCAAGGAGCCCGGCAAGGGCACCGGGCTCGGTCTCTCGACCGTGTACGGGATCGTGAAGCAGAGCGGCGGCAGCATCTGGGTGGAAAGCGCGTTGGCGCGGGGCACGCGGATCACCGTGTACCTCCCCCGGGCGCAGGGTGAGGATCGGCCCGTCGCCCTCGAGGCCGCCGGCCCGCCCGCAACCGGCGGGAGGGAGACGCTGCTCCTGGTGGAAGACGACGAGCAGGTGCGCCGCGTGGCGTCCGAGATCCTGAGCCGGAACGGCTACGCCGTCCTGCAGGCGGCGAACGGCGGAGAGGCTCTCCTCATCTGCGAGCAGCACGCCGGCACCATCCACCTGATGCTGACCGACGTCGTGATGCCGAAAATGAGCGGCCGGCAGCTCGCCCGGCGCCTGGAGAGCGTCCGGGCCGGCCTCAAGGTGCTCTTTATCTCCGGCTACACCGGGGGCGAGCTTGCCGCACAGGGCGTGCTCGAGCCGGGAACGGAATTCATGGCCAAGCCATTCACACCCGAGGCACTTGCCCGCCGCGTGCGCGAGGTACTGGACCGTTGACGCGTCCACCGGGCGAGTCCGCCGAGCAGGCGGAGAACCTGGCCCCGCCCAAGGCGTGGACCGAGCAGCTGGTCGAATCGAACATCATCGGCATCGTGGTGGCGCACGAGGCCGCGATCGTCGAGGCCAATGAGGCGTTCCTCCGGATGGTCGGCTATACGCGCGAGGACCTGGCGGCCGGCCGCCTCCGCTGGGCGGAGATGACGCCCCCCGAGTACGCCGCCGCCGACGCGCTGGCCATGGAGGCCATGACGCGTCAGGGAGGACACCCGCCCTTCGAGAAGGAGTTCGTGCGGAAGGACGGCTCTCGGGTGGCCGTGCTGATCGGCGCGGCCGCGCTGAATCGTTCGCCGCTCCGCAGCGTCGGCTTCGTGCTCGATCTCACCGAGCGGAAGGCGCTCGAAGCCCGCGGGCGCCGAGCCCAGCGGATGGAATCCATCGTGCGGCTGGCCGGGGGAATCGCCCACGACTTCAACAACCTGCTGACCGCGATCCTCGGCTCGGCCGAGCTGCTGCTCGAGAACCCGGAGCTCGACGCCGAAGGGCGGGACGACGTCGAGCAAATCCGGAAAGCGGCCAAGCGCGCTGGGCAGCTGGCGCGGCAGCTCCACGCCTTCGGTCGACGTCAGGCTTCGCAGCCCCGGGTGCTCGACCTCAATGCCATGCTGGACGACATGCGGACGATCCTGCGGCACTTGCTGGAGGACTGGATCGAGGTGGCGACCGAGCTCGATCCGGACGCCGGATCGGTACTGGCCGATCCGGCACAGCTCGGCCAGACGATCGTGGACGCCGCACTCCAGGCGCGCGACCGCATGCCGGGCGGTGGCAGGCTCACGCTCACCACGCGGGCGGTGCGCGTCACCGGCGCAGCCTCGGACCCGATCGGCCTCCGGCCCGGCCGCTACGCCGCGCTCACGGTCCGGGATTCGGGACCCCCGCTCGGCACAGCCGCGGATCCTCTGTTCGAACCGTGGCAGTTCGGCGCGCACACAGAGGTGCGCACAGGTCCGGACGGAGGCGCGGCATTCACGCTCTTTCTCACCACGGTCGAGCCGGGAGTGAAGGCGGAGCCGCCGCCGCCCACCGAGTCGCGCTCGGGCGGCGAGACCATATTGGTGGTGGAGGACGAGGAGCAGGTCCGGACGCTCGCGGTCCGGGTCCTCGAGCGCGCGGGGTTCGCCGTGGTCGCCGCCCGTGACGCGGAGAGTGCGGTGCAGCTCGCCAACCGGCACCCGGGCACGATCCATCTGCTCGTGGTGGACATGCTGCTGCCGGGGCTGAGCGGAAGGGAGCTCGCCGCCCAGCTTGCCATCCATCGTCCGGCGATCAAGGTGCTCTACGTCTCCGGTACCGTCGACGACGCGATCGGCCGGCACCAAGTGCTGGCCCCGGGGACGGAGTTCCTCCAGAAGCCGTTCGCGCTGGACCAGCTGGTGCGGGTGGTGAGGAAGGTGCTGGACACGCCGGTGAGGCAGTGAACGGTGAACGGTGAAACCATGCCCGGTCATCGCCCGTAGGCCCAGTCAGTCCCCCCGCCCTTTCCAATACCAGGAGGCGTAGTGCACCCAGGGCTCATCAGCCGGCTCGCGCTGGCCGGCGTCCTCACGGCCGGTGTTGCGGCCGCTGCCGAAGCGCAACGATCCGCCGGGGCCGCGACGGCTCGAGACGCGCCGATCGACATTCCCTTCCAGAAGTTCGTCCTCAAGAACGGCCTCACGCTCATCGTCCATGAAGACCACAAGGCGCCGATCGTCGCCGTGAACATCTGGTACCATGTCGGCTCGAAGAACGAGCGCCCCGGTCGCACCGGCTTCGCCCATCTGTTCGAGCATCTGATGTTCAACGGCACCGAGAACTACCGCGGCGAATACTTCACCCCCTTCGAGCAGGCCGGGGTGACGGACCAGAACGGGACGACGAACAACGACCGCACCAATTACTTCGAGAACATCCCGACCAACGCCCTGGACATGGCCCTGTGGATGGAGTCGGACCGGATGGGCCATCTGCTCGGCGCCATCGACCAGGCCAAGCTCGACGAGCAGCGGGGCGTGGTCCAGAACGAGAAGCGTGAAGGCGAGAACGAGCCATACGGAAAGGTGGAGGATTTCCTCACGCCGAGGCTCTTTCCCCCGAATCATCCGTACTCCTGGACCGTCATCGGGTCGATGGAGGACCTGAACGCGGCGAAGCTCGACGATGTGAAGGAATGGTTCCAGGCCTACTACGGGCCGGCCAACGCCGTGCTCGTGATCGCGGGGGACGTCACGGCCGCCGCGGCGCGCGAAAAGGTCGAGCACTACTTCGGCGATATCCCGTCCGGCCCGCCCGTCGCGCGCCAGGGTCCGTGGATCGCCAAGCGCACCGGGAGCCAGCGCGGCGCGATGCAGGATCGCGTGCCGCAGGCCCGCCTCTATAAGGTATGGAACGTCCCCGGCGCCGCCGCGGCGGACAACGACTACCTGCTGCTCGTGAGCGACGTGCTTTCCGCGGGGAAGACCTCGCGCTTGTACAAGCGGCTCGTGTATGACGAGCAGATCGCGACCGGCGTGTCCGCCGATGTCGACCGCAAGGAGATCGCCGGCGCGTTCACGATCCAGGCCACGGCGCGCCCGGGCGACGACGTCTCGAAGGTGGAGCGCGCAGTGAACGAGGAGCTGGCCCGTTTCCTCCGCGCCGGGCCCACGCCGGCCGAGCTGGCGCGGGCGAAGACGCAATTCCGGGCCGCGTTCGTGCGGGGCATCGAGCGGATCGGCGGCTTCGGCGGCAAGTCGGACATCCTGGCGCAGGGCGAGGTGTACAGCGGGAGTCCGGATGCATACAGGGCCAGACTCGCGCGCATCGCTGCCGCGACGCCGGCGGACCTTCAGGCCGCGGCCAAGCGATGGCTGTCGGACGGCGACTACACGCTGGAAGTGCGTCCGTTCCCGGCCTACGAGACGGCCAAGACCGGTGCCGATCGCTCGAAGCTGCCCGACACCGGCACGCCGCCCGTGGCGACGTTCCCCGCGCTCGAGCGGGCCACGCTCACGAACGGGCTCAAGGTGGTGCTGGCCCAGCGGCCGTCGATTCCGCAGGTCCGCCTGGACCTGGTGTTCGACGCAGGGTTCGCCGCGGATCAGTTCGGGTTGCCCGGCACCGCCAACATGACCATGGCCATGCTGGACGAGGGCACGACGACCCGTTCGTCCCTCCAGATCAGCGACGAGCTCCAGCGGCTCGGCGCAAATCTGGGAACGTTTTCCCGGCTCGACTACTCCAGCGTCTCGCTGGAGGCGCTCTCGGAGAACCTCGACCCATCGCTCGATCTATTCAGCGACGTCGTGCTCCACCCCTCCTTCCCCACCGCCGACTTCGATCGGCTCAAGAAGCAACAACTGGCGTCCATCCGGCGGGAGAAGGCCGAGCCGGTCTCGATGGCGTTCCGTACGCTGCCGGGCATCCTGTACGGCGAAGGCCACGCCTATGCGACACCGTGGACCGGCACCGGGACGGAGGAATCAGCCGCCAAGATCACGCGGAGCGACGTGGAGAAGTTCCACGCGGCGTGGTTCAAGCCGAACCACGCGACGTTGATCGTCACGGGTGCCACGACCATGGCGGAGATCCGGCCCAAGCTGGAGCGCTTGTTCGGGGAGTGGAAACCGGGCGAGATCCCGGTCAAGAATGTGAAGCAGGTGGCACTTCCCTCGAAGCCGACCGTGTATCTGATCGACCGGCCGGGCGCGCTCCAGAGTGTCGTCCTCGCGGGGAATCTGGCGCCGCCCAAGAACAACCCGGATGAAGTAGCGATCGACGTGATGAACACCATCCTCGGCGGGGATTTCGGCTCCCGGATCAACATGAACCTGCGGGAGGACAAGCACTGGTCTTACGGCGCCTTCAGCTTCATCCGGGACGCAAAGGGCCAGCGGCCGTTCGTGGCGTACGCTCCAGTTCAGACCGACAAGACCAAGGAGGCCATCGTCGAGATGGCCAAGGAGCTGCATGGCATCGTCAAGGACCGGCCGGTGACGGAGGATGAGGTAGCGAAGGCAAAGGCGTCACTCACGTTGGCCCTGCCAGGCGAGTGGGAAACGATGGCGGCGGTAGCGGGGACCGTCCGGAGCATCACGACCTTCGGGCTCGACGATCGGTACTACGATACCTACCCGGCCAAGGTGCGGGCACTGGCGCTGGATCAGGTCCCGGCCGCCGCGGCGGAGGTCGTGCACCCGGACCAGTTGGCCTGGGTCATCGTCGGCGACCGGGCGAAAGTGGAGGCCGGCGTGCGGGAGCTGAACCTCGGCGAGGTGAAGGTGATTGAACCGCAGTGAGAAGTGAGAGGTGAGGGGCGAGAAGTGAGAGAGGGGGCTCCGTCAAATCATCGGAGCCCCCCTCTTACTTCTTACCTCTCTGTCTCTTACTACTTTTTCGTGCTGTCCTTCGCGGCCGCGGCCGGGGCTGCGCCGCCCTTCTTGTGGTGCTTGCTATGATGCTTGGCCATGGTGCTCGTTGCCTTGGTGCTGTCCTTCCCGGCGGGCTGCTGGGCCACGGCGGGCACGGCGATGAGGGCGGCGGTAAGAGCGAGGGTAGCGAGCGAGAGCGTCCGGGACATGCGTTCCTCCAAAATGGTTACGGAGAGGTGGGACGATGAAGGTCATGTCGCCGGCTCTCCCAGCCGGCGTGCGCGACTCTGCAAGGGCAGGACTCGCGCCAGTCCGGCATGTACGTGCATGTGCTTTGCAGAAAGGTACTTGGCTGCCGGACGTCAGTGCTCTGCACGCCGTCCGGGCCAACCCGGCGCGGATCACAGGGACAATCCGGACCGTGTCGTGACAAAATGTCCCGGTCTGATTAACATCCAGCGCCTTCCCACTGCATCGCCAACTCCGCACCCAGGCACCGCATGCGCCGCCGCGCCACCACCGTAGCGCTCTGTTGGCTGGTCCTCGGCATCATCGCGGTGCCGGAGGCGGCCGCCCAACGGAGGGGCGCCGGCCCCTCGTTTACGGCGGGCGTCCGGGCCGGGCGCGATTTCGAGGATCACGCCTGGAGTCTCGGAGGCCAGGTCGGGATCAGGCTCCAGGATCGGTTCGAGATCCGGCCGAGCGGCGACTGGTTTTTGGGTGACCGGACCCCGTTCCGCTGGCAGTTGAACGGCGACGCGACCGTCACCTTCGGACCCGGCCGGAGCGTCTACGCCGGTGGCGGCGTGGCGTTCGTGAAGGTGATCCCGCTCGACAAGGTGAAGACCGGGTATAACGGCTTCTTTGGGCTCAACTTCGCGCCGGCATCGGCGCGGACCCGGCCCTTCGCCGAATTTCGCTGGACCTGGGTCAACGACACGAGCCCGTTTCGCGCGGTGCTGGGGATCAACTACCGGCTGGGGGGATGAACTGCGGTAAACAGTGAACGGTGAAGGGTAAA
>OEKJ01000389.1_pt4 | contig 9968 bp, 6 predicted proteins | sample 1503081 | NCBI WGS metagenome assembly OEKJ01 (sample SAMEA104379565, study PRJEB20068) | metagenome | biome: 1000743; feature: 77; material: 1998 | place: USA | collected 2012 | depth 25 m | reverse complement strand
CGCTGTGGCCCGGGCTCGGCGATTTCGAGCTCCGCCGCCCAGCTCCGCCAGGCGTATGGATACTCCTTCCCGTTCAGCCGCGCCGGTTGCCAGGTGCGTCCATCGTCGAGCGACAGGTCGACGCTGCGGATGCCGCCCGCGCCCCGGCCGGACCACGCCTGTCCGGTCACCCGCAACCTCCCGACCGGCACGCGCGCGCCGATCAGCGGCGCCGTGATCAAGGATTTGACTCGCATCTGCTCCACCGGGCTGCCGTCGGCGTAGCGATAGGCGGTTGCCATGAAGTAGTTGTCCGACACCGCCGGCCGCGCGTGGATGTGGGTCAGCCACTTGGTCGACGCCATCCCGAACCAGCCCGGCGTAACCAAGCGGAGCGGGCCTCCATGGAGCAGGGGGATCGGCTCGCCGTTCATCTCCCACGCCAGGAACGCGTCGCTCGCTGCCAGCTCGCTGGGGATGCTCCGCAGGAACTTCGGCACCGAGGGAAGCGGTGCCTGGTCCAGCCCCTCCATCCAGAGGTGCCGGGCGTCCGCCGCGAGCCCCGTGCGATCGAGCAATAGCGCGAGCGGGATGCCGGTCCATGCCGCGCTGCTCACCGCGCCGTATTGCCACTGTACGCCCGACGTCCTGGGCAGACGGAAACGGCCCCGGCCGTTGCCGGCGCATTCCGTCGTGAGAGGGTGCGTAGCCGACCCGAGCCGCCGGATCTCGTCCAGCGTGAAGGTCGTCGGTTGCCGCACCGCTCCGTCGACCGTGAGCGTCCATTGCAGCGGCAGCGAGGCGGGGGCACCGAAATGGCTCCGCACGAAGAATCGCTCGTTCGGCGTAAGGAACGAGCGGAGCTCGCTGAGCGGCGCCTCGGCGTCGAGCGGCCGATGGTTGCGGATGAGAAGCCCATCGGGTGGCGTGCCCTGGGCCCCAATCTGCCAGCCCTGGGGGAACAGGCGGCTGGCGAGAACGCCACCAACGCTCGCAACACCGGCCGCCAACAGGGTTCGGCGGGTCATACCGGCAGATGGCAATTCCATGAGTCCCCTCGCGGTGCCGGTCCGCCCAGCTGGTTGAGAGCCGCTTGGGCACAGTCAGCCGTGTCGGGCTTTATCTGTGGGCGGCTGCTGGCTCCTTCACCAGAAAATCCTGAGCAGTCGTGACTTCAGGACGATCACGATCAGCATTCTTCCAGAGCGTCAGAAATTCCCTATAGCGTTGTTGGGCCGTTGCCGAATCGCCGACCGCCTGCGACGCCCGACCGATTCCGTAAATTGCCTTCGGACGGCTTGGGGTGCGTTTCAGAGCTAGCAGGAATTGTTCCCGGGCATCGGCGGGACGACTCAACTCCATGAGCAGCGTGCCAAAAAGCTCATGGGCCGGAATAATGGGATAAGGCGGCTGCGAGGGGGTATCAATGGCGTCTTCAATAGCGACGGCTTCTTGCATCCTTGCGACTGCCTCATCTGCATTCCCAGAGGTCTTGGCGGCAAGCGCTTGCGCCTCTTTCGCCTGCATCATGATGATCTGCTGAACGAAGGGATGTTGTCCGGGCTCTTGTGCGATCGCCACCAGCTTTTCCGCAGCAGCCTTCGCCGCGGCGGCGTCTTTGTGGGCCGCGGCGACCATCGCTTCCAGCTGCAATTTGACCGCGACGAAATCCCGCGAAGGCACCACGAGCGGAATCCTCGCCACGGCGTCCCAATCGCCGGCTTCGACGACGTAGCGCGTCAGCATGTCGAAATAGCCGTAGGCGACGCGATCGGGTAGGGCATAAATGGTGCGCCCGCGCACGTGCCGCGATTGCAGCTCCGGAGTATCCGTGGCCGTCTGCTTATCGGACAATGCCTCATACTGCGCGGCAATGATGTCGAGCGTTCGTCGGGCGTCACGATAACGGCCTAGCTGCAGGTAGGCGTATTCCAAATAGTTGAGCGAGTGAAAATCGCGCAACGCGCCGGATGCTCCCGCCCGCTGAACGTCACCTTCAGAGACTTGCCAAGCCCGTTCGTTTGTGGCGGCCGACTCATCCCAATAGCCCAGACGAGTAAAGATGTGTGAGGGCATGTGCAGCGCGTGCGGCACTGCAGCGGCTGCGCTGGCGTAACTGCGGGCCACGGTCAGCCCTTGTTCGGCATGCACCGGGTCATCATAGGCATGGATCAGATAGTGCAGCACGCCGGGATGGTCCGGCTTGTGGGCGCGGACCTCCTCGAAGAGTTTGGCTGCCTGCTCCTGACGCTCAAAACCCTTGGTACCTTCTCGGATCGTGCCGAGGATGGCCAGGCCGTAGAAGAGTTTGGTCTCATCGTCCGGAAACTGCGCATAGGCTCTGGCCATGGCATCGCGATAGCCTTCATCCCGCGCAGATTTCGGCCCCGCGCCGGCGTCCTGGAACAGAGCGGCGACCGCATCCAGATAGAGCCTCTCACGCGAGGACACTTTCTTCGCCGTCAGTCCCCGTTGCACCAAACCCCATGCGGCAGTCTCGTCGGCGACCGAAGGCGCATCCCACAAGGGATGGTTGTATGTCATGGCCGCGCCCCAATACGCCATTGCACACTCCGGGTCGTCGTTCGAGACTTGCCTAAAGCCCTCCAGCGCACGCAAGTACCAGAAGTTGTGCAGCAAGGCCAGCGCACGGTCGAATTTTGCGGCCACCGCTGGGGAACATGAAATGCCCAGATGTGCCCGGCCCAGGCCCTCGTCAGGCGCCGGGGAAGCATGCACGTGCTCTTCAGGGTCTTGGGCAGTACCTGTAGCAGCGAAGCACAACACAACGAACCAACATGTTGCAAAGCTCGCGATGGACCTCATGGCGAGCTCCGTGGGGCGGCAATCCCGCCGCTCGCACGCTTCGAACCGCCAATCGTATCAAATCCGGGAGTACCCAACATTCACGTCACCGGCGAACTGGATGAATTATTGACGCCGTGGTACGCTCAACATGCATCCGCGATGGGCAGCCGTCGAGCCTGAGACCCCAGCCTCCCTGTGCGTCCCGATCATGGTCGCTGGCGCAAGGTTCGGGGCAACGTTTCGGCGGTCTTAGGCGTGTGGGCGGTACGCGTACGGCGTTGGAATACCAGCGGGGCGGGCACCGACAGGTGCCCGCCCCGCGTTTATCAGCGCCGCAGGCTTCCCGCCGCCGGGTAACGTTCCGCGTCATGTCCCGACCCCGCGGACGGCCTCAAGCCGGCTCCCCGAACTAGCGGCGTGCTGCTCGACTCGGTACTCTGCCGCCGCGCTCCGGTGCCGCTGAACGCCCAGATGACTATGGACCTTCTCGACCATCGCCACCGACCTGTGGCCGAGCCAGCCACCCTCCTCGCCCGGCTCACTGAGTACATGTCGCGCCATGGGGTTTTTCCGTCGCAGTCGCGGCAGCTTCGATTAACCCGAGCCGCCACCAGCCGAAGCGCCTTCTTGCAGAAGAGCATCCTGCCAAGCTTGGCGGGTGACGCATCTTCATGCTCAGCACATCCCGTTGCGTCAGCTGCTCCACGCTCTGCTAATGACGCAACTCTTCCAGTTCACGGCCGAACGGCGACAACGAGTCTCCGGCACACAAGCCCCGTGACCACTCGTACACATTCGACGCGCTTGACGAGGCCGAGCGCAAGATGTACGGTATCGCACTCTTTCTCACATGCTAGGCACTGAAGGTAAACCAGAACTTAAGCCGGGCCGACCACGCGCTCGAGGAGAGCTACCAACGACGCGGCTGGAAGAGTGGGGCAACACAGCTCAATCGATTCTGACATTAGGCGGCAAGTTATCATCAAGTCTTTCGGCTTGTGACGAGATTTTTCCACGTGAATGCCACCTACCCTACTGCCCAAAGGACTCCGACCGAGGGTTCAGGCCTCGCTTGCGTCATAGGAGTGCTTATCGTCGCTGATGTGCGACTGTATCGCGAAGGGCTGGCTGCCAGTTTGGCGAGCCGTAACAACTTGTCAGTCCTCGCCACGAGCGCGAGTCGTGCGGACGCCTGCGCCAAAGTTCACGAGCTCATGCCCGATGTCGTGGTGATCGACATGGCGACCCGGGAAAGTCTCGAACTCATCCGTGACTTGAGGGACGACGCCAGAGAACCTAAGGTGTTGGCCTTCGCAGTTGAGGAGGTAACCTCGGACATTCTCCATTGCGCTGAGGCTGGAGCTGCGGGCTACGTGACAGAAGACGCGTCAATTGATGATCTTGTGGCCGCCATCGAGCGCATCGCGCGGGAGGAGCTACTCTGTTCCCCCCGCATTGCCGCCAAATTGTTCGGCCGCCTTTCGGAAGGCGCCAGCCCGCGGGCGCGGGAGTCATTCCAGACCAGAATGCTCACGAGTCGCGAACGGCAGGTCTTTGATTGCATTCGACAGGGTCACTCGAACAAGGAGATCGCGCGGAAGCTGCGAATCGCCGAACCGACCGTCAAGAACCACGTGCACCATCTCTTGGAAAAACTGGAGGTCACGTCTCGCGCCCAAGCCGCCGCACGTAGCAGGGTTCCAATTGGCCGCGCCAGGCCATTTGCACCGGCCGCAACGTCGCCCAGTGAGATTCGCTAGGGAAGAACGCCTTTACCCCGCCCCCATCCGCCCTCCCGCATCAGCCATCCATCTGAATCGTAAGAGCTACGTCCTCCTGGAGCCTAGGGATTGATCCGAGGTCCATGGCGCGTAAGGACTCCGTGTAGATCTGAATTGCACCCAATGGTGGATTGCCTCGGTAGCAGCCGCTCCGCACCATTGGTCTCCCTCACGTAAGCCTGACGCCGCATGACGCAGGAATCGAGGTTATGGGCCGCATCCGCGTAGCCCTCGGTGACGTGCAATCCGCGATGCTGCGCGACATTCTCACGCAAATCACGGATCTCCAGGCGGACATGGTATTCGTCGGCCAGATCCGTCACCCGGTGAAAGATGCTATCGCTGAGCATAAGCCCGATGTGCTCATCTGCGAGATACAACCCGGCGGCCTTCCCGAAGTGTGCCGGGAGTTGTTTGTCGATCCCGACTCGCCGGTCGTTGTCGGACTAGCCCGGGAGGGTCGGGACGCGGCGGTCTGCATCGGAAACGCCGGCGCGGGACAACTGATGTCCATGATTCGAAGCGCAGTGCTGAACGCCGGCGAAACCGGCAAGGTGACCGAGTTGGTCCGGTCGACCCTGGCGCGGCCGAGCGCCACCATCGAGCCGTACCGCACCAATTCGGACTGCCTCAACGATCAGCTTCGGATCCTCGATCTCGCGCTCCTGGCCGGGGTGGATGCCTTCGAGTCCACCGTCTGGCACGAGAGCGCGCAGCGCTGGCAGGGCTTGGCCATTTCACCCGACGAAGTGCGGGCATTGCTGCAGGGCACCGGTGCCGCGGAGGGACGACGTCCGACCGGGGACCTGGAGCGCAGGCGCCTTCGCCTCCAGGAACGGGCGACCATGAGGATGCTCGCGACGCCCGTCGAGCCGGGAGCGCCTCCGTTCGTGCGGCTGGTCCAGCGTTTCGGACTCGAGCCGTTCGAGCAGTTCTGCGTCGTCGCGGGGCTGGCGCTCGCGGTCGATCGCAACAAGTACGGCAAGGCATTCGCCTTCCTTCAGGACGACGTGACCCGGAAACAGCCGTCGCTGGACCTCCTCCTCCGCCTTCATCCCGGCCCGGACGACGCGAGCCGCTGGGACGCGGCCCGCGCGTTCGATGCGTCCCGGCCCCTGCTGCGCTGGCGGCTGCTCCGCACAGCGCTGCGGGAAGCCGGCGAGCTCGCGACCCCATTCGGGCGGCGGGTCGAGCTCGACGACCGCATCGGCCGGTATCTCCTGGGGCTCGAGGACCTGGGGCCGGAGCTCGAGGAGTTTGCCTCGGTCGGCCGCTGGGACCCGGGGAGTCTGCGGGCGACTCACCCGGTCGCGCTGGAAGATCGCCTGGTCCAGCTCATCGGCGAGGTCCAGGGGGAGCGCCCGGGGGCTCCGCCGAGCCTGGTCGTTCACGTCCACGGACGCGAAGGAAGCGGCCGGCGGTCATTGGTCGCTGCGATCTGCGACCGGCTGGGGCTCCGGATCCTGCGGGTGGACGCCGCCAGGCTCGCCGCGCTCCCGCCCGCGGCGCTGGAGGACGCGCTCGTGGTGCTGGCGCGCGATGCGATCCTGGCGCCGACCAGCGTCTGCATCGAGCAGCTCGACATGCTGCTGGACGACGACGCCACCTCGGCCCAGGCGCTCAAGCCACTGGCGCGGGCGCTCCGGACCCTCGGACCGGTCACGTTCCTGATCGGGCATCGCACGTGGTCGCCCGAGGGGCTCCTCGGCGACGGCACGTTCCAAAGCGTCGCCCTTGACCTCCCGGACGCGGCGGAGGCGCGGGGCATCTGGGCTCGCGAGCTGGCCGAGGTCGGGCTCGCGCCGGAGCTCGGCGGCGCGGAGGACGCGGCCGCCGTCTTGGCCAGCCGGTTCAGTCTGTCGCCGGGCCAAATCCACGACGCGGTGGCGACGGCGCGCACACGCTCGCTCTGGAACCAGGCGGAGGGCGGGCCGCTGACGCTGCAAGAGCTCTACGCGGCCTCGCGCGAGCAGTGCAGCCACCGCCTGGCCACCCTCGCGCGCCACGTCACCAGCGAGTTCGGCTGGGACGATCTGATCCTGCCGCCGAAGCAGCGCAGCCAGCTCCACGAGCTGGAGGCCGCCATCCGTAACGCCTCCGGCGTGCTGGGGGACTGGAACTTCCAGTCGCGCCTCCGCTATGGACGCGGGATCACCGCCCTGTTCTCGGGGCCGAGCGGCACGGGCAAGACGATGGCGGCGGGCATCCTGGCGCACGAGCTGGGACTGGACCTGTACACCATCGACCTCTCGCGCGTCGTGAGCAAGTACATCGGTGAGACCGAAAAGAACCTGGACCGGATCTTCCGCGAGGCCGAGGATTCCAACGCGATGCTGTTCTTCGACGAAGCGGACGCCCTCTTCGGCAAGCGCTCCATCATCAAGGACGCCCACGACCGCTACGCCAACATCGAGATCGCCTACCTCCTTCAGAAGATGGAGGAACGCCAGGGCGTGACCATCCTGGCCACCAACCTGAAGGCAAACATGGACGATGCCTTCCTGCGCCGGATCCGGTTCGCCATCGAGTTTCCGATGCCGGAATACGCGCAGCGTCTGGCCATCTGGCGCAGCGCCCTGCCGAAGGAGATCCGCCTCGCCGAGGACGTGGACCTGGCGGCGCTGGCGACCCGCCTCGGCGTGTCGGGCGGCTCGATCATGAACGTGTGCGTGACGGCCGCGTCGCTCGCCTACGAGCCGGGAGGAGCCATCTGGATGCGGCACTTCGCCCTCGCGGCGAAGCGCGAGCTGCAGAAGCTGGGTCACCAGTACGACGAGGCCGCCTTCGCCCCCGACACGCCTCCGGCGACGGCCCCTCGCCCGGGGACCGTCCAATGACCCCGCCGCCCGTCGCGACCATACGGGACGTGAGCGCCACGCTGCTCGACCTGCTCAAGCTCAACCTGGCGGACGTGGCGGACCAGATCGCGCTGGAGTCTCCCAAGACCGCAGGCGACAAGCTGCTGACGCTCTTCCTCTACAAGGTGCTCGAGAGTCCGGAGTTGAAGAACGCGGAGCGCCAGGTGGTCACCCGCGCCGACGGCAGCCTGGTCGAGCGCCGCGCTCCGCTCACGTTGGATGCCTACTTCCTGCTCACCGCGCACGCCAAGCCCGACCTCTTGAACGCGCACCAGGCGCTGAGCCGCGCGATGCGGGTGTTCTTCGACAACGGCGTCCTGCACGGCTCGCTGCTGCGTGCCCAGGGCACGACGCGGGGCCTCACGGCCGACTCGGTGCTCCGGATCACGCTGAATCCGATCACGATGGAGGACATGACCCGGATCTGGAGCGTATTCCCCGACACGCCCTACGAGATCTCGGTCACCTACCTCGTCACGCCCGTGATCATCGACTCCGACCGGGAGGACGGTGCGGCGCCGGTGGTGGACCGCACCGGCGAGTTCGGACAGCAGGACGCGCTGATCGGCGCCGGGAGCGTGTGACATGGCGATTCCGGGCGGCGGCTTCTTCTTCGGATCAGACCGGCATGCCTCATCGGTGTGGATCGTGGTGGACCCGCGGGACGTGGTCACCAGCGAGCGGGTCACCGGGCCGCTGGAGGTCCGGTTGAAGGACCGGACGCCGCAGCCCATCGCCGCGGGCTCGGGGGTCTACTGCTTCGTGGATCTCGCCCTCCCCGCCGCCAAGTACGTGGTCACCGTCCGCCCGCTCTCGCGGAACGGCGCGCGCTACTTCGACGCGGCCGCGGAGCTCAACCTCACGACGATACCGGTCCCCGGCCAGGCGCTCCAGCGGAACCCCGTCGTGATCCCGCTCGTGCCGCGGCCCGCGTATCCGTTCGACGCCCAGTTCACGCTCGCGCGGGGGCGTCTGGTGCGGGCGAGCGACGCGGCCCCCGTTCCGGCCGCCTCGATTGCCCTGATCCTCGGCGGGACCGATCTCGGCCTGCGGGGCCGGACCGACGAACGCGGCGCGTTCGCCGTTTGCTTCCCGCGCACCGCTCCGGGAAGCACCCCGGCCGACGTGCCCAAGGACCTCACGTTCCAGCTTCGCTTCGAGCTCACGGGACAGCCCTCGCTCGTGACCGCACCTACAGTGGTGCGCGAAGGCACCACGAAGGTGCTCGACCCAGTCCAGTTCCCCGGGATCTAGGACCTGCCACGTGGCCGACACGCAGGTGATGGCAGCGCCACAGGAGAGACCGCGATGAACGAACAGCCGCCGCAAAGACCACCGCTGCAGCAGACCGGGGATCCCCATCAACAGGGGGGCCAGCCGAGTGGCGGCCAGTCCCAGACGCAGTACCCGCCGGGCACACAGGGCGGAGGCGGCAAGCCGGAGCCCGATCCGTGTCCGCCGCCGAAGCCGACGCCCACGCCGACGCCAACACCCACGCCCTGCCCCGATCCCTGCGACCAGGATCCGCCGTACGGTCCGCCCAAGATCAGCGCAGACTGCTGCCCGGATCGAGGCTGCTGTCCAAAGGACGCCGACTCGCCGGGCTCCGGGTCGCAAGGCTCCGGGTCGCAGAGCTCCACCGCCCAGGGCTCCAGCTCGCAGAGCTCCGGCTCGCAGGACTCCGGGTCAAAGGACGGCGGCTCGAAGAAGGCCGCCTGCACGTGGGACGAGGTCGACGACCCCTGCATCCGGGCCACCGCGGCCGAGGGCATCAAGTGGAGCATCTTCACCTGCAAGTGCGAATCCTCCAGCAAGGACAAGGACTGCACCTGCGAGCAATGGGAGTGCGGCGGCTATCCGGAAGGGGTGTGCGTGCCGTGCAAGCCGTGCGAGGGGCTGATCCCCACGGGCGGCCAGGACCCGGGCGACGGCGGGTGCGACGATCCCACCGGCACCGGCTGCGACTCGGGTGAGCTGCAGCGGCAGCTCGCCGCGCTCCGGAAGTGCATCTCGTCCCGCCAGGGCGACAAGGCCAAGCTCGACGCCGAGATCAAGGCCCGCCAGGACCGGGAGAAGGAGCTGAGCACACTGGCCGGGGCGTTCGACGACATCGTGAAGGGCTACGGGGACAACCGGCAGAAGCTCATCTGCCGCGAGGATTGCCTCAAAGGCTTCTACCGCGACACCCGGAAGCTGTTCGGCGACACCCAGCGCTACCCCAAGGCATGCCTCGACGATCTGCAGAAGGCGATCAACGACGAGCTCTGCTCGGCGGAGAAGATCAAGTGCTGCCAGAAGAACCTGGAGGGCAAGCTCAAGCGCGTCAGCCTGCTGCAGAGGGCGAAAGACGATGCGGACAAGGCGCTGAAGAAGGCGGACGACGCGCTCAAGGCGATCAAGGACCTGAACAAGTGGATCGGGGACCAGTTCAGCGGTCTCGAGGCACTGCGGGACCAGATCCTTCAGGCGCTGAGCGACAAGGATCCCCAGCGGTACAAGTGGGCGTTCTACCTGTTCTACTGGAAGTTCGTGCCCCAGCTCT
>OEKJ01000147.1_pt1 | contig 10185 bp, 11 predicted proteins | sample 1503081 | NCBI WGS metagenome assembly OEKJ01 (sample SAMEA104379565, study PRJEB20068) | metagenome | biome: 1000743; feature: 77; material: 1998 | place: USA | collected 2012 | depth 25 m | reverse complement strand
CGTCGTCCAGCACCCGGATCGCCGCGGTCCGCTCATCGCTCTCCACCCGGAGAATAATCGTGCCCGATCGGCCTTGCAGCGCGTCGATCGCGTTTTTCACCAGCGCTTCCAGCGCCCACTCCAGCAGCACCGGATCGCCCAGCACCGTGGGGCCGGCACCCGCCGCCTCGACCCGCAGCTCGATCTGGTTGGCCCACTTGGGTAACCGCGGCCGGAAGTAGCCGGCCACGCGGTCGGCCAGCGCGCCGAGACCGATCGGCTCACGCGCCGCGGGGTTGCCGATCCGCTCGAAGCGCCGCGCCACCCGATCGAGCCGCTCCGCGTCGGCGGAGAGATGCTCGGCCAGCGCCGGCGGTGCCTCGGGAAGCGACCGGATCCGCTCGATCCAGCCTTGCAGACTCGTGAGCGGCGTGCCCATCTGGTGCGCCGCCTCGCGCGCCATCGCCACCCACAACCGGTCGCGCTGCGCGTTCATCGCGCTCCGGTAGGCGAAGACCGCGACGCCCACCATGAGCGTGATGGTGAGCGCCTGGAGGACGACCAGCGCGGTGAGCTGGAAGCGGGCCGGCGGGACCCCGTAGTGCACTGAGCCAATGCTCGAGTCCACGACCGGCGGGCTCTGCCGGTCCAGACTCCCGACGAACTGCTGGAGGCGGGGATCGTCCAGGCTCGCGTCGAACGGGAGATTGTCGTACGACGTGACCCGACCCGACGCGTCGGTCACGACGAGCGGAATGCCGGACGCGCGCACCTGCTCGCCCAGCCGGAGCAGCGCTTCGAGCTCGGCACCCGGCCGGGAGCTGTTCAGGCCCGTGAGCACTTCGGAGTAGAACCGGCTCGTGGTCTCCGCGTCCTCGCGGAAGTGGCGCACCACCAGCCAGCCGGTGCCAAGACTCAGACCGGCGAGCAGCGCGACCAGCCCCACGACCAGCGGCGGGGCCAGGCGCTCGATCCGCGGCCTACGCGGGCGGCTCGAGGCGCGAGACGCCGACATATGGCACCAGCGCGTCGGGGAGGCGGACCGAGCCGTCGGCCTGCTGGCCGTTCTCCAGCAGGGCCACCACGCAGCGGGGGAAGGCGACACCGGAGGCGTTCAGCGTATGCACGAACTCCGGCTTGGCGCCCGGCTCCGGGCGATAGCGGATGTTCGCTCGGCGGGCCTGGTAGTCGGTGAACGTGCTGGCACTCGACACTTCGAGCCAGGCGCTCACCCCCGGCGCCCACACTTCGAGATCGAACGTGTGGGCGCTGGCGTTGCCCGTGTCGCCCGCGGCCAGATCGACCACGCGATACGGCAGCTCCAGGCGTTGCAGCACCGTCTCCGCATGCCGGGTGATCACGTCATGCTCCCGCTCGGACAGCTCGGGCCGCGTGAAGCGGACCAGCTCGACCTTGTCGAACTGGTGCACCCGAATGAGCCCGCGCGTGTCCTTGCCGTGGGCGCCGGCCTCGCGGCGGAAGCAGGGCGTCCAGGCCACGTAGGCGATCGGCAGCTGCGCGCCGTCGAGCACCGCGCCCCGGTGGATGTTCGTGACCGGCACTTCCGCCGTGGGGATGAGATAGAGATCATCGTCGCGCGTCCGGTACAGCTCCTCGGCGAACTTGGGCATCTGGCCGGTGCCGAACACCGAGTCGTAGCTCACCAGGTACGGCGGGGCGATCTCGACGTACCCGTGCTCCGTGGCGTGGAGATCGAGCATGAAGCTGGCAAGGCCACGGACCAGCCGCGCACCTTGGCCTCGAAAGAGCGGGAACCCGGAGCCGGCGATCCGCGCGCCCGCGGGAAGATCCAGAATCCCGAGCGTTTCGCCCAGCTCCCAATGCGGCTTCGGCGCGAACCCGAAGCTCCGCGGCGTGCTCCAGCTCCGAACCACGCGGTTGGCCGACGCGTCACCGTCGGGTACCTGCGGCAACAACAAGTTCGGGAGCAGGCTCAGCTCGTGCGATACGGCGGCCTCGGCGGTGCGCACCGCGGCCTCGAGCGCTTTCTCCTCGTCGCCGGAGGCCTTGAGCCGGGCGAGCAGCTCGTCAGCCGGCTGCTTGGCCTTCTTGAGCCGGGCGACCTCTTCGCTCGCGGCCTTGCGCTCTGCGCGCAATGCTTCGAAGCGCCTGAGGCTCTCGCGGTGCTGCCGGTCCAGCTCGAGCACTCGATCGACCTGCCCGGGCAGCGCGGGATCCAGGCGGCGAGCGAGATTCGCCCGACTGGCCTCTGCGTCCTGCCGGAGGCGCTTCAGGTCGATCATCGGCCCTCAGTTGTTGGGCAGGCCCGGGTCGAGATCGCGGAAGCCGCAGTTCCGGTTGGCGAGAACCTCAAACGTGACCTCGCGGCCGACGTCGTCGAACGAGAGCACGTGCAGCTTGGCGTAGACCGGCACGCCGAGCGACGTGCACACGACACTGCTCCGGGCCACAAACACCTGGTTCACCGCGATGGTGAGCGTGTCGAGCGACGTGTACCCGTTGAGCGGAGCCTGGTTGATCTCGGCGAAGGTCTGGTCGCTCAGGAGCAACCCGGGCTGGAGCCCCGTGGTGTTACTGATGCCGAGCGCGGCGGCGGGCAGAAACACGTGCCGGCCATCGGGCTCGATGTTGTACGCGAAGTCGAAGGACGAGGTCTGGTCGGTGCGGATGGCCGCGGAGCTGGCGATGGCAAACGCACTCGGCACCGTGAACGGGGTGCCGACGAGGGCACCCAGCACGATGGTGTCGACCGCGTTCGTGAGCGTGGCAGGGCCGAGTGGATTACCGTTGCAGGCCCCGCCAGCGAGGCCGACCGGCAGCAGCATCACAATGAAGAAGAGTCGACGCATGAGATCGGAAGGTTAAGCGCCGTGCGAAGAGGGGTCAACCCGCCGTCATTCCTTGACTTCGCCCCCTCCGACCCCTACGTTGCGCTCACCTTTTTTACACCGCCCGCCGAGGGGGTCGTTTGAACGGTCTGGGAGAGGCGGTGCGGGCCTTCGCGGACCGCGCCGACGTCGCGGCTGTCGTGCTGCTGAGCGGTGACGGGCTCCCGATCCACTCCGCCGGGCGCCGCTCGGTCGACGCCGAATCCGCCGCCGCCCTCGCCGCTACCTTCACTCGCCACGCGGGCGCCCTCACGGATGCCACCGGACTGGGTGGCCTCGACACCGCGGTGCTGGAGACGCCCGGCGGACTCATCGTCGTCGCCCGCGTCGGCACGGATTGGCTCGTGGTCCTTCCCGGTGAGAGCACCGACGCCGGGGCCCTGCTCTACGATCTGCGCTGCCACCGCGCCGCGCTCCTCGCGCTGCTCTGACGTGTCAGCCATCGACCACCAACCCATGCGCAGCGTCCCGCCGCACGCACCATGAGGTGGGCGGTCATCCTCGCCGGTGGATCCGGCACCCGCTTCTGGCCCCTCAGCACGCCCGACAATCCCAAGCACTTGCTTCCGCTCACCGGCCCGCGCTCCACCGCAGAGGAAGCGGTCGCGCGGCTCGAGGGCCTGATTCCGCGGGAGCGCGTGCTCGTCGTGACGGGCGCGGCCCTCGCCTCCCGCCTCGCCAGCCGTCTGGGGCTCGACCCCGGCAACCTGCTGGTCGAGCCCAGGGCCGCCTCGACCGGCCCCGCCCTGGTCTGGGCCACGTGGGAGGCGCTGCGCCGGGACCCCGACGCCGAGGTGCTCTCGCTGCACGCGGACTGGTCGGTGGGCGATCCCGCGGCGTTCCGGCGCACGGCTGATCTGGCGCTTCGGACCGCCCGTGACTTCGACCGCCTCGTCACCGTGGGGATCGTACCGTCTCGGCCCGAAACGGGTTACGGCTACATCGTTCCCGGCGCGCCGCTCGACGGCAACGCGAACAACGTGGCTCGCTTCTCGGAGAAGCCGGATGCGGCGACCGCACTCGATCTGATGGCGGCGGGGGCGCTCTGGAACACGGGACTCTTCGCCTGGACCGGCGCCACGCTGCTCCGGGAGATCGGTCTGCGCACGCCAGAGATCGCTCCGCATCTCGACGCGTTACGTCGCGACGATGTGACCGGGTTCTTCCGGGCTGTCGTCCCCGTGTCCATCGACGTGGGCCTGCTGGAGCGGAGTAGCGCGGTGGCGGTGGTAAGTGGGGCGTTCGCCTGGGACGACGTGGGCACCTGGGACGCACTGACCCGCGTCCGGCCCAAGGACGCGCTTGGCAACGTGCTCGTGGGGCCCGCAGTCGCACACGATTCGGCGGACTGCATGGTCTGGGCGGAGGACGACGTCGTCGTGCTCCACGGCGTGAGGGACCTTATCGTGGTCCAGGCGAACGGACGCGTGCTCGTGATGCCGCGCGAGCGCGCCCCGGACCTCAAGCAGCTGCTCGATGCACTCCCCCCCGACGTGCGCGATCTGACCGAGTGATCCAGCTCTACCTCCTCGAACCGGCGGCACCCGGCGCCGCGTGGGCGCCGTTCACCGGCGTCCGGCCGATCGCGGAGCTTCGCGCCGGTCTCTGGCGAATTCGCGAGCGCTGGGAGCGAGCGCTCGGGCTGCCCGCGGCCGGCATCCTGGGCGCCCATGCCGAAGGGTTCCACGAGGCGGACGAGCCTCCCACGACCGCGCCCGCCGCGCTCACCGGCCCCGTCGTCGTCGTCACGAGCACCTTCGCTCCCACCGGGCGCGCCATCCCGCTGGCGCCCGACGCTCGGCGTCTCATGCACGCCGACGACCCGGTCGGCTGGATCGTTCCCGCGGGCGAGCGGTTCGATCCGGGGAGTACCCGCGGTCGCGAGCTGCCGGTCGACGGAGAGTCGCTCGCCGGGACCTATTCCCTGCTCGACGCGCTCGAGCGTCTGCTGGGCGACGATTGCGCCGTGTTCCGCGGCCGCGGCGCCGCGCCGGCGGGCGCGCTCGTGCTCGGCGACGCGGCCGACGTCGTCACGCAGGGCGCCATGGTGGAGCCGGGCGTGGTGTTCGACGTCCGCGCCGGCCCGGTCGTGATGGAGGCGGGGTCGGAGATCCGCAGCGGGAGCCGGCTGGAAGGCCCCGCCTTCGTGGGTGCCGGCACCCGGATCCTGGGCGGCTACGTGCGGGGATCGGTCTTCGGGCCGGAGTGCCGCGTGCGGGGCGAGGTGGCCGCGAGCGTCTTTCTCGGCTACGCCAACAAGGCGCACGACGGCTTCATCGGCCACAGCGTCGTTGGGCGCTGGGCGAACCTCGGCGCCGGGACCATCACGTCAAATCTGAAAAACACTTACGGACCGGTACGGCTCGACGTCGCCGGCGAGCGCATCGAGACCGGCCGCCTCAACGTCGGGACGCTCGTCGGTGATCACGCCAAGACCGCGATCGGCACGCTGCTTCCCACGGGCGCGGTCGTGAGCGCCGGCGCCAACGTGTTCGGCGGCGCCGCCCCGAAGTATGTCCCGCCCTTCGCCTGGGGCGTCGCGGGCGAACAGATGACCGAGGACGGCTTTCTGCGAATCGCGGAGCGCGTAATGGCGCGGCGTCACGTCGCATGGACTGACGCGCGCCGCGAGTCGCTCCGGCGCACCTACCGGCGGGCGGCCCGGGCATGACGCGGCTCTTCGCGCTCGGCTCGGGGTCGCGCGGCAACTGCTTCGCTCTGGCGTGCGACGGCGCCGTGCTGCTGATCGATGCGGGGTTCAGCGCCCGGGAGATCGCCCGCCGGGCCAACGCCGGCGGTCTGCCCCTGGACAATGTGGTGGGGATCGCGCTCACCCACGAGCACGGCGATCATGCCCGCGGCGCCGCTCGGCTGGCGAGCCGCTTGGGCGCTCCGATCCTCACGGCCCCCGGCACGCGCGATCGCCTCCCTGCCCAGGCCCGCGCCGCGATGCACTTGCCGCTCGGGCTCACCGTGGAGGTGGCGCTCGGACCGTTCACCATCCGCGCCTGCCCCACGAGCCACGACGCGGCCGAGCCGCTGGCGCTGGCGGTGCATACCGCCGACGGCGCCCGCGTGGGGGTAGCCTACGACCTCGGCCGCGCCACGACCGCCACGCGGTATCTCCTGCGGGGCCTCACCGCGATCGTGCTCGAGGCGAACCACGACGACGTATTGCTCCGGACGAGCGGTTATCCGCCGGTCGTGCAGCAGCGCATCGCGGGATCAGGCGGGCACCTGTCGAACCGGGCGGCCGCCGAGCTGCTGGCGGAGCTCCAGCACCCGGGGCTCGGCGTCGTGGTGCTCGCGCATCTGAGCCAGCGGTGCAACACCGCTGCGGATGCCCGCGCAACGGTCGAGCCGGCGCTCCGGCGTGCCGGCTTCCGTGGCGCGGTCTACGTAGCGGAGCAGGACGTCCCGCTGCCGCCGATCGATGTGCGACCGCTGGAGGCGCTCGAGCTGCCGCTCGCGCTGTAGGGGGCTAAGAAGGCGACTGGTCGGGGTCGGGTGGGACGGGGATCGAGTCGGGCCTCGGGGTCGGCGGGCCCACCCGATCGAAGGTGATGGGCTCGTTCAGATCGCCGCCGGACAGCACGAGCTGCTTGCCCTTGAGCTTGAGCTTGTAGCTCACCCACTCGCCGCCTAACGCCAACAGCAGGCTGTCCGCCTTGATCCGCCAGCGAACGGTCTCCTTCCCGTAGCTCGCGCTCGAGTCGGACCGTACGATGACGGTCCGGGGTCCGCTCTTCTCCCCTTGCTTGAGATCGAACTGCCAGGTCCCCAGGAGGCCCGCCGCGGCGGACGACGTCTGGGCGGCTCCCTCGCCGGCAGCCGCGATGGCAAGCGCCGCCGTCAAACAGAAGATGCGCGTCATCCCCAATTATACCGCGGAACGGGAGGGTCGAGCGAGACGGGTACGGGGTGGCCCGAACGTTCTCAGGGGAAACGCAAGGCGCCCCGGGCATGGCCCGGGGCGCCTTGGACAGCAGGTGTTCCAGCAGCGGGTTAGTACATCCCGCCCATGCCGCCCGGAGGTGCAGGCGGCGCCGGCTTCTCCTCCTTCTTCTCGACGACCACGCACTCGGTCGTGAGCAGGAGGCCCGCGATGGACGCAGCGTTCTGCAGCGCCGTGCGGGTGACCTTGGTCGGATCGATAACACCTGATTTGACCAGGTCCTCGTAGCCGTCCGTCTGGGCATTGTAGCCGAAGTTCTTCTCCTTCGACTCCCGAACCCGCTCGACCACGATCGAGCCCTCGGCGCCCGCGTTCTGGGCGATCATCCGGATCGGCTCCTCGAGGGCGCGGCGCACGATGGCGACGCCGATCTTCTCGTCGTCCGTGCCCCTGATCCGGTCGAGCGTGGGCTGGCAGCGGATCAGCGCGACGCCGCCACCCGGTACGATGCCCTCCTCGACCGCCGCCCGGGTGGCGTGGAGCGCGTCCTCGACCCGGGCCTTCTTCTCCTTCATCTCGGTCTCGGTGGCCGCACCCACGTTGATCACGGCGACCCCGCCGGAGAGCTTGGCCAGCCGCTCCTGCAGCTTCTCCTTGTCGTAGTCGCTGGTGCTCTTGTCAATCGCGGCCTTGATCTCGTTGATCCGCCCCTGGATGTCGCCTTCCTTGCCCTTGCCGTCGACGATGGTGGTGTTGTCCTTGTCCACCACGACCCGCTTGGCGCGACCGAGATCGCTCAGGGTGGCGTTCTCGAGCTTGAAGCCGACTTCCTCGGAGATCACCTGCCCGCTGGTCAGCACCGCGACGTCGCGGAGCATTTCCTTGCGCCGGTCACCGAAGCCGGGTGCCTTGACCGCGCAGACCTTGAGGGTGCCGCGCAGCTTGTTCACCACCAGCGTGGCGAGCGCCTCGCCCTCGACGTCCTCCGCGATCAGCAGAAGAGGTTTGCCGGTCTGGGCCACCTTCTCCAGGATCGGGAGCAGCTCCTTCATCGCCGAGATCTTCTTGTCGTGGATCAGGAGGTAGGGATCGTCCAGCACCGCCTCCATCTTCTCCGGATCGGTGACGAAGTAAGGCGAGAGGTAGCCGCGATCGAACTGCATCCCGTCCACCGTCTCCAACGTGGTCTCGAGGCCCTTGGCCTCCTCGACCGTGATCACCCCGTCCTTGCCCACCTTCTCCATGGCCTCGGCGATGAGGTTGCCGATCTCCTTGTCGTTGTTCGCGGAGATCGTGCCGACCTGGGCGATTTCCTTCTTGCCCGCCGACGGCGCGGAGATGGACTTGAGGTACTCGACGACCGCCTCGACGGCGCGGTCGATGCCCCGCTTGAGCTCCATCGGGTTGGCACCCGCGGTCACGTTCTTGAGCCCCTCGCGGAAGATGGCCTGCGCCAGCACGGTGGCCGTGGTGGTGCCGTCGCCGGCGAGATCGCTCGTCTTGGTGGCAACCTCCTTCACCATCTGGGCACCCATGTTCTCGATGGGATCGGACAGCTCGATCTCCTTGGCCACCGTGACGCCGTCCTTGGTGACCGTGGGCGAGCCGAACTTCTTGTCGATGACGACGTTCCTGCCCTTGGGACCGAGGGTGACCTTCACCGCCTCGGCCAGGTGGTCCACGCCCTTCTTGAGCTTCGCGCGGGCGTCGACGTTGAACATCAGCTCCTTTGCAGCCATGCGTTTTCTCCTAGCGGTTGGAAGCGGCGTCGATTAGAGCTTCGCGAGGACGTCGGAGGCCTTGATGATGATGACCTCGTCACCATCGAGCGTGTACGACGTGCCGCTGTACTTCCCGTAGACCACAGTGTCGCCGACCTTGATGTCGAGCGCGATGCGGTCGCCCTTGTCCGTGGTGCGGCCCGGCCCGACGGCGATGACTTCGCCCTGGGTGGGCTTTTCTTTGGCGGTATCGGGGATGTAGAGGCCGCCCCGCATGGCCTCGGTCTCCTCCGCCGGGAGGACGACGACGCGGTCCTCGAGGGGATGGATCTTGAGGTCCTTCTTGGCCTTGGTAGCCGTTGCCATTCCTGCCTCCGATGCCTCAGGTAGCTTGTGAAGAAGGTGTTACAGTGCAATGACTTGGCAGTCAATCGACGAGAGTGATTAGCACTCAAATACGGCGACTGCCAACCGGGTCGCGCCAAAGATAAACAGCCAGCTTCCCCTGTCAAGCGCCCCACCGGCGCCGCGCTTGACTTGGCCCCCGCTCCCCGAAGAAGTTGGTGGCGGTCCCGTTGTCCGGTCTTCGAGGAGGAACCGCCGATGTCGCTGGTCGCTGCGCTCGTCGCCACCCTCGGGCTCGCCGGAGCCCCCGGCCCCGCCTTGCCCCCGGTTTCGGTCACCGTCGATTCCGCCCGCCACGAGGTCACCATTACGAGCGGCCCGTGGAAGCTCGCCAACATGCCGCCCATGGATCATGCGATGATGGACATGGGCTCGGGCGATGCCCCCGTGCAGCACTTCGCGTGGCCGGTGGACGGCTGGTTCCGCGGCTTCAAGTACGAGCTGGTCGATGACCACGGGACCGTGCTCGATCGCCGGGTCCTGCACCACATGATCATGGTCAACTTCGACCGCCGGCAGCTCCTCTACCCCGCGCTCGAGCGCTTGGCCGGCGCGGGCAGCGAGACCGAGGATGCCTCCGTGCCGAAGACCATCGGCGTGCCCCTCTCCCGCGGCACCGACCTCGGCTTCTACATCATGTGGCACAACGAGACCGGCAAGGATCTCGACGCGGTATACCTCAAGTACACCATGCTGTGGATGCCGACCAACCAGAACCCGCGTCCGGTGACGTCGCTGCCCATCTACATGGACGTGAATCTCACCGTCGGCGCCAGCAACATGTTCGACGCGCCGCCGGGCCGCTTCAGCAAGGCTTACGAGTTCACGCTCCCCGTCGGGGGACGCCTGCTGGGCGTAGGTGGCCACCTGCACGACTACGGCTCCTTCGTCCGCCTCGAGGACGCCGAGACGGGCAAAGAGCTGGCGCGCGTCGTGGCGCGGCGGGACTCGGCCGGTCACGTGCTCGGCGTGAGTCGGAAGCTCTTCGGCGTGAGCGGTGAGGGGCTCAAACTCGTCGCCGGCCACCGGTACCGCGTGGTCGGGGTCTACGACAACCCGACTGAGAAGACCTCGCCCGGCGTGATGGCGCACATGGTGGGGCTGTTCGTGCCGGACGACATGAGCAAGTGGCCCAAAGTCGACACAGCGGATCCGACGATGCGGAAGGACCTCGCCTCGCTTCAGGTGCCGGGGTACGGCAAGCCGGCCGGCGCCGGCGAGCACATGCCCGACATGGGTGACATGCAGGACATGCACCACGGGGGCAGCGGGGAAAAGCAGTAAGACGTGAGAAGTAAGAAGTGAGAAGTAAGAA
>OEKJ01000102.1_pt1 | contig 10329 bp, 6 predicted proteins | sample 1503081 | NCBI WGS metagenome assembly OEKJ01 (sample SAMEA104379565, study PRJEB20068) | metagenome | biome: 1000743; feature: 77; material: 1998 | place: USA | collected 2012 | depth 25 m | reverse complement strand
GGGGGCGCTTCCGGGAGACCGGAGGCGCCCCGCCGGTTTTCACGTCCCTAGCGCCCCCCGTCGACCGCCGGTACCTTAGCCCGCAACCACAGCAGCGGCAGCGATTCCCGCCCCGAGCCCCGCCATAGCGGGGAGGCGTGTTCTTTCTGGATACTCCCTCGTTGCAGGACCCGACGACAGCTGCTACGGAGGCGCTCCGCCGCGAGGTGGAACGCCTCCGTCAGTTGCGCGGGATCAGTCAGGAGTTCAACTCGTCGCTGGATTTCGACGAGCTGCTCCCCCGGGTTTTCGAGACCGTGCTCGAAACCCTGGGTGCCGAGGCGGGCTCCCTCTGGATTGCCGAGGGGGACATGCTCCGTTGCCGGCTCGCCGTCGGCGGAGCCGGCGCCCGGCTGGTTGGGGCGCAGATGCCGGTCGGCACCGGGTTCATCGGCGACGTCGCCCGGAAGCAGCGGACGACGATCGTCACCCGCGCGATGGAGGACCCGCGCTTCGATCCATCGGTGGATCGGGCCGGCGACGAGCCCGCGACCACGGTCATGGCCTCGCCGATGATCGCGCAGGGTGCGACGGTCGGCGCGATCCAGGTTTCCGGCAAGCGCACGGGCGACGGGGTTTTCGATCAGGGAGACCGGGAGCTGTTCGAGGGGCTGGCGGCGAGTGCCGCGATCGCCCTCCGGAACGCTCAGCTCCACACGGCCGACAAGCGGGCGCGCGATCTGGCACTGCTGCTCGAGATCAGCCGCGAGATCACGGCGACGCTGGACCTGGACCGTGTGCTCCGGTCGGTCGTGAATCTCGCCACCCGGGCTCTTCAATTCGATCGCGGCGCCGTGGCTCTCTACGACAAGGGCCGCTGCGACATCCGCGCGATCGCGGGGCAGGAGCAGGTGGACCCCAAGGATCCCCAGCTCCAGGACGTGGCCGTCCGCGCGGCATGGGCCGCCGGTCGGGGAGAGCCGTTCTATCTCTCCGATCGTAGCGCACCCACGACCGACGCCGAGCGCACCTTCCTCACGATCTTCGGACCCGACCTCGAGAGCGACAAGGTCGCGAGCGGGCTCTACCTCCCCCTCACGGACGAAGAAGGCGTCGTGGGGATCCTGCTTTTCGAGGCGCAGACGCCCGACTTCGCAACCGACACCCAGCGCGAGCTGGCTACGATCCTCGCCAACCAGACGACCGTCGCGGTGCGGAACGCGCAGCTCTACGCGCAGGTCCCGATGGTGGACGCGTTCAGCGCGATCGCCCAGAAGAAGCGGGCGCTGCTCGCCATCCCGAGACGGAAGCGGCTCCTCTACACGGGGGCGGCGACGGTGGCGCTGATCGGACTCACCGTGGTTCAGTGGCCGTTCCGCGTGAGCGGAACGAACCCGGTCTTCCGGCCCCTCGACCGTACGGACGTGCGGACGCTGGTTCCCGGTATCATCGAGCGCGTGCTCGTGACCGAAGGGTCCGTGGTTGCCCGGGGCGCGCCGTTGGTGACGCTCCGGGACGCGGAACTTCGGGCGGAGCGCGACGCCTCGGCCGCCGCCGCGGTCGCGAGCGAGCGCTCGGCGGCGCAAGCCGCCAGTCGGGGCGACGCGGCTGCAGAACGGCTGCAACGCATTCGCGCCGAGACGTACCGCCGCGAGGCGTCGGTGATGGATGAGCGCCTCGCGGCGACGGTAATCCGATCGCCGGTGGCCGGCACGGTGCTGACCCCCCGTCCCGGCGAACGGCTCGGCGCGAAGCTGGATGAAGGAGAGCTGGTTCTCACGATTGGCCGGATCGATACACTCGAGATCGAGTTTGGGGTGGACCAGCGCGATATCCCGCGGGTTGCGCCCGACCAGGAGATTCGGCTTCGGGTCGACGCCATGCCGCAACGGACGTTCTCGGGGCGGGTGACGTCCATCGCCCGGGCGCCCGTGGACAGCGCCAACGTGGTCCGCTTCCCGGTCCGGGCCCTCGTCCCGAACCCGGAGGGGTTGCTCCATCCGGGAATGGAGGCCTATGTGCGCGTGCTGACCGCATCGGCCTCGGTGGCGGGCCGGCTCTTCCGCGAGCCCGCTCGGCAACTGCGTCTCTTGTGGTGGAGGATGTGGGCATGAGACGGACCCTGGCCTTCACGATCGTTGCGGCGGCAGCCGCGGCCGTGTCCGGTTGCGGGAGCGACGCCGCTCCGGCCCGGGCCGAGGCACCCGTCACCGGACTGGCGCTGGTGACGGTGGACACGACCACCATCGATGTCCCGCTCTCGCTCCCGTCACAACTGTACGTGGAGCACGACGCCGTGGTGGCCGCGCGGTCGGCCGGGACGGTGGAGAGCGTGCTGGCCGATCTGGGAACGACCGTCGAGCCGGGACAGCTCCTCGCCAAGCTGGAGAGCCCCGACCAGGAGATCGCGCTCGCGCAGGCGGAGAACGCCGACGCGAACGCGGGGCAACTAGCCAAGCGGCTGCGGGAGCTGACGGTCTCGGGCGCCGCCACCGTGGCGGACTCCGAGGCCGCGGAGACCCAGTATCGACAGGCCGAGCTGGCGGTGACCAAGGCGCGGAGGGATCTCGAGCTGACCCGCATCACGGCGCCGTTCGCGGGCGTCGTCACCCTCCGAGCCGCGCGGCCCCGCCGTCTGGTGGCTCCCGGGGACACGCTTTTCCGGGTGACGGCCATGCGCCCGCTGCTTGCGCGCGTGCGGGTACCGGAAGCGGCAGCGGCCGATCTCAAGTCGGGGCTCGCCGCAGAAGCGGTGGCAACCGACGGCGCGAGTGCCCGCGCCCGCGTGGTCCAGGCCTCTCCCGCGATCGATCCCGCCAGTGGGACGCGGGAAGCGGTGCTCGAGCTGGCCCCCGGTTCGCGCCTCCTGCCCGGCGCCAGCGTCACCGTTCGCCTGGGCCGGGAGCGGCGGCGCGTCGTGGTGGTGCCGCGCGATATCGTCGGGGAAGACGGATATGCCCTCGTCTGGGAGAACGGGCGTACCGCCCTGCGAGCGGTGACGCTCGGCGCCGACCTCGGCGGCGGGCGCGTCGAGGTCGTGAGCGGGCTCGCGCCGGGTGAACGGCTGACGAGGCCCGGGCGGTGAGCCTCCGGCCGCGCCGCCGGGCCGACCTCAGGTTCGTCGAGCAGGTCTACCGGGGTGAGCAGTCGTTCATCGTGAAGGACCCGCTGACGCACAAGTACTTCCGCTTCCGGCCGGTCGAAGCCCTCGTACTCCAATCCCTAGACGGAAGGACCGTCGGCGAGGTTGTGGCCGCGCTGGCCGAGGAAGGATTCCGCCTGTCGGCCGGGGCGATCGAAGGGTTCGTGCGGAAGCTCACCGGCATGGGGCTGATGGAGCGCTCGCTCGCCGAGCGGACCACGCTCGAGCTGGAGCGGCTCCGTGCCGACCGCAGCCGGCGGCGACGCCGCCCGCTGTTCCGCGGCGAAGTGCTGCGCATGCGCTGGTCAGTCGGCGATCCGGACACCCTCCTCGACCGGACGATGCCGTGGCTCTCGTGGTGCTTCACGCCCGCCTTCGTCGCCGCTTCGGTAGCACTCTTCTCCATCTACTTCCTGGTCCTCGCCGTGACGTGGAACGAGTTCGGCGCCGCGGTCAAGTCGCTCTATTCCCTGAGCACGCTCACGCCGGGCACCGTGTTCATCTTCTGGTTCATGAGCCTGGTTGTCATCGGCATCCATGAGCTGGGGCACGCGTACACCTGCAAGTACTTCGGCGGCGAGGTGCACGAGATGGGGTTCATGCTCGTGTACTTCGAGCCGGCCTTCTACTGCAACGTGAACGATGCGTGGACTTTCCCCGAGCTCCGGGCACGGCTCTGGGTGACGGCAGCCGGCTCCTGGATCCAGTTCGTGGTCGCAAGTCTGGCGGCGATTGTGTGGTGGGCGGCCGTGCCGGGCACGCTCGTGTCGAACATCGCCGTGTCAGCGATGCTGATCGGCGGGGTCACCACGATCATCACGAACATGAACCCGCTGATCCCGCTGGACGGCTACTTCGCATTGAGCGACTGGCTGGAAATCCCCAATCTGCGGCAGCGCGCGTTCGCGTACTTCGCCTGGGCGGTGAAGGAGCGCGTGCTCGGGCTGGACGTCCCCGAGCCGACCACCACCGACCGCGAGCGACGGGTCTTCCTCATTTACGCGGGCCTGGCGACGGTGTACATCACAACCATCTTCGTGGTGCTGGCCGGCCTGGTGCTCGGCTGGGCCCGCGACACGTTGGGAGCGATCGGCGTCGTGCTCGCGGCGCTGCTATTTCTCCAGATCGCGTGGAAACCGGTGGTCGAATGGGGACGGGCGGCGGCGCTCGCGATCAGAACCCGGCGGGCGGCCTGGCGCACAAGCCCCGTCCGCCGCTGGACGATCGGGCTCGGCACCGCGGCCCTGCTCGTGCTCCTCCTGGTCCCGCACTGGATCACCGTCACCGGCCCGTTCACCGCGGCGTCGGCGCTGACCGCGGCGGTCGTGGCGCCGGACAGCGGCATCGTAACGCAGGTGCTCGCGCGCGAAGGGTCGCGCGTGCAGGCCGGCGCCCCGGTCGTCCGGGTGGTCGATCTCGAGCTGGAGCAGGAGCGCGTCGCGCGCGGGCGGGCGAGCGATTCCCTCGAGGCGGAAGAGACCCGCGCCCGCGCCCGTGGGGCCTCGGCCGAAGCCGAACGCCTGGCTGCGGCGCGTACAGGCATGGAAGCGGAGGTCGCCGAGATCGATGCGCGGCTCACGGCGCTGGTGCTGCGGGCCCGCTCGTCAGGCGAAGTGGTGACCCCGTATCCCGAGCGGTTCACGGGCCGGCGCGTGGACAGCGGCGACACCGTGGTGACGGTCGCGGATCCGGATTCGGTAGAGCTTCGCGTCGTGCTGGAAGGCGGAGGCGCCAGCGCGGTCCGGCCGGGCCAGGTGGTGAGCGTCATCTCCTTCGCCGACGTGGCCCACCCGATCCTTGGGGAGGTCCGGAGCGTCGCCCCGGCCGCGGGGAAGGACCGGGCCCTCGAGGCGCGGGTGCGGCTGGCGGTCGGTCCAGCCTGGCGGGCGGGGGTCACGGGCGAGGCCAGCGTCAGGCTCAGGCGGTCAAATCTGTTGGGGGCGCTCTGGTGGCGTCTGCGCCAGGGAGTGCGGCAGGACCTCTTTCTATAATGACGGGATGATGGCGCGCGACTTTCTGGCGATGGTGCAGAGCGGGCTCGGCGGCCAATACACGGTCGAGCAGGAGATCGGCCGGGGCGGCGGCGCCTGCGTCTTTCGAGCGCGCAACGCCGAGGGGACGGTGGTCGCTCTCAAGGTGCTGCACCCGGAGCTGCTGATCAGCGTGGCCGCCGACCGGTTCCTGCGCGAGATCGAGTTCGCGCGGAAGCTCGACCACCCGCACATCGCCCGCCTACTCGACGCCGGTGACCAGGGGTGGCTGGTCTACTACGCGATGACGTACGCGGACGGGCCCTCGCTCCGGCAGCGGCTGGACGCCACCGGTCCGCTCGCGCCGGACGAGGTGCAGCGGCTCGCGGCCGACGTGCTCGGCGCCCTCGGGTACGCGCATGCCCGAGGCGTGATCCACCGCGACGTGAAGCCGGAGAACGTGGTGCTCACGCAGGGGGGCGCGATCCTGCTCGACTTCGGCATTGCGCGGGCGGTACAGGTGTCGGGCGGCAACGCGCTCACGCGGGCGGGAACGACGCTCGGCACCGCGGCCTATATGAGCCCGGAGCAGATCCAGGGCGGAGCCGGCGTGGATCTGCGGACCGACCTCTACGCGACCGGCTGCCTCCTCTTCGAGGCGATGGCCGGCCGGCCTCCGTTCAACCATCCCAATCTCATGCTGGTGCTTCACCAGCACATGAACGAGGCGCCGCCGGACCTTCGCGCGCTCAGGCCGGAGACCCCGGTCGCCCTTGCCGACGTGATCGTGAAGGCGCTGGCAAAAGAACCCGCCGACCGGTGGCCCTCCGCGTCCGACATGCTCGCGGGCCTCGGCGCGTCCGTCACGGCCGGCTGATCTCGGGAATCCTGCCGCCGGGGCCCCTCCGTCGATATACTCGATGGATCAATCCGAAGCCTGATACCGTCCTCGAGCCCGAGGTTGCGGGTGAGTGACGCCCTGGTAAGCGATACGCTGGAGAGGCTGCGCCTGGTTCTCGCGGACCGGTACGCGGTCGAGCGCGAGCTCGGTCGCGGGGGCATGGCTACGGTTTTCCTCGCCCAGGACCTTCGCCACGACCGCAAGGTCGCGATCAAGGTGCTGCGACCCGAGCTGTCCGCGTCCCTGGGCGCCGATCGGTTCCTCCGCGAGATCAAGCTCGCCGCCAAGCTTCAGCATCCGAACATCCTCGGTCTGTTCGACTCCGGCGCCGCCGAGGGACTCCTCTTTTATGTGATGCCCTTCGTGGAGGGCGGCGAATCCCTCCGGAGCAAGCTGGATCACGAGAAGCAGCTCGCGATCGAAGAGTCGATTCGGCTGGTGCGGGAAGCCGCGGACGCCCTCGGCTACGCCCACGGGCGGGGAATCGTCCACCGAGACATCAAGCCGGAGAACATTCTGCTCTCGGGCGGCCACGTCCTGGTGGCGGATTTCGGCATCGCCCGCGCGGTGGACGAGGCCGGCGGGCAGAAGCTCACCGAGACCGGCATGGCCGTCGGCACGCCGTACTACATGAGCCCCGAGCAGGCGATGGGCGGCGAGATTGACGCGCGGTCCGACATCTACAGCCTCGGGTGCGTGCTCTACGAGCTGTTGGCCGGACAACCGCCGTTCACGGGGCCCACGGCGATGGCGATTCTCGCCCGGCATTCGCTGGAGGCGGTGCCGAGCGTACAGGTGGTGCGGCAGTCGATCCCCGACGAGGTCGAGGCCATCATCATGCAGGCCCTGGCCAAGGTCCCCGCGGATCGCTTCAAGACGATGCAGGAATTCTCGGACGCGCTCAAGGACGCCGACTACTCCAGGATCACCGCACGGACGGCCGCTCGGCCGTTGCCCACGCGAGAGTTCCGGACCCGCGGGGGGATCCCCGGGGCCCAGCGGCCCCCGTGGTGGCGCCGCCGGGCCTTTATCGCGGTGGCGAGCGCCGCGGCCATCCTGATCCTCGCCGGTCTCGGCTACGCCGCCTGGCGGAGGCAGGGAGCCGCAGGCGGCGCAGCGCCGGCCACCGCCGTGAGCGAGCTCGATCCGAGGCGACTCGCCGTCCTCTACTTCCAGAACAGGGGCGGGCCCGACTCTCTCGGGTTCCTTGCGGACGGCCTCACCGAGGCCCTGATCCACGACCTGAGCCAGGTGCGGGACCTCCAAGTCATCTCCCGCAACGGTGTGGCTCCGTTCAAGAACCACCCGGTTGCGCCGGACAGCCTGGCCCGCGCGCTCAAGGTGGGCACGCTGGTCGATGGGACCATCGCCCAGTCCGGCGACCGCGTTCGCGTCACCGTGTCCCTGGTCAACACCGGGACCGGAGCGGAGATCGGGAGCACCACCCTCGATCGTCCGCGCCAGGCGTTGTTCGCGCTGGAAGACGACGTGGCTCAAGCCGTCTCGGTGCTGCTCCGCAAGCAGCTCGGCCAGGAGGTGGCGCTCCAGACGCTCCGTGCCGGGACGAAGAGCACTGAAGCCTGGGAGACAGTGCAACGGGCACAGCGCTCGGCGAAAGACGGCGACGCGCTGATGGCCGCGAGCGACACCGTCGGCGCGGGCCGCCTGTTCGCCACCGCCGACTCCCAGCTCGCCCGGGCGGAGGCGCTCGACCGCGACTGGCCGGCGCCCCCGACCCTTCGCGGATGGCTCGACTATCGGCAGTCGCGACTCGCGCGGTCCGCACCGTCGGCGTATCACCTGGATCGGATCCAGGCCGGACTCGCCCACGCGGAGCGGGCCCTTCAGCTTCGGCCAAACGATCCCGACGCGCTCGAGCTCAGGGGGACGCTGCGATACTGGGAGTGGCTCAACAACTGGTCACCCGACCCCAAGGCGGCGCCGCAGCTCCTGAACGGCGCCGAGCAAGACCTGCGCGCCTCGGTCACGGGCAACCCCGCGCAGGCCTCCGCGTGGGCGACGCTGAGCCACCTGATCCCCAACAAGCCCGGCGGCTCGACCGCGGAGGCGAAGCTGGCCGCGTTGCGGGCCTACGACGCCGACCCGTATCTCTCGAACGCGAACGTCACCGTCTGGCGGCTATTCGCCGCCTCGTACGACCTGGATGACGCCCTGGAGGCCAAGCGCTGGTGCGACGAGGGACAGCAACGCTTCCCAACCGACGTGCGCTTCGCCGAGTGCCAGTTCTGGTATCTGGGCTTGCGGGGCGCTCGCCCGGACGTCGCCGCCGCGTGGCAGGCCTACGATCAGTACATCGCGCGGAGCCCGGCGAGTCTCCGGCCGTTCAACCAGCTCAAGGGCCGGATGTTCATCGCCCTGGTGCTGGCGCGGGCCGGGCTCGCCGACAGCGGCCGCAGCCTGGCTCTGCACTCCCGCGGAGACGCGACCGTGGACCCGACACGCGAGCTGGCGTACTACGAGGCGGTCGCCCGCACGGTCCTCAACGACAAAGACGAGGCGTTCCGCCTGCTCGGCCTCTACCTCGCGAGCAACCCTAAGGAGCGGGAGGGGTTTGCCAAGGACCAGGAGAGCTGGGAGCTCAAGGCCCTTCACGATGACCCCCGCTGGGCAAGCCTCATCGGGCGGTAGGATCGCCCGCGAGACGTCACCGGGACCGATCCAACCCACTGACCGCGTTGGAGTTGACAGGGCGCTGGCCGGGAGTATCTTCTGGATCCCCTACCCTAGGAAAACCGATGCGCGCGGGCCCCGTTCTACCGATCGTGATTGCCGGTATTGTCCTCGCCGCGTGCTCGGACCAACAGTCGAACACCCCGACCTCGCCTGACTTCAGAACCAGTGGTAGCGGGTGCAGCTACAGCCAGGTCAAGCAGGACGTGGCCGCCGAGTGGCCTAACAGCGCCGGCGCGGACACGAAGGCCACCAACGCCAATGTGGGCGCGCTGGTTACGACGATGCAGCAGAACGCGGCCGACTCCAACATAGCCACGGCGACGGGCTTCCAGATCCTGGATACCTTGGCGAACCAGACAGCCAAGAAGCAGGCTGGGACTACGCCGGCAGCCGGGTCGCAGCTGGCGCTCGACCTGCTCCAGTGCATGGACGTCCCCACGGCGACGATTCCGCTGAGCTTCGTCCCTGCCCTGAGCGCTTCGGGCGCCTTCGCGGTGCGAGGCCGGGGAGCCGCGGACAAGGCTCCGGTCGTGGCGCACGACGGGGCGTGGAACATCCAGCCGGTGTTCGCGCAGGCGCCCGTGCCGGGCGATACCCAGTACGCGTGGAGCGGGATCGAGGTCGCGGACTCCAGCGGGTCGAAGGCCGCGAACCTGACCGCCGCGGTCAAGCGGTTGTTCCTGGCGTTCGGCTCGCCCCAGGATCCCGCGGGCTTCTCCGGCGACGTGACCCTCAACCTGCCACCCTCGGGAAGCACCTACAGCACCGTGTACAACTGGGGTACCGCGCCCAAGGAGTTCTTCCAGACGCCGACGAATCCGCCGGGGCCGGGCTTTCTGATCTCGCAGTGCGAGGTGGGCGCTCTTGTCGGCACTTACGAGAGCGGGTTCATTCAACACCACACCACCGACAGCCTGCCGGAAGTGCTCGGCTTCGCGGATCCAATCTGCAATGTCCCGACGAACGTGTCGCTTTCGGCCCCGCGGTCCCTCGCGCAGCGGCTGTGGCAGATTCTCCGCCCTGAGCCGGCCTATGCGGCCGTGTCGGGCGGCGGGAGCGGCAGCAAGGGCAGCGCCTTGAGCCCCTGGGGCGTGATCGATCCCAGTCTGGTCAACCTGCTCTTCAACCAGATCCCCAACAAGAGCAACAACGCCGTGGGCAAGCCGCTCATCGACAAGAACAGCCAGCCGTTCCACGTGCAGGCGTTCAGCAAGGCGGGCACCCCGTTCAAGCAGGGGACGATCTTCACCTGGATCGAGGCGGTCAACAACAGCGGCGTCAATGTGCTGGTCTGCAAGAACTGGGCGTACACCAACGCCGACGGCATCGCGACGTTCACCAACGCCTACGTCAGCAAGGCCGGCGGCTACATTGTGATCTTCAAAACCGTCGGGGCGCAGACCACGACAAACTCCGTCAACAACAGCCCCTTGACGGTGAATGCCGGCGCCGAGCCGTCGTCTGCGCTCTTCAACGTGAAGAACGGCACGCCGACCTCAAGCGACTGCGTCTTCCCGAAGGCTTTTACGTTCGACCCGACCCAGCCGGCCGATAAGCAGAACCTGCCGCCGGTTCCGCCGGGACTCTCTCCCTGACGGCCTGACGCCGGATGCAGAAAGGGGCGGCTCGATCGAGCCGCCCCT
>OEKJ01000400.1_pt2 | contig 10330 bp, 7 predicted proteins | sample 1503081 | NCBI WGS metagenome assembly OEKJ01 (sample SAMEA104379565, study PRJEB20068) | metagenome | biome: 1000743; feature: 77; material: 1998 | place: USA | collected 2012 | depth 25 m | reverse complement strand
GGTCGATCCGGAGCCAGCCGGGCGAGAGATACCAGGGGATGGGGAGCAGGGGATCGAGCTGGTCGAGCGCCTTCTCGGGCCGGCCCACGAGCAGATAGGTCCGCGAGACGGGCTCTGGAGGCGGGCGGCCCGGCGCAGAGGCCGAGCTGCGAAACAGCCCTCCCCGGCCTAGGGCCGGCGAGGGCTGCCGGTGTCGAAACCGGAGACACCTACCGCGGCTCCTCTCGCTCCGGCACGGGTGCCGCAGCGCCAAGCTACGGTTGATACGCTTCCATCGTGGCGACGGGACCCAGGCTGGTGACTCCTCCCACCGCATAAAAGATCCCGTTGATCGGGGTGCTCGCTAGGGCCGCTCGCGGGGCGGGCATGGGCGTCTTCGTCGTCCAGGTGTTGGTGGCTGGATCGTAGGCCTCGAGCGTCGCGTATAGGGTGCTGGTGCCGCCAAGGTCCCCGCCGACCGCGTAGAGAACTCCATTGATCCCGTCGGCAGTCAGTTGCTCTCGCGCCGTGGGCATTGGCGCTTGCGTCGTCCATGTGTCGGCCGCTGGATCATACGCCTCCACCGTACCTACGCTGCCGCCGTTTGTTGCGCCGCCAACCGCATAGAGTATTCCATTGATCGCAGCTAGGCCCAGGTACGATCGCGCGGTGGGCATCGATGCCTTCGTCGTCCACGTGTCCGTGGCGGGGTCATAGGCTTCGACCGTCGCCTGAACGCCGACATTCGCGATGTTCCCGCCGACGGCGTAGAGGATTCCGTTAATGGCGGCGAGACGGAACCCAAACCGTGCCGTGGGCATTGGCGCTTTTGTCGTCCACGTGTCGCTGGCTGGATCGTAGGCCTCCACCGTGGCCAAGTCGCTGTTGCCGCTCTGTGAATTGGTTCCGCCGACGGCGTAAAGAACCCCGTTGACCGCTGCAGTAGCGAGAAGATACCGTGCGGTGGGCATCGGCGCCTTCGTCGTCCACGTGTTGCTGGCCGGATCGTAGGCCTCGAGCGTGGCCAGAATAGCGCCGCCAGCACCGCCAGTGATATGGCCACCGACGGCATAGAGTATCCCGTTGATCGCGGCCACACCCAGGTAAGTCCGCGCCGTCGGCATTGAAGCCTTGGTCATCCAGCAATCACAGGCGAAGGTGATCGCGCCGAACCGGATGGGGCTGCCCTGAAGGCCCTCGGCCGTTGCCTGGAGCGTGTTCGAGCCGGCGGCGGGGCCGACGGTCCAGTTCACCTTCGCGCTGCCGGTGGCATCGGTCAACGTGGCCAGGGTGCCGACCCCGTCCAATGCGCCGCCGCCACTCGTGACGGTGAAGGTCACGGCGACGTTTGGCACCCCGTTGCCGTTGACATCGAGCACCATAACAGTTGGGCTCGGGGCCACGACGGTGCCCACGTGCGCCGAGAACTCCAGCGTCGTTGCGACCATCCGCGCCGCAAGCCCCTTAGTGGCCGTCGCCGCGAACAGCACGGGACTCCCCGTGAGCCCGGCACTCGTTGCCGTGAGCGTGTCAGCGCCCGCCGAGGTGCCGAGTGTCCAACTCCCGACGGTGGCGATGCCGTTTGCTCCGGTGGTCGCGGCAGCGGCGGTGATGCTCCCGCCCCCACTCTTGACAGCGAAGGTGACGGCAACGCCGGGGATGGGATTGGCGAACGCGTCGGTCACGAGCACCGCCGGCGGGATCTTGACCGGCGTGCCGACCAATGCGCCTTGCTGATCGCCGACGGCGGCTTTCATGAGCTTCGCAGGGGCGGCCGTCGCGGTGGCATGAAACACGGCTTGGGTCAGCGTCGCACCCGTGGCGGGATCAACGAGCCGCGCTTCCACCGTCTGCGGGCCCGCGGTCGGCCCGAGTGTCCACGTGTCCTGGCCGATGCCCGCGAGTCCGGCGCCTGGGCCGCTGGTCGGTGATCCGGTCTTCACCACGGGGGCAAAGACGCCGCCGCCGCCCGAGGTCACGACAAAGTTGAGATTCTGGTTGTTGGGCGACCCGGACGCGCCGGTCACCTGGACGACCAACGGTTTCGGTAGGAGCGAGCCAACTACCCCGGTTTGACCGTCGCCCCCATTGGCGACGATGGCCAGAGACGGCTTGTCGTGCGGCGGCGGCGTCGGCATCGTGATCTGCTCTGGGCTACAGGCGAACAAGACGACGAACACTGCCACCACGCTTCGACGAACCAGGCGCCACTCGCGTGCGACGGTAGCCATACAGGCTCCTACTTCGGTGCGGGTTGAAAGCATCGGATCCTCCACGGGTACTGGCGTAGTCGTCGCAGGAGCTCCGCGGGCGGCCCCAGGGCGAGTGGCCTCGGTCCCCCATTCAAACGGAGGGGAATCAGGTTTTTGCGGTCTGGATCGGAGGCGGGGTTGTGGGATGGCACCGGCCCCGCGGCCAGCCGCGTCCAGTGCTCGTGGTACGAAACAGCCCTCCCGGTCTAGGACCGAGGAGGGCTGCCAGATCAGCCGAGACTTCCCTGCTCCGTGGGGCGGTGGGTTGCCGCCCAATTGCTACCGCGCCCCTACGACCACTGTGATCCGACTCGCGTCATCCAACGAGCAGGTGATCGACGTGGTCGAGCCCACTATTTGAACTGGAACAATGCCACATGGGTCGAGCCGTCGGCCAGACCCAGGCTGAACTTGCGGCACGTTCCTACCCAGCCCTTGTCCGTCTTCCAGGTGTAGATGTACTGGTTGGCGGTCGGATCGTACTGAAGCCCGCTGGTCGTGGCCGCGACGGTCTGATCGATGGCGTCAGTCGGTCCGGCGCCGCAGGCGTACGCCGCCGACGACGGCGACCCGGCGCTCAGGATGTTCAACCCCAGATCGCTTCCCAAGCTGAACTTCACCGGGATCGCGCTACCCGCCTTAGCAACGTTCACCGTGTCCGGATCGTTGACGGGCGAGAAGAAGCCTGAGAACGGGTAGGCAGGCGTGAAAGCCTGGAGCATGGTGCTGGCACCGTTGCTGTTCTGGCCCACTATGTAGAGGGCCCCGCCGATTGACACGGTCGCCGGGATATAAACGACGCTGGGGATCGGGGCAACCGCCACCCAGCTATCACTCGCTGGGTCGTATGCCTCGACGGTATTAGCGAACCCTGGAGACAGAGAACCGCTCACGGCGTAGATGATGCCATTCACCTCGCCCACCCCGGGGTTACCGCGAGGCGTGGACATTGGGGTCCCGGAACTCCAACTGTCGGTCGCCGGGTCGTACACATCAAGGGTGGCCGTGAAAGTGTTCTCCTCCGTCCCTATGACATAGAGCTTGCTGTTCACGACGGCGCCCTCCACGTCGCCCCGACCCCCAGGCATCGGAGCTAATGACGTCCATCCGTCGGTGGTCGGGTCGTAAACCTCTAGTGCGGTAAGTCTGTTGCAGGGTGGGCATGGACCGTACCCTCCTGCCACGTAAAGCTTGCCGCCGATCACTCCCGCAGCGGCCAGGAACCTGGGGGTAGGCATCGAGCTCTTGGTCGTCCAAGCGTCCGTGAGTGGGTCGTAAGCCTGGAGCAGGTTCGTGGTGCCGATTCGGCAGTCCCCGCCAGTAGATGGACTGAAGTTCACGCATCCACCCACGACGTAAAACTTCCCCCCAATTCCCGCGGCACGCGCATAGACGCGGCCGATGGAGGCAGGGGTCTTGTTGGTCCAGGCGTTGGTCGCAGGGTCATACACCTGCAAGTCCGTTTGGCTGTAGCTCTCCGGCGGTAGGCCCTCGCTGGCCACGTAGAACTGCTGATTCAGCACTGCGCCGCCAGGAGCAACCACCGGATGAAGCGCAGATGCCTTGGTCATCCAGGTGCCACCCCCGGCGGCGACCAGGAAACTGGGCGTTTCGTTGCGTGGGCTCGTCAGATAAGGCTGGTGGTCACTGCACCCTGACAGGGCGATCAGCGCCAGCGCGGCGCGCGCAGTTAGCCGCTCGGACCTCGTTGCACTCACTCGATGCATGCTTCCCTCCTGCTCTGGCGGAGCGGTTCGGATTTGTTACACGATCGACTATGCATTGCGCCCTGGTAGTGACACGCAGGGCGGGGAGCGCGGAGACGAGAGCTGGACTTCCAGCGAAATCGGGGGGCCAGGTGGCCCGGTCCCCTCTTCAAACGGAGAGGAACCAGGTTATTGCGTTCGGGACTCGAGATGGGGGCGGAGCACGCGGGGCAACGGCGCGCTAGCGCATGAAGGTCAACAGCGCCGATTTGCAATCGCGAAGCCAGTGCGCCTTCGTATGGTTGGGGTGTGCGGAACCCTTGACCGCGGCTTTCGAGAAGTCGGGAGGTTGATGACGGGAGGAGAGGGGCTCCGGCTGCTTGGGTGGCGATTCCGCCCGGCGCCACGACGGAGGCCCTTCCGATGCTGCTTACGGTGGGCAACGTTGCAAGGCCTCGCGGGGCGCGCTGACAAACCTTGACACGCCCAGTACTGGCGGGTAACTCAACCCACCTATAGCCGCCTGACCACAGCAGCCCCGGCCAACGCCGGGGGACGTAAGACCATACGTCCTCACCTCCTCCGCGACGCCGGCCAGACGGCCAGCTCCCGACGCCCCGAAGGACCCCAAGACTACTGAGCGGCTGAGCGTCGCTCGAACGTTTGTCCTTACTGATTCCTCGCCGTGACCAGAGGGTAGGTGGGGTCCATGGGCGGGAGCGTACCGGTCGAACTGCAGCGGCTGCTGGTAGCGCCGGATGATCCGTCGCGCGCAGCGGCTTGGGAGCGTCTCATCGCCGAGCACTCCCACCTGTTGATCCGCGTCGCGCGCTCCCTCGGTGGGGGGCACGACGAGGTGATGGATCGCTACGCCTTCATGCTCGAACGGCTGCGCCAGGCCGACTGTCGCCGACTCCGCGCCTACGTCCCCGACTCGAACGCCAAGTTCACGACCTGGCTCGCCGTCGTCGCCCGGAGGCTCTGCTTCGACCAGCACCGCGAGCGTTACGGTCGTCCGCTGGCGCCCGGGTCGGAGAGCGCGAACACTGCGCGCACCCGGCGCCAGCTGGAGGATCTGGTCAGCGCCGAGCTAGATCTCGATCAAGTGGCTGACCCTGCCGCTACCGATCCCGCTATCAGTGCGCAGACGCAGGGAGTACGGGACGTTCTCCGCCGTGCGCTGGCCGCGCTCGATCCCGGTGATCGCCTCCTGCTCAAGCTGCGTTTCGAGGATGATCTCCCCGCCAGGGAGATCGCCGAGCTCGTCCATCTCCCAACGCCCTTTCATGTCTACCGCCGGCTCAAGGCGGCGCTTGCCCTGCTCAGGAATGTGCTGGACCAGGCTGGCATCGAAGGCCCGCGCGGATGACCGGCGCGCTGACGGAAGGCGCTACGGCAAACCCTCCCCTCCTCATCCGTTCAAGAGGGGTGTCATGGTAGATGAGCCCAACCTGTCCCCGAATGATGAGTCCATGGCCGCCGACCATCTGCCAGCCGAGGATCTCGCCGCCTACCTCTCGCGAGGACGGCAGGCGCCGGCGTTTCAACGGGTGCAGGCCCACCTGGCCGACTGCGCCCAATGCCGGCAGGAAGCGGCCCACATCGCCCGGGTGGTCCGAGCCGAGGCACGGAGCCACCTGCTCCGGTGGACTGGTGGCGGCGTCGCGGCGGCCGCGGCCGTCCTCGTGTTGGCAGTGTGGGCCGGCGGACACCGGCGCGCGCCCGATGCCGACATCACGCGCGGACCGGTGAGGCCCCCGTTTGAGGCAACAGCTGTCGCGCCGCTCGCCCCACTTGGCGAAGTGTCTCCCGCCCCACGCGAGCTCGCGTTCGCGTGGCGGCCGGTGGCCGGAGTCGTCGAGTACCGGCTTACTCTCTCGAACGCGACCGGCGGCACGCTGTGGCGGCGGGCCACGACCGACACCACCCTCGTCCTCCCCGTCGAGGTCTCCCTGGCGCGCGGGGTCCCATACTACTGGTACGTGGACGCCCTCATCAGCGGCGGGGGCTCGGTGACCAGCAGCGCCCGGGAGTTTCACCTGCAACGATGACGGATCTTCGCTGGGGAGCGCCCCTCCTCGTGCTACTCGTCGGGGGATGCCGTGACCGTCCAAACCTCCCAGTCGCATCCCTTGCCGCGGCCAGGGCGCCGCCAAGCGCCTCGGCCGACTCGCTCCTTGCTTCTGGTGAGGCGCGCTACTGGAAGAGTGAGTTCGACACCGCGGGAACCGTGTTCACCGCGGCACTGCGTGCGGCGCGTGTCGGCGGTGACCGCCCTGCCGAGGCTCGGGCGCTCACTTGGCTGGGCCTTACCGCCTGGCGAACCGGGCGGTACGCCGACGCCCGGCGGGACGGTGAAGCGGCGCTCGCGCTCAAGCACCGCCTCGGCTACCGGGAGGAGCTGGCACGCTCCTACAACGCCCTCGGCCTTCTCGCTTGGAATGAGGGCCGCCTCTTCGACGCGCGGGCTTTCCTCGACAGCGCGGCCGGAGCGGCGCGGACGATGAACGACCGCGATGGCGCCGGCAAGGCGGCGGGCAACCTCGCCTTGGTCCAGGTCGAGCTAGGGGAGTTCCCGGCGGCCCGCCGCGGCTTCCAGGCGATGCTCGAATCGGGTCGCGCCAAGGGTGATGCCCGGGTCCAGGGCAACGCGCTGACCAATCTCGCCATGCTGGATATTCGAGTCGGGGACCCCGCGGCTGCCATCCCGAGGTTGCAGGACGCCCGGCGCCTCTTCCGGTCCGCGGACTATCCCGCGGGGGAGCAGGCCGCGGTCGGCCAACTCGCCACGGCCTACCAGGCGCTGGGCGCGCTGCAATCGGCATTCGCGGCGCTCGACACCGCGCTCCAGCTCTCACGCCACCATGGGCTTCAACGGGAGGTGGCGGCCAACCTCGAGGTGCTGGCCCAGCTTCACCAGGAAATCGGCGAGCAGCGGCGCGCCCTCGGGCGGTACGCCGAGGCCCAGCAGATCAACGACGCCCTCGGCCTCACGGTGGAGCAGGGGAGCGACCTCCGTAGTCAGGCCGAGATCTTCGTGGAGCTTGGGCAAGGCGCTTCCGCCGGCCGCTCGGCGCGTCAGGCGCTTCAGATCCATCGCACGGCCGGAGCGACGTTCGAAGAGCTCGATGATCTCCTGCTGCTGGCGGAAATCGCGGGGACGGATGCCGACACGGCCGCTGCGCGGCAGGACCTCGACTCGGCGCACGAGTTGGCCAGCCACCTCGATGCCCGGACGGCGCGGGTCGACGTGGCGCTGGCCGAGGCACGGGAGGCGGAGCGCCGGGGCAGGCCGGAGCGAGTCCTCTCGGCCCTCGACGCCGCGGGGCGCGATCTCACGGCTGGCGGATACGGGGTGGAGTGGAAGGTGGATGATCTCCGTGCCGGAGCCGAGCTGGCCCTGGGACGGGTCGAGGCAGGAGCCGCCTCGGCGCGGCGGGCGGTGGACGCAGTCGAGCGGGGTCGCGCTGGACTCGTTTCCGCCTCGCAGCGGACGGGGTATTTGGCGGGCCGGGCCCGGGCCTACGCTCGGCTGCTCGATATCCTCGTCCGCCTCGGCCGTCTCGACGAGGCCTTCGGCGCCGCCGACGCGATGCGTGGCCGCGCGTTACTCGAGTATCTGACCGCGTCCGGGCAGAGCGACAGCTCCTCCGCGGATGTCCGGAAGTTGGCGGGGCCGGACACCCTGCTCCAGCACATCGCGTCGCTCGGTGATGCGCTCACCCGGTTGGAGCGGCAACGGGACGACTCGGCCGGCCAGGCGTTCCGAGATGCGCGGGCACAGCTCGAGCATGAGCTCGCGGGGGCGCGCGACGCCTACGAGGCGCTCGCGGTCCGGGCACCCTCCGGCGAGGGAAGCGGGCTGGCGCTGCTGGGCGCAGCACCCACCCGCGCCGGGGTCGTCCGGGCAGCGCTCGCCGGAGACGAGGCGCTGTTGGCGTACGTGGTGGCGACCGACCAGGCGCACCTGTTCGTCGTGCGTCGCGACGGGATTCGTCACTTGGCCCTCCCAGTGACGGCTGAGCTGCTCACGGCCCGGGTTCGGCTGGCGCGGGATCTTCTTGGGAAGGGCGGCACGGGTGCGCCGCCACCCGTGCTCGACGCTCTGCACGATCTCCTCGTGGCACCCGCGCTCAGGTCCGGCGCCCTGCACGGCGTCCGGCGCCTGGTGATCGTTCCTCATGGAGCACTCACGTATCTGCCGTTCGGCGCGCTGCGAGATGCAGCCTCTGGGCGGTACCTGGTGCAGGACTTCGTCGTCTCGGTACTGCCGTCCGCCGGAGCGTTGCCTGCGCTTCGGGCGCGAAGCTCGGGCGTGTTCCACGCTCCAAGCGGCGTGGCGCTCGCGCCCACGCCTGTTGGGCTGCCGTCGAGTCGCGCCGAGGTGGAGGCGTTTCGCCTTGCGGTGCCCGGCGCCACACTCGAAATCGGGGACGCCGCGACCGAGCCGGCCGCCCGCCGGGCACTGGAGACTGCGCCAATCGTGCACATCGCCTCGCACGCGGCGATGAATCCGACTAATCCGCTGTTCTCCCGGATCGAGCTCGCCACGGGAAGCGGACAGAGCCCGGAGAACGACGGTAGGCTCGAGGTGCACGAGCTCCTCGACCTCGCCGTCCGGAGCCGACTGGTCTTTCTCTCGGGGTGTGAGACAGGCGTCGGCGAAGCCTGGACTACGTCCTACCGGGCCGGGGAAGACTACGCAACCCTGGGCCTCGCCCTGCTCTATGCGGGGGCCGGGAGCGTGGTGGCGACGCTCTGGCGGATCGACGACCGGAGCGCGGCGGCACTGGCCGGGCGGTTTTACGAGCACCTGCGCACGATGCCCGCGGCCGACGCGCTGGCCGAGGCCCAGCGGGACCTGCTCGCTGGTGCCCGGTTCGCCGGTCCTTACTACTGGGCCGGCTACGAGCTGTTGGGTGCACCAGGCGCGCTAGCGCCCGGTCGGGATTGACGCGGCGCAATGTCGGGCCCGGCATCCGTTTGAGTTAGGGTGACGCGCGGGGTGTACCCCATCCTCTGAGCGGGAGTACCTCTATGTCGTTCCGTCCGACGGTCCTCCCGGTTTGCCTCCTGGCCGCGTCAGTCATGCTCCTGCCGGCATGTCAGGACAGTGGCCCCACCGAGGCGCCCACAGGTCCCCGGTTCAGCAGCACCAGCGGCAGTGTGACGGTAACCTCGACCGCCCCGGACAGCGCGTCCCAGGACACCACCCTCAACGTCCACGTGTTCGGCTCGGGCTTCGACCGCGGCTCCAACGCCCAGTGGGCGCAGAGCGGGGTGGTCTCCCTCAATGTCAGGACCAATTCGACGCAGTTCGTTAGCTCCAAGGAGCTGGTGGCAAACATCACTATCACGATCACGGCCAGCACCGGCTCCTATGACGTGCTCGTGACGACGTCCAAGGGGCAGAAGGGCATCGGGACCGAGCTGTTCACGATCAACAAGAAGACCGTCCCCCCCGCCAATCCGGCAATAGCGATGGGGAGCGGCGGCCTGATGGTGATGAACGCGGACGGCTCCAACCAAACCGTCGTCGTTCAAACCGACAAATTCACGTCCGCCTGCTGTGCCTCTTGGTCACCTGACGCGCGGAGCATTGTATTCGGCGCCCAGATCGGCGGGGTTGGTGGTATATGGATCATCGACGTAGCGGTCGTGAACGGGATGCCGGCCGGAACGAACCTGCGCCGGCTCCCGATCAACCTGGCTGGAAGCCAAGGTTGGCCCGCGTGGTCACCGCTTGGGGATCTGATCGCGTTTACCAACGCCACGGCTGGTTGGGATCCCAATATCTACAGCGTCTCCCCGACGGGCGGGACCCCCACGGTGGTGTATACGCCAGCGTCCGGACTCTATCCGACGATGCCGGCTTGGAGCCCGGACGCCTCGAAGCTCGTCTTCGTCGAGCAGCCCATTGCAGCGTCCAGTCTCGTGTCGCTTCTCGTGTTTGACCGTACCACCATGCAGGTCGACACCATCGTCTCACTGAGTGACTTCCTCGGGGGACGTCTCAGATTTCCGAGTTGGTCTCGCGCCGGCGATCGTATCGCCTACAGCAGCTATAGCGGCAACAATCCTGAGGCCGTCTATGTAGTGCCCTTTACCGGCACGGTCAGGCCAACCGCGACGCCGGTCAAAGTCATTGACGGCAGGGATCCGACGTTTTCCCCGGACGACTCGAAGATTCTGTTTGTCGCGGGAGGGGGCGGTACCAACAGCGGGCTGTTCTTGCTTACCCTCCTCACTGGAGCGACCCAGAAGGTGGCTGGTAGTGGGAGCAATCCGGATTGGCGGAGGTTCTGAACGCGCACAAGCAGGACGCAGCCGACGAGCGCACGGCGACCTTCTCCAGTGGCCTCACCCGCCGGTGTGGCGTACTGCTAGGGGTGG
>OEKJ01000111.1_pt3 | contig 10384 bp, 9 predicted proteins | sample 1503081 | NCBI WGS metagenome assembly OEKJ01 (sample SAMEA104379565, study PRJEB20068) | metagenome | biome: 1000743; feature: 77; material: 1998 | place: USA | collected 2012 | depth 25 m | reverse complement strand
TTCTCGGGCTTGATGTCGCGGTGGACCAGGCCGAAGCTGTGGGCATGGGCGAGCGCCGAGAGCGCTTCCCGGAGTAGGCGCAGCACCTTGTCGAGCGGAAGCGGACCCTCACGTTCGACCAGCTGAGCGAGGCTCGGGCCCTCGATCAGCTCCATGGTGTACCAGATCAGTCCTGAACGCCCCGCGATATCGTAGATATTCACGATGTTCGGGTGGCTCAGCCGGGCCGCGAGCTGGGCCTCCCGGCGGAATCGCTCGACCACCGCCGGCTCCTGAGTCAGAAGCGGGTGGAGCACCTTGAGCGCCACCTCGCGCTCCAGATGGAGGTCGCGCACGCGGTACACCCGTCCGAACCCGCCCTGTCCCAGCTGGCCCAGCAGCTCATAGTCGTCGCCCAGTGCGCGGCGCAAGCGCTTCTCCCAGCGAACCCGGTCTTCGCCGTCCAGCAGCGCCGGCACGCCGGCGATCGGGGTCACCACGGGGGTCTCGAAGGTTCCGGCTTCGGAGGCGAAGTCCTCCAGCATCTCCGCCGCCGTGAGGTAGCGATCTTCCGGGGAGGGGCGCAGCGCTCGCAGAATCACGCGCTCGAGCGCACGGGGACAGTTGGGCCGGACCTCGGTGGGATGCCGCAAGCCCTTGGTGTCGACCGACGGCTCCTGGGCGGTGATGGCGTAGTAGAGAATCGCTCCGGCGGTGTACACATCGCTGGCCGGGTCTCCCGCCGCGCCGTCTCGAACCTCGGGGGCCATGAAGGCCGGCTGAGTCGGCACCGCCCCCGCCGGTATCACGGGCAGGGTCCAGCTGCTGAAGCGCACGTCCGTGATCGTAGCCCGACCCGCCGGACTCAGGATCAGCGATGCCGGGACCACGCGCCGCAGCACGATGCCGCGCGCGTGGGCGTGCTCCATGGCGCTCAAGAGGTCGCGCGCCAGCGTGTGGACGGTGGGGATCGGCCGCGCGCCCCGCTGCACGGCTTCCTGGAGACCTTCGCCGTCGACCCAATTGCCGACGCGGTAAGCGAGCGTCCCGCGGGTGCCGACGTCATAGACGTGGCGGATCGCCGGATGATCGAGCTGGCCCAGGGCTTCGGCCTCGCGCAGGAACCACGCGCGCGTCGGATCGTCGGAATAGAAGTTGACCCGGAGGCTCACGCGCCGCTTGAGCACGCGGTCCACGGCCAGGAACAGGACCCGCTCCCGGTTGGCCGCCACCAGGCGCTCGACCTGGTAGCGCGCGCCCACCGCCGCTTCCGTTGCCTGGAACGCGGCGGCGGGGTCGGGCGCGGTCATCGCTGCAGGCCGCGCCGGCGCTCGATCCGGCCCCTTCCGCCGCAGTCGACGGCGCTGCACCAGCGACGGCTCTGCGTGGGCGAGGCGTCGAGGAACAGCAGGGAGCAGGGATCACCGGCGCATTGGCGGACCGTGCGCGTGCGATCGGCGAGAGTGCCGGCGGCCGACCGCGCGACGGCGTCGAGGGCCGGCGGAGGCCGGTCGGGGGCGAACGGCAGTTCCCATGCACCCGCAGTCCGCACGAGCTGCTCGTGCCCCGGTTGCCCGGAAAGCCGTGCGTTGATGGCCGCGATCGCCGAAGACGGAGGCTGGCGTCCTGCGCTCAGCGCCTCCGCCAGGTGGGTCAGCTCCCGGCGGAACGCGAGGATGACGGGGAAGGGGACCGCCTCCACGTCCGACACCAGCTTCTCGGCCTTGGTCCAGCGATGATAGGCGGCGGGGTCGGTGAGGAGGTCGGGCGGCGACGCGCTACGCCCGCGGGACGTATTGACGAAGTCGAGCCAGAGGGCGTCGCCCAGCAGCGTGAACTCCGGATCGGCCATGGTGCGCGGGACGCTACCCGTCCCCCACCTCGACATCGGAGATCTCGACCGAGTTCCGGCCGCCCCGCTTGGCCCGGTACAGCGCGGTATCGGCCGCGGCCAGCACCCCGCTCACGGTGGTCCCGTGCCGCGGTGACTCCGCGATGCCGATGCTGAGCGTGCAGTGTCCGAACTCGGGGTGCGTCCGGGCCAGCGCGTCCAGGCTGGACTGCACGCGCGAGACGAACACCTGCGCTTCGGTCGGCTTGGTCATCGGCAGGATGACGAGGAACTCGTCGCCGCCCAGGCGCCCCACCACGTCGAGCGCGCGGGCTTGCTGGCGCAGCACGTTGGAGACCAGCACCAGCAGGCGGTCGCCCGCGGCGTGGCCCATGGTGTCGTTCACGACCTTGAACCGGTCGAGGTCCAGCAGCAGCACGCTGGTGTGGAGCTGATGCCGGAGGCTTCGGGAGATTTCGGCGCCCAGCCGCTCTTCCAGCGCCCGCCGGTTGTAGAGCCCGGTCAGCTCGTCGGTCGTCGCGGCGCTGTGGAGCTGCTCGACCAGCTCGGAGTTCTTGAGCGCAATCGCCGCGGCGAACGACAGCGTCCCTCCCAGCTCCAGCTCGGCCCGGGCGTATCCCTTGTTGCTGATGCGGGCGCCGAGCACGAGGACGGCCATCCGTTCCGACCCTGCATCGAGCGGGACCACCAGCTCCGCCCCCTGGCCCACGAGCGCGGCGACCGCGACATCGTCCGAGCCCACCGAGGCGCTTCCAGGCGGCAATGCCTGGTCGAGCGCGGCCCGGCCGATGGGGGCGGGTTGGGGCCGATCGCCGAGCGAGCGGGCCACCTTTGGCATGTAGGAGGTGCCGTCCGGGCGATAGAGGCAGGCCCACCAGGCGAAGAACACCTCGGCCATGAAGTCGAGGATGAGCTGCTCGGTCTCCTCGATCGAGTGGACCGACGACAGGAGGCGGGCGACCTGGCGTAGCGCCCTGAGCTGGAAAACCGCGTCGTCGAGGGCGGCCTGGCGATCGAGGAGAATGGCCCGCAGCTCGAACACCACGCTGAGCCCGAGGACGAGCGGCATGGCGACGGCCCGCATGTCCGCGGCAGCGGACGGGTCGGCGAAGACGACCGCTTCCGTCTCCCCGCTCTTGAGCCGGGCAACCTCGATGGCACTCTCGAAGCCATCGGCCGGGCCGACCCGGGGCATCGAACCCTCGGGCGCCGCGAGCGTGAACCAGATGCGTTCGCTCTGGAACCGCTGCACCAGTGCCACTCGGCACCGCTCCAGCAACTCCCCGTCCGTCCGGGAGAGGCGGCACGCGGCGGCGAAGGCGCTGGGGAGGGAGGCTAGCGCGGAGGGGGTCGGCGTTAAACCCATTGGCACCAAAGATAGTTATCGCCCCGGCCGGAGGCGAGTCACCCCGGCCGGGGCGGTGATTTCAGCGGCGCGTGATCCGTCCGCCCGGGGGTGGAACGATGGATCCGTGCAGCGAGTCCACCACATACGCCGAGACCAGATCGACCGTCCGCGGCGCCGAGCCCACACCCGATCGGCAGACGGAAGCGGCTTCGGGCACGTCGTATCCGTCGCCCCGCTTGCAGGCCAGATAGGTCGGCAGCGCGACCCGCAGCGAGGTGCTCGGGCTGATCACCTCGCCATCGGGCCGGATCACGTCGCCCACGATGCGGCTCATCGAGGGGAGAGAGGGATCGTAGGCGAACGAAACCCCCGAAACCTGCAGGAAGCCGCCCTTGCCGATCACCCCATCGGACAGGCTCCGCTCCAGCAACTCCCGCACGCGGGCTCCCGTGAGCGTCACCACAACGATGCGCGTCTCGTCTCCGAAGAGGAACAACGATTCGAGCGCGTAGTTGGTGAGCGGACCCGGATAGAGGATGTCGTCAATCCGGATGGCCCCGGAGTTGAGCAACGCGGCATCCGACTTCGTGCCCGCTCGGATCGCATCAGTGACCAGGTCGCCCAGCGGCGACTCTTCGCGCCGCTGCGCGAGGTCGCGCGCGTCGAGCGGCGCCACGAGCGTCCCGAGGACTCGCTGCGGCCCGAGCCGTCGTCGCAGGCTGTCCGCCCATCCGGCCACGATCGGGCCGACGGCTGTGTCGAGCGAGATCGCGGGGGACACCGCGAGCAGGGCCACGGCCTCCCGCCACTGGCCCTTGCTCCCCCACACCGTCGCGAACTGGGCCGTGCGCGAGTTCGCGTCCGCCTTGAGGATGTACCGGTTGGAGATGGGCACCGTCATGTGCTCGTGCTCATGCCCGCCGAGGATCATGTCCAACCGTCCCTCGCGATTGAGCAGCGCGCGATCGGCTTCCACCGTCTGGTGCGTCAGGGCGACGACGAAATCCGCTCCTTGCTGGATCAGCGTGTCGATGATGAAGCGGGCCGCGCTGTCGGGATCGGTGCACTTCACGTATGCCGGGTAGTCACCCTGCAGCGTGAGCCCGAAGATGCCCACCTTGCGGTGCGCCACCCGGACCGTGTCCCAGGCGAGCACGCCGGGGAAGGCATCGCCGTTGGCCTCCCGGCAATTCGCCGACAGCCACTTGAAGTTCGCGATGTGGATCCGGTCGACCAGCGTGTCGCGAGGCATCTCGAACTCGTGGTTGCCGAACGTGGCATAGTCCAGCTTGGCGGCGTTGAGCACTTCGACCATCTGCCGGCCCTGGTAGTACTTGCTCAGCAGGCTGGGCGAGAGAAAGTCCCCCGCGAGTACGAACAGGGTCGGGCCCTCCGCCTGCACCCGGGCGCGCATCGTAGCCACCCGGGCCAGCCCACCCGAGCCGTCGGCCAGCGTGTCGGCCACGTAGACGTCGTTGATCGACAGGAACCGCATCGGATTCGTCGGCGCGGGGGCCGCCGGGAGTCCGAGGCAGCCGGCGAGCGCGCCCAGGGCGAGCCCCGGCGCCAGCCGTCGAAGCAGGCTCACAGCTCTTCTTCTCGCTGCTGGAGGCTGCGGACGAGGTCCGCGCCGAGGGCGCGCATTTCTTCGAGCATCGCGCGTTGCGGCCAGTCCGGCCGCGAGGCGAGCACTTCCGTCATGGAGCGGTACCACCAGATCGTCTCCTCCGAGCTCGCCTGCGAGACGGCCCGCAGATACTCCGCGCCGAGGCGCCGGAGCGCCGCGATCGTCGAGCCGCAGCGGTGGATCTCGTCGGCGGTGATGATGTCGAGCGCGCGCGGCTCCGCCACCGCCAGATGCGCCAGGAAATCGTGCTTGCAGGCCCGCCAGGGCCGTTCCTCGCCCCGCGAGGTGAACTTCGGCTCGCTCGCGTCCCGCGCGATCGCGAGGACGACCGGGCCGAACTTCTCGGCCACCTTCTGCTCGAGCATCTGCCGCCGGTCGGGCGCGGTATCCTCGAGGACGTGATGTAGGATCCCCGCGACCAGCGTCGGCTGATCGCAGGCGTATCGCGCCAGGATCAGGGCCACGTTCGCCGGATGCCCGAGGCTGCCGGGCGACGCCGACCCGGGACCCCGGTGATGCTTGGCGGCAAACGCGAACGCGTGGTTGATGCGATCGGAATAGGCGTGCATGCGCCGGACGGTGTGAGCCGGAGGTAGGCCGGCCTACGGAATGCCGAGAAGCTTATGCGTCTGCAGGCTGAGCCGCCAGCGCGGATGCGCGAGGCAGTAGCGAAGGGCCGCCTCCGTGTTCGCATCACGCGCCGGACCGTCCATCGGCTGGAGAAAAAAATGCTCGAACGCGAGCGTCTCGAACCGTTCCGGCTCGGCGCCCGCCTGGGGATAGACGAGCTTGAGCTCGTCCCCCTGCACAAGCACCAGTTCAGCCCCGGCCTTGGGGCTCACGCAAGTCCAGTCCAGCCCCGGAGGCGGCAGCCGAGTGCCGTTGGTCTCGACGGCGATCTCGATGCCCTCCGCATGCAGCGCCTGGACCAGGGCGGCGTCCAGCTGCAGCAACGGCTCGCCACCGGTGCACACGACGAACCGCCGGGCATCGGAGCCCGTCGGCCACGCGGTCGCCACCGCGGCGGCCAGCCGCGCGGCGCTCGCAAAGCGGCCGCCACCCGGTCCGTCGGTGTCCACGAAGTCCGTATCACAGAACGTGCACACCGCCGTGGCCCGGTCCGCTTCCCGGCCGCTCCACAGGTTGCACCCGGCAAAGCGACAGAACACCGCGGGTCGCCCGGTCTGGGCGCCCTCACCCTGGAGGGTGTAGAAGATCTCTTTGACTGAGTAGGCCATTGGAAATGACGTGAACGGTAAACAGTGAACAGTGAACGGGTGGCTCCATCGAGCGGCGGGCCCCGTTCACCGTTGACTGTTCACCGTTCACCGCTCCTGGCTGTCTGATACCGTCCCGGATCCTCCAGCCCCGCTTCCCGAAACCCCTTGAGTCTCAGCTGACACGCGTCGCAGCGGCCGCAGGCCTCGCCACTGTCCGACGGGTCATAGCAGCTCAGCGTCAGGCTGTAGTCGAGGCCGAGCGCGGTGCCCCGCTGGACGATCTCGCGCTTGGACAGCAGGATGAGCGGGGTATGGATCGTGAATCGTTGCTTGAGTTCCGTGCCCGCACGGGTCGCCAGGTTGGCCAGATGCTGGAAGGCCGCGACGAACTCCGGACGGCAGTCCGGGTAGCCGCTGTAGTCGAGCGCATTGACGCCGATCACGATGTCCGTGACCCCCAGCGTCTCCGCCCAGGCGAGCGCGAACGCCAGAAAGATCGTGTTACGGGCCGGCACGTACGTCACCGGCACGCCGCTGGCGATCGCCTCGACGGACCGGTCTTTCGGGACGGCGATCTCGTCCGTCAAGGCCGAGCCGCCGAACGCGCGCAGGTCGATGTCCACCACCGCATGGCGGGCGACCCCGAGCGCGGCCGCTACCCGCCGCGCGGCCTCGAGCTCGATGGCGTGCCGCTGACCGTAGCGAAAGCTGAGCGCATTCAGCTCGAAGCCGCGCGCCTTCGTCATCGCCGCCGCCGTCGCGGAGTCGATCCCGCCGCTCAGCAGAACGACGGCCCGGCCGTGAGTGGTCATGGCCGAATCATAGACGGGCGCTACCCGGCGGCGAAGCGGCCCAGCTCGAAGCGGAGGGCGTCCTCCAGCACGGGGTGGCGGAAGGTGTAACCCGAGGCGAGCAGTTTGGAGGGAAGCACGCGTGCGCTGGGGAGAACCGTCTCATCGGCCATCGCGCCCAACAGGGCGCGGAGCGCCACGGCGGGCACCGGCAGCAGCGCCGGCCGACCGAGCACGCGTCCCAGCGTTCGCGTGAACTCGGCATTGGTCACCGGCGTCGGCGCGACCGCGTTGAAGGGGCCGTCCAGGTTGTCGGTGAAGAGCGCGTGATGCACGGCGCCCACCGCGTCTTCCACCGACAGCCAGCTCATCCACTGGCGGCCGCCTCCCACCCGGCCGCCGAGTCCGGCCCGAAACACGGGCAGCATTTTGGCCAGCGCGCCGCCGGCCGGACTCAACACGGCCCCAAACCGCGGCAAGGCCGCGCGGATCCCGCCTCGGCGGGCCGGCTCGACCGCCGCTTCCCACTCGCGGCAGAGATCCCCCAGAAATCGACCGGGAGGGCCGGGGAGACTGTCGTCATCTAGCAACTCATCGCCGCGGTCACCGTAGATGCCGATTGCGGCGGCGGAGACAAGCACGCGCGGCGGACGCCGCAGACGGCCGATCGCGTCGACCAGCGACGCCGTGCCTCGGAGTCGGCTGTTCCGAATGCGGTCTCTGCGTGCCGCCGTCCAGCGTCCCGCGGCGATGTTCTCGCCGGCGAGATGGATCACCGCGTCGATGGCCTCCAACGCGGCCGGATCGATGGGAGTGTCGGGACTCCACGCGATCTCGCCCGCCTGCGCCGCGCGGCGCACGAGGGGGAGCACCGTGTGACCGCCGGACGAGAGGAAAGCCGCCAGCCCGCGCCCCACGAGCCCGCTGGCGCCGGTCATCGCAATCCGGAGCGCTCCCCGGTCGGCGAACCGGGCGTGCGCCGCAAGGTCCAGCGCCAGGATCGCGTGCCGATAGGCGAGCACCCGCTCGACCCGTCGCCGCACGCGCGCGCTCCGCATTCGCGCGCCGAGCGCTCCGGCCGGCGGCGCGTATTCCACGCGATCCGTCACCACGCAACCGGCGGCGCCGTCCGATGTGAAGCCGTGCCTGTGGATCCAGTGTGCGTCCGCGCCCCCGGCGAGCCCGTCGACTCGCTCCCAGGGCGGCGTCAGGCGCTCGTGGGCCCCGGGTCGCGCGTACCAGCTCGATACGGCCTCCGCCGGGAACGGAAGCCGGGTCGAGCGCTCCACGATCGCCGTGGGCGATCGCCGCGATTGCCGAGTCATTCTAGATTCGGTGCGTGATCGGCCGCCTGCTTGCCGTAACGCTCGTCGCCGCCCCGCTCGCCCCTCGTCCCGCCGAGCCGGTTTGTATCGTCTCGCGCATCGTCGACGGCGACACGTTCTACTGTGGCCGCGGCTTGAAGGTTCGCCTGCTCGGGATCGATGCGCCCGAGCGGGGACAGGGCGGGATCGGCCGTGAGTCGGACTCCGCCTTGCGGGCGCTGATGCCGCCGGGCACCCTGGTTCGCCTCGAGGGTGATGTCGTCCCGACGGATCGATGGGGCCGCCGCCTCGCGTATGTGTGGGCCGGCGACGTGCTCGTGAACGAAGCGATGGTGCGCGGCGGCTGGGCGATGCTCTTCACCTGGCCGCCGAACGTCAAATATGCAAAGCGGCTCGAGCGGGCGCAGAAATCTGCGCGCCAGGCTCGAGCCGGCCTGTGGCGGGAGAACGGGTTCGCCTGTGCCCCCGCCGAGTGGCGACATCGCCGGTGCTGAACCGTCAGCTGACCTTCACCGCCTGCGCCATCCCGTGTGCGAGGTGGCCCTTGCCGTCGCCCGCGTCGGGCACGAAGCAGATCAGGCCGTACTCACCCGGCTCGAGCGTCACGGTGAAATCGGCGCTCACCCCAGGATCCATCGGCGAGGTGCCGCCGAGCAGGCTGCCCGGCGGGGGCCCCTTCGCGCCGCCGGCTTCCCATGCGACCACGTCCGCCGTGGACTTCCCGGGCGCGAACTTGAACAAAGCCACCTCATGTTGCTGATGCCCCTCGTTGATCATCCGGATCGTGTGGGTGCCGGCCGTGAGCGGCGTGGAGAGGTTGTAGGCATACTCTGTCATCCGCACGACGACGTCCGGCTCCGGAGCCGAGTTACCGCCGGCAGGCGAGTCGGTCACCTCGAAAGTGGTGGCCATCCCCTTCGCGAAATGCGGCACGCCGTCCTCACTCGGAATGAAGCACATAACGGCATAGGTCCCCGGCTTCAGCACGACCGTCGCGTTCGACTCGGCACCCGGGTTCGGCGGGTTGGGGCCGCTCTCGAAATGGATCCAGGACGGCGGCGGCCCTGGGTTCTTGAACGCATCGCCGACATCCTTGATCGTCTTGCCTGCGTCCAGGCGGGCCAGGACCGCATGGTGAATCTCCTTGCCGGCTGACTTCAGAATGAACTTGGTCGGGCCGGCAGGCACCTGGGCCGGCATCTGAAACGCGTATTCCGTGGCGGTGATCGTCACCACGTTCGGCGCGGTCGAAGCCTTCGCGGCGGTTTGCCCTGCCTCCTTGGGGGAGCAAGCGAGGATGAGTGCGGCAAGCAGGGCGGCGGTCGGGCGGATCGTGTGCCTCATGGCGGTGCTGGCTCCTCGAGAGAGTAGGTCGCCCACATACGAGCCGGGTCCCGTCCCGGATTCAGCGAACGGCGGCTCGTCGAATCAGCAGCAGCTCGGCGATGTTCTCCAGCGTCAGAAGCCCCACGAGGGCGCCGGCGGCATCCACGACGGGTAGCGCCGGCAGACCGCTGGCCCGGAGCCGCTCGAGGGCTTCCTGGAACGGCGCGTTCGGAGAGACCGTGGGGGTCGGCGCGGTCATCGTCTCGGCTACGGTGGCGTGAGGCCCGCGCTCCCGCAACCCCCGGATCAGGTTCTCCCGGGTGAGCAGCCCTTCCGTTCGCCCGAGGTTGTCCACCACGGGGAATTCGCGCTGCTCGCCCGAGAGCAGAAGGTCCACAGCGTCCGAGAGCGTCGCGTGTATGGGGATCGACCGGAACTGCGTCACCATGACCTGCGCCACCTGGAGTCCCTGGCCGGCCGCGCGGGTCTCCACGGCTGACGCTTCCGCGCCGGCGCCTACGAATACGAAGAACGCGATCAGCACGAGAATCGGCGTCCCGTAGGGCGAGAGCCCAACGAGTCCCATCCCCACCGCCAACGTCCGGCCCACCGCGGCCGCGGCTCGCGTGGCCCGCACGAGGCCGAGACGCGTCGCCAGGAGCGCCCGCAGCACTCGACCGCCATCCATGGGGAACGCGGGGATGAGATTGAAGAGCAGCAGCGATACGTTGACCCACATGAGCTGCATCGCGAAGGAGCCGGTGGCTCGATCCGGCGGCCACAACGACTCCGATGGTCCGGCGAGGCGGAGTAGGCCGAACAGTACCAGGGCGATGAGCAGCGTGACCGCCGGACCGCCGAGCGCGATCAGCAGCTCCTGCTTTGGCTCGTCCGGGATTCGCTCGAGCCGGGCCAC
>OEKJ01000363.1_pt4 | contig 10458 bp, 8 predicted proteins | sample 1503081 | NCBI WGS metagenome assembly OEKJ01 (sample SAMEA104379565, study PRJEB20068) | metagenome | biome: 1000743; feature: 77; material: 1998 | place: USA | collected 2012 | depth 25 m | reverse complement strand
CGGACCAACGGCAAGGTGATCGTCGCCAACGCCTACGGCCCGATCAACTGGGCGAAGAACAAGGGCACCGGCACCCCGGTCGAGGGCGTCGTGACCACTGGTGTTCCCGTCAAGGATCCGAAGTTCGGCACCACCTCGAAGCACAACACCGAGGGCATCTGCCCCGCGTCGATCGGCTTCAAGGATCAGCAGCCCTCGGCGTACTCGCCGATCACCGGGCTGTTCTACGTCCCGACGAACCACATCTGCATGGACTACGAGGGCGTCGAGGTCAAGTACTCGGCGGGCCAGCCCTACGTGGGCGCCATCGTGCGGATGTTCCCGGGCCCGGGCGGCAATCGTGGCCGCTTCATCGCCTGGGATCCGATGTCGGGCACCGTGAAGTGGGAGATCAAGGAGAACCTGGCAGCGTACGGTGGCGCACTCACCACCGCGGGCGGCCTGGTCTTCTACGGCACGATGGAAGGCTGGCTCAAGGCGGTCGATCAGAAGACCGGCAAGGTCCTCTGGCAGTTCAAGACCCCCTCGGGCATCATCGGCAGCCCGATGAGCTACCTCGGCCCGGATAAGAAGCAGTACGTGGCCGTGTACTCGGGCATCGGCGGCTGGGCCGGCATCGGCGTAGCAGCCGGCATCGGCGCCGAGGATCCGACCGCTGGTCTGGGCGCGATCGGCGCGTTCGGCGACGCGGGTCAGTTCACCAACCAGGGCGGTGTCATGACCGTCTTCTCGCTCTAAGCAGGGCCGGTAGCGGCCGGCGGGTTCACCGCCGGCCGGTGCCGGGTCTAGATTACGAAGGACAGCGACGGCGTCGGGGCGCTGACCGCTCCGGCGCCGTTTCGCTCGCACACGAACGAGGTTATGTCGATGTCACCACGATTCCTGTTGGCCGGCGCGGCCGGCTTGGCCGCCCTCGCCGTCGCGTTCGCGCCCGCGGCCGCCCAGGATGCGACCCTCCGGCCCCATTCGGAGTCCGCCGGCGTTCTGCGCGTATGCGCCGACCCCGACAACATGCCCGCGTCGAACGACAAGGGCGAAGGATACGAAAACAAGATCGCGGAGCTCATCGCCAAGGAGTGGCACGCCAACGTCGAATACGCCTGGTGGCCGATCCGCCGCGGGTTTTTTGCCCGGGCGCTGAACGGGCGCTACTGCGACGTCGCGATTACCGCCCCGGCGGGCCTCGACATGGCCGCGACCACGAAGCCCTACTTCCGCTCGGCGTACGTCATCGTCTACCGGAAGGACAGCGGGCTCAATCTCACGTCGCTCGATGATCCCACCTGGAAAAAGCTCAAGATCGGTGTCCACCTCCTGAATGCGGACGCCGAGAACACCCCGCCGGCCATGGCGATGAGCGCCCACGGCGTCGTCGGCAACCTCGTCGGGTTTACCACCTTCTACAGCGACTTGACCCGGCCGGACGACATCATCAAGGCGGTGAGCAGCAAGCAGATCGATGCGGCGATCGTGTGGGGACCGGTGGCCGGATACTTCGCCAGGCAGTCGCCCGTGCCGCTGGTGTTGAACCCGATTCTCTCCGACAGCGCCAGCAACATCCCCTTCGCCTTCAGCATCGCGATGGGCGTCCGGCGTCGGGATCGGGAGCTGCGCGACAGCCTCCAGAAGGTCCTCGATCTTCGGGCGCCGGAGATCCAGGCGATCCTGCGGGACTACGCGGTGCCGGTGCTGCCGATGCCGCCCGACTCCGGCCGGGCCGCCTCGTCCACTGGCAAGGCTGCGCCAACCTCGACCGGCCAGCCGGCGCCCGGGCGATAGGGATCGCCCCGACCTCAACCGCGTGAAAGGACCGTCCGACCGATGCGCACTCCCTCGACCTCGTGGGTTGCTCGGCTGGGGTTCGTCCCGATCCTGCTGCTCGGATTGGCCTGGACCGTACGCCCCGCCCAGGCACAGGGGGGCGATGCGTATCACCCGGCCCCGCGTGACACCATCAGCGTCGAGGCGTATCAAGGGTGGAAGCAGTATGAGCTCAACTGCTCGCGATGCCACGGGGAGTTCGGGGTCGGCTCCTCCTTCGCGCCCGCGTTGGTGGTCTCTCTCACCGACAGCGGGACGATCAACACCAAGGAGCTCTTCATTCAGACGGTCTGCGCCGGCCGGCCGGAGAAGGGGATGCCTTCCTGGTGCGCCCTCGGGCTCGAGATGGACAAGATCCAGAATATCTACGCGTACCTCAAAGGACGTGCGGACGGGAAGATTCATCTCGGCCGCCCGGCTGCGAGGGCCACGCCAGGCAAGTCCGAAAGCTGACCCCGGCACCCGCGGACGGGACCGCTGAGCTCGGCGGTCCCGTTGCCGTTGGGACCTCGCCGATTCCCCGGACGCTCCCATGACCCTGCGCCTCGCATTCCTCGCCACCCTCCTCGCCCTGAGTCCCCTGCCGGCCACCGGACAGGCTGCACCGAGCGGCAAGCCGCTGACGGTCGCCGAGGTGAAGGCCAGGCTGGCGGCAGCGACCGACAAGAGCCCGCCCGATCTCGGCGGAGCGGACATGAGCAATCTCGACCTGAGCGGTGTGGACTTTCGTCGGGCCAACCTGACGAAGGCCCGCTTGGCCGGGGCCAAGCTCTCCAAGGCGAATCTCTTCACCTGCGACCTGACGGACGCGGTGCTCACCGGCGCAGACCTGCGGGAGGCCAACCTGGATGGTACGGTCCTCCGCCGGGCCAACCTGCACGGGGCAAACCTCGAGGGCGCCAGTCTGTTCGCGACGATCGTCGAGCGGGCGGACCTGAGCGGCGCCAACCTCGCGAAGACCCGGATCATCGGCTACCTGAAGAACGCGAATCTCGCCGGCGCGACGCTGCGCGACGCCAACATCGGCGCCGATCCCGGCAATCAGTCGATGGGCGTCATGCGCGCGACCTTCGTGAGCGCCGACCTGCACGAGGCTGATTTCTCGGGGGCGAATCTGTTCAAGGTCGACTTCTCGTTCGCCAACCTCACCGGCGCCAAGCTGGTCGGCGCCGATCTGAGCAATGGAGATCTGGTGCAGACCGATTTTTCGAAGGCGGACATCACCGGCGCCAATTTTTCGAAGGCGGATATCAGCGGCGCCATCTTCCGGGGCGTGGCCGGCCGAGCGCAAGCCAAGGGGCTGGACCAGACCCGCAACCGTGACAAGGCAATTTTCGATGCGCAATAGGCTTCTAATCGTGGCTGCGGGCCTCGCGGCCTGCAGCTCCGGCTCTCGCCAGGACAGCGCTCGGGTCACCGACTCGACACCGCCCGCGGCCACGGCCACGCCTCCGGCCGCCACCCCATCCGAGCTGGCCTACGTCACCAACGAGGATTCCCGCGAGCTCAGTGTCGTGGACGTGGGCACCAATGCCGTGGTCGCACGCATCGAGGTCGGGACCCGGCCTCGCGGGCTCCGAGTCACCCGTGACGGCCGAACGGTGTTCGTCGCCCTGAGCGGCTCACCCAAGTGTCCCCCCTCCATGCCCGACGCGGAGTGTGAGAAGCTCCAGGCCGACAAGAGCAAGGACGGCGTTGCGGTCGTCGATGCGGCCAGCCGCAAGGTCGAGCGGATTCTGCCCGGGGGCTCCGATCCCGAGAACTTCGATATCTCCGCGGACGGCACCCGGCTTTTCGTCTCGAACGAAGATGCGGGCACGGCGTCGGTCGTGGACATTGCCTCCGGAAAGATCATTTCCACGGTCAAGGTGGGCCGCGAGCCCGAGGGGGTCGGGGCACAGCCCGATGGCAAGGCGGTGTGGGTGACCGGTGAAACCGACCACAACGTGACGATCCTCGACGCCCAGACCGGCAAGGCGCTGGGCGCCGTGGAGGTTGGAAAGCGTCCGCGAGGGATCGCGTTCACCCCGGACGGGGCACGGGCGTACGTGACCTGCGAGGTTGACGGGACGGTATGGGTGATCGACGCACGGGCCCGCAAGGCGCTGGCGACGCTGACGATGCCCCAGGGCTCGAAGCCGATGGGCGTCGCGGCCGCCCCCGACGGCAAGCGGGTGTATGTCTCCACCGGGCGCGGCGGCAACGTCATCGCCATCGACGTCGCCACGAACGCGATCGCCGGCACGGTCGCCGTCGGTACCCGGCCGTGGGGCATCGCGCTGACGCCGGATGGCCGGAGGCTCTACAGCGCGAATGGTCCGTCGAACGACGTCACGGTGGTGGACACCGACGCGATGAAGGTGATCGGCCGGATTCCGGTGGGGAAGGCTCCATGGGGCGTGGCGATCGCACCGCCCCCGCCTTCGCCGTCGCGCGCCACTACGTGAGCGCCGCCGCCACGTGAACAGAGTCACGACGTTGAGCAGCGGCACCCGCGAACGGCGCGGCGGCGAGCCGGGCAGAGGGCGGCTCGTCGCCCACGCGATCACTACGGCGGTGATCGCCGGCCTGGCCGGCGCGTCTCCCGCTCACGCCCAGGACGATCCGCGCTACAGCGCCGACGCTCCCGGTGCCGTCCACCGATTCGAGATCGCCGCCGACGCGCGCCAGGCTCTCCACGCGCTCTGGGACTCGAGCGTAGCGGTGGGGGCCGAGCGCGCGGCCTGCATCGGTGGGGAACGGGGCGGCGGGGTGGCGTTGATCACGCGGGTGCGGCCGCTCGAATCGTCCGCGGCGGATTCGATGGGGGTGTCCGCGTCCGCGTCCATCGAGCGGTGTGGGCCGCCGGACTGGTTCGGCACGGCGCACACGCACATTGCCCATCGCCGGGGCGAGCGCCCCTATGCGGCGTTCTCGGGGGCGGACCGCGGCGTCATGCGGCTTTGGCTCCGGCGGTGGAGCGCGGACGGCGTCTTCTGTCTGCTCTACAGCCCCTCAGAAGCGCATTGCGAGACCGAAGGCGACTCCGGCAGCCTCATCGCCGGTCCCGAAACGGGAGCCAGCTACTGACACGCTGGCCTAGCTCACCGGCCGGCGCGTCAGCCACGACCCCGGCTTCCGGACCGCGATCACCGCGTCCAGCCCGCATCGCCGTCCTGCCCGACTGAAGAAGAACGCCAGCATCAGCGTGAAGAGCAGCAAGTGGAACCCCTGCTGCCCAGGCGACATCCATTGCGTCGCGAGCCCGTAGTTGATCACCAGCAAGAGCCCGACCAGCGAGGCGAGGCCGGTGCACAGCCCGAGCGTGAGGCCGAGTCCGGCGATGGTCTCGCCCCACGCCGTGAGATGCGCGAACAGGTCGGAGTGCGTGAGGACGGTCTGCTCCAGGAACTGCTTGTAGAACGCGATCGGGTTCTCGGAGGCCTGCTTCGCGACGATCTTGGGCATGGTCGCCAGCCAGCGATCCGACACCGCTGGGAGCGGGAGAAACCCGCCCGCGAGCACCACGGTCATCTTCGTAACCAGGGCCTTGACGAAGTACAGGCCCACGGCCACCCGCAGTATCACGAGCCATTCCGCGGGGTGTGACAGGCCTTCGGAGCGATCGGGCATGGCAGATCCTTGGGTTCAGTCGAGTCCGAGTTCGTGGAAGACAAAGCTCCAAGTATCGGTGAGCTCCTCCAGCACCTTGGCAATCGGCTTGCCGGCACCGTGCCCCGCCCTGGCCTCGAGCCGGAGCAGCACCGGGTGCGCCGAGCCCGTCGCCGATTGGAGGCGCGCGGCCATCTTGCGGGCGTGCATCGGGTCGACCCGCGTGTCACTCTCCGCAGTGGCGAGCAGCACCGCGGGGTATGGGGCGCCGTCCTGGACATGATGGTACGGAGAATAGGCCCGGAGCCAGGAGTACTCGACCGGGTCGTCGGGCGAGCCGTACTCGGGGATCCAGAGCCGAGCGATCAGGAACCGATGGTACCGGAGCATGTCGAGCAGCGGCACCTGGATCACCACCGCCCGAAACAGGTCCGGCCGCTGGGTGAGCACGGCCCCCATGAGCAACCCGCCGTTCGACCCGCCTGCGATCGCCAGACGCCCCGGCCGAGTGTAGCCGTTTGCGATGAGCCATTCCGCGGCCGCGATGAAATCGTCGAAGGTGTGCTGCTTGTTGCCCAGCATCCCCGCCTGGTGCCAGGTCTCACCGTACTCGCCGCCGCCCCTCAGGTTCGGCACCGCGACAATGCCGCCCCGCTCGAGCCAGAGGAAGAGTGAGCGCGCGAACCCGGGCGCCATGCTGATGTTGAAACCGCCGTAGCCAGTGAGGTAGGTGGGATTGTCCCCGGATAACGTCACATCGCGCGCGTGCACCACGAACATCGTCACCGGCGTCCCGTCAGGCGAGTCGTAGGTCACCTGGTGTACGACGTAGCGGTTGGGCCGGATGTCTGCGTCCACCCGCCGCCACATCGTCTCCTTCCCGGTCGTCAGGTCGATCCGGTAGACACTGGGCGGGACGGTATACGACGAAAACCCGTACAGCAGCTCGCTCCCGTCCCACTCGGCCCCGAGCCCGAACACGCTTCCGATTCCCGGCAGCGCGTGCTCGGCCACTCCGGTTCCGTCAAGGTTCGCAAGGCGCAGGCGAGAGGTCGCACGCTCCAGATACGTGAGCGCGAGGTGCCGGCCGACGATCGTCAGCCCCTCGAGCACTGCGTCGGACGTCGGCCCGACCAACTCGACCGCCGCGTCGAGGTCGGGCCGCTCCGGATCGAGCAGGTACACGCCGTACGTCGGCGCACGGAAGTTCGTCCGCAGGTACAACCGACTCCCGATCACCTGCCCCTCGAACAGCGCCGGCAGGTCCTTCGCGACCGGCCTCGGCGGGGTTCCGGCCTGGAGATCCTGGAGGTAAAGGTCGGTCTGGTCGAACGTGCGCCCAACACCGATGAGGAGCCACCGACCGTCGGGAGATAGACTCACACCCGGCCAGTGTTCCTTGGCCGCGGGGCGGAATACCAGCCGGTCCGTCCCGGGGTCGGCGCCGAGCGGGTGAAAGAACACCGCCCGATGGTAGTGCTCCTCGCCGGGGGGGACCTCACCGGGAGCCGGATAGCGCGTGTAGTAGAAGCCGGAGCCGTCGGGCAGCCACGCCACGTCGGCGGCACGGGTGTGCGGAATACGGTCCGGGAGCACCTGCCCTGTGGCGACGTCGAGGACGTGCAGCACGCTCTCTTCGCTGCCGTCCTCCGAGAGCCCGTACGCCAGTCGTCGACCGTCTTCGCTGGGGTGGTACCAGTCCAGCGCCGTGGTGCCGGCGGCGTTGAGGAGGTTCGGGTCGATGAGGACCCGGTCGTTCCCTTCCACGCCCTCGCGAACGTAAAGAATCGGCTGGTTCTGGCGGCCGTCGCGATACTGGTAGAAGTAGTGCCCGCGCGCGGGGGTGGGGACGCTCAGACTCCCGATGGCGAGCAGCGTCTCGAGCCGCTCGCGAATGCCGGGCCGGGAAGCCACGCGGGCCAGGTATGTCTCGGTCAGCGCGTTCTGCGCCGCCGTCCAGGCCCGGGTCTCCGCGCTCTCTCCGTCCTCGAGCCAGCGATACGGATCGGGAACACGCTCCCCGTGGAGCACGTCGCCCGCGTCCTCTTGCCGGGCCGGCGGGTAAGCGAGCCTGGCTCGCGCGGTGGTGGAGCTCATCGCGGGTCGCTCAATCGCCGAGACTGATGCCGAGGTCGCGGACGGTCGTAATGATGTCGGAGTCGAGCGGGACGTTGCGCGTCCGGCCGACCACGTCGGCCAGCGGCACACGGGTAATCGTGGGCCCATTGAGTCCGACCATCACGCCGAAGGATCGGTCGGCGATAGCGCGCACGGCTGCCGTGCCGAAGCGGAGTGCCAGCAGCCGGTCGTAGGTGGTCGGGCTGCCGCCTCGTTGCAGATGACCCAGCACCAGAGTCCGTACCTCCTTGCCGGTTCGCTCTTGAATCGCGCGGGCCACCTGACCGCCGATCCCGCCCAGGCGGTCTACCGTCCCCGGCCCCCGTCGCTCGAGCAATACGATGTCGCCGTCGCGCGATCGGGCACCCTCGGCCACCACCACGATGCTGAACCGGCGCCCGCTTGCTTCCCGGCTGCGGATCTTCTCGCACACCTTCTCGATGTTGAACGGGAGCTCCGGCAGGAGGATGACATCGGCGCTGCCGGATACACCACTCGACAGGGCGATCCAGCCGGCATACCGGCCCATCACCTCTACCACCATCACCCGCTCGTGGCTCTCCGCCGTCGAGTGCAGCTTGTCGATCGCTTCGGTGGCCGTGCTCACGGCGGTGTCGAAGCCGAAGGTGCGCTGCGTGCCGCTCACATCGTTGTCGATGGTCTTGGGAACGCACACCACCGGGACGCCGCGCTTCCAAAGCTCATACGCGATAGCGAGGCTGCCGTCACCGCCGATAGAGACGAGCGCGTCGAAGCCGCTCGCGTGGAAGGCGCCGACCAGGTCGTCCGACCGGTCCAGTTCCCACTCCTGGCCCTCCGCGTCGCGGGTGACGTACTGGAACGGATTCCCACGGTTGCTCGTACCCAGAATCGTGCCGCCAAGATGGGTGATGCCCCGGACTTGCTCCGGTCCGAGCGGAACGACGCCGTTGAAGGAGAGCAGTCCGTCGTATCCGCGCAGGATCCCGTAGCACTTCCACCCGCGCAGCTCCGCTGAGAGCACCACGGCCCGGATGACGGCGTTCAGGCCCGGCGCATCACCGCCGCCGGTGGAGATGGCGATACGCATAACGACAGTGAGCAGTGAGAAGTGCTTCTTACTTCTCACATCTCACTGCTTCTTGCCCTCCCGGATGAGTCGCACGACCTCCCCGGCCGCGGCATGCCGACCGGTCGCCGCCTTGGAGTACACCAGCTCGCGGTCCACCGTCACCTCGAAACGCCCGCCCGACGAGGGGATCAACTTGACCTCGACCTCCGGGAATTCGCGCCCGAGCTCGGCCGCCAGACCGACGGCCCTGGGTTCGTAGTTTCAAACGACGCAGTACTCGATCGTGACGCGCATGGTCCTCTCAAAAAACGGGATTCGGTGAAGGTCGGGTCGAATCGTAGCGGCGGGTTGCGGCCCTGGCCAGGGCTCGGACTGGACCGCCCGTTGAGCGCTTGTCAGCAACCTCGGCTGGACGTATCTATCCATACCATGACTCCCGCTCGGGGCGCGGCCGTCGTCCTCCTGGCCTGCCTGGCCGCCTCGCCTCAACCCGCTGCTGCTCAACGTAGATATCTCGTCGAGGCCGGCGCTGCCGGTGCCGCGATGACGTTCGACGCCGCCACCGACCTGAACACCGGCCCCGGCGGCCTCGTTCGGCTGGGCTTCTGGCTGCCGTTCAAGCTCTCGATCGAGGGCGAGGGTTCGCTGGTGAAGCCGAAGACCAATACCGCTTCCATCGGCGTCGACGTGAAGACCCTGAGCCTGTCCACACTCTACAATATCATCGTCGGCTCCAACAACTCGGTCTATCTCAAGGCCGGCATCGGGTCCACGACCTACGGCGGGAGCTGCCCCACGGTCGCGATCCCGGGCTCCGGCCCCTGCGGCACCGCGGGCACCTTCATCGGCGGACTCGGGTTCCGCGTCGGCATCGTGCCGACCGTGATGTTGCGCGCCGAGGGTGTCATCAACCGCAACATCAGCGGCAACCTCAAGTTCTCCAATTTCGGCGGCAATCTGGGCCTGAGCGTCATGCTCGGCAGCAAGAAGACGACCGACAGTGACGGAGACGGCGTGCTGGACAGCGACGACAAGTGCCCGGGGACGCCGCGGGGCGCGGTCGTCGACAAGAAGGGCTGTCCGATCGACACCGACGGGGACGGCGTGTACGACGGGCTCGACCAGTGCCCCAACACGCCCCACGGCGCCAAGGTGGACTCCGTCGGCTGCCCCATCGACAGCGACGGGGACGGCGTCGCCGACGGGATCGACCAGTGCCCGGATACGCCTGTCGGCGCCAAAGTGGACGCCGTGGGCTGCCCGATCGATAGCGACGGCGACGGCGTGCCCGACGGCATCGATCGGTGCCCCGACACACCCCGCGGCGCCACCGTCGACGCCCTCGGGTGTCCGAGCGACAGCGACGGCGACGGCGTGCTCGACGGCATCGACCGGTGTCCCAACACGCCGCCGGGCACACCGGTGGATCGCTACGGCTGCCCCACCGCCGGCCAGGCAGCGCCAAAACCTCCGCCAGCGGCGGCGCCAAAACCTCCGCCGGCGGCAGCCCCACCCCCGCCTAGTCAGGCGCCGCCGCCTCAGCCGCCGCCGGGGGTCGAGGCCCGGAGGGCCGAGCCCCCCAAGCCGGAGGCACCGAAACCGGCGGGCACGGCCGCTTCGAAATTTGTCCTGCGGGACAACGCGTTCGCCGCAGGTAGCGCGCGCCTCCGGCCCAACGCTAACGCAACACTCGATTCCATAGCCGCCGCACTCAGTGCCGATCCGACGCTCCGGCTCGAGATCGGCGCACACACGGCCCCGTCTCGCTCCGAGGTGGATAGCCGCGGCTTTGCCTCATTGCGGGTCGAAGCGATCCGCTCGTACCTCATTGGCAAGGGTGTGAGCCCTCAGCGGCTCGTGCCCAGAGTTTACGGCGC
>OEKJ01000306.1_pt1 | contig 10459 bp, 9 predicted proteins | sample 1503081 | NCBI WGS metagenome assembly OEKJ01 (sample SAMEA104379565, study PRJEB20068) | metagenome | biome: 1000743; feature: 77; material: 1998 | place: USA | collected 2012 | depth 25 m | reverse complement strand
GCGGTCTTCGTGGACGGCACGCAAATGGGCGGCATCGACGAGCTGCAGCAGGTGGCGTCGAACATGATCGAGGAGATCCGGTTCCTGAGCGGCACCGACGCACAGACCAAGTACGGTCCCCGGTTCTCGGCGGGCGTGATCGAAGTGAAGCTGAAGAACCACTGAGTGGGGCGCTGCCGCTGGGCCCTGCTCGCCGGGACCCTGTTCCTGCCCGCCGCCACCGCTGCACAGTTCGCACCCGTCGGCGTGCCGCGCGGCCTGGTGCGGCTGGACCTGGGCGGCGCGCTGGAGAGCACGGATCGCCGCTATTTCGACGGCACACCCGAGGACCTCGCGGCCGATCTCTCGAGTCCCACGCTCGGCAGCGATCGCATCCCCGGCCTGACCGACGCCGACGCGCGGCTCTCCCGGATCACCGGCGACGCCTCGGCCCGGCTCGATCTTGGCGGCCTCTCCGCCACGGCCCAGGGCACTCGGTCGGTCGGCGTCATCGGGCTGGCAGTCGGTGTCACGTCCCACCTCACCCTGTTTGCCCGGCTCCCGCTCGCCCGCGCAAGCGTCACGACCCGCCTCACGCTGGACAGCACCTCCGGTAATACAGGATTCAACCCCGCCGATCCGGTTTTCGGGACGGCGGCGGGTGCGACCCAGACCGCGGCATTCTTCCAGCAGTTCGGCACCGCGCTCCAGAGTCTCGCAACCCGCCTCCAGGCGGGCGTGTACGACGGCGATCCCAGCCTCCGGGCGCTTGCGCAGGCCACGCTCACCTCCGGCACATCGCTCCGGAACGATCTCTTCGGCCTGCTGGCGGACCCCACGACCTCTGCGGCGTTCGCACCGACCGCCTCGAGTCAGCCCGGGGTCGCCGTCAGCGCGAAGCTCCAGGCTCTCCAGGCCACGCTCGCAGGCTCACTCGGCGTCCCGGGGTTCGCGAGCGCGCCGGCGCTGCCCACGACCCGCGCGAGCCAGGACGACTTCACGAATTATCTGACAAACCCCAACGGCCCGATCGTCGGCCGGCTCGACTCCCTGCCGCTCTCCCAGCGGGGCGACGCCGAGGTCGGGGGCGTGTGGACCCTGGTCGACCGGTGGAACGACGATGCCCACGGAACCGGCCTGCGCGTCGCGGTGAGCGCGCTTGCCCGCCTCGGCACGGGCTTTCCCCCGAGGCCGAGCTATTTCCTCGATCTCGGGACGGGGACGGGACACGGAGCGTTCGGCGGCACCGTGACCGCCGACATCGGCTTCGGCCGGCTGGCCGCGCGGCTCACGGGAGGCTATCTCCATCAGCTCGCCGGCAACCAGCTGGTTCGGCTGACGCCACCGGATCAGCCGTTCGCGCCGTTCACGCAGATCGTGACGGTTCGGGTGGATCCGGGGAGCGTCTTCACCATCGGAGCGCACCCGCTGCTCCGGCTTCTGCCCTCGTTCGGCATCCACGTGGGCGTGGACTACTGGCGGCAGAGCAGCGAGCAGGTAGCGTACGCCAGCCCGGCGGATTCGATCCCGGGGATCCCGGCGTCGGTGCTCGCCGTCGCTTCGCGCCTCGGCGTTACGACCTTCTCGGCCGGGGTCACCTACTCCCGCTCGGCGACAGCCAAGCCTGGATTCGCGGGGCTCCCGCTCGACGCCAACTGGACGTTCGAGCAGGTGATCGCGGGCAGCGGGGGTCGAGTGCAGAAGACTCAGGCCGTGCGGGCGGGCCTCAGGCTCTACTACCGACTCTTCAAGTGAGGAACCGTGCGATGCGGCACGAGGCCGGACGGGCGCTGATGCTCGCCGTTGGGATCGCGATCGCGTCGTCGCCGGCTGGCGCGCAGGACACCACGAGTGCCAGGCTCCAGGGACTCACCGAGCGATTCTGGGGCTGGCGCGCGGCGAACCAGCCGGCGTCGGGGGACGACATCCCGCGGATCGAGCGGCCGGCGGGGTGGGTCCCGGATTGGTCTCCAGCCGCAGTGAGCGCGCGGCGGGAGCGACTACGCCAGCTGGAGCGCGAGTGGCGGGGCATCGACACCACGGGGTGGGCCCGCCCCGCGCAGGTGGACTACCGTCTACTCGGCTCCGCGATTGCGCGGGTGCATTGGGAGCTGGACATCGTTCGCGCGTGGCGACGGAACCCGGTGTTCTACCTCGAGCAGACGGTCGGGGTGCTCCACCGCGATCTTCTCCGGGCCCCGCCGTTCGACGCCGAGCGGACGACGGAGATCGTGCGCCGGCTGGAACGGGTGCCTCGTACGCTGGAGGAAGGCAAGGCCAATCTCACCGAGGCGGTGGGGCCGTTCGCCGCGCTTGCGATCGACGCGTCGACCGGCATCGGCCCCAAGCTCGACAGCGTGGTGCGGGCGCTCGGGCCCCTCCTCGACGGACCGGATGCCACCCGCTTGCCCGCCGCCGCCAAGGCGGCCGCCAAGGCTCTCGAAGCATACCGAGGGTGGCTGACGCAAAGGCTTCCGTCGCTGCCGGGGCAGACCGCGGTGGGGCGAGACGCGTACGTCGGCTTCCTGCGCAGTGTGGCGCTGGTGCCGTTCGCACCAGAGGAGCTGGTCGCCATGGCTCGGCAGGACTGGGCCCGTTCGGTCGCATTCGAGACCTACGAGCGCGAGCGCAACACCGCGTTGCCCCAGCTCGAGCTCTTTCCGACCCTCGAGGCGCAGCTCGCGCGCGAAGCGGCGGACGAAGCCCGGATCCGTGCCTTCCTCGGGGAGAAGAGAATTCTCACCGTGCCGGGCTGGCTCCGGCACTACCGCACGGCCCCGCTGCCGGCCTATCTCGTCCCGATCCGCGATTGGGGCGTGGACGACGACCTCACCTCGGCGACCCGGCTCGGCGAAGACGGCACCAGTTACCGGCCGTCGCCGTCACTGAACCTCGGCTACTTCTACCTCGCCTCGGCCAAGGACCCGCGGCCCCTCATGGTGCACGAGGGCGTGCCGGGTCACTACATGCAGCTGGCGCTGGCGTGGGCCCACGAGGACCCGGTCCGACGCCACTACTATGACTCGAACTCGAACGAGGGGATCGGCTTCTACGCGGAAGAGATGATGCTGGAAGCGGGGCTCTTCGACGACCGGCCGAGGGTGCGGGAGATCATCTACAATTTCATGCGACTGCGGGCCCTCCGGGTCGAGGTGGACGTGAAGCTCGCGACCGGCGAGTTCACGATTCCGCAGGCCGCAACGTACTTGCGGACGACCGTCCCCATGGACTCGGCGACCGCGATCAGCGAGGCCGCGTTCTTCGCATCGGGCCCGGGCCAGGCGATCACCTACGAGACCGGCAAGCTCCAGATCCTGGCCTTCCTGACGGACGCCCGGCTCCGGCAGGGCGACGCCTTCTCGCTCCGTGCGTTCCACGACTTCGTCTGGAAGAACGGCAACGTGCCGATCGCGCTCCAGCGCTGGGAGCTGCTCGGCCTGGACGACGAGATCCGGCTGCTCAGCGGCGAGTGACGCCGGCGGTTACACGTACGAGAGCCATGCGTCTTTGCGCGTCGCCTTGAGCCCCGCGAACCACCGGCAGAGCGGATACAGCGCGAGCACCACCGCGACCCAGAGGACGTACACCGTGCCGAGGCTGAATCCGAAATTCTGGGGGAAAGCCCACGGTCCGACGAGCAAGTCGCCAGGCGCCGCCTGCCCCGTGACCGCGGCCGCCGCGAGCGCCAGCGCGTGGATGAGGTAGATGTGCAGGATGTAGTAGAAGAATGGCACGCGTCCGAAGACCACGAAGAACCGGATGACGGGCCCCGACGCGCGGTCGACCAGCGCCAGCAGCGTGATCGAGGGCCCGAGCGTCATGAGCAGATACAGCAATGACGGCGGGTACTTGGTCGTATTCAGAAACGACAGGACCGTGTAGACCAGGTGGGGCTGGACCGACCACGGGGCCGGGTCGCCGTAGACGTTGAGCCAGCGCAGGACGATAAACGCGGCCGTGAGGCCCAGGCCGAGCCGCAGGAACAACCGGCGCCGCTCCTCCGACGGCCGGCGGACGAGCGACCCGAACGCGTATCCCGCCGCCATCACACCCACCCAGGGGATCAGCGGATAGAGGACCGGCAGGTTCTGGACGTGGAGCAGGCTCCAAGCCCAATCCCAGGCCGTCGCGTCAGGGGAAAACCGGCCGCCGACCGCGAGGGGCCGGACCCGGATGCCGTCGAGCAGGTTGTGCCCCGCGATCATGACGACGGCGAGCGTGCCCACCACGCGAATCGGCAGCCACGCGAGCCCGGCCAGCACCACCATTGACCAGCCGATGACCCAGATCACCTGAAGGGCGAAGGCACTCCAGGTGAAGTTGAACGTCCAGCCCACCGTCACCAGCGTGAGCTCGACCACCACCAGCCAGAGGCCCCGCGTCACCAGGAAGCGCGACAGCTCGGCGCGGCTGCGGCCACGCGCGGCGGCCCACAGATACGCGCCGGTGCCCGCCAGGAAGACGAAGGTCGGGGCGCAGAAGTGCGTGATCCAGCGGGTGAAGAAGAGGATCGGGGTAGTACGGGTGAGATCGGTCGGGTCGAAGAGGCGGACGTCGAGGTGGAAATAGTCGCGTACGTGGTCGAGCGCCATGATCACCATGACCAGCCCGCGGACGAAGTCGATCGAGTCGAGCCGCGGCCGCGCACTGGCAGCGGAAACCGGGCTTGCCGTCGGTGCCGCCGGGTACACCGGTGTCGCGATCGCCATGCCGTCTCCAGAATTACGTTGATCGACCTGCTCTCGGACGCGTCAGCAGGGCCTGCGCGTGCCGGCGAGCTTCCCGGCCGTCGGCGTCGCCGAGCATGCGGGCCAGCTCGCCCACGCGGTCCTCGCCGTGGATCTGCGCTACGTCGCTCGTCGCCATGCCGGCGCGCGTGGCCTTGGTGACGACGAGGTGCCGGTCGGCCCGCGCGGCGATCTGCGGCAGGTGGGTGATCACCAGCACCTGCCGCCGCGTCGCAACGTCGGCGAGCGCGCCGCCGACTTGCGTGCCGACCTCTCCGCCGATCCCCTGATCCACTTCGTCGAACACCATCGTCGGAACGGCGTCGTGACGGGCAAGCACCGTCTTGAGCGCCAGCATCAAGCGGGACAGCTCGCCCCCCGACACGACCTTTGCCAACGGCTTCGCATCGAGCCCGACGTTGAGCCTGACGGTGAACGCTATGCTCTCGCGACCATGACTCCCCGCCTCGTCGAGCGGGTTGAGCTCCACGCTCAGCCGCCCGCCGGGCAGCCCCAGGTCGGGAAGAAGGCGAGTCACCGTGCGTGCCAGACGCTCGCCGCCCTCGAGGCGCTTGGCCGTGAGGGCGTCGGCCGCCGCCCGGAGCGCCGTCTCGGCTGACGCTCGGCGGGCCGCGAGCGCCCGCAAGTCCGTGTCGGCGGTGTCGAGCAGGTCCAGCTCTTCCCCAGCCTGCTTCCGGGTCTCCAGCACTACGGCGAGGGAGCCGCCGTGTTTCTGCGTGAGCCGGAAGATGGTGTCGCGTCGGTGCTCGACCTCCGCCAGCCGGGTCGGGTCCTCCTGCATGCCGTCGGCGTACTCCGAGGCCAGCCGGGCCAGCTCGCTCAGATTGGCGTACGCGCTGTCGAGCAGCTCGCGCCACGCGGCCACCGAGGAATCGCCCTTTTCCAGCGCACCGAGGGCTCTATCGGCCTGCGCCGCCGCGTGCAACGCGCTGCCCTCGTCGCCGTCCGTCAGCTCCGCGATGCGACGCGCGTGCTCGCCAAGCGCGCCGGCCTGGCCCAGGCGGCGGGCCTCGAGCGCGAGTGCAGCGTCCTCGCCGGGCTGGAGCCGCGCGCGGTCGATCTCGTCGACCACGTGGCGCAGATAGTCGGCTCGGCGCCGGACCTCGTCCCGCCGGGCCGCGAGCGCGGCTTCCTGCTCCCTGAGCGCGGCGAGCGAGGCGTGCGCCTCCGCGACCGCCGCCGCCTCGGCCTCCGCGTCGGCGAAGGCGTCCAGGATGTCGCGCTGGGCCTCGGCGTGGAGCAGCGACTGGGTCTGGTGCTGCCCGTGGAGGTCCACCAGCAGAGCGCCGAGGCGCTCGAGCACACCCACGGTGGTGGGGCTGCCGTTGACCCAGGCGCGGGAGCGACCTTCGCCGGAGATCTCGCGGCGCACGATGAGCCGCTCGTCGTCCAGATCGAGACCGAGCGCGTCGATCGCGCGCCGAGTGCGCGCGTCGAGCCCCTCGAACGCGCCCTCGACGACCGTCTTGCCGGCGCCGGGGCGCACGCTCGAGCTGTCCGCCCGTTCCCCCAGCAGCAGCGCGAGCGCATCCACCAGCATGGACTTGCCCGCGCCGGTCTCGCCGGTGAGCACGTTGAGGCCGGGGCCGAGCGGCAGGCTCACGTCGGCGATGGTGGCGAGGTCGCGGACGCGGAGCTCGGTGATCATCGCGTGCGCTCCCGCTGCGAGAGATCGCCCCAATGGAGCTTCTCCCGCATGCGGGAGAAGAACCGATCGTGGCTCAACCGCACGAGACACACGGGCGTGTCGGACCGTCGAACCTTGACCCGCTCGCCGGCGGCCAGGGTGGTGCCGGTCTGCCCGTCGAACGACACGAGGAGGTCTTCGGCCCAGCCTTTCATCGGCTCGATGACGATCGTGAACGAGGCCGGCACCACCAACGGCCGCACGGCGAGCGTGTGCGCGCAGATCGGCGTCACGACCATTGCCTCGACGCCGGGGACCACGATCGGACCGCCCGCGCTCAGGCTGTAGGCGGTCGAGCCGGTGGGCGTCGCGACGATGATGCCGTCGGCGCTGTAGGGACCGACGTTGTCGCCGTCGATGAGCACATTGACCCGGATCACGCGGGCGACGCCGCCCTTGTGGATCGCCACATCGTTGAGCGCGGTCTGGCTGTGGCGGACCTCGCCTGTGCTGCCGCAGATCTCCGCGATCAGCGCCGTGCGGCGTTCCACCGTGTAGTCGCCCGCCACCAGGGCGTCCAGCGCCGGGCCCAGGGTCGCCAGCGTCGCGGTGGTGAGGAAGCCTACGCGGCCGAGATTGACGCCGAGGATGCAGGTCTGGCGGTCGGCGAGCAGGCGGGCGCCGCGAAGCAGCGTGCCGTCACCACCGAAGGTGAGCAGCGCGTCGAGTCGCGCATCGTCGAGGTGGGGGATGGGGCGCGGCCAGAACGCATCGAGCCGCGGCTCGGTGAAGAGCGTAACGCCCCGTGCCGGCGCCTCTCCCACGAGGCGTTCCAGCACGGCGGCGAGATCGGCATAGCGCGGATTGCCGACGACGCCCAGGTTCATTGCGCCTCGAAGCTTTCCTCGCGCCGAAGCGCCACGATCCGGCGGGCGATGCCGTCCGGCGTGAGCCCGAACGTGTCGAGCTGCTCGGCCCTCGGCGCCTGCTCGATGAGCCGATCGGGAACGCCTAGCGCCACGACCCGCACCTCCGGGTGCGTGGTCTGCAGCGTTTCGGCCAGGTAGGCGCCGAAGCCGTTCACGACGGTCCCCTCCTCGACCGTGACGAGCACGCGGTGCCGCTGCACGAGCGCGGCCAGCATCCCCTCGTCCATCGGCTTCATGAACCGGCAGTTGACGACCGAGCAGTCCACTCCCTCGGTGGCGAGCAGGTCGGCGGCCGCAAGCGCGGGGCGGACCATCGTGCCGACCGCGAGGATGGCGACGTCCTGCCCCTCGCGGAGCCGTTCCCAGGTGGCGTAGGGCACGCTCAAGACGTCGGCGGCGGGGCGCACATCGGACGGGGCCTTGTCCCGCGGGTAGCGAGTGCAGAACGGACCGCTCCGGTGGGCCAGCGCGCACTTGAGCAGCCCGATCAGCTCGTCGCCGTCCTTGGGCGCGGTGACGGTCATGCCCGGCACCGCCAGCATATACGCGATGTCGTAGAGACCCATGTGGGTCTGGCCGTCCTCGCCGACGAGCCCCGCGCGGTCCATGCAGAAGATCACGGGCAGCTGCTGAACCGCGATATCGTGGATGACGTTGTCGTACGCGCGCTGGAGAAACGTGCTGTAGATGGCGACGACGGGCCGGATGCCCTGCGTGGCCAGTCCGCCGGCGAAGGTCACCGCGTGTCCCTCCGCGATCCCGACGTCGAAGAACCGCTCGGGCCACTTGCGCTGGAAGACGTTGGTGCCGGTGCCCGACGGCATCGCCGCCGTGATCGCCACCAGCTCAGGGTGCGTGCTCGCGAGGCCCGTGATCGCGTCGCCGAACACCTGGGTCCAGGTCGGCGGCCCGCTGGCCTTCTTTCTTGGCTCACCGGTTTCCGGATCATAGGCCGCGAGCCCGTGCCACTTTTCCCGGTTCTCCTCGGCGAAGGCGAACCCCTTGCCCTTCTCGGTGAGCACGTGCACGATGCGGGGCCCGCTCAGGCCGCGGACGAACGCCAGCGTCTCGGATAGCTTCTGCACGTCGTGGCCGTCGATCGGACCGAAGTAGCGAAGCCCCAGCTCCTCGAACAGCATGCCCTGCGAGAAGAGGTTCTTGGCGCTCTCCTCCAGGTTCCGGGCAAAGTCCACGACGCCGTCGCCGAACACACCGCCCAGCTTGAAGGTGAGGTGCTTCACCTGCTCGCGCAGCGCGTTGGTGCGGGGGTTCGCGACCACGCTGCCCAGCATCCGCGCGATGCCGCCGACGTTGGGCGAGATGGACATCCCGTTGTCGTTCAGGATGATGATGATGTCGCGGTCGGAGTGGCCCGCGTTGTTCATCCCCTCGTATGACAGGCCGCAGGTGAGCGCGCCGTCGCCCACCACGGCGACGACCTTGTGCTTCTCGCCCTTGAGGTCCCGGGCGGTGGCCATCCCGAGCGCCGCCGAGACCCCGGTGCCGGCGTGCCCGGCGCCGAACTGATCGTGCTCGCTCTCGCTGCGCTTGAGGAACCCGGAGACGCCGCCGGACTGACGCAGGGTGGGAAAGACGTCGTTCCGTCCGGTGAGGAGCTTCCACGCGTAGGCCTGGTGACCGACGTCCCAGACCACCTTGTCGCTGGGCGAGTCGAACTCGTAGAGCAGCGCGAGCGCCAGCTCCACGACGCCGAGGCTGGCGCCGATGTGTCCGCCCGTGACGGAGCAGCACTCGATCAGACGCTCGCGGATCTCCGTGGCGAGGAGCGGGAGCTGATCACGCCGCAGACGTTTCAGATCCGCGGGGGACTGGATACCGGCCAACAGGGACATCACGACCTCTCGCGCCGAGCGCTACGAGTTTCTCGTCACAATATAGTGCGCCAGGGTCCCCAGGGACCCCGACGGGACGCCGCCCGCCTCGAGGTGCGCCACGGCCCGGCCCGCGAGCCGTTCCGCCTCGCTGCGCGCGCCCGCGACCCCCAGCACCCGCACGTACGTGGACTTGGCCAGGACCTGATCCCGGCCGGCGGTCTTCCCGAGCTGATCACTCGTCGCGGTGGCGTCGAGCACGTCGTCGGCGATCTGAAACGCCAGGCCGATTTCGCGGCCATAGGCGGACAGCGCGCTGACGGCGCGTTCGCCCGCGCCAGCGGCGAGTCCGCCAAGGATGCACGCCGCGCGAATCAGCTCGCCGGTCTTACCCCGATGCACGGCCGTGAGCTCGGCCAGATCGAGAAGCCGGCCCTCGGCCTCGAGATCGAGCCACTGCCCCCCGACCATCCCCTCGATGCCGCCGGCCTCGAACAGGGCGGCCGCCATCCGGCCGAGTCCGCGCGCGCCGACCCCGAGCCCGGCGGCTGCGTCGGCGAGCACCTGCGCGGCGACCGGCACCAGCAGGTATCCGGCCCGGGTCGCCACCGGCACGCCGAACCGACGATGGGTCGTGGGGCGGCCGCGGCGGAGGTCATCGTTGTCCATGCAGGGGAGGTCGTCGTGCACCAGCGAGTAGGTGTGCACCGTCTCGACCGCGGCCGCGACACCGACGATCGCCGGCGCGCGCCCGCCGACCGATCGATACCCGGCCATGACGAGCGCCGCGCGCACCCGCTTGCCCGGACTCCGGAGCGCATAGCCCAGCGCCGCGCCGTCGGGGGCCGGGACCCCGACCTCGAGTCTGGCCGCCCAGCGCTCGAGCAGCGCGTCGGTGGCGTCGCGGGCTTCGGTGAGCAGCTCCTCCGCCGAGGTCGAGACCGCCTCAGCCATCGATCTCGCCGAGGCGGAGCGTTCCGTTCGCGTCCTCGAGCACGGTGCGGACCCGCACTTCGGCCGCGGCGAGCCGCTCCCTCGCGGAGCGGAGGCAGGCCACGCCCTGCTCGAAGAGCGCGAGCGCCGCGTCGAGATCGAGGTCCTCGCCCTCGAGACGGCGCACGATCTCCTCCAGACGGGCCAGCTCGTCGGCGAGGGGCGCCGGCTTTCCAGACGGCGAATTGGTCATGCGGTCAGTCGGCGTGGGCGGGGACGTCGCCGTCGGCCACCCGAAGGGAGAAGGGCGTGGCGTGGGGGAAGTCGGCGAGGCGGCGGAGCACCCGACCGTCGGCGCCGCGCGGGACCGCGTAGCCGCGGTCGAGCACGCGGAGCGGGCTCAGCGCGTCG
>OEKJ01000118.1_pt2 | contig 10476 bp, 7 predicted proteins | sample 1503081 | NCBI WGS metagenome assembly OEKJ01 (sample SAMEA104379565, study PRJEB20068) | metagenome | biome: 1000743; feature: 77; material: 1998 | place: USA | collected 2012 | depth 25 m | reverse complement strand
ATCCACCGCGACATCAAGCCGGAGAACACGCTGCTGCACGACGGACGCGCCCTGGTGGCCGACTTCGGCATCGCGCTCGCCGCGAGCCGCTCCGGCGGCTCGCGCATGACCGAGACCGGCATGTCGCTCGGCACGCCGCACTACATGAGTCCCGAGCAGGCGATGGGGCAGCGCGAGATCACCGCCCGATCCGATGTTTACGCCCTCGGCGCGATGACCTACGAGATGTTGCTGGGCGAGCCGCCGTTCACCGGCCCCACGGCGCAGTCCATCGTCGCCAAGGTCATCACCGAGACGCCGGTCCCGCCGTCGCGCCAGCGGCAGACGATTCCCGAGCCGGTGGAGGACGCGGTGCTCACCGCGCTGGCCAAGCTGCCGGCCGATCGCTTCGCCTCGGCGGCGGAGTTCGCGGCCGCGCTGTCGGGCACAGGGACCGCCACACGTCGTGTTCCGAGCCGCGCGACCCCGGCTGCGGCTCCGCGGGCCAGGCCCGGCCGCGTAGCGATGCTCTACGGGGCCCTCGGCTTCACCGCGATCATCGCCGCGTGGGCGTGGTCGCTCAAGGGCCCGCACGAGCCGCATCCGGTCGTCCGCTTCCAGCTCCAACCACCGTCCGGCAGCCGTGTAGCCTTCCCGTACGGGGGAAACTTCGCCGCCTACCTCGACGTCTCGCCCGACGGACGGGAGGCGGTCTACTCGGCGAGCCACGGGGGAAGCGGGTGGGTGCTCGACATCCGGCGGTTCGATCAGCTGGACTCGCGCACGCTGCCGGGTACGGAAGGAGCGACGTATCCGGAGTTCTCGCCCGACGGCCGCTGGATCGCGTTCGGCGCGGCGGACGGCAGCCTCAAGAAGATCGCGGTGGACGGGACCGCCCTCACGTCGCTTTGCCCGCTGGACGCGGGTGGCGTCGCGGGCATCACCTGGACGTCCGACCGGGAAATCGTGTTCACCCGGAACAACCTCGCCGCCCGCGGCCTCTGGCGCGTGTCGTCCGAAGGGGGCCAACCGGCGAGGTTCACGCAGTTCGACAGCGCGACCGGCGAGCGGCTCCAGCTCTCCCCCCGCGCGGTCGACGGCGGCCGGCTGGTGCTTTACAGCAGCACGAAGGCCAGCAATCTGGACCTCACAATCGCGGTAGTCCCGACGGCGACCGGAAATCCGAAAATCCTCAAGGGCCTGCGGGGGGCGTACCCGCTCGGCCTGGCCGACGGGTTCCTGCTCTACGTGCGTGGAGATGGTGCCCTGATGGCCGCGCCGTTCGACGCCCGATCGCTCGAGGCGGGAGCGCCGCTTCAGATCTTCGACAGCGTCGCCGTGAGTGCCTGGAATTCACCCGCCGCGCTTTCGGCCAACGGATCGCTGCTCTATCAGCGTGGCGGGCTCGAGAGCGTGCTCCTGACCGTGGACCAGCACGGCACCTCTCGCCCGCTCCTCGACGAGCCGCGGACCTACGCGCACCCGCGATTCTCGCCCGACGGGCGGCGACTGGCGTTCGAGCTACAGGGCGGGTTCAGCGCGGAGATCTGGGTCGCCGATCTCGGCGCGCGCACGGCCGAGCGCGTGACGCGCGAGGGGTACAACGACCGGCCCGAGTGGAGCCCCGACGGACGTCGCGTGCTGTTCACGTCGAACCGCACCAAGATCAACTCGCTCTGGGTGCAACCGGCCGACGGCGGTGCCGCGCCGGAGCTGGCGTTCCAATTCACCGAGCCGATCCGCGAGGGGATGTTCACCCCCGACGGCCGGGCGATCGTGGCCCGGGCGGACACGCCGGACAGCAACCGCGACATCTATCTGCTGCCGCTCGAGGGAGACCGGAAGCCCGTCCCTGTGCTCACGAGCCCGGACGACGAAAAGGAGCCGCGGGTCTCTCCGGACGGAAAGTGGCTGGCGTACGTATCCAACGAGTCGGGACGCGAGGAGGTCTACGTTCGGGCGCTGGCGAAGGGGGCCGGGCGGGTGCCGGTGTCCACCGGCGGCGGCGGGGAACCGCTCTGGTCGCCGGACGGGAAGCGCATCTACTACCGCATTGGGACCACGGTCATGGCGGCCAGCGTCGCCACGGCACCGGCGCTCGCTGTGACCGCGCGGGAGAAATTGTTCGACGGCCCGTTCGCCACCGACGCGTACCACCCGAACTACGACGTCGCACCGGACGGGAAGAGCTTCGTGATGGTCCGTCCGGTGGACGAGAACCGGCAGCTGGTGATGGTGGTGAACTGGATCCAGGAGCTTCGACGGCGCACGGGCGCGGGCCGCTGAGGCGCCGGCCGCGCCCATGCGCCAGGTCGAGTGACCGCCCGCGCTACTTCGACACCGCGACGAAGAGGGCGCCGGTGAGCTTGCCATCGCTCCCGGTCAGCGGCGCGTAGCTGGCCGCGTACTTGTGGCCGAACACGGTGGCGTCCCCGGTGTACGAGTGCTTCGCGACCAGCGCCTTGTACGCTGGCGTGCTGTGATCGAGCTTGGTCCCCGCCGCGGACTTCCCGTCCTCGGTCATCAGGGTCGTCTTCGTGCGTATGAAGTCCTGCCCATCGTACGAGAAGATGCTGGCCTCGAGCTTGGGCGAGTCCTGAGCCACCGCGTGGGATCTGGTGCTCTCGAACACCAGCGCGAGCACCGCGCACGAGAGAGCGATTAGCGCGGTCACTACGATTCCCTTGCCGACGCGAGCCGATCCTTGCTGGTCCGAACGCATGGGGTCCTCCCCTCGTACAGGGCCCGACTCCCTGTCGGGCGCAGGTTCAAACATTTGTTTGAACGAGGGATAATGTACCTCCGATACCACAGTTCGCACCTGGCCCTCCCGCCCGGGTTGTCGCATACTGATCTACCCATCGGAGGGCTTCGAGGATGAGACCGAGACCGCTGGCGAAGTCGATCGCCTGCCTCTGCGCGCTGGGTGCCGCCCTCGTTCAGGTGGCGGCGGCGCAGGCACCCAAGGATCCCTGCACGTTGCTCACGCCGAGTCAGGTGGCGGGTGCGCTGGGGGTGAAGGACGTCGTCGTCGGGGCCGCGATCGGCAAGACGGGATGCAGTTGGCAGGCGCGGGGCGCCAGGGGAGTGGTGACGCTGAGCTTCTGGGATCCGAACGGCTTCGCCTCCATGAAGGCGCCGTTGCCCAACGTCACGAAGTCGTCCGTGAGCGGCATCGGCGACGACGCGGTCTATGCCAACGTCGGCGGCTTCATCTCGCTCTCGGTCAAGAAGGGCGGATCGGTCTTCCTCGTGAAGGTTTACGGTGTGCCGGACGAGGGCAAGCAGAAGGACATCGAGAAGACACTCGCGGGGGACGTGATCGCGAAGCTCTGAGGGGGGCGCTAGCTCCAGTGCGGCCCGAGCTTCCGGAAGAGCGCGGGCAGGTCCATCTTCGGCCGGCGACAGACGAGGATAAGCACGTCCTGCTCCTCGTCCACGCCCCAGGGGTTCTTCGCCCGCGCGGCCTCCGCCACGTCGTCACAGTACTTCCGCAGCACGTCCGCCTCTCCCCCCACCACGATCGTCGGGTCGCCGCTCTTGTCGCCCGGTCCCCAAAGGTAGAAGTCGCCGTGCACGCTGATCGGGTAGGGGAGGCCGAGCTTCCGCCCGAACAGCGCGACCGCGCCCGCGCGGCCGTAGTTCACGCCGAAAATCGTGGCCCGGCCCTGCTCGTCCGGGGGCAGCGAGTGGAACGCCGTCGCAACGGCGTCCGCCAGCTCGGACCAGCCCGTCATGTCGGCGTAGTCCTGGGGCAGCGGGAGCGTCGTGCCGTAATTCGTGCGCGTCGCCTGGGTGATGCCGAGGGCGGCGGAGTAGCGCGCCATCCGGGGCGGGGGAAGGATCGGCACGCCCATGGGGAGCAGCGCCGCGCCGCCCAGGATCAGGAACGCCAGGATGCCCGCGAAGACCGCTCTCCGGCTGGCCCGGTCGACCCAGGTACCGATGACGCAGGCCGCCGCAGCAATCAGTAGGGTGTCGAGCGGACCGAAGTAGTAATCCTTCCCGCCGCCCAGGAGGAGCAGGAGGAAGATCGCGAGTGAGAGGAGGCCGAGCGCACGGAACGGGCGCAGCGCCGGCGTTACGAGCAGCGCGATCAGGCCGATCAGCCAGAGGGGCGCGCTGGGGCCGAGGTTCATGAACTGCCCCACCACGAAATCGAGCCGGTCGAAGTGGCCGAGCTGCGTCGCCTTGAGAGCCTGCATCTGCACCAGGACCGGCCAGCCCAGGGCGATCTGTCCGGTCACACTCGGCAGCGCGAGCACGCAGGCCAGCGCGGCGGCGAGCCAGGGCCAGTGGGTCGCGAGATCCCGCCGCAGGGGAGAGAGCGCGATCGCGACGACGAGTCCCGCGCCGAGGAAGACGACGCTGAACTTGGTCAGCCCGCCGGCGCCGACCGCCGCGCCGACGACGAGCCACCAGCGCCGGTCCCGTCCGGCGAGCAGCTTGGCGAGAGCGAGCGCTGCCACGGTCCACCAGAGCTGCTCGAACACCACGGGCTGGAAGAGCCTGCCGGCTCGGAGAAAGAGCGGGGCGACGAGGACGGCGACCGCGGCGAGCAGCTGCGCTCTTCGTCCGCCGCCGAGCTCCCGGCAAATGAGCGCCGTGAGGATCGGCAGCGCCGCGCCGGCCAGCGCCGGCAGCAGCCGGACGGCGGCGAGGAGATCGAGCGGCAGCCCGCGCGCCGTCTGCGCGAGGACGGCGATCATGGGCGGGAACGACATGCGGAACAGGTGGAGGTGGTCGCCCATCGCGAGGTAGAGCAGCTCGTCGCGGTGGAATCCGTAGCCGGGCTGGGGGAGGAGATGGACGGCGAGAGAGATCAGGGCGATGAGCCAGATGCCCGGCGCAATCGGCCGCGAAGAGGCCTCCGTGGGATCGGGGGACACTGCTCAGCTCCGGGTGAGGATCGAGGCTGAATCTATCCGCTGTTCGCTCCCGCTACCGCGCCGCGACGCTCTCCGGCGGAGCCAGGCTAGGGCTGCTCAGCGTCAGGCGCCACACGGGCCCGGAGTACATCGGCCCCTCGAACCGCACGAACGCGGGCACGTCGTCGGTGACGATCCAGGTGTCGCTATCCGGTGGTGCCTTGCCCAGCAGGGTCGCGAAGAGCTTGAGCAGGATGCCCAGCTTGGGCTTGAGCGTGAAGCGAACCGCGCTTTCGGCGTGCTGGCCGAGCATCACTCGCGGTGAGGCGGACGGCGCGAACTCGAGCCCAATGAGCCGTGGCTGGGGCGTAAAGGCCACGATGTGGACCGTCTGGGTGTCGTGGGCGACAAGGTTCTTCGCGATGGTGATGACCATGCCGTTGTAAACATCGGGCGGCAGGTCGAGCGTCCCGCTGTACTCCTTCTCCTTGCCGTCCTTGTGCGCCTTCGTCTTGACGAGGTACTGCCCGGAGCCCGACAAGGTCGCCTCGAGATCGTCGGCGAACGCGGGCCCGCTCTGGACGAGGTGGTACTTCTCCATCGTGAAGACGCCGTGCTGGGTAAACGTTACCGTTTCCTCGAAGACAGAGGCATCCGAGAAATGGAACACCAACCGGCTCTCGATGTCCTTCTCGCGCGCGACCTGGAGTAGATCCCCGTGCGCGAGGAGCGTGCCCGTTGCCGTCCGCAGCTCGAGGAAGCCGTGTACCGTGCCCTCGGAGTAGCGCACCGGTATCGCGGCCGGTTCCACCCGGCGGTCACCCTGTTGGGCCATCACTGTCGGGAACGCGCCCAGCAGGGACACCGCCGTCCAGACGAGTCCCTGCCTGCGCCATTGGGGCCGAGCCCCACCGCGGAAGCGCGACATACGCATATGGGAACGATATCAGTCTACGCGGTGGATCTGCATCGCTCGAAAGGATGACAAGCGACCTAGCCCGAAGGGGGGCCGCCGCCCGGGCGGGAGTCTCTAACGGGCCGGTTGCGCGGCTGCCGCCCGCTGCAACATCCACCGGTACAGCCAGGCGATCACGCCCACGAAAGCGATCAGGCCGAGCCACCGGGCGGGCGCGAACGTCTCGGGCACGATCGCGATCGGCGCCTCGCTGGAGAAGCCGACGATCAGCCCGGCGTTGATCACGCCCCAGATGCTCTCGCCGACGATCAATCCCGAGGCCACGAGCGTCCCCAGTCGCTCGGCCCGGTCGGGGTTCGGCGTCAGCCTCGCGCGCCCGTCGTACCAGTGGGAGATCACCGCACCGACGACCACGGCGAAGGTCGCCGACATCGGGAGATAGATCCCGATCCCGACCGCCAGGGGCGGAATGCGGAGCTTCTTCAGCGCGCCGAGCGTCGCGTCGACCAGAATGAGGCCCACGCCGACGAGTCCGCCGATGCCGATCATCTTCCAGTCCAGGTGCCCGCCGACCACGCCCTGGGCCAGCGCGGAGATGAGCGTCGCCTGCGGCGCCGGGAGCGGATTGGGCGCGACGACGCCGACGTTGGCCGCGCCCGCGAACCCGTAGGCCTTGGCGAGCAGGTTGAGCACCGACGGAATGACCGCCGCGCCCGCTGCCACGCCCACGATGAGGGCGATCTGCTGGCGCATGGGCGAGGCGCCGACCAGCTGCCCGGTCTTCAGGTCCTGGAGGTTGTCGTTCGAGATCGTGGCGCAGGCGAAGACGATCGCCGTGATGAAGAGCGCGAACGCTACGAGCGCGGGCCGGGTCTCGTCGGTCGGCGTCACGGTGAGCGCGAGCGCCGAGGCGCAGATGACGATCGAGAGGATGCCCACGCCCGAGATCGGGCTGTTCGAGGCCCCGATGAGTCCCGCCATGTAGCCGCAGATTCCGGCGATGAGGAAGCCGACCACCAGCACGAACGGCACCGCGACCAGCGTGAGCGTGAGCGCGGTGGGCGCGAGGACCGTCGCCTTGGCGAACGTGAAGGCCAGCCACGCGGCGATGACGAGGGAGACGGCAGTGAGCGCGATGATCCACCCGGGCGAGAGATCGCGGTCGCGATCGTCGCCGATGCCGGCGACGCGGGAGGCGGCGAGGGTGCTGACGAGCCCGCTCACGACCGGCCTCGCGAGGCGCGCCAGGGTGTAGATCGAGGCGACGCCGATCGCGCCGGCGCCGATGAACCGGACCTGGGTGCGCCAGATCGTGAGCGTGTGCGCGGCGAGGGTTACGCCGTCGGCGGCGGGTTGCAGCGACGTGAGGATCGGCACCGCGATTCCCCACGAGATCACGAGCCCGGTGAGCATCGCCATGCCGACCGACAGGCCCACCAGATGCCCGGCACCGACGAGCGCGAGCGACCACGCGAAGTTGTACCCGCTCGACGCCGTAGCGCCGATGCGGAAGAAGCCGGTGAACTCGCCGGCGACAAGGCGTGTCGCCGTCACGATCGCGAGCCCGGCCGAGGCGACGGAGCCCAGGATGACGGCGACGAGCCCTTCTTTCGCCTCGCCCGTCTCGTCGCTCGTCTCGCCCCGGGTGCCGGATCCGACCTTCAGCACCTCGGCCGCGGCGACCCCTTCGGGGTAGGGCAGGTCGGAGGTCGTCACCAGCGCGCGCCGGAGCGGGATCGTGAAGAGGACCCCGAGGACGCCCCCGCTCACGCAGACGAGAAAGGATTGCCAGAACGGGAATCCGGTCCACCACCCGACGATCACCAGTCCCGGCAGCACGAAGATGATCGCCGAGAGGGTGCCGGCCGCGGACGCGACGGTCTGGACGATGTTGTTCTCGAGGATCGAGGAGTCCTTGACGGCGCTCAGGATCGCCATCGAGATCACGGCCGCCGGAATGGACGATGCGAACGTGAGGCCGACCTTGAGGCCGAGGTAGACGTTGGCCGCGGTGAAGACGGTCGTGATGAGGGCGCCGAGGATCAGGCCCCGAAGCGTCAGCTCTTTGGGTCGCATCCGAAGTTCTACCTCGATCGGGGGGATTGTCGGGCGACCAATAGACTACAGCCGCTCGGCGCCGGGCGCCACAAGGACACGGCTAGTGTGACCACGTTAGAGCGCAGCCGCTGCCGCCTTCAGAAGCGCGATGAGTTTGTCCTTCTGTGCGAGCCCGTTGCCTCCGTGGAATGCCACCTCCAGCACGACGCCTTTCGCTTTCACGAGGTACGCCTTCGCCGTAGCGTTGTGCGACTTGTCCGTCGTGAACACCGCGCCGTCGCCGATGCCGGGGATCTCCGATGCATCCGGCCCATCAGTTCTGGCCTCAACGAGGACTCTCTCCTTGATGTCAGCGGAGCTCAAACCCCCCGGCCAGACTTTCGACGCGTCCACGACGGTGACACTGAGCGCGGTTTCCCCCCACTCACTGGTTCTGGGTCCCCAGGTGTACGTGCAGGCAGCACCGAGGGGTGCCTGAGTGCTCAAAACCCCGCTGCCGATCTTGGCGTTCGGAGCGAGCGCTTGAATGTCGGCGGGCTTGAGGAGCGCGCAGGGATCTTTGGGCGGTACTGCTGCCACGGCAACCATGAGCGCCGTCATCCGGAATTTCCAGAGCGGATTCATGCTTTCCTCCTTCCTGCTGGGGAGGCCACGCCGGCTACTGCCGGCAGGGGGCGTGCGGGTCGGGCTTGGGGACATCGAGGCTCGGCCGGTCGTCCGCGTTCGCGAGACGCAGCGTCACCGCGTAGACGAACCGGGCCACGCGGGCGAGCGCCTCGTAGTCGATGTACTGCGGCTCGTCGGTCACCTGATGGTAGTCGAGGTGCTCTCCGCGCGAGAGCGAGACGCTGGGAATCCCGTACCGCGCGTAGCTCACGTGGTCCGCCCGGCAGTAGTACTGGAGTGGATGCCCCGGGGCGTCGTACGCGGTGTTGAACTTCATCGGCTCGCCCAATGAGCGGTTCACGTCCGTCAGCAGGTCGCCGAGCCGGCGCGAGAGACGCCACGCGCCGATCACCTCGAGATAGCCCGGCCCGCCGCCCGGGAGATCACCCGCGTCGCCGCGTCCCACCATGTCCTGGTCGATCTCCGCGATGATCGAGTCGAGCGGCACGGTCGGGTGATCGGTGAACCAGGCCGAGCCGACGAGACCGTACTCCTCGGCGGTGTGGGAGATGAAGAGGATCGAGCGCCGCGGGCGCTCCTTCATGCCGGAGAAGGCGCGCGCCAGCTCTAGCAGCGCGACGGTGCCGCTGCCGTCGTCGTCCGCGCCGTTGTAGATCGAGTCGGGCCGCGGCCGGTCATGCGCTCTGAGCGCTCGCAGCTCCGCGTCGATCCGCTCCCACTCGTCCTTCGTGGGCGCGCGGTCGGGCGAGTCGGCGCCCATCGGGCGGATCACATGGTTGTACGTGCGGATCGAGTCGTGCTCGACCGGCGAGTGGTTGAACCCCACGTGGTCGTTGTGCGCGGAGAGCGAGATGTACTCGCCGCGCAGTCTGGCGTCCCGGCCGGGCAGGATGGCGACCACGTTGCGCGCGGGGTAGGGCAGGGGCGTGAACGTGACCACCCAGTCCGCGTTGACGCTTCTGCCCGGGGCGCCCGGCTTGAGGCCCGAAACGGGCGAAGCGAAGAGCGCGGCGCCCGCCTCCGGCGTGAGCAGCGCCAGCGGCGGCACTCGCCCTGTCTCGACCGTCCTGGGCGGGCTGATCGTGCCCTCGCGCACCAGCCGCACCACAACCGTGTCGAGCAGGTCGCGCTCGAGGATGAACAGGGCCGCGGCGCGCTCCCATCGTGGGTTCGATGAGATAGCGCCGGTGCGCTGGTAGGTCCGCTTCCCCTTCGCGTCCGACCGCACGTCGAGCACCACCACCTTCCCCTGGGCCCGGCGGGCGCTGATCCAATGGGTCGAATCCCGCGCGTCGCCACCGTAGATCGCCTCCACTTCGTTCAGGCGGAGCGGGCGGGTAGTGAGCCAGATGCCCGGAAGGAAGTCGGCGAGGGGTTTGAGCCGGGTGCCCTCGATATCGAGCGTAGCCCGGTCGCTCAGGCGAGCCGTGGCGAGCGGAACGTACTGGAACCAGGTGCCCGAGTCGCCGGCGGGGCGCAGGCCGAGCTTCCGGAACTGCTCGGCGACGTAGGCCGCCGTCTTGAAGTTGCCCGCGCCGCCCGGCTCGCGCCCCATCATCGAGTCGTCCGCGAGCCGGAACAGATCCTGGCGCAACCGGGCCGGGCTGATGATCGACGGTGGCGCACCGGGTTGCTGTTGGGCAGCGCCGGGTCCGGCGAGCCCCAGCTCGATCACGGCGACGAGCAGCAGCGTCGCGAGCCGGATCACTTCAAACAGCCGTTTGAAACCGTTCCGCTGCATACTGTTGCAGTGAGCTTGCGGCGTTCTTCCCCGTCCAGCATACTCGCTCCGCTTTTCCCACTCCAAGACCATCCCATCACGGCGGCGGCGGGAACCCGGCCGCCGGGCACTGATTGCCAGGGAGCGCCCTATGAGACTTGCGCGTGCGATCACGATCATCCCCGTTCTGGCACTACTCGTTTGGGCCTGCAGCTCGGACACACCCACTACCCCGCCCGGTCTCTCGGAGTCCACCACGTCCGCAGGCGGCGACTTCAACTACATCGCGCAGCCGCCCTATGTGAGGG
>OEKJ01000127.1_pt1 | contig 10479 bp, 13 predicted proteins | sample 1503081 | NCBI WGS metagenome assembly OEKJ01 (sample SAMEA104379565, study PRJEB20068) | metagenome | biome: 1000743; feature: 77; material: 1998 | place: USA | collected 2012 | depth 25 m | reverse complement strand
GCGTACTATCGGCTCGGACTCGACGGCCGGGCGGCCGGCGCGTGGCAGCAGGCCCGCCGGCTCGCGCCCCGCGACCGGTCGGTCGCCCGCGCGCTGGAGCTGGTGCCGCCGCCGGAGACGGGGAGCGCCAGCCGCCTTTGGGGGCCGCCGTTCACCTGGCGCGAGCTGGCCCTGGTCGCGCTGCCCCTGTGGATATCGGGGTGGTTCCTGCTGATCGCGCGCGGGCGCCGCAGGCGCGAGCTGGGCTACGGCATCATCGGTGTGGCCGTGCTCCTGGGTGCCGGCGCGATCGTGCTGCGCGTGCGCGACGACCGGCCGCTCGCGGTGATCGTGGGACGGACGCCGCTGCAGCTCTCGCCGCACGAGCGCGCACCGACCGTCGCGCCGCTGGACGCGGGCACGGCGGTCCTCATCCTGCGCCACGCACCTGGATGGACCATGGTGGACGCACCGGGCGAACGACTCGGCTGGGTGCCGTCCGACTCGCTCGTCGCGCTCCGCGGGGGCTGAGCCCGTGGCGCGACTGGTCGCGATCCTCCCCGACGCCGTCGCCGACCAGATCGCGGCCGGCGAGGTCGTGGAGCGACCCGCGTCCGTCGTGAAGGAGCTGGTCGAGAACGCGCTCGATGCCGGCGCCCGTGACGTGAGCGTCCGGCTGGAGCAGGGCGGCAAGACCCTGATCGAGGTGAGCGACGATGGCACCGGCATGGGGCGGGAGGATGCCGTGCTGGCCCTCGACCGGCACGCCACGAGCAAGATCCGGAGCGCGGCCGACCTGGTCGGAGTCCGGACGTTCGGCTTCCGGGGCGAGGCCCTGCCTGCGATCGCATCGGTTTCCCGCTTGACTCTGCGGACCAGCGACGGCGAGGGCGACGGCTCCGAGCTGAGCGTGAGCGGCGGGCGTCTCGACCGAGTCGACCCCGCGGCGCGCCAGCGCGGGACGACGGTCAGCGTACGCGGCCTTTTCTTCAACACGCCGGCTCGCCGCAAATTCCTTCGCTCCACATCGAGCGAGACCCGGGCCGCTCACGATACCCTCACGACGCTCGCGCTGGCCCACCCGGAGACCGGGTTCTCGCTCGACGTGGACGGCATCACCCGCATGCAGGTACCCGCTGCACAGGGTGTCGTCGAGCGGCTCGCCGGCGTGTGGGGCCGCGAGTTGGCGGGCACGCTGGTGCCGGTGAGCTACGCGGCGGGGGCTTTTCGCGTGGCCGGCTTCGTCCAGCGCCCGGCGGACGCAAAGCCGACCGGCCGGCGCACCCAGCTCTTCGTGAACGGCCGTCCGTTCAAGGACCCGTTCCTCGTGCGCGCGGCGGAGGCCGGCTATCGATCGTCCATTCATCCCGGCGACCGGCCCTCGCTGCTGCTTGGCGTCAGCGTGGCCCCCGATGAGGTGGATGTGAATGTGCATCCGGCCAAGCTGGAGGTGCGGTTCCGCGATCGGATCGGGGTCGAGCGCGTGGTCGAGGAGGCGGTGCGCGACGCCCTCGGCCGGCTCGATGCCGCGGCCCCCGTGGGCGAGTGGCGTCCGATGCCGGGCCCTGGGCGGGCGGGACAGGCCGGCGCGTCAGCGATGCTCCCGCCCGACGAGCTGGGGCTGGAGAGCGCCGCTGCATCGGCGCCGTCGGGGGCACCCGCCGGATTCGACGCGCCGCTGGTTCAGCTGTTCGACTCGTACATCGTGTATGAGGCGCCCGAGGGCATCGTCATCGTGGACCAGCACTCGGCCCATGAGCGGGTGCTCTACGAGTCGGTGCTGACGGAGCTGCGGCGCGGCGGCGCGGCCGCTCAGCGCCTCCTGCTGCCGCACACGCTCGAGCTGACGGATGAGGAGCTCGACGCCCTCGAGTCGCACGCGGAGCCGCTGCGCAACGTCGGGTTTGAGGTCGAGCCGTTTGGCGGGCGCGCCGTGCTGATCCACGCGGTTCCGTCGCCGCATCCGCGCTTCGACGGCGTCGCCTGCTTCCGTGAGACCCTGGCCGACCTCGCGCGCGGGCGATTCGGCGGCTGGGCCAACCCACTGGAGCGATTCGCCGCCACCTTTGCCTGCCGGGCCGCGATCAAGGCGGGCCAGCGTCTGAGCGATCCGGAGATGCGCCGGTTGCTCCTCCGCCTCTTCGAGACCGCGCTGCCGCCACACGATGTCCACGGCCGCGCGACCATCGTGCAGCTGCCCCGCGAGGAGCTGGAGCGCCGGTTTGGCCGGCGTTAGCCTCCCGGTGCTCGTCGGCCCGACCGCGGTCGGGAAAACGGCGGTCGCGCTCGCCCTTGCTCCGCACTGGCCGCTCGAAGTGATCTCGGCGGACTCTCGCCAGGTGTACCGGCGCCTCGACATCGGCACCGCCAAGCCGACTCGACGGGAGCGCGCGCGTGTGCCCCACCACGGGCTCGATGTCGTGGAGCCGGGGCAGCGGTACAGCGCGGGCCGGTACGCGCGCGAGGCGAGCGGCTGGGTGGCGGAGGTGTCCGCGCGTGGGCGTTTGCCCGTGGTCGTCGGGGGTACCGGACTCTACGTCAAGGCGCTCGTGGAAGGCCTGTTCCTCGAGCCCCCCCTCGAGACGGCGCGGCGGGGCGGGCTGGACGCCTGGTTGGCCGGCCTTGATGCGCGGGAGCTGCTGCGCTGGGCGGGCCGGCTCGATCCCGCGTTTCGGGGCGGGGGGCGGCAGCGGGCCGCGCGGGCGATCGAGGTGGCGCTCCTGAGCGGGCGGCCCCTGGGGTGGTGGCAGACCGCGGCGCAGGTCGAAAGCCTGGTAGCGCCGTGGTACGTCCTGCTCACCGCGCCACGCCCCGTCCTGTACCAGCGCATCGCCGTCCGGGCCGACGAGATGGTGCGCCGTGGCCTGATCGAGGAGGTGGCCTCAGTACTCACCGAGGGTCATCCCGCCCACGCCGCGGGGCTCGACGGGATCGGCATCCGGGAAGCGGTGGAGTACCTTCATGGGCACCGTCCCCGCGACACCGTGGCGGCGGCCATCGCGGTCAACACTCGGCGGTACGCCAAGCGCCAGGAGACATGGTTCCGGCACCAGCTTGCGGGTCCGGTGCTCGCCCTGGATGCGACGCGGCCCGCGGAGCGGCTCGCCGAGGAGATCGCCGCCGCCTGGCAAAGGAGAACCGAGGCATGAGGCTGGGGATCACCTGTTACCCGACCTACGGTGGCAGCGGCGCCGTCGCCACCGAGCTGGGTCTGGCCCTCGCGCGCCGCGGGCACGAGGTCCATTTCATCACGTACGACTCGCCGTTCCGTCTGCGCGGGTACGCCGAACGGGTGTACTTCCATCAGGTGGAAACGCGCATGGGCCGGTATCCGCTGTTCGACCACTACCCCTACACGCTGGCCCTGGCGTCGAAGCAGCACGAGGTGGCGCTCCGCGAGGAGCTGGAGCTGCTGCACGTGCACTACGCGATTCCCCACGCGACCACCGCCTACCTCGCGCGCGAGATGCTCCGGGGCACCCGCACGCTTCGCGTCATCACGACCCTCCACGGCACCGACATCACGCTCGTGGGCCAGGAGTCGAGCTTCTACGGGATCACCCGCTTTTCCATCGAGCAGTCGGACGCGGTCACGGCCGTGTCGGCGTTTCTCAAGGACGAGACCTATCGCGCGTTCGGCTGCGTGGGGTGCGACGTCCGGGTGATCCCGAACTTCGTGAACCTCGACGAGTACCGACCGGCCCCCGAGCCCCGGCGCGCCGGCCTCGCGCCGCCGGACCACAAGCTGATCGCGCACGTGTCGAACTTCCGGGAGGTGAAGCGGGTGAAGGACGTCGTGCGGGTCTTCGCGCGCATCCAGCGCGCCATGCCCGCGACGCTCCTCATGATCGGGGACGGGCCCGATCGCCCCGAGGCGGAAAAGGAAGCGGACGAGCTGGGCGTCACCGAGTTCGTGCGCTTTCTGGGCCGCCTCGATCAGGTCGCCACGCTGCTCCAGGCCTCGGATCTCTTCGTGCTGCCGTCCCAGACGGAGTCGTTCGGCCTGGCTGCGCTGGAGGCGATGGCGTGCGGGGCGCCGGTAGTGGCCTCGAGGGCCGGCGGCCTGCCCGAGGTCATCGATGACGGCGTGAACGGGATCCTGGAGCCGGTCGGGTCGGTCGAGGCGATGGGTCGCCGCGCCGTCGAGCTGCTCCGCGAGCCGCAGCGACACGCCGCCATGCGTGCCGGCGCGATCGCAAGGGCGCAAACGTTCTCCGCCGATCGCATCGTGCCCCAGTATGAGGCGCTCTACCAGGAGGTGATGGCGTGGAGCTGAGCGTGCTGACCCAGCTTCCCGTCCTGGTCAAGGCGGCCATCCTGGGCGTGGTGGAAGGTGCGACCGAGTTCATCCCCGTCTCCTCCACCGGCCACCTCATCCTCGCCGGCGACTGGCTCGGCTTCACTGGCGAAGACGCGAAGGCGTTCGAGATCTTCATCCAGCTCGGCGCCATCCTCGCGATCGTCTGGCTGTATCGGCAGCGGCTAACCCGAGTCGTCCGGTCGGTGTCGACCGACCCCTTGAGCCGGCGCCTCGTGGTCAACCTGGCGATCGCCTTTCTTCCGGCCGCGGTGGTCGGGCTGCTGACGCACCGTCTGATCAAGGAGTACCTGTTCTCGACCATGGTCGTCGCGATCTCCATGCTGGTCGGCGGAGTCATCATTCTCGTGATCGAGCGATGGCACCCCAAGCCGACGGTCGCCACGATCGATGACGTCGCGCCGACCGCCGCGCTCGGCATCGGGCTCGCGCAGGTGCTGTCGCTCATCCCCGGCACGTCGCGCTCCGGCGCCACGATCATGGGCGGCTACTGCCTCGGACTCACCCGGCAGGCCGCGACCGAGTTCTCCTTCTTCCTGGCGATCCCGGTGATGATCGCGGCAACCGCCTTCGATTTGTCCCGGAGCACCTCGGTCCTCTCGGCCGGCGACGTGCCCGTCTTCGTGGTCGGGTTCGTCGTCGCCTTCGTCACCGCGCTCGTGGTGGTGCGGGCGTTCGTCTCCTACGTCGCCCGCTCGAGCTTCGTCGCGTTCGCCTGGTACCGGATCGCGTTCGGTCTGCTCTTTCTCATCTGGCACGCGCGCTATCGGGGCTGATCACATGCCTCCGATCCACCGGTTCGAGCGGCTCCCGTCGACCCAGGACGAGCTGCACCGTCTGGCCGCCGCCGGGGCGCCCGCGGGGACCGTGGTCGTGGCCGTGGAGCAGGAGGCGGGGCGGGGCAGCCGCGGCCGGCGGTGGGCCTCGCCACCGGGCGGACTTTGGCTCAGCTTTCTCTGTCGGCCGCGCCAGACCATCGGCGTGGAGGTGCTGAGCCTGAGGACGGGGCTGGCCACCGCCGAGGCCCTGGCCGAGCTTGGCGGCCTGCCGCCCGTTGCCCTCAAGTGGCCGAACGATCTTATCGTGAGCGACCGGAAAGTCGGTGGCATTCTGGGAGAGGCCCGCTGGCAGGGCGATAGCCTGGCCTGGGTGGCGATCGGTCTCGGGCTCAACGTCCAGAACACGCTGCCCACCGCCGTTCGCACCCCGCCGGGTCGGCTCGCGGACTGGCGCCCCGCTCTCGAGCCGGACCACGTCCTGCCGCCGCTGCTGGCCCGGCTTGCCCCGCTTGCTGAAGCGGGCGCCGGGCTCAGCTCGGCCGAGCTGGACGCCTTCGCGGGGCGGGACTGGCTCGCAGGCCGCGAGCTGGCGGCCCCGGTCCAGGGCCGAGCGGCGGGAATCGCGCCCGACGGCGCATTGCTGGTGACGCTTCCCGACGGACGCACGGTCGCCGTCAGCTCGGGCTCCGTGCTGCTGGCGGGCGAGGCGGCGTGAGCACTGCTCTTCAAAGCGGCGACGGTGGCGGCGCTGGGCGACACGGTCCGGCGCGCGCACGCCGGCTGACGGGAGGCCCTGCGCATGGCTCGCATTATCCTGGTGGATGACGACGACCAGCTTCGCACGGTGCTCGCTCTCGTCCTTGAGCGGGCCGGGCACACGGTCACCGCGGTGCCGGACGGCGCGCGCGGGCTGGCAGCCTACCGCGCGGCGCCGGCCGACCTCGTGGTCACCGACCTCGTGATGCCCGAGAAGGAGGGGATCGAGACCATCGTGGAACTGCGGGCAGAATTTCCGGACGTGCGCGTGATCGCGATCTCGGGCGGCGGCCGGCACCTGGGCACGGACTACCTTCAGCTGGCGTCCCGGCTGGGTGCCAAGCGTATGCTCTCGAAGCCGTTCACCAACCAGGAGATCCTCACGGCCATCGACGACGTGCTCCGGGGGTAACGGTGCTGCTCGCGCTCGACATCGGGAACACGGAGATCACCCTCGGCCTGTTTCGCGAGCGGTCGCTCGAGGCCCACTGGCGCCTCACGACCGTCGCCGACCGGACGCCGGACGAATGGGCCGCCGCGCTCTCGGCGTTCCTCGATCACGCTGGCCTTTCCCCGAACCAGGTGCGCGCGTCCTGCCTCGGCTCGGTCGCGCCGGCGGTCACCCAGAGCGTGGTCGAGGGCGTCCAAACGACCACCGGCTGCCTGCCCGTTGCCGTCGATGCTCGCTCGCCGCTGCCGCTCACGCTGGACGTCGATGAGCCGCTGAGCGTCGGGGCGGACCGGGTGCTCAACGTGCTCGCGGCGTCGGAGCGCTATCGGGCCGACATGATCGTCGTAGACTTCGGGACGGCCACCACATTCGACTGCGTCACCCGCGACGCGCGGTTCATCGGCGGCGCCATCATGCCCGGACTCCGAACCTCGGCCGACCAGCTCACCCGTCGCGCCGCCAAGCTGCCGGCGACCGAGCTGCGCGCACCGGCCCGCGCGATCGGCCGGCGGACCGAGGAGTGCATCCAGTCGGGTGTGCTCTTCGGCTGCGCCGACGCAGTGGACGGCATGATTCGCCGGATCCGCGCCGAGTGGCCGGGCGGCGGCGCACCGGGCGCAGTCGCAACCGGCGGGCTGGCGAAGCTCATCGCGCCGCTCACCAGCACCATCGACGAGGTGGATCGGGATCTCACGCTTCGCGGGCTCATGCTTGCGGCGGGGCATCTCGGGCTGGTGTGGTGAGCGCGCCCGAGTGGGCGCGCGGCGTGCGTGCCGCCGGGTATCGGGTGCTCGGTCCCGGCCTCGCCTATCTCCTGCACACGCGACCCGCCGAGTGGCCGATCATGGCGGCGCACACCGCGCTCGGCTACATCCTGGCCGTCGGCCTCGACGCCGTCGGACGCGGCGAGCGGTTGGGGAGCGCGGCGCTCGGCCTGGTGGCCTGGGTCGTGGGCTTGAACGGCGGCACGCTGGCCATCAACAGCGCGTTCGACCGCGACGAAGGCGACGTGGCCTACCTCCGCGACCCGCCGCCACCGCCCGCCCACTTGTTCGCGTTCGGCCTCGCGCTGATGACCGCCGGATTCGCCCTAGCCCTGGCGCTGCCGACGCCCTTCGCGGTCGCTTACGGAATCTGCTTCGTCCTGTCCATCCTCTATTCGGTCCCGCCGTTCCGACTCAAGGCGGTCGCCGGCGCCGACTGGCTCATCAACATGTGGGGGTTCGGCACCCTGACACCATTCGCGGGCTGGGCGGCCACCGGGCTTCCGGTGGACCCGGCCCGCCGGCTCGTGCTCCTGGCCTTCTGCCCGCTCTTCGCCGCGCTGTACCCGCTCACCCAGCTGTATCAGATGGAAGAAGACCGCCGCCGCGGCGACCGCACGCTCGCGCTTCGCCTCGGCCTCGGGCGGAGTCTCGTGGCCTCGACGCTCTGCACGGGGTTGGCGGTGACGCTCTTCCTGGCCGGGGGTGTCCGGGCCGGGTGGCGCCTTCACTCGCCCGACGACCTCGCCCGTTGGGCCGGCGTGATCCTGATCGGCGCCGCCTGGGCGATCGTCCTGATCCCGTGGCTCATCGGCTATGCGCGTCTCGCCCCGGTCGAGCACCAGCGGCGCATGTACCTCGCGCTCGGTGCCTGGGCCGTAACCGACGTGACGGTCGCCCTGGCCTGGGGAACCTGACCGCACGTGGCCGCGTGTCGGCCGGTCAGGTATAATTGTGCCGACCCCCATTGGAGTGCCCATGGCCTCGGCGGTGGAGCTATCCCAGGAACACGATCGCACGGACGTCCCACACATCGTCCGCTGCGGCATTCAGCTCGGCCTGCTGGAGTCGGCGCTCGTGCTGGTCTGCTCGCTCGTCATGCGCTTTCTGTCGGGCCCGGCGGAAACCGTGGTGCTCGCCATCGTCCTGGTGATCGGGCTCGCGCTGGTGAGCGGCCTGCCCGGACTCTGGACCCGGGCGCGGACGATCGAAGGGATTGCCGGGGCGGCCGGCATCGGCCTCGCCGCCGCGGGCGTTTACCTCCTGGTCGATGTGGCGCTGCTCCAGCCCATCGGCACCTACACCAACCGGTGGCGTGAGATCGGCGGCTTCAGCAACTGGTGGTACCATCCGGTGTGGTGGATGGTGGGCACGTACCTGCCGTGGATGGGCGCCTGGACCCTCGCACACCAGGCGGACAGGGGGCAGCATCCCTCGCTCGCGGCAATGATGACGGGTGCGCTCGCCTGCACCGCCGTCGTGGGCGTCGCCGCGGTGCTGGTGCATTTCCCGGGAGCCGGCTGGAACCTCCCCACGTTCGGCGTCGCCTTCCTTCCCGGGCTCGGGCTGGCCACGCTCCTCTCCGGAATGGGACGCCGCGCCGGTTAGCCGATGCGGTGGGTTCGACTGCTGTTCAGGGTGTTCGGTTGGCTGCTTACGCCGTTTCTCGCGTTGGCAGCCTCTTTCTTTGGCGCCCTGGCGGGGACCCTGGCGGCGATGCGGGTACGCGACCCGCGCACCGGTCTCGCGATCAGCGCCGCCATGGGCGCCATCGCCGCGTTCGTGGCGATCGTCATCTGGCTCCGCGTGCTCCGTCGCTCGCGTCACGTGCGCGAGGTCTTGGCCGTGCAGAGCGACGGCACTCCCGACATCGTCACGGCACCGAATCCTGAGGAGTCCCCGAATCCGACGCGGTGAGCTGCTTGCCTTGAGCGGGCTCGCCGGCCTCGGCGTGACGGCGTGCGGCGGTGATCGGTCACCGAAGGCGCCGGCGCAGGCCGGTGCCTCGGTCGACGCCAGGATTCCAGCGGAGGACGCCGCCTCGGCCCACGCGGCAACGCCGCCCGCCGACTCCCTGGTGCTGCGTACGGCGCGAGGCCTCGAGGTCTGGCTCACGCTCGCGCGCGACGGCCGCGACAGCAGCGGCGCGGCGTGTGTCGAGCGGGGACTCGAGATCCGGGACGGCACGCGCCGCACGCCGGTACCGCTGCTTTACACCCGCGACCGGCCCCGCCTCGTGAACGATTCCACCATCAGCGCGCGGCTCTGGACCCACTGCGCCGCAGGCCCCGAGTATCGCGTCAATCTCCGCACCGGTCAGCCGGTCCGCGCGCGATGAGGCGCCGCGCGGTCATGCGGATCGCGCTCGCCGCGATTCCGGCGGTCGTCGCGACGCCGGGGCTCGGGGCCGCCCAGGGCGTCGGCGTCGAGGTCGGCCGCTACTTCGAGGGCGCCGACTGGACCACGTTCCGCGCCGGACTCGAGCGACCGCTGCTCGGCCCGCTGTCGGTGACGTTCTATGGCACCCATCTCCGCGCCGCGAGCGACACCGGCGAACGGCTTTGGGGCGTGGGCGGTGATCTCGCATTGTTCCGTGACGCGCGCCAGGGGCCGTACGTGGTGGGAGGACTCGGTGGAGGGTTCGCGACCCAGTCCGCCAAGACCCTGTGGGGCTCGTGGTCTGCGGGCGCTGGGTTCCAGGTGCTTCCGTTTCCGGTTCTTTCGTTCGCGGCGGAGGCTCGCTGGCGCGAGTTGACGCCCGGCGCGCGGAGCGGCGTCGAAGTCTCACTCCGGCTCGGCGCCGTTTTCGGGAGGGGCTCGTCCCCGTCTCCGCCTGGCCCCGGAGCCGCGCCAGCGACGTACTCGGGGGCCGAGCCATCGACGCGCTCGCCCGCGGCGACCCCGCTCGCCACCGCCGGCCGCTTCGCCACGGCCGCTACGCTGGCCGACTCCGTGGTGGAAACCGCGGCGGCCGAGATGGGCACCGCGTATCGGCTCGGGGGAACGACGTCCGAAGGATTCGACTGCTCTGGGCTGATTCAGTATGCGTACGCCCAGCACGGCATCACGTTGCCGCGGACCAGTGCGGAGCAGGCGCGGGCGGGGAACCCCGTGGACCGACGGCTGGAGACGCTCCGGGCGGGGGACATTCTCACCTTCTCCAGCAGCGGGGGGCCGGTGACCCACGTCGGCCTGTACGTGGGCGACGGGCGGTTCGTTCACAGTGCAAGCCGCGGAGTGCAGCTCAGCGCTCTCAGTCCGGACGATCCCTACGGGAAGTGGTGGTGGGCGCGCTGGGTGGGGGCGAGGCGGGTGGTGGATGACGGTGAAAGGTGAGAAGTAAGAAGTGAGTAGTAAGAAGTGAGAGGTGCGAAGGGAAAGGAGGCTCGCCCGGTTGCGGAGCCCCCTTCTCACTGCTCACTTCTCACTTCT
>OEKJ01000133.1_pt1 | contig 10585 bp, 8 predicted proteins | sample 1503081 | NCBI WGS metagenome assembly OEKJ01 (sample SAMEA104379565, study PRJEB20068) | metagenome | biome: 1000743; feature: 77; material: 1998 | place: USA | collected 2012 | depth 25 m | reverse complement strand
AAAAGTACGGCAACATCGCGCGACGAAAGCGGCCCATAGTATGGGCTTGGCTCTCTGCCCTGTCAAGCTGATTGGGTTCGGCGTGTCTTCGGCTAACGCACCCCCAGCGATCCCGTCGGTACCCGTAGCGACCGAGGTACCGGTCGCGAACTCCTGAACGAGGTCCGTATGAAAGCCAGCATCGCCGTCGGTACCATGGCGCTCGCCCTCATTCTCGCCGCCCGCCCCGCGCAGGCCCAGATCGTCCAGGCGGGGGTCGTCGTTCGCAGCGGGCCGGTGTACGGCCACGTCGTCGTGGGGTCGCCCGCCCCAGTGGTCGTGTACCCGGAGCCGGCACCTACGGTCATCGTCGCTCACCCCTACACCCCGCGGGTGATCTTCCTGTACTACGACGGCGTTCGCTACTACGACCGGTGGTACGGGTACGATCGGTGGTACGGGCGCCCGGGGCTGCGCCGGGTCGCCGTCTATGAGCGTGGGGGCCGCTACTATCGCTGGACCGGCGGTCGCGACTGGTATCGTGCGCGCTACGACTACCACAGGCACCATCGCTAGAACCGCTTGAGCGGGCAGTCGCACTGAGTGCCGAGCATCCCCGTGTGACCCACGGGGGTGCTCGTTTTTCACCCCGCCGGGTGGCCCGGTCGCCTTATCATTCCCGGATGCATCCCACCCGCGACCATCTTCTCCCGCCCGATCCTGACGCCTACCGACGCAGCGCGCCGGCACGGGGCCGCGTGATCGTCATCGCACCGACCCGGGCGGCCTGCGAGACGATCGAGCTCGCCATGGGACTCCACGTCGACACGGTGCTCGAGCGGGAGCACGGCGACGAGCTGCTGGCCTGGGCCGCCGGCGGGAAGGGCTTCGGCATCGTGGCCGGCACGGGGGTCGGCAAGACACTCGGCATCCGGCCCATCGCTGAAACCATCCTCGAGGAGCCGCTCAAGGTCGGCGTCGTGAACCGGGAGCGGGAGGCGACCCCCGAGACGCCGACCTGGAACGTCGTGATCGTCACTACCGGCATCGCCCGTCGGTGGTTCGAGGACGACCTGATCGCCCGGCGCGACACCCTCGTCGTGGACGAGATTCACCAAACGTCGGCCGAGCTGGAGCTGTGTCTGGCGCTGGGCAAGCGCGCCGGGTGCCGGTTCATCTGGCTCAGCGCCACCGTCGATCCGGCGTTCTACGCCCGATATCTCGACAGCGCCGATGTCCTCGTCACCCGCGCATTCGACCCGAACCTCAAGGCGAAAGTCAGGGTGCTGCCGCTGAAGCCGGACGAGTTCCTCGACGACCGCTTCATCAGGCACGTGATCAAGCAGAAGCGGGGAGTGGCGGTATTCGTTCCCACGCGAGCGGAGGTCGAGGATCTGGCTCGCGGGCTCGGCGAGCAGTGGAAGCGGCTCACCACCGCCTTCTATCACGGCGGCGAGCCCATCAGGGTGATCCGCCCGTTCCTTGAAGGCGAGATGGAGCATCCCTGGCTGCTCGCCATGACGGCGGCGGGTCAGTCCGCGCTCAATCTCCGCGGGCTCGACACGGTCGTGATCTACGACGCGCGCTACGGCAACGTGGTGGATCGGGGTCGGAACGTCCTCCACCGGATGTACCTCGGCGCGAATGAGATCCTCCAGATGGCGGGCCGGGTGCACGGCCGCGTGGCCGGCGGGGAGGTGTTCATTCTCAGTGACCGGAATCTTGTGTTCGCCGAGCTCGAGCCCGGCCCCCCTGAATTCCAGCTTGCCGGCGACGCCGAGCGGGTCGCCATCACCTGCGCGGCGCTCGGCGTGGACGCGCGCGACCTCGACCTGCCGGTGCCGCTGGATCGCGCGGCCTATCGCCGGGCGCTGGACACGCTCACGCAGCGCGGTCTGGTCGAGGCGGGCCGGCTCACGGCGTATGGGCGCGCGGTCGAGGCCATGCCGGTCGAGCGACACTGGGGTGAGCTGTTGGTGCACGCGGATCCAGAGCTGGTGCCGATCGTCGCCGTGTGCTCGAACGTGGAGTCGCTGCACCGCATGACCCGCGAAGAGCGGGATCTCCACGGCGCGCTGGTCAACGGGAGTGATCACCTCACGGCCTACAATCTCTACGCGGAGGCCGTGAATCAGCACGGCTACATCGGAGAGGTGTACGGCCTCCCGCGGCATCTGTTCGAGGATGGACTCGAAGCGTGGGCCGAGCGCCGCGGCGTCCTGGTGAAGGCGATCGAGGACGCAGCGCTGGGCACGGCCTCCGTGTACCGGTCGCTGGAGCTTCCGCTGCCCGCGCGGCTTCCGCACGCCACGCGCGAGCTTCGCGAGCGTTGGGGGGAGCTCCTGGCGCGGGTGATGCCGTTCGATCTCGTGATCGATGAGCACACGGCCGACGGCCAGGAAGCGCGGGTCTCGAAGACCTCGGTTGCGGGCAGTTGGGGGGCCGTCGCAGGGACGCTCCGCTTCTTCGCTGACCGGTTTGGCGTCCCGCGCGCCGGGATCGAGGGGACCACGCTCTCGTACGACCTGATCCGCCGGTTCGCCACCTGGGGGCCGCCCACCGTCTCCGTCGGCGGCCCGAGGCGACACCAGCGACTGGCCGTGGCGCGGGACCTGTCGTACTTCGGTTTCCACCTCGAGACCGAGACCGAGCTGCTTGAAGGAGCGTTCCCGCCCGACCTCCGGGCCGCCGCGCTCGAAGCCCTCGCCGATGCGATCGTTGCCGGCGAGACGGTGCACCCCGATCAAGGACGGATGCGACGGGCGCTGGGAGAGCTGGACGAGCTGTGGCGGCGGTCAGGTGGGACGCTGGCCAACGCCGGTCGGGCTCGGCTCCGCGAGCTGATTCGCGCCCAGCTCGAAGGAGTCACGAGCTGGGACTCGTTTCTTCCGACGCCGCTCCGCCTCGAGCCGGGCGAGCTGGTCGACGAAAGGACGCGGGCCGCCCTCGCCGAGCTGCCGTCGGCCGCGCGGCTCAAGGGTGATACCGTGGCACTCGAGTACGATCTGGAGGGGAACGACGCCGTGGTCCGGCTGCGACTGCGTGAGGGGCAGGCCCGGCGGCTGGAGTCGGGCGATCTCCCGGCGCTCGACCGTCCACTCCGCTTCGAGGTCGTGCGGGGAGGCCGGCCGCCCGTGAGGGCGGCCACGCTCGCCGGTCTCAAGGCCGAGCTGGGTCGGATCGAGCGGCGAGACCCCCGGGATCGGCGACGCGCCCGGCGCGGGGGCCGCTGGCGGGACTGAACGCCTACTGGAGCTGCGCCGTCAGCCGGTCTCCCAGCTCGGCGAGCCGGTCGGCCGCGGTCTTCAGCTCGTTGACCGTCGCGAGCTGCTGTTCCGCCGTCGTCGCCGCGCCCTCCGCGCGTGCCAGCTGGGACCGCGCGACTTGCGTGCTTCGAGCGACGGCGGCCTCGATCGTCGCGGTCGCTTCCCGCAGCCGATCCACCCGGTCGCGGATCGTGCCTGCGGCTCCCAGGAGCGTCGCCAGCTGGCGCTGGGCCGCTTCGAAGATCGATCCGCCCCCGCGACCCCGTGTAGCCGCCTGCCCCATGTCGTCCAGGACCCGAGCCAGCGCCACAACCGCGCGCTCGATCTCCTCGCGGATGCCCGTCACCAGCCGGCCAATGTCCCGCGCCGAATGACCGGTGTCTTCGGCGAGTTGTCGCACCTCTTCAGCCACCACCGCGAAGCCTTGTCCCTCCGCTCCCGCTCGGGCGGCCTCGATCGCCGCGTTGAGCGCGAGCAGGTTGGTCTGGAACGCAATGCCGTTGATGGCCCCCGAAATCCGCTGGATTTCCTCTCCCCGAGCCACGAGCGCGTCCACCTCGCCGCGGACGAGCCCCAGGGTATGCATGCCACGCTCGATCTCATCGGCGAGCGCCTGGGAGCTTCTCACGAGCGCCTCGCTCTGTGCTTCCAGCGCCCGGCCCGCTTCCGCGCTGCGACCTGCTTCGGCTCGCACTTCGTCCGCCACCGATGCGGCGGCACGAGCCGCGCCCTGCACCTCGGCGAGGTCGGCCGCCTGGAGCCGCGCCCCGGCGGCGGCTTCGCGAACGCCGGTGGTGGATGAACGGGCCGTGGTCTCCAGCTCGTGCCCGGCCTGTGGGAGCGCCGCCACCAGCCGGGCCAGCTCGCCCGCGGTCATCCGGAGCTCCAGGTCCGTGAGCTTGGCGCGGAGTACGGCGGCCATGGGGCCCGCGATTCGGGCGAGCGAGCCGATCTCGCGCGAGCCGAACCCGCCCGATGCCCCGTCTACCAGCCGCACCTCCCCGACGACACCCCGCTCGTCCGCCAAGGGGAACGTGAGGCTCGGGGGCTCGCTCGTCAGCTCGACGCCGGGGGCTAACGGCGCGGTCGCCCAGTCGGCCGGGCGCTGCCCGGCCGCGGCCAGGACCCGCGGCGCACTCCCGTCCAACACGCGGATCAGGACGCCCGACGCGCCGAACGCCTCAGCCAGGTGCTGAGCGAGATCCTGCGAGGCGGTGGCGAGGTCCCGCTCGAGCAGCAGGCGAACCTGAAGCTCGCGTGCCTCGCGCGCGAGCCGGTGATCGTCGAACAGCCGGTTTCTCGCCACCGCCAGCGCGAGGCCAACCGGCAGCAGGACGGCGAAGCCGGCCGCGGGTGTGAGCTGCGGGAGAATCGGCTCGCCGAGGACCGGAACGAGCGGCGCGATCCAGCCCGGTCCAAGGCCAAGGAAGATCGCGATCGCCGCGAGATCGAGGGTCCGGCGTCCCTCCGCCGGCAGAGGCAGCGCCTGTCGGGCCCAGATGAGCGCGGCGAGCGACAGCAGGAATGCCGTGAGGTTGAGCGTCCCTCGCAGCACTTCGTCCACGAACGCGAAGAGCGGCTCGGCGTCGCCCAGGATGGCGCCCACTGCGACGACCAGCAGAACCGCGTGCAGCGCGTACCATGCCAACACCGGAGCCTTCCAGCGGTCTTCGCGGTGCGGCCATCCCAAGGCGAGGGCGAGGTGAGTCAGCGAAGGCGCATGCGCGTAGGATCCGAGCCCGTAAGCCGCGAAGAGCCCAGCCGGCGGCAATCCCGACGGTGGGAGGAGGGTGATGAGGCCGAAGTAGGAGGCCCAGGCCACGCATTGGACGAGGAGGGGGAGCGCCGCCGGGGACCGGCGGGCGCGGAGGAACGTGGCCACGCTCAGGCCCCAGAACAGTCCCCCCTCGATCGTCAGCCAGAGCAGGGCCCTGGCTTCCTGGGCGGATCGGGCGCGTCCGGCCGTGAGGGCGAGACCCGTCACGAGAATGAGGATGCCGGTCCCGGCGACGACCGCTGCCAGGGGCAGGTGTGCACCCCGGTCGGACGCGCGCGTCCTGCTAAGGAAAGAGGTGGTCACGTTCGGAATCGCAGCTGAGGTCGGATCGCGCCGGGCGCCTGAATGGTAGTCACTTGGGCCCACCGCGAAAGCCGGCCTTGCAGGTCAACGTATCGGATTGAAACTTTCACCCGACCTGGCGCGTATCTTCTTACATGACAGAGACTATCTCGCTCGACAAGCTGCCCGCTGTGTTCTCGCCGCTCGCCAAAGCCGTGCTCGACGGGTTCAGCGAGGGGGTTGTCGTGTTCGACCGCGACGGTCGAATTCTCTACGCGAACGATCCCGCGCGCGAGGCCCTGAAGGACTGGGACCTCTCTGAGGGCGCGCCCGATCTTCAGCCCCGCCTCGCGGCGCTCGGTGGCCGGCTCCGGACGCTGCGGATCGGCAACATGGAGCTGGGCGAGGCCATGTTCGTGCCCGGGGTCGCAGGCCCCACGACGTTGGCGGCGCGGGAGAAGGAGGCTATCGTCAAGACGCTGGATGCGCACGGGTGGAAGCTGGCCGAGACCGCGCGCCATCTGGGAATCAGCCGTACTACTCTCTGGCGGCGACTCAAGGCCTACGGACTGCATCGCGACGGCCGGAGCAAATGGTCCCAAGCTTCCTGACACTACTCCTTCTCACTCAGCCCGCCGCAAGTTCCGACACCGCCTCCCCCTTCGCAACGCCCCTCACCCGCCTGATCGTCGAGCGGGCGATGGCGCGTCATCGCGCGCAGGACAGCGCCGTCAGCGACTATCGCGCTCGAATCCGCTACCGGCTCTCCGCCAGCGTCGGGCGGCGCCGTTGGGCGCAGATTCCGGTGACCGCGGTCGAGGAGCAGGAGGCGCTGGTCGAGTGGCAGCGGCCCAACGATCTCCGGGTCGACGTGGTCGGCCGGCGGTTCCGAACGCGCGATCCCGACTGGGATTTCTCCAGCGTGTTCTACCGTCCGTGGTTCGTCCCCCGCGGTGTCGGCGATTCCGTCCGTCTCTTCAGCGACAACTTCCCCGCCACCGGTGCGCTCCACCCGCTCGCTGCGAGCGGGCCGGACTGGTACAGCTACGCGCTTCGCGATAGCGTCACGGTCGCGACCCCGGGCGGCGACCGGGTGCGGATCTACGTGGTGGACGTCACGCCGCGACGCACCGGCCCCGCGCTGATCGCGGGGCGAATCTGGATCGACGCCGGGACGTCGGAGGTCGTGCGGCTCACCTTCCGATACGTCGGGACCGGGCTGTTCGTCCGGCCGCGCCCGGGGCGCCGGAGCGAAGCATCGGCGCGGCGGATCAACACGATCGGCAATCGAATCGTCAGCGTGGATGCCGACCTGGAGTACGCGCTGCAGGACGGCAGGTTCTGGATGCCGTACCGGCAGTCGATCGCCGGACGAGTGCAGCTCCCCATCCTCGACGATCTGGTGATCCCGTTCGAGGCGGTGACCACCTTCAGCGACTACGAGCTCAACAGCGGACGGCCCATCGCGTTCACCCTCCCGCTGCCCGACAGCACGCTGCCGCGAGACTCGGCCCGGGTGCTCCGCCGAATGCGCCGGGACTCGATCCGTGCCGAGCGTCGGCAGCAGAACGTCGAAGCGACCCGCACCCGCTCCTGGAACTACGCCGATCGCTGGCCGGGTGGGCGGTACGAGCTGCACCGCCCGCCGAACGACTCACTGGCCCGCTATGCGGCCTGGGACGACTCGCTCGAGCTCAGCCTGGATGACCAGGACCGGATCCGCCTGAGGGACGTCGCTACGACCCTCGCGCATATGAGCGACACCCTGCCGGACGAATTGACCGGAGCGCGGGGTGGCGGCTTCGGCTACGAGCGGCTGGCCGACGCACTGCGCTACGATCGCGTGCAGGGTTACTCGCTGGGCCTCGGCTATCACATCCGCGTGCCGGGACTCGAGTTCACGACCTTGCAAGCGACGGTGCGGTACGGGTTCTCGGACGAGCGCGTGACCGGCCGGCTCTCGCTCATCCGTGATGCGCCTGGCGGCCGGTTCCGGTTGAGCGGCTATCGCGACGTGGCGAGCGTGGACCCGATCGGGCGCGGTCCGTCGGTCGGCAACACTCTGAACGCGATCTTCGCCGCTCACGACGACGCCGACTACGCGCTCGTCACCGGCGGCTCGGCGTCGTTCGAGACGTCGGTCGGCGTGGGGTGGGAGTTGACGGTATCGGGCCGGGTCGAGCAGGAGCGATCGGTCATCGCTCAGGCCAGCTCCGACGTGAACGATTTCTTTGGTGGGACGGGGATCTTTCCGCCGAATCCTCCGATCACCGAGGGGACGTTTGCCGGCGGAACGGTGCAGCTGGCGCACACCGGGCGAACCCGTTGGGCGCTCACCGCCGACCTGCTTGGCGGCGCCGGCACGACCACCGTCCGCGGATGGGGCGAGCTGCGCCAGGACGTGGGCGGCAAGGCGGGGCTCACGTTCCGGGCCAGGGCCGGCATTGCATCGACGCCGGTGCTGCCGCAGTCCGCGTTTCGGCTGGGTGGGCTGAACACGGTGCGCGGGTTCGACTACGGCACGCTCGTCGGGCAGGCCTTCTGGGCTGGACAGCTTGACGTTGCGCCGCTCCCGGGTCGGATCCGTCCCGTGCTGTTCCTGGACGCCGGTCAGGCGGGCTCCGCCGACGGGCTCTTCAGCACCCAGGCCCTGGTAGGGGCCGGCGCCGGACTCTCATTCTTCCGGGGCGCGGTGCGGTTCGACGTGAGTCGTCGCCTGTCGCCCGACGTCGCACGGCTCCGGTTCGATCTCGTGGTGGGAGCGGTACGTTGACTTGTCGCAGCGCCGCGGCGCGCGTTCTGGCCGCGCTCGGGCTTGCCGGCTGCGGGGCCGTGGCCGGCCGGAACGCCCGGTTCGAGGCGGTCTGGGCCGGCTCCGACCGGGGCCGGCTGGTCACGAGCGCCACGGCGGTCTGGTGCCGAGACGCGAAGATCGGACAGGTCACGGCCATGCGGGGCGACAGCGGCATCTCGGTACTCATCCATCCGGCGGAATCGCTGGTGGTCGGACGCTATCCGATCCTCGAGCCGGGCAGCGCGCGGGCCTCGTCGCCCGCCGCGGCGGTCGCGCTCAGGCTGCTCGGCTCGACGTCCGTCGTGGGGTATCGCAGCGAGTCCGGCAGCCTGACGCTCGAGAAGATCGAGGGGGGACGAGTGTGGGGACGGTTCGAGTCCCAAGCGAAGGCTGCCGCCGCATTGGCCGGCAAGATCCAGCTCAACGGCCGGTTCGCGGGCGTGCCGGTGAGCGCAGGCGGGGCTGCGTGCCCCTCGTGACGTCGGCCGAGTGCGGCGGGCGGGTGTAACTTAGGCGCATGGAGTCCACCTACTTCCGGAAGGGCTTCGGCCTCAAGGGCGCGATCGAGGGTCAGCGGAGCCGCGACTACCACAGCGAGGTGGTGGAGCGGCTCCGGGCGAACGACTATGGGCTTGCCGTCGGCGCCCTCAGGTTCCGGCTGGCCCGCGAGTTCGGCTTCTGCTACGGGGTGGACCGCGCGGTGGACTACGCGTACGAGACCCGGCACAAGTTCCCCGACCGGCGTCTGTTCCTCGCGGGTGAGATCATCCACAACCCCCACGTCAACCAGAAGCTCGGCGCCATGGGCATCGGCTTTCTGTCAAACGGGCCCAACGGCGCCTTCGACTTCACCGCGCTGACGCAGGATGACGTGGTGATCATGCCCGCGTTCGGCGTCACGATCCAGGATTTCGAGCGGCTGCGCGGCATCGGCTGCGTGATGGTGGACACGACCTGCGGCTCGGTGCTCAACGTCTGGAAGCGGGTGGAGGCGTACGCGCGCGACGGATACACGGCCATCATCCACGGCAAGTACTGGCACGAGGAGACCAAGGCCACGGCCAGCCAGGTGACGAAGTATCCGGGCGGACGCTATCTGGTCGTGCTCAACATGGCGGAGGCCCGGGCGGTCTGTGACTTCATCGAGCGCGGCACCGACGCCGCGCCGTTGGCGGAGCAGTTCGCGCGCTCCGTCTCCCCGGGCTTCGACTTCGCCGCAGACCTGACGAAGGTCGGCCTCGCGAATCAGACGACGATGCTCTCCGGCGAATCGCTCGCGATCGCGGAGGAGTTCCGCAAGAGCATGGAGCGTCACTACGGAAGCGCCGCGCTGGCCGATCATTTCCGCACCTTCGACACGATCTGCTCGGCGACGCAGGAGCGGCAGGACGCGGTCCTCAAGCTGATCGAAGAGCCGCTGGACGTGATGGTCGTGGTCGGCGGTTACAACTCGAGCAACACCTGCCATCTGGCCGCACTGGTCCACTCCAAGGGCATTCGCACCTTTCACATCGAGGACTCGGACGGCATCGATGCGGCGGCGGGGACCATCCGGCACCAGCCCGTCGGCACCAAGCGGGAACAGACGGATGCCACCTGGCTCGGCGGCTCACGCCTGATCGGCATCACGGCCGGCGCCTCCACGCCCAACAACAAGGTGGGCGAGACGCTGGCCCGCATCTGCGAGACGGCCGGGTTGGAGGGGGAGCTGATGCGGGTGCTGGACCACGGTAAACGGTAAACGGTGTGAATGCTCATCGATCTCTCCCACACCATCGAGCACGGGATGACCACCCATCCCGGGCTCCCCGCGCCATTGATCTGTGACTATCTGAGCCGAGAGGCCTCACGCACCAAGTACGCCGCGGGGGTCGAGTTTCAGATCGGCAAGATCGAGATGGTGGCGAATACCGGGACCTACATCGACAGTCCGTTCCATCGGTACGCGGAGGGCAAGGATCTCGCCGCGTTGCAGCTGGAGAGGCTTGCGGGTCTGGACGCGGTGGTCGTGCGGATGCAGGCAGGCGCAGGAGGCGGGGCGGGGGCGGCGACGGCACGCGGGATCGGCTGGACGACGTTCGAGGGCCTCGAGCTTCGCGGTCGCGCGGTCCTGGTGGCAACGGGGTGGGACCGGCATTGGCGGACCGAGTGCTACGGACGGGAGAACCCGTTCCTAACCGCCGACGCATGCCAGCGCCTGCGGGACGCCGGGGTGGCGCTGGTCGGGATCGATTCCGTCAACATCGATGATCTCGACGACTGGGCCCGCCCGGCGCATTCCATTCTGCTGGGCGCCGAGATCCCGATCGTCGAGCACATGTGCAACCTGACCTCACTGCCGGATCGGGGGCTCAGGTTCTGGGCGGTGCCGCCGAAGGTGGCGGGGTTCGGGACCTTTCCGGTGAGAGCGTTTGTCGAAACGGCGGTAAACGCGGTAAACAGTGAACGGTGAGAACAGCGTGAACAGTGAACGGTAAACGGTGAACG
>OEKJ01000252.1_pt4 | contig 10706 bp, 6 predicted proteins | sample 1503081 | NCBI WGS metagenome assembly OEKJ01 (sample SAMEA104379565, study PRJEB20068) | metagenome | biome: 1000743; feature: 77; material: 1998 | place: USA | collected 2012 | depth 25 m | reverse complement strand
AGATACAGCACCTCGCTCACGGGGTCGCTCACCGGGTCGTTGTGCCAGGGCGTGAGCCGGAAGGAGTGGCTGCTCTCGGCCCAGGTGAACCCGCCTCCGCGCTCACTGACGACGAAGCCACCGTGGGGGTTGGCGATGACGTTGGCCCAGGGCGCCGGCGGCACGCGGTCGCCGCTGACCCGGATCTCGTAGTCTCCACCGGGGGTTAGCCCACCGAAGCCGTTCTCGAACAACGCCTCCTTGCCGTCGCGCGTGATCGGCAGAACCGTGGCGGTGGCGTCGGCCGGACGGAGGGCCGATGCCGGCGCGTGCGCGGGTTCGAAGGAGATGCGGGGCAGCGTGCGCCCGACGACTCGCAAGAGCGCGCGCAATGCGGGGGCGGCGGCGCGCTCCGCCATTCGGACTGGAAGGGTGAGCGTCGACAGGGCGTCCGGCGGCAGCACCTCCTGAGCGGTCGCGGCTTCGATGATGCGTCCCGGCGACCGGCCGTCGCAGAACAGGTGTACCCGCGCAGTGGCGCGGAGCATTCGCACCACGTCGGGGGCGAGGAGATCCCGGCGCCGGGCGAACACGCCACCCGGTCGGTCGATGATGCCCGAGTCGGAGGACGTGAACATCGCCTCCGTGATCTTTTCCTGCAGCTCCTGCAAATAGCTGGGCGGATGCGTGTTCAGGACCACGAGGTCCACCATCATCCCCCGCCGTCGCCAGTAGCGATGGGCGGCGAACAGCCGGCGTAGCGTAGGCAGGCCGTCCGGCGAGTCGATGGTCGCGAGCAGGATCGGCCAGTCGCCCGAGACACCGGCGGCCCACAGGACCGGCTGCGAGCCGCGGTTCCGACCCAACTCGACCTGCGGCGCGCGGAGCGAAGGATTGGAGTAGAAGAGATAGCCGGCGAGCTCCTGGAACACGGCCGCCTCCGCCGGCGTGATCTTGAGCTCGCGCAGCTCGACCTGCGTGGAGGTCCATGCCAGATCGAGGGCCCGGTGTGCCGAATACGGGTCGTGATAGCGGTCGGCCAGCTCGAACGCCCGCTGCCGGGTCGTGGCCACGAACGTCGTGAAAGCCACGGAGGCGGACTGGCCGGGACCGAGTTGGAGGCGCGTCCGAAGGGCGAAGATCGGGTCGAGCACCGCGCCCGTGGTCCCGGACAGAACGCCGTGGGCGTCGAGCGCCACGGGATCCCTCGTCGTGCGTCCCCGTCCGACGAACCTGGCGCGATCGGTCTCGTGGGTGACCGGGCCGACCCGCTCGTCGCCCGCGTCGACCACGTGAACGCACCAGAGCGGCTGCTCGCCGGCCGAGCGCGGGCGGCGGGTCGCCGTGATCGCCGTACACCACGCGTGCCACTCGGTCTCGATGAACAGGTTCCCGAACGCCGGATGGACCCGGTCGGCGTCGGGGCGGGCGAGCACGATCTCGCCGTAGCTGGTCAGCTGGATTTCGTGGGAGATGTCGCCGTTGTTGGTGACGGTGACCCGCCGCACTTCGGCTGCGTCCGCGGGCACGACGGAGATCTCGGTGCGGGTCTCGATGTCGCCGTCGGCCCGGTGAAAGGTCACCCGATCGGTGGCGAGGTACGCGCGATACCAGTCCGCCGGCGCGCACACCGGCTGGTGCGCCACCGACCAGGCCCGCCGGGTCGTGAGGTCCTGCACGTAGCAGAACTGACCGGTCGAGTCCAGCGTGCCATCGGCGCGCCATCGGGTGACCGCGACGTCGTCGTAGCGACTGTAGCCCGCCCCGCAGTGGCTCACCATGACCGTGTAGGGCAAGTGGCCGAGGAGGGCGACCTGCGGCTGCGGCGTGTCCGGGAGGTCGATCTCACGGACCACCGGACGCTCCAGCTCGGGGTCCGGCAGGGCCTCGTCCGCGCGGGCGGCCTGCGGTTCCTGGAACACGAGGCGGCGGGGAATCCGCTCGTGCAGCAGGAGCTCCGCTGAGCGGACCATCGGGTCGGTGTGAAAGCGTCGCCACCACACGTGCGCGGTCAGGGCGTTGGTGAGCGCCACCAGCCCCATGCCCACGTGGTGCGCCATGTAGGTCTGCACGACGGAGTAGCGCTCGCCCGGGGCGGGCCGGGTGTAGTCGAGGGCGTCGCGGAAGCCGTAGGGGCCCAGGGCCCCCTTGCTCTCTATAGAGGCGAGGTTGGCGAGCGCCCGCTCGGGATCGACCATCGCGGCGAGCGCCGATGCGTAGGGGGCGATGACGAGATCGCGGCCGAGCCCGCGCTTGAGCGCCAGGTCGGGCACGCCGAACGCGCGGTACTGGTAGGTCTGGGACGCGTCCCGGAGGTTGTAGGCGCTCTCGCTCGCGCCCCACGGCACGCCCCGCTCGGCGCCGTACGCGATGTGCCGCCGTACCGCGGCATCGTGGGTGCGGTCGAGGACGGTGAAGGGGAATGACCGCATGACCAGCACCGGCATCAGGTACTCGAACATGCTGCCGCTCCAGGACACGAGCGCCGCGCCCCCCGACGCGTGGGTCAGACCGCGGCCGAGCCGGAACCAGTGATCGACGGGCGCATCGTTCTTCGCGACCGCGACGAAGCTGGCGAGGCGGGCCTCGGAGGCGAGCAGGTCGTAGTACGATCCGTCGCGCGACCGGGAGCTCGGCTGGTACCCGATCGCGAACAGAGCCCTCGACTCGTCGTAGAGGAACCGGAAGTCCATCCCGAGGGCGTATTCGTAGGCGCGATCCGCCAGCGTCCGGAGGCGTGTCATCAGGTCCGCCGCGGCTGGGGACCGCGCGGCGAGGCTGCGCCACGTCTCGGATCGGGTAAGGCTCCGACCGTCGCGCCCGACGAGGGGCGGCAGGTCGAGGTCACCAAGCCCGGGCGCGGTCTGAGCGATCAGGCGGAGGCTCCAGTCGATCCACTCGGTCGCTGCATCCGTAGCGCCCGGGGCGTGGGCTGCGGCATCGACAGCGGCCCGGGCCTGCTGGAGGGCTGGGGCAACGCGGTCCGCGAGCGCGCTCGGCGTCGCTGCCTCGATCGCCGCGGCGAGCGCGTCGCGCGCGGTGCCGAGCTTCTCCTCGGCGATGGCCACGGATCGGCGCCGCGCCGAGGTGCCATCTGCGCTTCTGGACGCGAGCTCCTGAAGTCGTTCGTCGGCGAGCGTGAGCGCGGTCTCGAGTGCGCGCCAGGTGCGCCCGTCGAACACCGGGTCGTCGGCAACACCGAAGCAGGCGTGCCGGAGAGCGATCAGATGCCCGGCCAGGTTGCCGCTATCGACCGTCGAGATGTACCCGGGCTCGAGGACCCGGAGCTGCTCGAGGTCGTACCAGTTGTAGAAGTGCCCGTGGAAACGGTCCATGCGACCGAGCGACTGCATGACCCGCTCCAGCCGCCCGGTCATGTCCTCGGCCGTGAGGAAGCCGAGGTCGTACGCGCTCACGGTGGCGAGGAGCTGGAGACCGATGTTGGTGGGCGACGTCCGCAGCGCGACGGTGGGGGCCGGGTCCTCCTGATAGTTGTCCGGCGCCAGCCAATTCGTCTCTGCCGTGACGAACCAGTCGAAGAAGCGCCAGTGAAGCAGCGCGTACCGCATCGCCGCCGCCCGCCCGGACGCGGGCAGGCGCCGCTCGTAGCGCACCGGAGGAGCGGTGAGCGCGTGGGCAATGGCCGGTGACGCCGACCAGAGGGCGATGAGGGGGAGCACGGCGAGCGCGAGCAGCCAAGGGAACGGTGCATTTCCGCTCGACCGGCGGATCGCGACGACCGCCACGGCGACCAGCACCGCGACCACCAGCGCCACCGCGGGCCACATCGCCCGCCACGCCGTGCCGGGCCCGCTCGAGACGACGCGCTCTGTTCGCGACGCCGTCTGCCACTCGAGCAGGGTCCGCCGGGTCACGCCAAGCCGCCAGAGGGTGCGGACGATGGCGTCGGCGGACACCCATGCCTGGTGCGGCAGGAACGTGACCGTGAGCGCCACCTGCTGCGCGCTCGTCAGCGCGTCCCGGCCCACCTCCCCGTAGTAGGCCCGCCAGGACTTGTCCATCGGCGGCCGCAGCAGCGCCAGGAGCAGCGAGACGATCCACGGCGTCGCGATCGCGCCGAGGCCCAGCAAAGTCCAGCGCAGCGGAGATCCCGGCAGCAGGGTCCAGCCGGCAACGAGGAAGACGAGCTGCGCGATCTCCACCGTGCTGCGCCGCAGGTTGTCGAGAATCTTCCACCGCGACAGCAAGGAGAGCCGGTTGCGCTCCGGCCCGTCCGGGCCGGGTACCCGTGACGTCAGCCATTGGAGGAGCTGCCAGTCACCGCGGATCCACCGGTGCTTCCGGCGAGTGTAGGTCAGGTACCGAGCCGGGTAGTCGTCGTACACCGTGATGTCGGTGGCGAGCCCGGCGCGGGCATAGCTGCCCTCGATCAGGTCGTGGGACAGGAGGATGTTCTCGGGGAAGCGGCCGTGCGTGGCCTGCTCGAACGCGTCGACGTCGTAGATGCCCTTGCCGGTGAAGCTGCCCTCGCCGTACAGATCCTGATACAGGTCGGACACTGCGGTCGTATACGGGTCTACGCCGGGGTGCCCGGACTGAATCGCGGCGAAGTGGGACCGGTTGGCACTCGGCAGGGAAACGCCCACTCGCGGCTGGAGGATGCCGTAGCCGCGCACCACACGCCCTCGACCCTGGTCGTACACGGCGCGGTTGAGCGGATGAGCCAGGGCGCCCACCAGGAGCGGCGCGGTCTCCGGCGGGAGGATCGTGTCGGCGTCCAGGGTGATGACGTAGCGAACGTCATGGAGCGACCTGGTATCACCCACGATCGTGGAGAAGGCCTCGCGCGATCCGCCCCGCAGGAACCGGTTGAACTCGGCGAGCTTCCCCCGTTTCCGCTCCCACCCCATCCACACGCCCTGCGCCGGATTCCAGCGCCGAGGGCGATGAAAGAGATAGAACGCATCACCGTCGTCGCCCGCGTACCGGCGATTCAACTCCCGGACGCCGGACGCCGCCGCATCGACAATGCCCGCGTCGCTCGGTCGCGACTCCATTCGCGCGTCGGTGAAGTCGCTCAGGACCGCGAAGTGGAGGTGCGCCTCCCGGTTGGCGAGATACTGCACCTCGAGGTGCTCGAGGGCCTCGTGCACCGCTTCGACGCTGTCGAAGAGCGTCGGGATGACCACCGCCGTGCGGAGCTCCCGCGGCACGCCGCCCGGCTGGCTCAGATCCAGCTTGGGGAGCACCCGCGGCGGAAGGAACGCCGTGACGAGCTGGTTCATCACGTTGACCGCGATGTCGTTCGCGGGGAGCAGAGCGAACAGCAGCACGGCGGGCCACGCCGCGCGTCCTTCCGCCCCGGCCAGCCAGAGCACGGCCGCGAGGGCCGCCACGGTGCCGGCGAGCATGCCGCCGACGAAGACCACGTTCGGGTGACGACGCACCCAGCGGTACATCCGTTCTCCGGCGGCGGGCCGATAACCGGTGGCGCGCTCGAGACCGGCGAGGCCTTCGTCCACGAGGTAGTAGCCCACGTGCGCCCGGCCGGGATCGGTCGCGCTGTCGGCCTGGGCGGCGCGGGCGAAGTCGTGGGCGAGGGACGCCACGGCCGCCTCGTCGCGCCCGGTCCGCCGGGCGATGCGCTCCACGACGTGGCGGTACTGGTCGCGCGTCGCGAACGTCATGCGAGCATAGGCGCCTGCGGGATCGGTGCGCAGCACCGCTTCCATGGCGCTCTGCCGCTCGACGAACGTTTCCCAGTCCATGCGGGCGATGGCGCGAAGACTGGTGATGCTGTTCGCCATCATGATCTGCGTGAGCGCGGCCCGCTGGGTCGATCGGGCCGCCGCATCCTCGCAGCTCAAGGCCTCGTCGGCGATCCATTTCTCGAGCCAAGTCAGGGACGGCACCGAAATTCCGACCGAGCGAAGCTGGTGCAGGAAGCGGGAAACGAACGTCGGCGTGAGCGCCGGCGGCTGAGTGACGAACTCGTTGAGTGCGGTGGAGAGCACGGACGCCGTCTCGCGGCTCGCGGCGACCAACCGCTCGGCGCACGCATCGGCGCTCTCCAGCTCATCCAGCCGCTGCACGGTGCGCAGAGCCATCCGACGCACGCTCTCGAGCAGCCCCAGCCGCAGCATCGCCGGCATGGCCCAGAGCTCGCCGATGGAGAGGGGGGTGAATTCCTGACACGCGCCGACGAACAGGTCGACGTTGCCCGAGTCGATCCGCCCCTCGGTGTGCGAGATGAGCGTGATCGCGAGCTCGTAGACGCGCGGATAGCCCGGGAGCGCCCCGCCGGCGAGCTCCGGCAGCTCGCGGTAGTAGCCTCGCGGGAGGCTCTCGCGCACCTCGCGGATGTGCTCCTGGACGACGTGGAAGTTGTCGAGCAGCCACTCGCCCGCGGGCCCGACGTCCACATCGCGGTCGGCGGCGGCGGCGAGACGTGCGTGCGCGGCGTCCAGGATGCGGCGGGTTTCGTCCAGGCGGGTGAGGAGGCGCGGTCGTCGCCAACCGGAGGGGCCGCCGGCCAGACGCTGGGCCGCTGCTACCGCCCGGGCACGGTCCGCGAGGTGCTCGGCGCCGAGCAGCTCGCCGCGAATCGGCCCGCCGAGCAGCTCGTCCGGGGCATCGATGCGGCGGGAGAAGACGCGGGCGAGGAAGGGGGGCGACGTTGCGGAAGCGATGGGCGGGGCCTCGGAAGGGGACATCCGGCCGGATGTCCGGAGAGCGCGTGAACCAAGCTCGAGCCCGCGCCACGCCGGCCGCGACCCGGTGTTAAGGTAACCGGGCGGGCAGGGGGGTGGGTCGCATTGGATCAGCGGTCAGGACAGATCGGCGACCGAGCAATCCTTGACGCGCCCGTCGATGATGCGCCGGGCGAACGCACCACAGCCCCTGATGGCGGATGCCTCGGTGGGGTAGGTACTGCCGCCGGTGAAGGCCCGCAGATCCGTGTGGCGCCCGATCAGGAGATCCAGAGTCCAGCGTCCGGAACCCCGGATCTGGAACGTGCGCGCGATGATGGCGAAGCCCTTGTACGAGAGAGGATCCACCTGCGAGCCCTGACGGAGTAGCTTGAAGTATAGCCCCTATTCGTCGAAGATCTCGCGGAAGAGTCCGGCAACCTGTACCTTCTCGCCAACCCCCTCTCCCTGCGGCATGCGGCGACCGCTCGCCCGACCCTTCGCCCTGGCACCTGTGTGACGCCAGAACTTCAAGGGCCCGAAGCCCTCTTTGTCAGCCATCTCGGCTGGATCGAGCGGGTCGCGGGCGCTTTCTCCCGCCGCCACGGCTCCAGCAAAGAGGACGCCGAGGACTTCGCCTCCTGGGCAAAGCTCAAGCTGCTGGAAGACGACTACGCCGTTTTCCGTAAGTTCCGCGGCGAAAGCTCCCTCACCACTTATCTCACCGTCGTCATCGCGATGCTGTTCCGGGACTACCGGACGCACCGCTGGGGCCGTTGGCGGCCCTCGGCCGCGGCCCGTCGGCAGGGCGCGCTGGCGGTCCGGCTGGAGACGTTGGTCCACCGCGATCAGCTTCGGCTCGAGCAGGCAGGCGAGCAGCTCCGGACCTCGGGCCTCACCGATCTCCCCGATCGCGAGCTGGCCCGCCTGCTCGCGGCGCTCCCGGTCCGCCGCCCGCTGCGGCCCATGCCGGTCGGCGCCGATCCGCTGTCCGATGCGCCGGCGGCGGATCGTGCCGACGATCTCGTCGCCGCGGACGAGGCCGAAGCCGGAAAGAGGGTGATCGACGGCGCGCTCGAGCGGCTGCCGCCGGAGGACCGGCTCATGCTCCGCATGCGCTTCTGGGAGGGGATGACGGTCGCGGATATCGCGCGCGGACTCGGCCTGCCGCAGAAACCGCTCTACCGCCGAATGGATCGGGCGCTGGCGGATCTGCGGGTCTACCTCGAGGAATCCGGCGTGTCCCAGGACGAGGTGCAGGCGGTGCTGGACGAGTGTGCGGGGTGACCCAAGCGGGACAATGCGCGGGTGTGTCCATCTAATCGAGTAAGCCAAGGCCTGGAGGCCCGTTAGGGTGAGTCAACCTGTGATCGATCCGGAACGGCTCGCGGCACTGCTGGACGGCCGGCTCGGTGGCGCCGAGCGGTCCGAGTTGCTGAAGCAGCTCGCGGCGTCGGACTCGGCGCTCGAGGCATACGCCGACGCTGCCGCCGTCGTCAGCGAGCTGCAGACCGGGCCAACCCATTGGCTGACGCCGATGCGCTGGATGGCGATCGCAGCCGTGCTCGCGGGGCTGGCGCTCGCGCCGTGGCTCTGGATGCGCATGCGCCCGGCCAACCGGGACGATCCTGGACGCTTCGTCGCACTGCTCGCGTCGCCTGCCGGCGGCATGCCGGCCGGATGGAACGCGGACCCGTGGGGCTCCGTGCGCGGCTCGGACCAACCCCTCACCGCCGGTGCACGCGCCGCACGACTGGGGGCGCGCCTGACGGATCTCGCACTCGCGGTTCAGCGGCGTGATTCCGCGGCCGGCACGCTCGCCGCCGACATCGGCGCCCTGCTCGAAACCGTACCCGCCGCGGGACCAGTCGGCGCGATGTACCACGACATCGGCACGCGCGCCGGCGCCGCACCGTCGGACCTGGCGCCGTTACTGACGCAGGCGGGAAGCGCCGCGGCTCGTCTCGCCGGCGCAGACTTGGTGCAACTCGGAGCGTGGGTGGAAGCGGCTCGGGTCGCCGCTGCCGCGCAGGACGCGGCGTTCTTCGATTCGCCGCAGAGTCGCAGGATGCTGACACGGGCGGGCACGCTCACGGGCCTCACGGAGCCGGCCCGCTCCCTGATCAGCCGCTTGCAAGCCGAGCTAACGGCCGAGCCCACCCCGGAATGGAGCGCGCTCGGCCGTGACTTGACGGAGCTGCTGGGTGCCCTCGGCAGCTCGGGGATGACCGACGGCTAGTGGCCGCCGGACGGCACGCAGGAGTAGGCGGTGCTGTTCACCGGCTCGCGCGGTCCCACGAACACCATGTCCGGCCACGGGCTCGGCGGGTTGGGGAACAGACAGCTGAACGCGTGGAAGTGCGGCATGGGCGTTCCTTCCGCCGGCGGGATCCCCTGGTGCAAGGGCCCGGGGCGTGACTCCTCGAATACGACGTTCGATACGAGCAGCTTGATGTAGCCGTGCTTCGGATACAGCGGTGTCAGCGGCAGACCAGGCAAGCCGTTGAGGCCGTCCAGCCGCCACGTGAGTGACGACCCTTGCATCCCGGTCGTCGTCCATACGACGTGCCAGCCCACCAGATCGAGCGTGCTGGTGTACTTCCCCCACCTCAGCTCCCACGCGCCTTGCGGATTCGGGCACACGCCGATTCCGGGCGGAAGCGTGACCCGGGCACAGAGACTGGGAACCTCGTCCCTCTCGGGATCGGGCAGCGGCGGCGTGAAGTTCGACAGGTCGAGGAGGTAGTCGGGAAGCCCCGAGACCGTTCCTCCGGGAGCCTGCGCCGTCGCCAGATCCAGGATGCGGTTCTCCAGCGCGATCGCGCTGTGCGCCTTGCCGGTCGGGAGAACGCTGGGGTCGGGGCTGTCGTATGCCGCGTCGTAGAACACTCGCGGGTAGTGCGGCTCCATGTTGCCATGGTGCTCGCAGTCACACACCATGAGCACGTGCATCTTGGTCGGCCTCGGCAGCAGCACACAAAGACCGGAGACCGTGACCTCGAGCGTGAACGTGTCCGGCATAGGGATCCCCCCTGGCTGTGGTCAGTTACCTGTATAGCGGAATGCGCCCCACGCGGCGGGTGAGCGGAGCGTCGCATCGGACGAGCGCAGCAGGAGCAGCTGCGCCTCCCGAAGCGAGCGGGCCGCGTCACCGGATTGTCGGTAGGCGCGATGGAACTCGACCATCAAGGGGAGGGAAAGCACATCGTCAACTTGCCACAGCGTCCCCAGCACACCGCCCGCACCGGCGGCGAGCAGCGAGCCCGCCAGACCGGCGAATCCCGCCGACCGCCCGGCGCGCGGCCGAGCGGTCTCGCAGGCGGACAGCACGACCAGGCGCAGTCCGTGCAGGTCGAGGCGCTCGATGTCCGCCGCGCTGAGCCGGCCGTTCGATCCGGCGGCGGTGTCGGGCGCGAGGGCGAGCGTCGACTGCTCCGGGCGGACATCATCGAACAGAGCGTGACCGGCGTAGTGCGCGACGTCGACGTTGCGCAGGCCGGCTTCGAGCGCCAGGCGGGTCGCGCCGGCGCGGCTCAGCGTGCGCGCACCGGCGTAGAGCGAGCCGACGGAGTCGGCCTCGACCGTCGCCCCCGGTAGGGGCAGGAGGCGGGGGAACACCCGCGGGTCGAATGCCGGATCGGCGACGATCATTGCCCGGAGGGGCCGGAGCAGGGGACCTGGTGCCGGGCGGGCCGCATCGCGCAGGCTCACGCCGAAGCGCAGCGGGTGCGTTTCGAGGAGATAGCGCCCGCGGGCCGCGTCACGGAGCGCAGGGAAGGGGACGGCGGCCACGTCACCATCGGCGATGAGCACGAGGGGAGTACCGTCGCCACCAAGGTGGCGCTCGATCGGTCGCACCAGCCACTCATACAAGGCGCCGAGGTCGCGCACCGTCGCCGGGTCATCGACCCGCAGCTCGAGGGCTGAGCGCACCCGTGCGATCGTGCGCGCGAGCGAATCACGATCGAGCGTGGTGCGGGTGAGCTGGACGTTCGAGCCGGTGACGGCCCAGATGAGCAGCGTATCGCCGATCAGCGCGTAGTCGACAGCCACCTGGCCGGCTGGCATCGCCGGCAC
>OEKJ01000020.1_pt1 | contig 10752 bp, 11 predicted proteins | sample 1503081 | NCBI WGS metagenome assembly OEKJ01 (sample SAMEA104379565, study PRJEB20068) | metagenome | biome: 1000743; feature: 77; material: 1998 | place: USA | collected 2012 | depth 25 m | reverse complement strand
GACAGGAAGTTCTGCACCGTGAGCGCGGCCATCTGGGTCAGATAGCTCACGGTGCTCTCACCGCCGTACGATTGCCAATTCGTGTTGGTGACGAAGCTCACGGCCGTGTTGAACGACAGATCGGGCGATACCGCCCCGAACTGTTGTGGATTGAGCGGGAGGAGTCCCTGCAACCGCTGCATCCCGTACACGGCGAGGAAGCCGAACGCGTTGAAGAGAAGCGTCGCCAGCGCGTAGGTCTTCCATCCCATCTCCGCTTCGGGCGAGACGCGCAGGAAGCGATAGATGAAGCGCTCGATCGGGCCGAAGACCCGGTCGAGAAACAGCGGCTCACCCTCGTACACCCGCGCCATGTAGCCGCCGAGCGGCTTGGCGAGCAGCAGGAGAACGGCCAGGTAGAGGCCCAGCTGAAGCCACCCATTTCCGGTCATGAGAACAGCTCCGGCTTGAGCAACGCGACGAAGAGGTACACGAGGAGCACCGCCGAGATCGCGCCGCTGACCCAGTAGAGCAGCGTCATGAGGTCACCTCAGACCTTCTCGCAGAGCCACACGAGGCCCCACGTCACGAGAAACAGCCCCAACGTCACGATCAGCATCCAGGCATCCATACGATTCTCCCGATTCAGAACAGGTACGACACACCGGCAGGTGCGGCGGGCGGGGCGGGCGCGGCCGCCCTGGCGGTATCCCCGGCGGCGTTGGCCGAGTCCGCTTGCGCCCGAAGCGGGGAAGCTTGTGCGCACAATGCGCTGACCCCGCCCGCGATCACGATCTTCCGAACCAGTCCCACCGTTTCTATCATCTCCTTTCGATGCTGCGCCCCGGTTACCCGCTTTCCGGGCGCCTGCCCTGAGGGCCTGAGGAACGTATCGCAGCGCTCGTCAGAGGTGCGTCAGGAAACGGTCGGGCGGCATTAGGATTCCATCAAGATGCGCGGCATCGTGTTATTCGATTTCGGGGGGACGCTCGACGCCGACGGCGACCGCTGGGCCGTGCGGTTCCACCGTGCGTATGCCCAGGCCGGCGGCCGTCTTGAGTTCGCGGCCTTCGAGCCGCTGTTTCGCGAAGCGGACCGCCGGCTCGAGGCCGATGCCGCGGTGCGCCGAATGGGATTTCGCGCCATGGTCGTCGCCCAGACCGAACTGCTGCGCGAGCTGGTGCCGGACGCCCGCACGATCGCCCTGCGCGCCGTCGCCGATCGCTTTCATCAGGAATCGGTCGCCGCAGCGACGCAGAACCGGGACATCCTCGAGCGGCTCGCCCGTGACCATCGTCTCGGCGTCGTCTCGAACTTCACCGGCAATCTGGACCGCTGCCTCGCCGAGCTCGGCCTGGCGCCGCTCTTCGCCGTGATCGCGGACTCGCTGGTCGTGGGATACAGCAAGCCCGATCCCCGGCTGTTCCTCCACGCGCTCGCCGCCCTCGGCGCAAAGCCCGAAGCGGCCTGGATGGTCGGCGACAACTTCGAGGCCGACATCCGCCCCGCGGCCGCGCTGGGACTCGCCACCTGCTGGCTGACGTCTCCCGCGCGTGATGCTCCGACCGACGGCGTCGCGACGCACCGGATCGCGCGGCTCGCCGACCTGCCGCCGCTCCTGCGCTGATGCACGCGCTCATCCTCGCCGGCGGCGAAGGCAGCCGGCTCGCGGCAAGCGGCGTCACGGTACCCAAAGCGCTGGTACCGGTCAGGGGCGTGCCTCAACTGCTTCGCCTCGCGCGAGCGCTCGAACGCGCGGGCGCCGAGTCGCTCACCTGCCTCGTGCGACGCGGGGTGTCGCTGGATCCCGTCGCCGGCGAGCTGGCGCGTCTCCGACCGCCACTCCGGGTCCATGTCTGCCTGACGCCGTCGTCGCTCCACACGCTGGCCGAGGGGCTCGCGCTCATCCGTCCCGGAGAGGTATTCTGCACCATGGTGGACACAGTGATGCCGGTCGCCGATTGGGACCGTGTCTGGTCCGAGGCGCGAACGCTGCTCCACACCGGTGCGGACGCGGCGCTCGTCGTCACGCCGCTCGTCGTCGACGAACGGCCGCTCTACGTGGCGCGCGATGCCGATGGTCGAGTGACCCGTGTGACCGATGCGCCTGTGCCGATTCCTCTCGTCACCGGCGGGGTCTACGCCTTCGGTCCGCGTGCGCGTGACGCGGCGGCAATCGCGCTCGCGGCCGGCCACGAGCGGATGCGGAAGTTCCTCCGGCTGCTGGTCGAAGATGGGCACGACGTGCGGGCTATCGAGGTGCGGCAGATCATCGATCTGGATCACCGCCGCGATCTGGATGTCGCGAATGCGTGGCAAGAGTCCTGCGATGAGGGCGAGTCGCCATCGGCCTAGCCTCACCCGGGAGACAGATTGTCGCCAATCCGTGAGCGAGTGGGACATTGTGTCGCACTCTATCGAAAGCCCGCGTACTCGCCCCAGCAGCATCTCGCGAACGATACGGCGATCATGAACGCCGTGGTCGCGGAGCTCGAGCAGCGGGGATGGCGCATCTCGCGCGCGTCCGAGGCGGAACTCGAGGGCGGCACACCGCCGGGAGCGAACCTCTATCTCAACATGTGTCAGGGCGCGGCGGCATCGGAGCGGTTGACGGCACTCGAGCGCTCGGGCGCGGTGCTGATCAACACGCCGACGAGCGTGCTTGCGTGTCATCGACACCACCTCGTGCGGGCGCTCGCGGACAGCGGAATCCCGTTCCCCCGCACCCTGATCGTGCCGACCTGGCTCTCGCCGGAGGCGGCGCAGTCCCTGTCGGAGTTCGTGGCCCCGCACCGCAGCATCTGGGTGAAGCGCGGTGACGTGCACGCCGTGGGGCCGGAGGATGTGGTGCTGACGCGGACCGACCAGATCGTCGCGGTGCTGGGGCAGTTCGCCGAGCGGGGGATCGGGCGGGTGGCGGTGCAGGAGCACGTGCGCGGACCGGTGCTGAAGTTCTACGGCGTGGCCGACTCCGGGTTCTTCCGGTTCTACGACGCGCGGTGGGGACCGACGGGTCCGGCCCCGGTCGTAGACGAAGCGCGGCTCCGCGGCGTCGCCGGCGAGGCGGCGCAGCGGCTCGGCCTCAAGATCTTCGGCGGCGATGTGGCGCTGCCGGAGCCGGACCAGCCGGTGCTGATCGATCTCAACGACTGGCCCAGCTTCGCGCCCTTCCGGACCGAGGCGGCCAGCGCCATCGCGAGCTTCGCCCACACCCACGCCTATCCCGGAGTCGCCGCGTGACCGCCGTCGAGCCGTCGCTTCAGATCCCGGGGCCGCTCTCCCGCGCCTGCTTCGACGCCGAGTCGGAGTATCTCGCGCCCGGTACCCAGAGCGTGGCGCTGTTCACCCGGCTCACCATGGACCGCGGCGAGGGTGCCTTCCTCTATGACGTGGACGGCAACCGCTATATCGATCTCCTCGCCGGCGTCGGCGTGGCGAGCCTGGGCTACGCGCACCCCAAGTACGTCGCCGCCATGCAGCGCCAGGTGGCCCGGATTCACGTCGGCAGCTTCACGTCGGAGCCTCGCGCGGCGCTGGTGAAGCTCATCGCCGAACTCACGCCCGGCGATCTCAACCGGACGCAGCTCTATTCCAGCGGCGCGGAGGCGGTCGAGGCCGCGGTGCGGCTCGCCAAGTCGTATACCGGCAAGACGGAGATCGTCGGCTTCTGGGGCGGCTTCCACGGCAAAACCGGCGGGGTATTGCCGCTCCTGAGCGGGAGCTTCAAGCACGGGCTCGGGCCGCTCATGCCGGGCACCTACTCGAGCCCGTACGCGTCCTGCGCGCGCTGCGCCTTCGACAAGACGTTCCCGTCCTGCGAATGGCACTGCGTCGGCTTTCTCCGGCGCAAGCTCGAGCTCGAGACGACCAATGACGTCGCGGCCATTCTGGTCGAGCCGATCCAGGGCACCGCGGGCAACGTGGTGCCCCCTCCGGGCTACCTGAGGGCGCTCCGCACGCTCGCCGACGAGATCGGCGCGCTCCTCATCGCCGACGAAATGATCTGCGGCTTCGGGCGCACGGGAAAGATGTTCGGCGTGGAGCACGACGGCGTCGTCCCCGACATCATGCTCGTCGGCAAGGGATTCGGCGGCGGCTTCCCGATGAGCGGTGTGATCGCGCGCGAGGCGGTGGCGGTCGCCAAGCCGTGGGCCAATCCGAGCGGCAGCTCGTCCAGCTACGGCGGCAATCCGCTCGCCGCCTGCGCCGCGCGCACCACGATCGAGACCATCGTCGAGGAGAATCTCGTCGCCCACAGCCGCGACCTGGGTGCCCGGATGCTCGCCGAGATGAAGCGCTGGCAGGCCGAGATTCCGATCGTCAGCGACGTGCGCGGGCGAGGCCTCATGATCGGCTTCGACCTGGTCGTGCCCGGCACGCGCACCCTGGTGGACAAGAAGATCAGTCGCTGGATCTTCGACGCGCTGCTCGCCCGCGGGGTGCTCGCGATGATCTACAACCCCGAGGTGCGCATCAACCCGCCCCTCGTGATCGGGGAAGACGAGGCGATGCAGGCCCTGGCCATCATGAAGGACGTGCTGAGTGACGCCACCGACCGCGCTGGCCGATAAGGGCCAAGTCGTGGAGGAGTGGGTCGACCTCCACTTCTTCCGACCCCTCGGCTTCAAGATCGCCGGCGCGCTCGGCCCCACGCGGGCGACGCCGGACCAGGTGACCGTGGTGAGCCTCCTGCTCGGGCTCGTCGCGGGACATCTTATGGTGTATCGGAGCGTCGCGCTCAACGCCGTGGGCGTCGGGCTGTTCATCGTGTCCGACATCTTCGACAGCGCCGATGGGCAGCTGGCCCGAATGCGGAAGACCTCCACTCGCTTCGGGCGCATTCTGGACGGGGTCTCCGACAACCTCCGGTTCATCAACCTGTACGTGCACCTGCTCGTGCGGCTGGCGCTTGCCGGCGCGGGCTGGGAGGCCGTGGCGTTCGCCCTGGCGGCCGGGGTCAGCCACTCCTTCCAGAGCGCGGCCGTCGACTTCATGCGGCAGGCGTACCTCTATCTGGGGGCTGGCAGCGGCAGCGAGCTGGACCTGCCGGAAACCGCCAGCCGCGCCGAGGCCCGGACCTGGCTCCAGCGGATCGGCGCGCTGCTCTACCAGGACTACGTCCGCCGGCAGGCGTGGCTGTTTCCGCGAACGGTCGAGCTGGTGCGTGCCGCGGGGGCCGAAGTCACCGACCGCTTCCGGGCCGACTATCGCGGCCGCGCCGCCGGCCGGGTGGTCCAGTGCGCGTGGATCGGACAGAACATGCGCTTCCTGCTCCTGGCGCTGACCGTCGTGCCCGGCTGGCCCGCCGGCTTCTTCTGGCTCACGGTCGGACCCCTCAACCTGATCCTGCTCGCCCTCGTGGTCGGGCAGGAGCGCACCGCCCGCGCGATGCTCCGCGTCGTCGCGGCCCCGGCCCCGCCGCATGCCCGAGCCCGCATCGCCTGAGCGCCGCTACCGCGGCGCCATCGTGGGGTTGGGGGGCATCGCGCACCAGTCCCACCTGCCCGCCCTGCGCCTTCCGGCGGCGTCCCGTCTCGAGATCGTAGCCGCCGTCGACGCGGCACCGGGCGTGGTCCCGCTCCCCGGCATCCCACTCTTTCCCGATCTCTCGGGACTGGCCGGGCTCGACGTGGACTTCATCGACATCTGTACGCCGACCGCCTCGCATCTCGGTCTCACGCTCTGGGCCTTGGAGCAAGGGCTCCACGTGCTCTGCGAAAAGCCGGTCGCGGTACGGCCGGAGGAGGCGGAGCGAATCCGCTGTGCCGCCCGGGCGGCGAACCGAGTCGTGATGCCGTGCCATCAGTACCGGTTCAACCCCGTGTGGCAGAAGGTCCGCCGCTGGCTCGACGAAGAGGCGATCGGCCGCTGGTACCTCGCGGAGTTCGACGTGTACCGGCTCATGGCGGACCCCGGCGCCGGGCGCACGGCCACGCCCTGGCGGGGACGCGCGGCCGATGCCCGTGGCGGCGTGCTGCTCGACCATGGGACGCATCTCATCTACCAGCTGCTCGATGCGGGCGGGCCCCCGTCGTCGGTTCAGGCCTGGGCCGGCCGGCTACGGCACGCCGGGTACGACGTCGAGGACACGGCGCACCTCTTGTTCGAGTTCCCCGGGCGCATGGCGAAGATGTTTCTGACCTGGGCCGCCCACCGCCGCGAGAACCGGATCCGCTTCATCGGTGAGGGCGGAACGATCGAGTGGACCGGCGGGATGCTGACGCTGGAGCGCGACGGGACCACGGAGACGTTCGATCACTCGGCTGAGCTTCAGAAAGAGGCGTACGCGGCCTGGTTCGCCGACCTGTTCGGGGCGTTCGCCAACGCAATGGACACGAGCGACCAGGAGCCCCTCAACGACATCGCGCGGGTGGCCGACGTGCTCAACGCCGCGTACGGCGCCGGGCCGGCCAAACGGGGCGCCTTGGTGGGAGTGGCATGAGCCGGCGGATCCAGCTCGCCCTGCTCTGCGCGGGTGCGGCGCTCTTCGCGGCCCTCGTGCACCGCATCGGCGTGGGCCAGATCATCGCCAACGCCTCGGCCGTCGGCTGGCTGTTCGGGCCGATCGTCCTGCTCTACGGTGTGGCCTACGCCTGCAACACGGCCGCCTGGCGCCTTACCATGGGCGTCTCCCCCCGGCCGGGCTTCTGGCGGACCTACGCGATCACGGTCTCCGGCTTCTCGCTCAACTTCGTGACGCCGATGGTCAACGCGGGCGGCGAGCCGTATCGCATCGCCGCGCTGGCCGCATGGCTCGGGCGCCGACGCGCCGCGACGTCGGTGGTGCTGCACAAGATGCTGCACTCGCTCGCTCTGCTGCTCGTCTGGCTCACGGCGTTGCTCCTCGGCGTCGCCATGCTGCCGCACACGGCCGCGGTTCTGGCGCCGATCGGGCTTGCCCTCACGGTCGTCACCTTTCTGGCCGGCCTGGTCCTGACAGGGCATCAGCGAGGGGGGCTCCAACGAACGCTTGATCTGCTCCACCGGATTCCGCTGCTCGACCGTCTCGCGCGCTCACTGGAACCCAGGCGGGAGGCACTGGCCGAGATGGACCGGCAGATCACCGATTTCTATCACGCGTCCCCCGGCCACTTCTGGGGTGCGCTGGCGCTCGAGTATACCAGCCGCACACTGTGGATGGTGGAGTACTGGCTCATCTGCTACGGCGTGGGGATCGAGGTCACTTTCGCGCAGGCGTTTCTGATCGGCGGGCTGTCGTCGCTGGCGCAGAACGCGCTGTTCTTCGTCCCGTACGAGCTGGGGACCAAGGAGGGATCGTTGTACGCCCTGTTCGATCTGGCAGGCCTCGATCCGAGCGCCGGGGTTTATACCGCCATCGTGAGCCGGGCGCGCGACATGCTCTGGATCGCCTTTGGGCTAGGCCTCCTCGCGCTCACCCGCCACCGGGCCGACGAGCACGCTCCGATCGCCAGCGCACCGATCAAGCCGGCGGCATGACCGTCTTCACTCATTTCCTCGCCACCACGCTCGGCGTGCAGGCGCTGGGCCTGGAGGGACGCGACGTCGCGCTGGCCTACGGCTTCGGCGTCGCGGTGGACATCGATCACGTCGTCAAGGCGCCGTACTACCTCCGTGCGGTGGGGCTCAGAGACAAGCGCGGCTACTACTGGCGCTCGTCGCTCCAGGAGCCGGTGGGGTTCCTCTGGATCGCGCCGCTGTGCCTCTGGCTGGGCACGGCCGTGCCCCTCCTCTTCTACGCGATCCACCTGCTCATGGACTACTCCGTGAGCTTCGAGAAGATGCCGTTCTACCCCTACTCCCGCTGGGTGACACGCGGCTGGCTCGTGGACGTGCCCGACAAGCTCAAGGAAGCCGTGCTCTTCACGATTCTGCTGGTGGCGAACGTGGCGCTCTGGTGGGCCCGTCGTTGAGGCGGATCGCCGATTCCATAGCGCGGCCGTTCGTCCGCCTGCTGCACGAGGGCCTCGGGCTCTCACCGGCGCAGATCACCTGGGCGTCGTTCTGGGTGAGCGCCGTGGCCGCGGCCGCGATCGCGGCCGGCAAGATCGCGCCGGGACTCGCTCTCATGGCCGCGGGTCAGGTGCTCGACGGGCTCGACGGCGCCGTGGCGCGGACCTACGGGCTGTCGTCGGAGCAAGGCCATCGGCTCGACACCCTGCTCGACCGCGCCTCCGAGAGTCTCATCTTTCTCGCGTTCGCGGTGGCCGGACTCGTGCCCGCGCTGCCCGTGCTGCTCGCGATCACGGCGGTGCTCCTGGTCACCACCGTGTGCGACCGGTCGGGCTTCGATCCCGGCTTCAAGCGGGTCGTCCTCTACTTCGGCGCGTGGGTCGCGTGGCCCACGCTGTTCGCGATCATCTTCGGAGCGAATCTGGCGGTGTACGTGATCGACCTCCTGATCATCGACTGCCAGTTCCAGAACCGCATGGACGCGCTCGGCGGCGACCTCGATACCATCGCCTCCCGGGCCGCCCGCCAGGAAGCGGCGGAAGGCGCCGCTCCTCCCCCGACGACCCAACCGGTCCTGAGCGAGCCGCCGGGTCGCTGACTCGGAGGGGCCGGGGTATCATTGGAGCCGTGCTGCTCGCCGCCGCCGCGGTACTCGCCCTTGTCAGCCCGCCGCTCTACCCGTTCACCGTGAGCCACGAGCGGCTCCGGCTGCCTGATGGTGTGCAGCTCGCGGTCACCTACTGGCGGCCCGTCACCCGGGATTCGACCGAACGCTTCCCGGTCCTTCTCGAGTTCCTTCCCTACCGCAAGGACGACTCCTTCTACCGGCGTGACTACCCGCTGTACGAGTACTTCGTCCGGCGCGGCTACATCATGGCGAAGGTGGACATCCGCGGCACCGGCGGCTCCGAGGGACGGCTGCCGCCGCGCGAATACTCCGACATCGAGCTGGAGGACGCGGTCGAGATCATCGCCCAGCTGGCGCGCATGCCCGGTGCCAGCGGGTCGGTCGGCATGTGGGGAATCTCCTGGGGAGGATTCAACGCGCTCCAGGTCGCGATGCGCCGCCCCCCGGCGCTCAAGGCGATTCTCGCCCTGCATGCCTCGGACGACCTCTTCCACGACGACGTGCACTACATCGACGGCGCGCTGCACGTCGATCCGTATGCCCTCCAGATCGATCACGAGAACGGCCTGCCACGCACGCCCGATTATCCGCTCGACTCGGCCTACTTTGCCGACCGCTTCGACGTGGAGCCGTGGATCTTCACGTATCTGAGGCACGACCGGGACAGCGACTTCTGGCGCCGGGGCTCGCTGCGCTTCGCCCCGGACCGGATCGCTATTCCCGTGTACCTGATCGGCGGCCTGCACGACGGATACCGCGACACCGTGCTCCGACTGCTGGAGAGCCTCCGCGTCCCGGTGAAGGCCGAGATGGGCCCGTGGGAGCACGACTGGCCCGACAACGGGACGCCGGGGCCGAACTACGAATGGCGCGCGCGGGCCGTCCGCTGGTGGGACCAGTGGCTCAAGGGCCGCGACAGCGGGCTCCTCAAGGAGCCCCGACTGCTCGTGTTCCAGCGTGACGCCTACTTGCCCAGCGACACGATCAGTCGACTTCCCGGACGATGGCGCTTCACCGACTGGCCCATGCCCCATCTTCGGTGGCGCACGCTCCGGCCCGTCTCCGGCGGACGGCTCGTCACCGGCCCCGCCCCGCGGGGCCTGGACTCGCTGCGATACTTGCCCGGCGCTGGATGGATGGCCGGCGACTGGTGGGGGGATCCAACCGGCGACATGCGGCCCGACGACGGGGGCAGCCTGGTCTACGATGGGGAGCCGCTCGATGAGCGGCTGGTCCTGGCGGGGTTTCCCAAGGTGGCGCTGACCGTGAGCGCCTCGGCGCCGCTCGCCAACTGGACCGTCCGGCTCGAGGACGTCGCACCAACCGGCGAGGTTGCCCTCGTGGCGGGAGCCGTCGTGAACGGCACCCAGATCCGCTCGAGGCTCGACCCGCGCCCGCTCACGCCCGGCCAGCCGGCGCGGATCGAGCTGGATCTGCACTTCACGACCTGGACCTTCCGACCCGGGCACCGCGTGCGGCTCGCCGTGTCCAATGCCCAGTTTCCAATGATCTGGCCTACGCCCTACCCGATGACGACGACGCTGGCAACCGGCGGCGACGCGGTGCTGCGCCTTCCGCTGGTACCGGAGCCCGGACCGGCTCCGACGCTGCCGGCCCCCGAGTCGCGCGCCACCGCGCCTGACGCCCGGTCGATCGATCCGGAGGCCGAAACGGCGCACCGCGTCCTGATCGATCTGCACGGGGACTCGACCACCCTGGAGCTGCGCGAGCCCGACGCGTACGAGATCGGCGAGCGGTGGGTGCAGATCGACGAGCGCGAGCGGTGGAGCGTCCACCATTCCCGACCGGCCGAGGCTCGCTTCCTGGGCGAGGAGACGCACCGCATTCGTCTGCCCGGCCGCGCACTCGAGCTCAGGACCACGATGGATATCCGCTCCGACGAGCGGTTCCTGCACATCCGGTTCGAGCGGGAGGTTCTGGAGAACGGCAATCGAGTGCGACAGCGGTCGTGGGCGGACTCGGTGGCGCGGGTGTGGCACTGAGCTGAGCGGGTGGGACCGGTCCACGCCGGTCGCACAAATCGAAAGCGGCCGCCGGACCGAAGTCCGGCGGCCGCTCTCCGCATCGATTACCCGAGGTCGGGGCCCGAAGGCCGCCGTTCTTCTCTCACGTGCCTTCGCGGCTGTTTCGCCGCGGGAGGGCTTTTTGTGAGGCCTTGGCTTCCATCCCCAGGCCGGATGGCCGTCCCACCT
>OEKJ01000172.1_pt2 | contig 10811 bp, 11 predicted proteins | sample 1503081 | NCBI WGS metagenome assembly OEKJ01 (sample SAMEA104379565, study PRJEB20068) | metagenome | biome: 1000743; feature: 77; material: 1998 | place: USA | collected 2012 | depth 25 m | reverse complement strand
GTTTACCGTTTACCGTTCACTGTTCACCCCGTTGAGTACTCTCCCGTTGACGAGATCAGCTTCACCTCCGTCTCCAGCCGCACCCCGAACTTCTCCTCCACAACCCGCCGGGCATGGCCGATCAGGCCGAGCACATCCTGCGCCGTCGCTCCGCCGGTGTTGACGAAGTAGTTCGCGTGCATGGGCGAAATCTCCGCACCGCCGATCCGGAAACCCTTAAGCCCCGCCGCCTCGATGAGCTGACCCGCCGTGCGGGGGCCCCCCTGGCGCTTCCAGCTGGCCCCGCCGGGATTCTGAAAGACGCTCCCGCAGCAGGGCTGATTGAATGGAGTCCCCTGCTGCCGCCAACGGAACAGCTCGGCCAGCTCGGCGGTGAGTCTGCCGGGATCCTCGGGCACGAGCGACACCTGCGCCTCCACCACGATCCGCCCGTCGAGTCCGCTCCGGCGATACGCGAAGGGAATCTCCCGCCGCTCCAGCACTCGAAGGTCGCCCTCGGCGTCGACGACGGCCACCCGCTCGACCACATCGGCCCATTCACCCCCGTGGCAGCCCGCGTTCATGTAGACGCCGCCGCCCGCCGTTCCCGGAACGCCCACGAACTTGTGGAGGCCCGCGTGTCCCGCCTCTGCCGTGCGCCGGGCAGCGAGCGGCGCGGGCAGCCCCGCCCCGATCCGCCAGCGGGTTCCGTCACGAACCAATTGATCCAGGCCCTTCCCGAAGCGGATGACCAGGGCGTCGAGCCCTCCGTCCGGCAAGAGCAGGTTCGATCCCAGACCGAGCGCAAACCACGGAATTCCGCCGGCTACGGCGAAGCGGACGGCGGCGGCCACGTCGTCCGGGGAAGCCGGCAACAGCACGGTGGCCGGCCCGCCGATACGATATGTGGAGTAGCGACCGAGCGCCTCGCCCTCCCGGACCTCTCCACGGATCAGCGCGCGCAGCCCCGCCGCGAAGCGCGGATCCCGCGCGGTCAGCCCGTCCATTCGGCCGACATCTCGCGGGCCAGCGCGTGCCACTCCTGGAGCGAGCGGACCTCCCCAGCCCGGCTCCGGAGGGCGATCACGGCGTCGCACGCCGCCGAGGCGGCCGATAGGGTCGTCGTGTACGGAACCCGGTGCTGAAGCGCCGCCCGACGGAGCGAGTAGTCGTCCTGCTGGGTGAGCTTGCCGAGCGGCGTGTTGATGAGCAGCTGCACGGCGCCGGAGACGATCAGGTCGATGGCGTTCGGCCGGCCTTCATACACCTTGAGCACCCGCTCGGCGGGGATGCCGCGCGCGCGCAGATGCCGGGCCGTTCCGTCGGTCGCCAGGATCTTGAAGCCCAGCCCGTGGAACCGGCGGACGATCGGCACCACGGTGTTCTTGTCGTGGTCGTTGACGGTGACGAACACAGCGCCGCTCAACGGCAGCGCGCCGTCGGCGGCGTGCTGGGCCTTGGCAAAGGCCATCCCGAAGGAGTCGGCGATGCCCATGACCTCGCCGGTCGACCGCATCTCCGGTCCCAGGATCGAATCCACGCCGGGCAGCTTGGTGAAGGGGAAGACCGCTTCCTTCACGGCCACGTAGGGATGGAGCACGTCATCGTGGAGGCCCAGGTCGGCGAGCGTCTTGCCCACCATCACCGACGCCGCCAGGCTCGCCAGCGGAACGCCGGTGGTCTTCGATACGAACGGGATGGTGCGGGACCCGCGCGGATTCACCTCCAGCACGTGCACCACGCCGTCCTTGATCGCATACTGGGCGTTGATGAGTCCCACGACGCCCAGCCGCTCGGCGAACGCCCGCGTGTGCCGGCGCATTTCCTCCACTTGCCGGTCGGTGATGAGATAGGGCGGCAGCACGCACGCGGAATCGCCCGAGTGGATGCCCGCGTCCTCGATGTGCTGCATCACCCCGCCGATCACACAGCAGGTACCATCGGCAATCGCGTCGACGTCGGCCTCGAACGCATCCTCCAGGAAGCGATCGATGAGGACCGGGTGCTCCGGCGCCACGCGGGCCGCCTTTGCGAAGTAGCTGCGCAGCGAGGACTCGTCGTAGACGATCTCCATGGCCCGGCCACCGAGCACGTACGACGGCCGTACCAACACGGGGTACCCCACGCGCTCCGCGACCGCGACCGCTTCGTCCACCGAGGTCGCGGTTCCGCTCGGCGGCTGCGCCACGCCCAGCTCCCGGGCCAGTGCTTCGAACCGCTTCCGGTCTTCCGCCGCGTCGATCGCATCGGGGGTGGTGCCAAGGATCGGCACGCCCTCCCGCTCCAGGGCTCGCGCCAACCGAAGCGGCGTCTGCCCGCCGAGCTGGACCACGACGCCGAGCGGCCGCTCGAGCTGGACGATCTCCAGCACGTCTTCGAGCGTCAGCGGCTCGAAGTAGAGTACATCGGAGATGTCGAAGTCGGTGGAGACGGTCTCGGGGTTGGAGTTCACCATCACCGTGCGGTAGCCCATCTCGCGGAACGCGAGCGCCGCCCGCACACACATGTAGTCGAACTCGACCCCCTGCCCGATTCGGTTGGGCCCGCTGCCCAGGATCACGACCGTCTGGTCGCCGGCGGCGGCGGATTCGTTCTCTTCGTCGTAGCTCGAGTAGAGATAGGGCGTGGACGACGGGAACTCGCCCGCGCACGTATCCACCGTCTTGAACGCCGGACGGATGCCGAGCGCGTGCCGCCGCGCCCGGATCGCGCCTTCGGCCACGCCGACGAGATCACCCAGCTGACGGTCGGAGAATCCCTGACGCTTCATCGCCCGCAGGGCGACCCGTTCCAGGTCTTCCCCCGGCCAGCCGGCCGCCCATCCGGCGGTCCATTCACGCTCCGCCGCGAGCAGGTCGTCCAGCTGCCACACGAACCAGGGATCGATCCCGCTCCGCTCGGCGATGGTCTCGACCGGGAGGCCGGCCGCAAGCGCGTGCTTGATCTGGAAGATGCGCTCGGGAGTGGGCGTGCGAAGCGCGGCCAGCAGCGTCTCCCGTTCGGTGCTCTCGAGGCGGTCATCCGCCAGGGTCGGCCCTGTCACCCAGCCGGATCGGTCGGCTTCGAGTCCGCGCAGTCCCTTCTGGAGCGCCTCCTTGAACGTCCGTCCGATCGCCATCACCTCGCCGACCGACTTCATCTGGGTCGTGAGCCGGGGATCGGCCAGGGGGAACTTCTCGAAGGCGAACCGGGGGATCTTCACCACGACGTAGTCGAGCACCGGCTCGAACGACGCGGGCGTGGTCCTGGTGATGTCGTTGGGCAACTCATCCAGCCGGTAGCCCACCGCCACCTTGGTGCCGATGCGCGCGATGGGGAATCCGGTTGCCTTGGACGCCAGCGCCGACGAGCGCGACACCCGCGGGTTCATTTCGATGACCAGCTGCTCGCCGTTCGCCGGGTTGACCGCGAACTGGATGTTGCAGCCACCGGCCGCGACCCCCACTTCGCGGATGACCGCGATGGACGCATCGCGCATCCGCTGGTACTCGCGGTCGGTCAGCGTCATCGCTGGAGCGACCGTGATCGAGTCCCCCGTGTGGACGCCCATCGGATCGAGGTTCTCGATCGAGCAGACGATCACGACGTTGTCGGCACCGTCGCGCATGACCTCCAGCTCGAACTCCTTCCAGCCGATGATGCTCCGCTCGACCAGTACCGACCCCACCGGCGACAGCTCGAGGCCCCGGCGGATCAACTCCTCGAACTCCTCCCGGTTGTAGGCAATGCCGCCGCCGGTGCCACCCAGGGTGAAGGAGGGCCGGCAGATCGCCGGGTAGCCCGTCGTCTCCACCGCCTCGCGCGCCTCCACCAGACTGCGCACGACCCGGCCCTGCGGCGTCGCGAGCCCGATCCGCCGCATCGCGTCGGCGAACTCCTCCCGATCCTCGGCCATCCGGATGGCCCGCTCGTTGGCGCCGATCAGCTCCACGCCGAACTTGGTCAGTGTCCCGTCACGGTAGAGGGCCATCGCCACGTTGAGCGCCGTCTGTCCGCCCATCGTCGGCAGCAGGGCGTCGGGGCGCTCCCGCTCGATCACCTTGGCCACCCAATCCGGCGTCACCGGCTCGATGTAGGTCCGGTCGGCCAGCTCGGGATCGGTCATGATCGTCGCGGGATTCGAATTGACGAGGATGACCCGGTACCCTTCCTCCTTGAGCGCCCGCACGGCCTGGGTGCCGGAGTAATCGAACTCGGCACCCTGCCCGATGACGATCGGGCCGGAGCCGATGAGGAGGATAGTCTCGAGATCAGTCCGCTTCGGCATCGACGACTCCCCGCAACGTCTCGTCCAGCGTGATGGTGGGGCGCCACCCGGTGGCGCGCTCGATCTTGGTCGGATCACCGACCAGGTACGGCACGTCCCGATTCCGGGTGAGCACCGGATCGGGCACGGGCTCGATGTCAGCGTGGAGCAGGCGCGCGATGCGCGTCAGCAGCTCACGAATCGCCACGCCTTCCCCCCGGGCGACGTTGTAGATCTCGCCGGGCGCCCCCGCGTCCAGCAGGGCGAGGTAGGCCCCGACCACGTCGCGCACGTCGAGCAGATCCCGCACCGGGTCCAGGTTGCCGGTCGGCACGGTCTTCGCCCCGGATCGGCGGGCCGCCTTGATCCGCGCCACGAACGACGGAACCACGAACGGCGGCGGCTGGCCCGCGCCGGTGTGCGGAAATGCGCGCGCGATGATCACGCCCAGTCCGCTCCGGCGCCAGGCCGCAAGGGCGGCCGTCTCCGCTCCCGCCTTGCTTGCCGCGTAGACCGAGACCGGTTGTACGGGATCGGTTTCCACCCGCCGCGCCGCCGAACCGATCCCATAGACCTCGGCGCTCGAGGCCAGCAGCACCCGCGTCCGCTCGGGGTGGGCGCGCTCGGCGAGCGCGTCTACCAGCAGAGCGGTCCCCACCGCATTCACCTGCCAGGCACGGCCGGGGTCACGACGCGCGTCGCTGGTCGAGCTGACCGCGGCGAGGTGGGCCACCGCGTCCGCGCCATCGGTCACCGCAGCGCCGACCGACTCAGGATCGGCCAGCTCCAGCGGCACCACACGCACGCGGCCGGCGTCCGCTCCCAGCCACTCCGCCGCGGGAGCCCAGCCTGGCCGGCATGCCGCGGTCACCGCATGGCCCCGGTCCGCAAGGGCCCGTACGAGTCGCCGTCCGACGAAACCGTCCGCGCCGGTGACCAGGACCCTCACGCCCGCCGGGCCAGCCGAGCGAGATCGGCGTCCACCATCGAGCGCACCAGGTCGTCGAACGACACGGTCGGCGACCAGCCCAGTCGAGTCCGGGCCTTGGTCGGGTCCGCGAGGAGGACGTCGACCTCCGCCGGCCGCAGGAACCGCGGATCGATGACGACGTGCTTCTGCCAATCGAGTCCGACGTGGGAGAACGCGATCTCCACCAGCTCCCGCACGCCGTGGGCGATGCCGGTGCCGATGACGTAGTCCTCGGGCGCGGGCGGCTGCAGCATCCGCCACATGGCGTCCACGTAGTCGCCGGCGAACCCCCAATCGCGCTTGGCGTCGAGGTTACCGAGCTGGAGTTGACGCGTCAGGCCGAGCTTGATGCGGGCGACGCCGTCCGAGACCTTGCGGGTGACGAACTCGATTCCCCGCCGGGGGGACTCGTGGTTGAACAGGATACCGCTGACCGCGTACAGCCCGTAGGACTCCCGATAATTCACGGTGATCCAGTGGCCGTAGACCTTGGCGACGCCGTAGGGCGATCGCGGGTAGAACGGCGTCGTCTCCCGTTGCGGCGAGTCCTGCACCTTCCCGAACATCTCCGACGAGCTGGCCTGATAAAACCGGGCCGAGGGGTGGACCAGCCGGATCGCCTCGAGAATCCGGGTCACGCCCAGCGCCGTGAACTCGCCGGTCAGGACCGGCTGGGTCCACGAGGTGGGCACGTAGCTCTGCGCGGCCAGGTTGTACACCTCGTCGGGCCGCGTCTCCTGGAGCACGACCGTGAGGGAATGCTGGTCCAGGAGGTCGGCGGGCACGATCTCGATCCGGCCGAGCAGGTGGTCGATCCGCTCATAGCTGTCGTGGCTGGTCCGCCGGACCACCCCGAAGACGCGGTACCCCTTCGCGAGCAGCAGCTCCGCGAGGTAGGAGCCGTCCTGGCCGGTGATTCCGGTGATGAGGGCGGTCGGCACCCTTCAGCCCCTCCAGGGTTGCACAAGATGAATCACGGGAATAGCTTTCGGGGCTTTTCCGGCATGTCGGGCAATGTCTCTGTTGAGGACCACACGATGGCACGGGTCTGCGCTGTCTGCGCCAAGGGGCCGGTCACCGGCCACAACGTAAGCCACGCGAAGAACCGGACCAACCGCCGGTGGTACCCGAACCTTCAGACGGTTCGGGTGCTGGTGGACGGCGCCCCCCGCCGCGTCCGCGTGTGCGGACAGTGCATCAAGAGTAATCGGATCACCAAGGCCACCTGACGGCCTCGCCGCCGAGCGGGGGCCGGACTCAAAGAAAAAGGGGACCCGAGGGTCCCCTTCGTCGTTTCGAGAGAGCGGCCCGATCACGCGTCCAGCAGCTCGATGCGGGCAACGTCCGCTCCGTCACCGGGCCGATGACCCAGCTTGAGGATCCGGGTGTACCCGCCAGGCCGGGCCGCAAACCGGGGCCCGATCTCCGCGAACAACTTGGTCAGAGCCTCACGGTCCTTGATCTTCCGGCCCGCGAGGCGCCGCGCATGCAGATCGCCGCGACGCGCCAGGGTCACCAGTCGCTCCGCGAACGGGCGCAGCTCCTTGGCCTTGGCCTCGGTGGTCACGACCCGGCCGTGGACGAACAGGCTGGTCGCCATGTTGTTCAGCAGGGCCCGCTTGTGCGTGGCCGTGCGAGATAGCTGGCGACCCTTTGCGCGGTGCCGCATCTCAGAGCCCTTCGACCGGTGCCGTGTGAGGCGCCGGCGGCGTGCCCGGGTTGGCGACGCGCAGATCGCCCTCGGCGTCCTCGAACCGCATGCCGAAGTTCAACCCTTCGCGCTGGAGAAGCTCCGCGATCTCCTGGATGGCCTTCTCACCCACGTTCTTCACCTTGAGGAGATCGTCCTCGCTGAACTCGACCAGATCGCGCAGCGTCCGAATGTTCGAGTTCTTGAGCGAGTTGAGCGACCGCACCGACAGACCGAAGTCGTCGATCAGCTTGCTGAGGCGTTGGCGCAGATTGCCCGCGACCGGCGCACCGGCCGGGCTGGCCGTGTCCCGAGCCATCGGGACCTTGCCGAACTCGACGAAGTAGCGGAAGTGCTCCTGCGCCAAGGCCGCGGCGTACGCGATGGCGTCCTCGGGCGTGATCGTGCCGTTGGTCTCGAGGGTAACCGTGAGCCGGTCGTAGTCGGTGCGCTGGCCCACGCGGGTTTCTGCCACGGTGAAGTTGGCGCGCCGCACCGGATTGTAGATCGCGTCGATGCGCACGAGATCCACCGGCAGGGAGCGATCGGCCGGATGCAGCTCGGCCTCGACGTAGCCCCGGCCCTTGTTGACGTACAGCTCGCCGCCGATCTCCCGATCGTCCTGCAGGGTGAAGAGCAGGTGATCCGGATTTACCACGCGAACGGAGCCGTGCTCCTGGATGTCGCGCGCATACACCGGGCCGGCGCCTTCCCGCTTGATGTGGAGGACGGCTTCATCGACGTCGTCGGCCAGGACCAGCGTCAGCGCCTTGAGGCGCTGGATGATCTGGTGAACGTCTTCGAGCACGCCGGACACGGTCTGGTGCTCGTGCACGACGCCGTCGAGACGGAAGCCCCACACCGCGCTGCCCCGGAGGGAGGACAGCAGCAACCGGCGGAGGGAGTTGCCGAGGGTGTAGCCGAAGCCGCGCTCCAACGGCTGGAGCCGGAACTCCGCGGCGTTGGGGTTGTCGTCCCGTTTCGTCATTTCGACGACGTGGGGGCGTACGAGGCCGGTCAGATCGATGGTCATGGTCACTTCGAGTACAGCTCCACGATGAGCTGCTCCTGGGCGTTGATCGGGATCGTCTCGCGAGTCGGGCGCTCGACGAGGCGGCCGGCGGCCTTGTCCTGGTCTATCGACAACCAGGAGACCGGGGCGCCGCGCGCCGCGCTTTCCTGCGCCAGCTTGACCGGCACAAGCTCGCGGCTCGCCGGCGCGACGCGTACTTCCTCGCCGGGCTCGACCCGGTAAGAGGCGATGTCCACGCGGTGGCCGTTGACCTCTACGTGGCCGTGGCCGATGAGCTGCCGGGCCGCCTTGCGGCTGGCGGCGAAGCCCATCCGATAGACGATGTTGTCGAGCCGGGTCTCCAGTGCGACCAGCAGGTTCGTGCCCTTGACCCCCGGCTCGCGCGTGACGGCATCGAAGGTGTTGCGGAACTGGCGCTCCGAGAGCCCGTACATCCGCTTCACCTTCTGTTTCTCACGCATCTGCTTCGAGTACTCCGACGCCTTGCGCTGGCGGCCCTGGTTCTGGCCGTGCTGGCCGGGCGGGTAGGCCCGCCGCTCGACCGGGCATTTCTCCGTCAAGCACTTGGTGCCCTTGAGGAAGAGCTTGGTCCCTTCGCGACGGCAGAGGCGGCAGCTCGGTCCCACGTAACGAGACATGGCTCACACCCGCCGTTTCTTGGGCGGGCGGCACCCGTTATGAGGAATCGGGGTGACGTCGCGGATCGACACCACCCGGAGGCCGACCGATGCCAGCGCCTGGATGGCGGACTCCCGGCCGCTGCCCGGCCCCTGGACCCGCACGTGCACACGGCGGAGCCCGAGATTCATCGCTTCGCGGCCGCAATTCTCCGCGGCGACGGTGGCGGCGAAGGGCGTGGACTTCTTCGAGCCCTTGAAGCCCGCCTTGCCGGCCGAACCCCACGCGAGCGCATTGCCCTTGAGGTCGGTGATCGTAATCAGAAGGTTGTTGAACGTGGCCGAGATGTGGGCGATGCCCTCGGACTCGACCACCTTCTTCCCGCGTTTCACGCTCGACTTGGCGGGCGCGGCCGCCGGGGCGGCGGCCGCGCCGGGGGCTGGCGTCTGAGGCTGCTCCGGTGTGGGGTTCGTCATCTTACTTCTTGGTCACCTTCTTCTTGCCGGCGATGGCCCGGCGCGGACCCTTCTTGGTCCGTGCGTTGGTGTGGGTGCGCTGCCCGCGCACCGGAAGTCCGCGCCGATGGCGAATGCCGCGATAACTCCCGATGTCCATCAGGCGCTTGATGTTCATCGCGACTTCGGTGCGGAGCGCGCCTTCGACCTTCACCGAGCGCTCGATCATCTGGCGCAGACGCGCGACTTCCGCGTCCGAGAGATCCCGCACGCGGGTGTCGGGGCTCACGCCAGTCTCGGACAGAATCCGGGTGCTGGTGGGCCGTCCGATGCCGAAGATGTAGGTAAGCGCGATCTCGACGCGCTTCTCGCGTGGGAGGTCCACGCCGGCGATACGCGCCATCGATCAGCCTTGCCGTTGCTTGTGCTTGGGGTTGCGCTTGCAGATGATGCGAACCACGCCTTGTCGCTTGACGACTTTGCAATGTTCGCAAATCGGCTTGACGCTCGAACGAACCTTCACGACGCCTCTCCCGGGCCGGTTATGAAATAGCTTGCAAACTTACTGGGGACCCAATCCAAACGCAAGCAGGGCACCGAGAACGGAGACAGGAGGACCGGCCGGCTAAGCGGACTCTAGCCCCTCATGCCGGGCAATGCTGGGGCGCCGGAGCACCACGACCAGGACCGGCGCGCTCGCTGAGCGCCGGCGTCACGCGCTTACCCGAAGCTCCACCAACGTCCACCCGGTCGGTCCGCGGCGGTACGCCAACAACAGGGTCTGGCTCCGGATCTCCTGGGTTCCGGCAACCCGGTATCGCCGCTGAAGCTCGACGTAGCCCTGCCCCGGCTCCACTTCTCGCGCCGACCGGACCGCCGTCTCGACCTCCTGGGTGGGCGCGAGAAAGTCGCGCAACAGCGCGGCGGCCTGGGCCTGGCCGAGCGCGCCGGAGGGATCCGCGCCGGGCAGGCGCACCACGAGGCGCGGCGAATTCGCGACCAGCCCGGCCGCGTCGTGACTGTACCAGGCCCGTCGGGCCCGGTTGGCCTCGTGCTCCAGATCATTCGACTGCGCCCGCAGAGCCCCCGGGAGGAGCGCCAGCAGCAGTATCAGGCCTGCACGCACCCAGCCTCCTCGCTCAGCTCTCGTAGCACCGCCGCGGGATCACTCGCCTGAAGCAGGGGCCGGCCGACCACCAGATGCGTGGCGCCGTCCCGCGCAGCGTCACCGGCCGTGGACAGGCGGATCTGGCCGCCCGGCGGGTCGGTCCGTCGCCGGATCCCGGGAACCACGATCAGGGGGCCGCCCGACCACTCGCGCCGGACGAGCCCGATTTCGCGCGGAGAACACACGACCCCCTGCAGGCCCGCGGCCCTGGCCACACCTGCCAGTCGCGCAACTTCCGCATCGAGGCTCACGTCGGACCGGCCGATCGCCTGGGCGTAGGATCCCTCGTCGTAGGAGGTTAGAACCGTGACCCCGGCGAGGGCGAGTTGATCGCCCGAGGCGAGGGCAGCCGCCCGGAGCATGGCCGAGCCTCCCAGCGTATGCACCGTGGCCAGAGACACCCCGAGCGCGCGGGCGGCGCTGACGGCGCCGGCGACGGTGTTGGGGATGTCGTGCCACTTGAGATCTAGAAACACGCGAAGACCGCGGGCCGTGAGCTGCTGCACGAATGGGGCCCCGGCGCGGGTCATGAGGATAGGGCCGACCTTCACCCATGCAAGCGTCGGCAGCCGGTCGAGCAGGCGCAGGGCCGCGTCGGGGTCGGGCAGGTCGAGGGCCAGGACGATCTCAGCCACGCCCCGCCTCCAGCTCG
>OEKJ01000224.1_pt1 | contig 10862 bp, 11 predicted proteins | sample 1503081 | NCBI WGS metagenome assembly OEKJ01 (sample SAMEA104379565, study PRJEB20068) | metagenome | biome: 1000743; feature: 77; material: 1998 | place: USA | collected 2012 | depth 25 m | reverse complement strand
GAACGGTGAACGGTGAACGGGGGGTTCCCCGCATTCGCGGACCCCTTCGGGCTGGAGCCCGGTCTGGGCTTCGGCCCGCGGCCGTTCTTCGGAGTCTTGCCCAGTTTACCGTTCACTGTTCACCCCTCACTGTTTACCCTCCCAACACCCGGTCGACCAGCGCAAAGCCGAACACCGTGGCCGACATGACCGCGTTCATGGTGAAGAAGGCGGCATTGAGGCGGGACAGGTCGTCGGCGCGCACCAGCCGGTGCTCGTAGATCAGGAGCCCCGCGGCCACGGCCACCCCCGCGTAGTACCATGTGCCGAACCCCGCGCCCCATCCGAACGCAACCAGGGCCGGGATCGTGATCCCGTGGAGCAGTCGGGCCGTGACGATGCTGCGCGACACACCCAGGCGGACGACCGCGCTGCGGAGCCCCATCGCACGGTCGAAGCCCTCGTCAGGCAGGGCATAGTAGATGTCGAAACCCGCGACCCAGGTGGCGACCGCGACCGTGATGGCGATCAACGTCCACCATGGGTCGCTCCAGTGCCCCGTCACCGCGAGGTAACCGCCGACCGGCGCTATGGCGAGACTGAGCCCGAGCCACAGGTGCGGCCAGTACGTGAAACGCTTGGAGAGACTGTACGTCGTGACCCACGCGAGCGCCAACGGGCTCAGCGCGCGGCAGAGCGGATTGATGAGCGCGGCGCTCACGAGGAAGATCACCGCCGCGGCACCGATGGACACCCACGCCTGTGCGAGCGAGAGCGCGCCCCGAGGCAGCTCCCGGCGCTGGGTGCGGGGATTGATCGCGTCGAACCGGCGATCGGCGACCATGTTGAAGCCCAGCGCGACCCAGCGCGCGGCGGTGAACGCGAGCACCACCAGTAGCACGGTTCGCCAGCGTACCGGAGCCACGCGTGAGCCGGCGACGACGCCCACCAGCGCGAACGGCAGCGCGAACAGCGTGTGCGGCAGCTTGACGAAGTTGAGGTAGCGGACGAGGAGCGATCGCCCCGCCAGCACCTGTCCTTCGGCAGCCGGCAGCGAGGCGCCGGAGCGGAGATCGGTCATCGGGAGCCCGCCGCCGGGAAATACTCACCCCACCGTCGATCCACCAGTCGCACGATCTCGTCCGGCATCGTGAGGGGCAGCGGGTAGCCGGTTTTCCAGGTGGCGTCGATCCCGACCCGCCCGCGGTACACCGGCCGGGCGCCGACGAATTCCTGCCGCTCGAAGATCATGTCGCGCGCGGGGTCGAACCGGGTGAAAATCCCCCAGATGACACTCGTCTCGCTCGCCAGGTCGATGTCGTCGCTCACCGCCACGACGAATTTCACGGGCCCGAGTCCCTCCCAGCGCACCAATCCGTCGAGGACCGCGCGCGGGTCCTGCCGCACGACCACCACGAGAAATCCGCCGTCCAGCAGCCGATGACGGACCACCCGCCGGTCGAAGCCGGCCGGGGCGCTGACGGCGGTCGGCGGGGGGCGGTCGGTGACGGGCTCGCCCGCGGCGTCCAGGACCAGCTTGCTGCCCACGTGCATGACGTACGAGGTGTAGTCGAGCGTGTCGAGCGCGCCGATCGGGAGCAGGAGCATGCGCTCTTCCGGCTCGAACCGGTACCACAGCTCGCGGAGCACGGCGGTAAAGCGCCGCACGGGGACGTCTTCCCGGAGCATCACGGCCACCTTGGTCAGGGCCAGTTGTCCGGTGCCCAGGAGGGCGAGCGCGGTCTTGAGCACTTCCTTGGGGTGGCGCTCCTTGAGCGCCACGGCGAGGAGATTGTGAAACCCGGCATCGTCATAGGCATACAGGTCGACCACATTCGGATTGATCACCCGGATCAGCGGTCCGATCATCTCGCCGGCGGCGATGCCCATGTACTTGTCCTCCTGGGGCGGCTGGCCCACGACGCTCGCGGGGTACAGCGGCGCGCGCCGGTGCGTGACCCGCTTCACGTGGAAGACGGGGAACTCGGCCGCCTCGGAGTAGTGGCCGAAGTGATCGCCGAACGGACCCTCGAGCCGTCGTTCGCCCGCCGGCACTTCCCCTTCGAGCACGAACTCCGCGTCTGCCGGCACGAGCATGTCCATCGAGGCGGCGCGCACCATCCGGGTGGGCGCCCCGCGCAGGAAGCCGGCGAAGGCCAGCTCGTCCATGTCTTCGGGGAGCGGGAGGATGGCCGACAGCATCAGGATGGGATCTCCGCCCAGCACGACGGCCGTCTTGAGCGGCTGGCCTCGTCTCTCGGCCTCGTAGTGATGACCCCGCCCCCCCTTCATGCTCTGCCAGTGCATCCCGGTGGTGGCGTCGTCGAAGATCTGGAGCCGGTAGAGCCCGAAGTTGCGACGCCCGGTGCCGGGGGCCTCCGTCAGGGTCGGTCCGAACGTGATGAACGGACCCCCGTCCCGCGGCCAGCTCGTCACATTGGGCAGGCGCGTGAGCGCCGGCGCCTCCACCACCTGGTGCACCGGCGCGCTCCGGACGACGCGGGGTCGCATGAACCGGGCGCGCGCCAGCACCCTGCGCGAGCGCCAGAATGCACCGAGCGAGGGCGGGTTGAGCCCCTGCACCGCGGTGATCAGCTCCTGCCCGATCTGTTCCGGGTGCCGGCCCAGCGCCAGCTCGATACGTCGCCTCGAGCCGAACAGGTTCATGACCAGCGGGAACCCCGCGCCGCGTACTCGCTCGAACAGGAGCGCCGGCCCATTCTCGCGGACCACCCGCTGCGCAATGGCGGACACCTCGAGGCGCGGATCGACTTCAGCCGTGATTCGACGGAGCTGTCCGAGCCGTTCCAGTTCCGCTACGTAGGCATGGAGGTCGGAAAACATCAGCGCCGAGCGCCGATGTGGAACGCCGTCACCCCGCCGAGGAACAGGCGGAAGCGGACGTCGGCAAAGCCGGCCGCCGTCATCCGACCCGCCAGCTCCGGCGGGCGGGGGAACGTCCGCGTCGACTCTGGTAGCCACTGGTAGGCAGTTCTATGTTTCGACACCCACCGGCCGATGCGTGGCAGGACCCGCTCGAAGTAGAACAGGTAGAGCGCGCGCAGCGGCGCCCGGACCGGGGTCGCCATGTCTAGCACGACGAGCCGAGCGCCGGGTTTGAGGACGCGGGCGACTTCCGCGAGCCCGGCATCCAGATCCACCAGATTGCGCATCCCCCAGCCGACCATCGCGCCGTCGAAGACCGAGTCGGGGAACGGAAGCTCGAGCGCGTCGGCCGTCACTGGCGCGAGGCGCTCGGCCTTGTGGCGGCCACGCTCCAGCATGGGCCGCGCGAAATCGGCGCCCACGACGCGCCCCCCGAAGCCTCGCTTGCGTGCGAGGATTGCGGCGAAGTCGAGGGTGCCGGCGCACAGGTCGAGATAGATTCCCTCCGGCGCCCGCTCCCAGCCCAGCCGATCGACCGCGTATCGTCGCCAGCGTAGATCGAGCCTCAGGCTCAGCAGCCGGTTGAGGCGGTCGTAGGTGGGCGCGATCGCCGAGAACATGGCCCGGACATAGGCCCGCTTCTCGGCTCCGCCCGCCACCGGTAACTTCTGATCTGAGGCTAACATAGCCGCTCAATGTAGCGCGCGGGGAAACCGCTCCGCAAGCGCGAGGCTCGCGCGTGGCACCTAAGGCGGAGCTGGCCGCGAGAAGCGATCAGGAGATCGTCGCCCTCGCCCGGGCCGGTGAGGAGGCCGCCTACCGCGAGCTGATCCGCCGCTACGAGCGGCCGCTCTTCTCACTGCTCTACCGCATGGTCCGCGACCGGGAGCTGGCCGAGGACCTTGCCCAGGAGACTTTCGTCAAGGCGCTGAACGCGATTGAATCCTACCGACCCGAGTTCAAGTTCTCTTCCTGGATCTTCAAGATCGCCAACAATGCGGCGATCGATCATTTGCGACGCCGGGAGCTGGACACCCTTTCGCTCGAGGGCTCGCCCCACGCCGAAACGCCGGAGGCGGTCGAGGCAACCGCACTTCAGATCGGTAACCGCCAGGAGTCGCCGCTCGACGCGGTCGAGGCGCGGGAGCTGGGCGGGCAGATCGAGCAGGCGATCGGCCAACTCCGTCCCGAGTACCGCTCCTGCATTCTGCTGCGTCACGTCGAGGGTCGGGCGTACGAGGAAATCGCCGAAATTCTGAACCTTCCATTAGGCACGGTGAAGACGTACATCCACCGCGCGCGCAACGAGTTGAGGCAAGCGCTCGCACACTTGCGCGAATGAAACCTTCCCTTTCTGCCCATCGTAAAGGGGTCCACGATGACCGGTGACTCTTCGCAACTGCACCTCGGCCCCGACGAGCTGGACGCTTGGCTCGCCGGCATCCGCGCGCCTGAACTGGTGCGTCACCTGGACGCCTGCTCGAGCTGCCTCGAGCTGGTGCGCGCGGAAGAGGCGCTCAGCGCGCAGCTCGGGGCGCTGCCGATGCATTGGCCGCGCGCCGATTTTGCCGACCGGGTGATGGCCTCGGTCTACATCCCGGACCCGTTCGCGATCCACGCGCTCCAAGCGGCGCGGCGCCGGCTCTTCGCCTCGAAGAAGTCGGTCGCAATCGCGGCGTCGGTGGTGATCGCGCTGGTGGGGTCGATGGTGGGAAGCGTGGTCTGGACGCTCGCCAACCGGGACATGTTGCTTGCCGCGGGGAGTTGGCTCCTGGGCGAGGCCGGGCGCTGGGCCTGGGTCGGCCTGCGCGGCGCCGCCCTCAATCTGATCGAGCAGCCGTGGTTCAGCGGGTTCCGGAGCCTCGTCGACGCGCCCGGCCGACTGGCCGTCGCCTCGGCGGCGATGTCGCTCATGTACGTGAGCGGCATCTTCGCGCTCCGGCACCTCCTCGCGGTTCCGACGCAGCGGGTGCCCCATGCGAACCGGTAGCCGCATTCTAGTCACGCTGGGCCTGCTCCCGGTGTGGGCCCCGCCGGCGCACGCCGCGCCCTGCGCGATGCGCCATATGCACGGCGTCATCGAGACCGTCCGCGCATTCGTCGTCCAGCAGATCACCCAGACTCCCCCCAAACCCAAACCCACGATTCTGGCACCGGCTCCCGCAGGCGGACCGACGGTGGAGTTGCGGGACCTGAGCCGCCCGGAGGTCGTCGAGCGCGCCGTGCGCGGCGCCCTGCCCAATCCGGGACCTGAAAGCCGGATCACGGTAGCGGACGGTCAGGCGCACCTGGGAGACTTCACCATCGGATCTTCCGAGACGGTGACCGGCCACGTGCTCGTGGTGCGGGGGGACGCAAACGTCTACGGACGGCTGCTCGGCAATCTCGTCGCCGTGGACGGCGACGTGCACGTCCATCCGGGCGCGGTCGTCTCGGGCGACGTCCTGGCCCTGCATGGCGACGTCAAGGACGAAGGCGGAGAAATCGATGGCGAGGTGCGAACGCTGAGCGCCCCCGCTGTGTCCGGCGTCGCTCCGCTGTCGCCCGTCGCCATGACGGTGCGGAACGTGGCCGGCGTGTTGGGCGTGTTTCTGACGCTGGCCGCTCTGGGCGTCGGCCTGGTGACGTTCGCGCGCCCCAACCTCGAGGTCGTTTCGGATACCGTATCGCACTCGTTCGGTCGCGCGTTCTTCACCGGGCTCGTGGGTCAGATTCTCATCCTGCCAACTTTCGGGATGGTGATCGTCGGCCTGGTGCTGAGCGTCGCCGGCATCCTCCTCCTGCCGTTCGCGGTCGTCGTGTACGTGCTGCTCGCGATCCTTGGGGTCGTCGGCGGCTATCTCGCCGTCGCGCACGCCATCGGCGAGACCTACACCCGGCGGCGGCTGGCTCAGGGCGCGACGCTGGGATCCCCCAACAGCTACCGCTACCTGCTCGCGGGTCTGGCGGGCCTGTTCGTGCTGTGGGCCGCCTGGTCGATTTTCGGCTGGGTGCCGGTGGCCGGCGAGATCGTGCGCGGGGCCGCGGTGCTGGTGACCTGGCTGATGGCCACCGTCGGGTTCGGAGCGGCGCTCCTGAGCCGGGCCGGTGTCCGCGAGAGCTTCGCCGGCCGGCTCATCCCCCCGGAGGCGCTGACCGACGAGTACCTGTGGGCCACACCACAATTCGGCGTGCCGGCCGTGCGGCGGCCGGAATCGGGTCCGGGCGCGCGTCCCGGCACCCGGCACGACGCGGGCCGTTGATCTCGATGCGCGCCGCGGGCCTGGGCGTGGCGCTCGTCTGTTGGGCCGGGGTGCTGCCGGCCCAGACGATGCGCCCGTTCACCACCTACCGCCAGCTGCACGGCGAGAGCCGCCTCGCGGCGCGGCTCGAGTTCGCCGCCGGTCGGCTGCGTCTGGTGCCCGGCCGGCCGAACGAGCTGTACCGGATGGCCCTCGCCTACGACCCCGATCGCTTCGTCCCCCTCTCCCGCTACGACACACCGCAGAACGCCGTGTTGCTCGGCGTGGAAGCCGTAGGCGGTCCGGGTCTCCGGGTCGTGTCCCGGCATCAACTGCAGCAGGACGCCGTGGTCGAACTGTCGCCCCAGCCGGACCTGGGGCTGTCGGTGTCGCTGGGAGCGGTTGAGGCGGAGCTCGATCTCGGGGGTCTCCGCCTCGCGGAGCTCCGGCTCGAAGCGGGGGCGAGTCGTACACTGGTTCGCTTCTCGCAGCCCAACCCCATCCGTTGCCGAACGGCCGACATCTCCGCCGGCGCGGCGGAGGTCTCGATTCTCAAGCTGGGTAACAGCCGCTGCGATCAGATCCGCGTGGAGGGCGGCATCGGCCGGATGACGCTCGACTTCGGAGGCACGTGGACGGGGTCCCAGCGCGCGGAGCTGAGCCTTGCCGTCACCGAACTCCGCCTCCGGCTCCCGCGAAAGGCCGGTGTCCGCATCACGATGGATCGCCTGCTCACGAGGTTCGACCACAGCGGGCTGACCCGGCGGGGCAACGAGTGGGTCACGCCGGGCTACGATCAGGCGGAGCGGCACCTCGATATCACTCTCACGACCACGATCGGCGGCGTCGCAATCGACTGGACGAACTGAGGCGCGGCGCGGCTCCGGCTGCTATGCTTCAGGCGCCCGGCACCCGGAGCCCGCATGTCGCCGCTGGAGACGCTCGGCTTTACCCTCGGCACGTCCTTCGCCTCAGGGCTCAACCTCTACGCGACGGTCGCCACGGCGGGACTCCTCGACCGCTTCGGCATTATTCACCTTCCGCCTTCGCTCGCCGTGCTCGCCCAGCCCGTGGTCTGGGGAATCGCGCTGGTTCTGTTTGTGGTCGAGTTCTTCGCCGACAAGATCCCGCTCGTCGATACCGCGTGGGACACACTGCACACCTTCATCCGGCCGCCGGCCGCGGCGCTCCTCGCGTATGCGTCGTTCGCCCAGGTGCCGGAGCCCTGGAAGATCGGCGCGGCGCTGTTGGCCGGGAGCGTGGCGCTCACGTCCCATGGCGCCAAGGCCACCACGCGGGCCGCGGCGAACACGAGCCCGGAGCCGTTCAGCAACTGGATGCTGAGTGCGCTGGAGGATGCAGCGGCGGTCGGGCTCTCGTGGCTCGCAGCCACGCACCCGATCGTGACCGGCGCCCTGGTGCTGGTGTTAGTGACGCTCTCCGTCCTGTTGATCTGGAAGCTGTGGGGACTGTTCCGAAAGGCCTTCGCGCGAATCGCCGGGCCCGTCCCGGCGGCGGGCGGCGGGCCCTAACCCAGACGGACCCGCACCTGCCCGCCCACGCCCAGGCCCAGCCGCCGCGCCGCTGATCCGTTCCTGACGGCGATCTCGACCGAGCCGTCCGACCCGACGAACGCCACCAGCCCGCCCGCGACCACGTCGCCAAAGGTCCGCCGAAGCGGCCCTAGATCGAGGTCCTCCACCTGCAGCGTGGCGTACGCCGGCACGTGTTCAGGCGTGAGATTGGTGACCAGCGTGCCGAAGCGATCGACGTAGATCACTTCGCCGACCACGCTCTTTCCCTCATACTTCGGCTCGGCCGTCGCCAGCCGTTCGGGGATGCCCGGAAACGGCGGGCCTAACGACGAGAGCGGCGCACCAAAAGCGATCGCCGCGGCAGCGGGAGCAAATACGTCGCGACCATGGAACGTCGGGGCCGCCGTGGACGGCGTCGGGATGGTGACGGCCTCGACCGCCGTGTCGCGCAGAACCGGGGTAAACAGTCCGTTGTCGGGCCCCACGAAGAAGTGCCCGCGAGCGCGGAGCGCCAGCGCGGCCCGTGTGGTGCCGACTCCCGGATCCACGACCGCCAGGTGGACGGTACCAGGCGGAAAGTGGTGCCAGGCCCGACCCAGCACGTACGCCGCGGCACGCACGTCTCCCGGCTGGATGGCGTGGGTGATGTCCACGAGCGCGACGCCTGGCGCCGACGACAGCAGCACGCCGCGCAGCTCGGCGACGTACGCGTCGGAGAGACCGAAGTCGGTGAGGAGGGTGACGGCCGGCATGGCCGGAGGGTGTGGCGCTAGCCCTTGAGAATGGGGAGCGCGAACGACCGGCCCCCGACCTTCTGGTGAAGCGATTCCGCGATCTCCCGGAGGGCCGTGGCAGCCGGGCTCTCCGGCTCCGCCACCACGATCGGACGGCCGCCATCGGCGAGCTGGGCCAGGCCCGGCTGGAGCGGCACCTGGCCCAGGAGCGGTGCCCCGATCTCCGCAGCCAGACGCTGGCCGCCACCCACCGAGAAGAAATCGATGCGCTTGCCGGTCTCCGGATCGGTAAAGCCGCTCATGTTCTCCACCACGCCGATCACCGGCACGCCCACTCGTTCGAACATCTTGGCACCCCGGAGCGCATCACCGACCGCCATTTCTTGCGGGGTGGTCACGATCAGCGCGCCGGCCACGTGCGTCGCCTGGACCAGCGACAGCTGCGCGTCGCCGGTGCCGGGTGGGAGATCCACGATGAAGTAGTCGAGCTGGCCCCAGTCGACATCGCGCAGAAACTGCTGGACCACCTTCATGATGATCGGACCGCGCCAGATGGCCGGCGCGTCGCGCTCCACCAGAAAGCCGAGGGACATGAGCTTGACGCCGAATGCCCCGAGGGGACGAATCTTTCCCTCGATGACCGGCGGCTTGTCGAAGACGCCGAACATCCGCGGGATGTTGGGTCCGTAGACGTCGGCGTCCATGAGTCCAACGGCGTGCCCAGCCGCTGCGAGCGCCACGGCAAGATTGGCGGCCACGGTGGACTTGCCGACGCCGCCCTTCCCGGACGAGACCGCCACGATGCGGCCCAGATTCGGCTGCTCGGGGGGCAGGGGTGGCGGCGGAGCGACGGGGGAGGCGCCGGGCGGCGCGTGAGTAGCGCGGGCGGGACCGGAAGGATCGACGACGCTGATCTTCACGTCCTCCTTGCGGACGCCCTCGATCGCGGCCAGGGCGGCCCGGGCTTCGCGCACGAGGGTCGCGGGGTCGTCCCGCGACAGGAGGAACGTGAACGCCACCTTACCATCGTCGGTGACGCTCAGGTCCCGGATCATGCCGCCGGAAAGGAGATCGGTGTCGAGACGGGGGTTCCGCACGCGCGCGAGCGCGGAGGTGACGCGTGCTTCGAGGGATTCGGCCACGACTGTCCTCAGACGGCTTCGACGGACTTTACTTCCGGGACCATCTCGCGGAGGCGGTGCTCGATCCCCTGCTTGAGCGTGATCGTGGACGCAGAGCAGCCGTGGCAGGTTCCCCCCAAACGCAGGAGGAGCCGGCCATCCTGTTCGTCGAAGTCGACGACCTCGACCTGACCGCGGTGTGACGCGATGTAGGGCCGAAGCGTATCCAGCGTGCGCTCAATGCGTTCGATCGTGTCCATAGTGCCGATTCCGTAATTCCTACCGTCGGATTCGGCAATATAAGATGCGGCGGCAGGAGATATCAAACCCGCCCATTGCCCGCCAGATACGTCCGGGCGGCGGTCAAGACGGTGTCCTGCACGTCGGCCAGCGCGCCGGGCAAGGCGAGGCCGGACGCCTTGGTGTGGCCGCCGCCGCCGAACTGCTTCGCGAACGACGCTACGTCGACGCTCCCGACCGAGCGCAACGAGACTTTCACGCGTCCCTGGGAGACTTCGCGGAACAGGAGCGCCATCTTCACCCCCTCGATCGAGCGCGGGAACTCCACCACCCCGTCGAGGTCGTCCGAGGAGACCCCGAGCCGTTCGATCGCGCCGGGAGGCACGGTCACCCAGGCGAGGCCGATCTCCGGCTCGACGACGAGCGTCTGGAGCGCTTCGGCAAACAGCCGGGGACGGCCCTCCGGGGCACGGGCATAGACGTCGAGGTAGATCTGCTCCGGATCGAGGCCCGTCTCGAGCAGCTCCGCCGCGATCCGGAGCGTGCGCGGGTGCGTGTTGCTGAAGCGGAAGCCCCCGGTGTCGGTGAGCACCGCGACGTAGAGACCCCGGGCGGCCGCCTGCGTGACCGGCCACCCGTTCGCGAACGCCAGCTCGAAGACCAGCTCGCCGGTCGCCGCGGCGGTGGGATCGACGTAGCGGGGCCCCTCCGGCAGCGAACCGGGGCTCACGTGGTGGTCGATGCAGGCGACGGCCGCGCCGCTTTGACGGACGGTTTCCGCCAGCATGCCCAGCCGTCCGAGGTCCGAAATGTCCAGCACGATGATGACGTCGGCCCGCCGGAGCTCCTTCACCGCTTCGGGCGAGCGATCGACGCCGGGCAGATCGTCGAGCAGAAACTTGAATCGCTGCGGCGTGAGTGAGGGGTTCGTGATCGCTACGTCGTACCCCTGGGCGCGGAGCAGATGCGCCAGACCGGCTTCGCTACCGAGTCCGTCGCCGTCGGGGTTCACGTGGGTGGTGAGACAGATGTGCTGGCCCGGATTGAGGATTTCGGCCAGGCCTGCGGCCGCGGTGCGATCGGCGTCCGTCAATGTGAAGGGCATACCAAAGAGTAACCGGTGAACGGTAAACAGTGAACGGGGGC
>OEKJ01000088.1_pt2 | contig 10873 bp, 10 predicted proteins | sample 1503081 | NCBI WGS metagenome assembly OEKJ01 (sample SAMEA104379565, study PRJEB20068) | metagenome | biome: 1000743; feature: 77; material: 1998 | place: USA | collected 2012 | depth 25 m | reverse complement strand
AATGGCTAACGGCTAATGGCTAACGGCTTCACAGTGGAGGCGCAGGGAATCGAACCCTGGTCCGAGTAAGGCTCCAGAACCGCGTCTACGTGCGTAGGCCCGATTTCTTGCCTGTCGCGCCGAGCCGGCATCGAGCCGGCCTGCCCGGCACCCACCCTCCCTGCTCTCGCCTGCCGCGTCGAGGTGCCACGTCAGGCCAGCCCGGCTTTGCGATTCGACGGCAGCGCCCCGGACGGGCTCCGACGCCGAAGGTGCGTTAGCGAGCTGAGCTCAGCTTACGCAGCCAGTGCCAGTTCAGTGTTGGCAGTTGAAACGTTCCAGACGGTTTTACCAGGAATCCGGACCTGGGCACGCTGCGATCCCTTCATCAAACCCGTCGAAGCCAAATCGCCCCCGCGGGAATGCTCCGGAATATAGCCAGCCCTGCCGGCCGGGGTGAGCGACCCCAGCCGGGACTACCGACCCCCGGTCCCCGCGGGCTCCACCCGGTTTCGGCCGCTGCTCTTTGCGACGTAAAGCGCCGCGTCCGCCTGCCCCGGCAGATTCTCGATGCTCCGGTTCGTCTCCGGGCACGCAGCAACCCCGAACGAGGCGCTGAGCGGCCAGTGACGCCCGTTCCAGTCCCACGGCGTCGTCCCCAGCTTGATCCGGATCCGCTCGGCGATCCGCATCCCCAGATCCAGCGAAGCGCGGGGCAGCCAGACGGCGAACTCCTCCCCGCCGATCCGGGCCGCCGTATCGCCGGCGCGCACCTGCTCCCGGATCACGCGGGCGAAATGGAGCAGGGCCGCATCCCCGGCATCGTGGCCCAGCGAGTCGTTCAGTTGCTTGAAGTGGTCGTAGTCGGCATAGATCAGCGCGCCTTCCCGAACGTCGATCTGCCGGAGCGCGTCCTCGAAACCCCTCCGGTTGGCGAGGCCGGTGAGCGGGTCGGACCGTGCCTGGCGCGTGGCCCGGTCTCCCGCCAGCGCCTTGGCCAGCCGGGGGCCGGCATTGGCGAGCGCCTCGACCAGCTCCGCGCGCGCCGGGCCCGTCGGCTCGGTCCCGCGGCCCAGGTGGATCGCGACCGCTCCAGTCGGCTCCCGGTCGCTGCCCACCAGGATCGGGGCCAGCAGCGTGGCGCCCAGGCGGTGGCGGCGATCGGGCACCACGCCGCTCAGCGGGTCGCCGGTGGACAACATCTGCCCCAGCTGTCCCAGCGCGACGAGCGCCAGCTCGCTCTCCGGGGGGAGGATGACGTCCAGCAGCCGGCGGTCGGCGCGGCCGGAGACGCCGATGACCCGCACCACCCGGTCGTCCACAGCCGCGACCACGACTTCGGCGTCCAGGCTGCGCTCGAGTTGATACGCCAGGCGCAGGCCCACGCTCCCTACGGACTCGAGGGACGCCTCCTGCGTCTGCGCCTGCGCCAGGGCGACGATGTGCGGGCGACGCCGCACAGCCTCGACCAGGCGATCCAGATCACGCTCCACATCGGTGAGCCGCTCAGAGCCACGCTCGATAGGAAGGAGGAGCCCAACCGCCACACCTCCCACCGCGCGGAACAGCAGGGTTCCCCCCTCGAGGCGCTCGGCCCCGCCCTGTTCCTGGTCGCGCGCCCGCTCGAGGCGCCGGTCCACGGCGGCGATCTGCGCCACCGATAAGCGCTCCGCGTCGACCACGCGCTCGGCCCGCGGTCCCTCCTCGCCGGGGGCCAACTCGGTCACCCAGATGCCGATGGCCCCATAGGCACGCAGCAGCCAGCCGAGCGCCGGGTCCGGGAGGAGATGGACGCCGAGATCGCCGGTGCCCCCGCCCGTGCCGCGCGCGCCGCCGCCCGGCCTGAGACGCGCGCCGACCCAGCCGGCGAGCGCGCCCAGAGCGGCGGCGGCGGCGAGGTCGATCACCCGGCCAATATCCGGCTCGCCGCCGCGGCCGCCCCGAAGCCGTTGTCGATGTTCACCACGGTCACCCCGGCGGCGCACGAATTGAGCATGGCGAGCAGCGCGGCGAGGCCGCCGAACGACGCCCCGTAGCCGACGCTGGTCGGCACCGCGATGACCGGCACCCGCACGAGGCCACCGACGACGCTGGGCAGCGCGCCCTCCATGCCGGCGACGACGATCACGACGTCGGCCTCCTGCAGCCGGTCGTTCGCCGAGAGCAAGCGATGAAGCCCCGCGACCCCCACGTCGGGCAGCCGCACCACGCCGTGACCGAACGCCTCGGCCGTAACGGCCGCCTCCTCGGCCACGCGGAGATCGCTCGTGCCGGCGGTGACGACGAGGATCGTGCCCGTTTTTCTGGCGGCCCGCCCGGGCGGCGGCAGAAAGACGGTGCGGCCGAGCGGGTTCCACTCGAGCCGGTCGAAGCGAGCCTTGAGCGCGGAGGCCATCCGCTCGTCGGCCCGCGTGCCCAGGAACCCACCGTTCGCCGCCACGAGGCGATCGGCGATGTCGACCACCTGCTCGACCGTCTTCCCCTCGCAGAAGACGACTTCCGGATGGCCCTGGCGGAGGGCCCGGTGGTGATCGATCCGCGCGAAGGGGAGCTCTTCGAAGGGGAAATGCCGGAGACGATCGACCGCTTTCTCCGGGGCAAGGCGGCCTTCGGCGACGTCGTGCAGCAGCGCCTCCAGCTGGGCCGGCGTCACGCGACCCGGGCGAGGGGCCCGAGGTATTCCAGGAAGATCGACTCGGCTTCGGCGATCGACTCGATCTGGAAGAGCCGCTGGCGCAGATCGCTCGCCCCGCGCAGGCCCTTGGTGTACCAGCCCAGGTGCTTCCGGAACTCCATCACCGTCTTCCGGCTGTCGCCCTGGAGCCGGAGCGCAAGCCCCGCGTGCTCCAGCGCGACGCGGAAGCGCTCCGAGGCATCGGGAGCCTCGGGCCGCGTCCGCCCGGCCAGCAGCGCCTGGGCGTCGCGGAACAACCATGGGTTTCCGAACGCGCCCCGACCGATCATGACACCGGCGCAGCCGGTGTGCGCGCGCATCCGAACGACATCGTCCGCGGTCTGGATGTCGCCGTTGCCGATGACCGGGATCTCCAGCGCCTCGACGACGCGCGCGATCTCGTCCCAATCCGCGTGTCCGGAAAACATCTGGGTGCGGGTACGCGCGTGCAGCGTGAAGGCCCTCGCCCCCGCATCCTGCATCCTGAGAGCGATCCCGACGGGATCCCGCCCATCGTCGTTCCACCCGCTCCGGGTCTTCACCGTGACCGGCAGATGGGTCGCCGCGATGACCGCGCGGATGATGCGCTCGACCAGGTCGAGGTCCCGAAGGCAGCCGGACCCGCCGTTCCGCTGTACCACCTTCTTCACCGGGCAGCCGAAGTTGATATCGATGAACTCCGGCTGATAGTGCCCGGTGATGAGTCCCGCGGCTTCGGCCATCGCGTTGGCGTCGGCCCCGTAGATCTGAATCCCGATGGGCCGCTCACACTCCTCGAACTCCGCACCCTCCAGCGTCGTCCGGATGCGTCGGCGGATCGCTTCCGACGAGAGGAACTCGGAGACGACGACGTCGGCGCCCATCCGCCGGCAGATCTGGCGGAACGGCGCCTCCGAGACCCCGGCCATGGGGGCCAGGATCAGGGCGAACGGGTCGGCCGAAGGATAGGGCAACTGCATGGGGTGAAAATACTTGTTGACACCCCCCGCGGCGAGGGGGTAGCTTCGTGCGCCATGCGTCTCAGAGAACTGTTCAGTCCGGGAGGGGTGCGCCTCGCGCTGGCGGGTGCCAACCGCGATGAAGTGCTCCGCGAGCTGGTGGGGCTCCTGGCTGTCGACGACGCGTCCGCCGATACTCTTCTGCGTGCGCTTCAGCGCCGGGAAAGTCTCGGATCCACCGGCGTCGGACGCGGCATTGCCATTCCCCATTGTCGCTCGGCCGTCGTGGCCAAGGTGCGGCTGGCCTACGGGCATCGCGCAGAGGGCGTCTCCTACCAGGCGATCGATGGTCTGCCGGTGCACGATTTCTTCCTGATCGTGGCTCCGCCGGACGAAGTAGTGAACATGTACCTCCCGGTCCTGGGGAAGGTCGCCCAATTCGCCAAGGACCCGGACATCCCGGCTCGGCTCGCCGCCCTGAGCGAGCCGGAGCAGTTTCTCGCGCTTCTCGACGAGAAGGGCGTGTAAGGGAACCGCCGGGCTTCCGCAGACGTTTGTGGGGAGCTTGGACCCTTACCCGGAGAGCAGAATGTCAGCCCCCCGTATTGAGACCGCCGTTTTCGCCGGCGGGTGCTTCTGGTGCATCGAGGCCGTGTTTGAGCGGCTCAAGGGAGTGGAGCGCGTGGTGTCGGGGTATACCGGCGGCACCGTTGCCCACCCGACCTATGAGGCTGTGTGCACGGGAACCACGGGGCACGCCGAGGCGCTGCAGGTGACGTTCGACGCCGGGGTGATTTCGTACCGCGAGCTGACGGAGATCTTCTTCGCCTTCCACGATCCGACCACGCTGAACCGGCAGGGCCCGGACACCGGCACGCAGTACCGGTCGGCCATCTTCTATCGCGACCAGGAGCAGGCGCGGACGGCGCGGGACGTGATTGCGGAGTTGGAGCGCGAGCGGGTCTTCGGGGCCCGGATCGTCACCGAGGTCGTGCCGCTCGAGACCTTCTATCCGGCTGAGGACTACCACCAGGGTTACTTCACTCGCCACCCGGAGCGGATGTACTGCCAGGCGATGATTGCGCCGAAGGTGGCGAAGCTGCGGAAGGGCTGGTCGTCGCGCTTCAGGGAGACGGCGGCGACTGCACCCGCGCAGCCCTGAGCGCGACCTCGCGGGCCCAGGCAGAGCCCAGCTCGCCGATCAACCACTCGACGTCCTTCGTAAACGCCACGATGTCCTCCCGCTGATCCGGCTCGTCGCGGAGCGCCCGCGCACGAGCCCGGATCTCCTGCACGCGCGGCCCGACCGCGCGCGTGACCTTGGCCCAGACCAGATCGTCGATATCGCGAGGCAGGGCGGGCATGGCGCGGGGGGTCACATCGCCGCCGCTCAGCACGTTCTCCACTTTGCGGACGGTGATGTCCGCCGTGTCCCCGACCCACGTGGCCCCCGTCTCGATGAACGATCCGAGCCGCTCGGCCGCGTCCGCGATCTCCTCGGCCGTGGCTTTCGGCAGGATGGCCCGCAGCAGCTTGGTCAGCGGATCGGGCATGGCGATCACTCCCACTCGATGGTCGCGGGGGGCTTCGAGCTGACGTCGTAGACCACCCGGTTGACGCCGCTCACTTCGTTAGCGATCCGATTCGCCGCGCGGGCGAGCACATCGGGGGGGAAGGGATACCAGTCCGCCGTCATGCCGTCCCGGCTGGTGACGGCGCGGAGGGCAACGACCTGGTCGTAGGTCCGGAAGTCCCCCTGCACTCCCACCGAGCGAATGGGCAGCAGCACCGCGAACGCCTGCCAGATCGAGTCATACAGCCCGGCGGCGCGGATCTCCTCGATGTAGATGTGATCGGCCCGGCGCAGGACGTCGAGCGACTGGGCCGTGATCTCACCCACGATCCGGATGGCGAGGCCGGGTCCCGGGAACGGATGGCGTCCCACCATCTCGTCCGGCAGACCCAGCTCGCGTCCCACCTGGCGGACTTCGTCCTTGAACAGCTCGCGGAGCGGCTCCAGCAGCTTGAACGGCAGCCGCTCGGGCAGGCCGCCTACGTTGTGGTGCGTCTTGATCGTCACCGACGGCCCGCCGCGCGGCGAGAGCGACTCGATCACGTCGGGGTACAGCGTTCCCTGCACCAGCCAACCCACACCGGGCCCGACCTGGCGGGCCTCGGCCTCGAAGACCTCGATGAACGTGTGGCCGATCCGCCGGCGCTTTTCTTCAGGGTCGGTCACGCCGGCGAGTCGCTGCAGGAACCGCTCGGACGCGTCCACCACGCGCAGGTCGATGCCGAGATGGCGACGGAACGTCGTCTCCACCTGCTCGCGCTCGTGCAGGCGCAGCAGCCCGTGGTCCACGAAGATGCAGGTGAGCCGGTCGCCGACGGCGCGGTGGACAAGGACGGCGGCCACGGATGAGTCCACGCCGCCGGAGAGGCCGCAGATCACCCGCTCGCCGGGCGTCACCATGCTTCGAATCCGCTCGATCTCCGACTCGATGAAATGGCCCGGCGTCCAGTCGGGTGTGCATCCGCAGATGTCGAAGAGGAACGTGTTGAGGATCTCGCCGCCGCGCGGCGTGTGCGCTACCTCGGGGTGAAACTGGACGCCGAACAGCGGGCGCTCCTGATGCTCGAACGCCGCGATCGGCGAGTTGTCGCTCCGGGCGGTCACGCAGAACCCGGGCGGCGGCGTGTCGACGTGATCGCCGTGGCTCATCCAGACCGGCGTCTCTTCGCCCTTCCCGAAGCCTTCGAAGAGCCTGCCTCCCTCTACCCGAACGTCGGCTCGACCGTACTCCCGCCGATTCGCGCGGACGACCTTGCCGCCGGCGAGGTGGGCCAGCAGCTGCATCCCGTAGCACAGCCCCAGCACCGGGATGTTCGTCTCCAGCAGCGCCCGGTCCGCGGTGGGCACGTCGTCGTCGTAGACCGAATTGGGGCCGCCGGAGAGGATGATTCCCTTGGGCTTCCACTCGCGGATCCACTGGACCGTGCGCGACGGCGGATGGATCTCGCAGTAGACGTGGGCTTCGCGCACGCGCCGCGCGATCAGCTGGGTATACTGCGACCCGAAGTCGATGATCAGAATGCCGTCGTGGTGCGGGGTCACGGGGCCTCGGTGGATGCGGAATCGGCGTGCTCGCCGCGGTAGAGATCTTCAATGGACTCCCGGGCGCGGGCAACCCACCAGCGCCCCTCGTCCACGATGACCTCTGCGGCGCGCGGCCGGGAGTTGTAGTTCGAGCTCATCACGAAGCCGTACGCGCCGGCTCCGAGCACGGCCAGCCGGTCCCCCCGCTCGAGCGGCGGGAGCGAGCGGTCGAGCGCCAGGAAGTCACCGGTCTCGCACACCGGTCCCACGACGTCCACCGGGACCGCGGCGCCGCCGCGCGCCTCCAGCTCGACGATCTCGTGGTAGGCTTGGTAGTGGCTCGGCCGAACCAGATCATTCATGCCCGCGTCGACGATGACGAGGTCCTTGCCGCCGGAGTGCTTGCGCGACAGCACCTGGGTGAGAAGGATCCCCGCGCTCCCCACCAGATACCGGCCGGGCTCGAGGACGAGCGCGAGCCCGCTCTCGCGGATCCGGGGCAAGACCGCATCCATCAGCGTCACTGGAGAGAGCGGCACCTCGTCGCGGTAGCGAATGCCAAGGCCGCCGCCGATGTCGAGCGACCGGAGGGTGGTCACGCCCGCAGCTCTGAGCGCCCCGGCAAGCTCGAGCAGTCGCTGGACGCCTTCGATGTACGGCCGGGCGTCGAGCAGCTGGCTGCCGATGTGCATGGCCAGGGTGTCGAGCGTGAGAAGCCGGTGCCGCCCGACCTCGAGCGCAAGCGGAAGCACTTGGTCGAGCGGCACGCCGAACTTGATGCCCCCGCGGCCGGTCGCGATGTACGGATGGGTGTCGGCGGTCACGTCGGGGTTCACCCGGACTCCGACGTTGAGCGGGCGACCCCGGCGCTGGACGATGGCCGCGAGCGCCGTCAGCTCGGCAGCCGACTCGAGGTGAACGTGTCCGACGCCGGCGTCAACCGCGGCGGTCAGCTCCGCGTCGGACTTGCCGACGCCGCTGAAGACCACGCGCTCGGCCGGGAACCCCGCGGCGAGCGCCCGGGACAGCTCGCCGCCCGAGACGATGTCGGCGCCGGCGCCCAGGTCGCGGAATGCACGGAGCACCCCGAGGTTGCCGTTGGCCTTGATGGCAAAGCAGATCCGGTGCGGAATGCCGGCCAGCGCGTCATCCAGGGCCCGGTAGCGCCGACGGATCACGCCCAGGTTGTAGACGTACGCAGGAGTCCCGACGTGCTCGGCGATCTGCGACAGGCGGGCTCCCTCCAGCGCGAGCGACGGCCCGTCCCACGTGAGGCCGGCGTCGGCGAGCAGGGCGCTCGCGCTCCCCATCGTCAGTAGGCCTTCGCCCACACCGCCTCGACCACGCTCGGCCGGCCACACCACATGCAGGTCACCGGTGGCGTCGGCGAGCGGAACTCCGCGTCCGGCAGCACCCGGATCGTCGCCTTGGTCTCCTCCTTGATCTCGGCTTCGCACGCGCCGTTGCCGCAGAAGCCGCCGTAGGCAAGCCCCCCGTCCCGCGCCATGAACTCCAGGAACTGCTGCTTGCTGACGCCGCGGATGGTGTTCGCGTCGCGCCGCGCCCTGGCTGCGGCCAGCAGCTCCTCCTGCATCCGGTCCATCTCCGCGAGCAGCAGCTCGCCGATCCCGCCCATCGGGAGGGATTCCTTCTTGCCGCCCGTGCGCCGGGCGAGCATGACGGTCTGCGCCGCCACGTCCCGCGGCCCGACCTCGAGTCGGAGCGGCGCGCCGCGGCCCTCCCACTCGTAGTACTTGGCGCCGGGCTTGAGCCCTTCGCGCGCGTCGAGATGGACGCGTATGTCCTTGGCCGCGAGCGCCCGGCGCAGGTGGTCGCCGGCCTCGAGCACCTTCGCGCGCTCCTCGTCCGTCTTGTAGATCGGGACGATCACCACCTGATACTGGGCCAGGCGCGGGGGACAGACGAGGCCGCTGTCGTCGCCGTGGGTCATGATCAGCGCGCCGACGAGGCGCGTCGACACGCCCCAGGACGTATTCCACACATGGTCCAGCTCGCCGGCCGCCGTCTGGAACGTGACCTCGAACGCGCGGGCAAAGTTCTGGCCGAGGTTGTGGCTGGTGCCGGCCTGGAGGGCCTTGTTGTCCTGCATCAGCGCTTCGCAGCTATAGGTCCGGAGCGCGCCGGCGAATCGCTCGCTGTCGGTCTTGCGACCGGTGATCACCGGCATCGCCATCCACTGCTCCATGAACGTGCGATAGACGCCCAGCATGCGCAGGGTTTCCTCCTCGGCCTCCGCCTCGGTCGCGTGGGCCGTGTGCCCCTCCTGCCAGAGAAACTCGGTCGTGCGCAGGAAGAGACGGGTGCGCAGCTCCCAGCGTACCACGTTGGCCCACTGATTGATCAGGAGCGGGAGATCGCGGTAGCTCTGAATCCACTTGGCGTACATCGCGTAGATGATCGTCTCCGACGTGGGCCGGATCACGAGCGGCTCCTCCAGCTCCTTGCCGCCACCGTGGGTCACCACGGCGGTCTCGGGGGAGAAGCCCTCGACGTGCTCGGCCTCGCGCGAGAGGAAGCTCTGCGGAATGAAGAGCGGGAAGTACGCGTTCTGGTGGCCCGTCTCCTTGAACATCGTGTCGAGCGCCCGCTGCATCTGCTCCCAGATCGCATAGCCGTTCGGCCGGATGACCATGCAGCCGCGGACCGGACTGTAGTCGGCCAGCTCGGCCTTCATGATCAGCTCGTTGTACCAGGCGCTGAAGTCGGCGGCGCGGGTTGTGAGGGCTTTGTTGTCAGCCATGACGATCCGGTGAACGGTGCGGTGAACGGTGAATGGTGAACGGTGAACGGGGCGTCACGCGGCCCCCTGGCTCGCCAGGCCGGCGATTTCGGCTACGACGGCCTCGCGAGCAATAGGGCGCTGCGCCTTCGCCTTGTCCTTCTCGTCGAGGTCCCGGAGCACCACGTCGCCTCGCGCCCACTCGTCCGGGCCCACGACCACCGCGTAGCGCGCTCGACGCGCGGCCGCGAGGTCCAGCTGCTTCCGAAGCGGCGTGGCCGCGAGGGCGTACTCCACCCGGAGCCCCGCGTCGCGCAGCTCGTGCGCCAGGGCGAGCACTCGCGGCAGGTCGTCCGCCGTGACCGCGGCGACGAACACATCCAGCCCGGCCGTCGCGCCGGCCCCGAGGCCGCGCTCCTTGAGCAGCTCGGCGAGCACGACGTCACCCATGCCGAAGCCGAGTGCCGGCAGGTCGACGCCGCCCAGCGCAGACAGCAGGGTGTCGTACCGTCCGCCCCCGCAGATGGCGCGCAAGGTGCGACCGGCGTCGAACAGCTCGAAGACGGTGCCGGTGTAGTAGGCGAGGCCGCGGACGATGGTCAGGTCGAGGTCGACGAACTCGGCCAGGCCCATTGCCTCGAGCGCGGCATAGGTCGCCCGAAGCGGGGCGGCGGCAGCCTTCGCGGCTGGGGCACGCTCGAGCTCGGCGTCGAGCTTGGCCCAGCCCTTGATCCTCGAAATATCCACGAGATCTTGGGGCGTCGCCGGGGCGACGGCCGAAGCCTCCGACGTGAATCGCTCGATCTCGTCGCGCCGCAACCGCTCGATCTTGTCGATGAACTGGTACGCCGCCTCGAGCGCGGCGCTCGAAACGCCGCGTGCCGCCAGCAGCGCCGTGAGCACGCGCCGGTCCGACACCCGCACGCGGACGTCCCGCGCCGTGAGGCCGAACGCGCGCATCACGTCGATCGCCAGCGCGATGATTTCCGCATCGCCCAGCGGCCCCGGCTCCCCGATCAGATCGCAGTTGAGCTGGAAGTGCTCCCGCAGGCGACCACGCTGCTGCCGCTCGTAGCGGAAGAGCTGGGGGATCGAGAACCAGCGGATCGGCTTCCGGAGCCCGTTCGCCCGCGCCGCCACCATCCGGGCCAGCGTGGGCGTCATCTCCGGCCGAAGCGCCACCTCGCGTTCGCCCTTGTCCCGGAAATTGTAGAGCTGCCCCACGATCTCCGTCCCGCTCTTCGCCGTGTAGAGGTCGAGCGGCTCGAGCGGCGGGCCGTCGTATTCCTCGAAGCCGTAGCGTGCCGCTACCGCGCGCCAGGTGGCGAAGATATGACTGCGGAGTGCGAGATCGTCGGGGTAGAAATCACGAAAGCCCGGAAGGGCCGTGGTTTTCATTGGGGGAAGATAGACGGAGTACGGGATAGCGTAAACAGTGGACAGTC
>OEKJ01000244.1_pt4 | contig 10897 bp, 7 predicted proteins | sample 1503081 | NCBI WGS metagenome assembly OEKJ01 (sample SAMEA104379565, study PRJEB20068) | metagenome | biome: 1000743; feature: 77; material: 1998 | place: USA | collected 2012 | depth 25 m | reverse complement strand
CGCATCATCGCCGTGCAGTCGGGCGGAGCGCTGGCGGACACCAGCTCGGTCACGATCAGCGTTCCCACTTCATCACCGCCACCGCTCGCCCTTCAGAGCCTCACGCTGACGCCGGCCACGGCCAGTCTGAATTCTGGGGCAACCCAGCAGTTCTCGGCATCGGGCAAGATGAGCGACGGCTCCACGGTGTCGATCACTGATGCCACGTGGACCGCCACCGGTGGAACGGTCTCGACCAGCGGGCTCTATACTGCCGGCCAGACCGGCGGAAGCTATCGGGTGATCGCGGCCAAGTCGGGCAAGGCGGATACGAGCGCCGTCTCCGTTGCGGCGGCCCCGCCCACGCTGCAAACCATCACGCTGACGCCGGCGACCGCGAACATCAGGATCGGCGCCACGCAGCAGTTCTCGATGTCGGGCAAGATGAGCGACGGCTCCACGGCGTCGATCACCAACGCCACCTGGACCGCCACCGGCGGGGCCGTGTCCACGAGTGGGCTCTACACCGCCGGGCAGACCGCCGGGAGCTATCGGGTCATCGCCACCAGCTCGGGCAAGGCGGATACGGCCGCGGTCACGGTCACCGCTCCGCCAACGCTGCAGAGCATCGCCATCACGCCCTCGAGTGCGACGGTCAATACCGGCGCCACCCAGCAGTTCTCGGTGTCGGGCAAGATGAGCGACGGCTCGAGCGCCTCGATCACCAACGCGGTCTGGACCGCCACGGGCGGGACCGTGTCCACGAGCGGGCTCTATACCGCCGGAGGCACAGCAGGCAGCTTCTCGGTCCGGGTAACGGCGAGCGCCGGTGCGTTGAGCGCCAGCGCCGGGATCACGGTGGTGACGCCGGCGCCACCGCCACCCCCGCCGCCCTCTGGTGGGGGGAACGAGCCGGCCGGGTTCAGCCGGATCGCGGAGATTTCGTTCGCCGCGATGCCGACTGGGTCGCTCTGGTCGTGCTCCGGTCCGGGCGTGCTCGCGGGTTGCTGGTTCTCGACCGCCGCGCACGCTTCAACCCAGCAAGACGCATCAGCCCCGAAGAGTCCGCCCGGGGTTTACCAGTACGAGTGGCCGGCGGGGCTGGCCGTCGGCTCGAGCGACGGCATCCTTGGCATCTGGTCGAGCGGGAGCCGGGACCAATATTCGCAGGTCTACGAATCGGGCTGGATCAAGATCCCATCACCGGACCTGGAGCTTCCCCAGTCGGTCGGCGGTATGAAGCTGCTGGGATTCTGGAGCGTGGGACAGGCAGCGTTGACCGGGCAGGTCGGCAATCAGATCGTCGGATGGATCAACGGCAGCGGGATTCAGTCGTCATTTACGCTCGACATCCGCCAGCAGAACCAGGTAGCCCGGGCAATGTCGCAAAACGTGAGCGGCGCGTCACTGATCCAGGCGGGCCGATGGATTCGATACGAGATTCTGATGACGATCAACGATATCGGCGTTGCTAATGGCACGCTCAAGGTTTGGATCAACGGAACGCAGACGCACCACTACACCAACGTCGTCTGGCGAACGTCAAGTGCACCGTCCCTCTTCTTCGGGCGACTGTGGGATCCGACGTGGGGCGGTAATGGGAGCGTGCCCGACAAGACCCGGAACGACTTCATGTGGATCGATCACGTGTACATCTCCGCGGTACGCTGACCATCGGTTCATCATCCCACCCGGCTGCCGGGGGCTTCCTCCGGCGGCCGAGTCACGTCGTGAACTCTCGGAGTTTGCCGGTTACTACGGCAGTTGGTCAGGTTACCGTCTATGAATTGTACAGCAAGAACTGTCAGTGGAAACCGTCGAAGAAACTCGTAATAAAAAGTTATGTAGGATTTTACGCCGCAAGAACAGATCCGAGGCCGGCTAGTGGACCGAACCTTGCTTAGCCACACTGCAAACTGCCAAACAGCGCTAGGGACGGCGCACCCAGTTCAATACGCTGCTCAGAGCAAAACCGTCGAAAGGCGGTGGCGCAGAGTCACGGGGCTACAGCGATCCGATCGCCAAGCCAGCCGGGCCGCCAGCGAAGTTGTGCCTTCGGGCACACCGAGCTGGCGGCCCTTTTTTTGGCTCCCGAGTCGGAGGTCTCCGCATGACGTTCACCCACAAGCTCGCTCGCCGCCTTGCCATCCTGCGAGCGCCCTCGCCACATTGCGCCATGGGCCTCGCCTTGGCTCTCCTCGTAGCCTGTTCCGCAGGCGTTCCCACAGGCACCGAGACAGGCCTCACCAACGAAGACGCCCCGCTGGTTGTGAATCCGCGGTCGCTGGTTCTCGAAACCAACCAAGTTTCTGTTTTCAAGGCATACGCGAGTGGCGTGCCAGGCGATAGCCTCGTCACCTCGATCGAATGGACCGCTACCGGCGGCTCGATCGGGCTCGACGGGACCTATTCCTCGCCCTCGACTGGCGACTACAGCATCGTAGGAAAGCGTCATGGTCCGAAGCGGACCACGTCCGATACCGCCGTGGTTACGGTCGTGCCCCCGCAGCCCACCGTCACTGCGGTGGTCGTCGCCCCTGGATCGGCGACTGTTGCGGCCGGCAAGCAGCAGACCTTCAACGCGGTCGGCAAGCTCTCCGACAGCTCGACCGTGGCGATCGGCGTCACGTGGACGGCAACCGGTGGCTTCATTGATGCCGGCGGCGTCTTCACGGCCGGATCGGCGGCCGGAAGCTACCGGATCATCGCGAAGGCAGCGTCGGCGAACGTGGCCGATACTGTACCGGTCACGGTCACGAGTGCGCCGCCCCCACCGCCGCCGCCGTCAGGCACGTTCCCCAATCTCCCGTCCGGCTACTCGATTCCGTCCGGCTATGTGGATGAGTTCACGGCGCTATCGGGCAGCGAGGGGATTTTTACCAAGGCGTACACGATCACCATCCGTGATGCCTCGACCTACAACCCCCTCGGCGTAGCCGCGCCCAGCAACCCGCCATCCAGCGGACCCAGCATCGGTGAGGCAGCCTTTTACGCCGGCTTCCCCTCGACCGGCATCGAGCCGGGCGGCGTCGACAGCAAGGACTTCAGCACCAACGGCTGGAGCGGGCTGTACCTCTCGTTGACCGTCCAGCTCTCCAGCAACTGGGTGAGCCATTCCAGTGGCGTGAACAAGGTGGCGTTCGCCTGGATCGGCGGTGCACCGATGTTCTACCTCTCCGCCACCAACGGGTCCACGTGGCAAGTGCGGTTGCAGAACCTCGCCGCCGATCCGAAGGGCGGGGCCCGGAATCTCGACGCCAACCTCGCTGGCGCCGGGTTGACGAAGGGGCTGTGGCAGCGAGTCGAGGTGCAGTTGGTGGCCAACACGCCCGGGCAGGCCAACGGGATCGTGCGGGTGTGGCTGACCAACTACGGCTCCGACGGTCGCAGCGTCAGCGGGCCGACCAAGGTCACCGAGTACAGGGATGTGGGTTGGGTAGCGGGCGGCACCTCGCCGGTCTGGAAGAAGGCGACCTGGAGTCCGATCTGGGGCGGTAACGGCGGCCCGACCCTCCCGGTCCAGCAATACATGTGGATGGATCAGTTCGCCATCGGCGGCCAATGAGCTACCCAGGCACGGGTAGGCGGCAGGCATAGCGCAAACCGGCTGCCTGCATTTCGAGCCCGGAAGGCCCTTCAGCAGGGGCGTTCCGGGCTCGCCGCTTGGCCTAGATACGGGCGGCGGGCTCGGTCACCTGAACCGGCTTGGCGGGCTCCATCCGATCGCCCGCAACGGACACGATGAACGCAATCACAACCGGGATCAGCGCATCGAACTGCCTTGGTTCGTGGAACTGGCCGAAGAGGAATGTCACGCCCAGCAACATGGGCAGAAGGAGGGCCGCTCGTCGAAGAAACGGATCGACGTTCGGCCAGGACACCCCGGCGGCGACCCACCAAAACACCAGTGCCATGGCCGACTCGATCAGCAGGCGCTGATGCATGACGGGATAGGTCAGATTGGTCCAGATTCGCCAGTCTACGAATTTGTCGGTCGGCAGGAAGTATTGAATCAGAAGACGCGCGGCCAAATAAGCAGACAGAGACCCGGCAGTCACCAGGCTGCAAACGCGTTTTCCATATCTCACGGTCTCAAACGCCGCTAGCGCGACCAGAAGCAACGCATTCTCGTGGTTCAGGGTAGCGATGCCAACCGTTACCGCGAATGCCAGGTATCGGCGCTGATAGAGGAACAGCAGGCCGAGGGCATAGAAGAACACGATGGAGATGTCATAGAAGGTGAAATAGCTGAAGGTGGTGGCGAGCATTGGGACCAGAAGCACTTGCCCGGTCCAGCGGAGGGAAGGTCGAATGAACAATGCAGACCACTCTCCGATCGCGATCACTACGAGGATCGCTGGGGCTATCTGAGAGAGCAGATAGCAAGCGCCATAGGACAATGAAGGGGCAAGCGCATGGATCAGATCCGCGACCCACACCCACAGGAGCCGATGGCCGAACACAGGCAGCGCGCTGGGATTCGTCATCAGGACTTCGAGGGGATACCATGAGGCTTCGGTCCCCAGACGCATGAGGAGCAGAAAGAGGGCGCTCGCGCAACCGAGAGTGATTGACCATTGAAAAAGGCGTGGGCGAAGGGACGCCCAGACACGTGCGGGGAGCAGGAAGGACCCCAGAATCGCCGAAGCAACGAGCGACCACGCGACCGTATGGAAGCGAACCACTCGCCGCAGCTGGTCCGGATCCAGCCGCAAGAGGCCGTTACGCACATTCTGATCTATCCCTGCGACCCTGAGGAGCAGGCCTTCCAACGCCAGGGGCCCCTTCCACAAGACCGCACCCGCCGCCAGCCCGAGAAACGCAAGACCCGCCAGGGCGATCCAACGCCGGGGCACTCGAAGGGTCTTTGCGTCGGTGCTGTTGTCCATTGATGGCTAGCTGACCTCGTGATGATGCGTCTTATCCCAGCTCCTTGGTCCTGAACCGAGCATCGTCCGCAGCGCCAGAAACGAGCGCCAGACCACATAGCCTGGCAGCATGGCGAGAGCGAGCGTTGTCACAAGGGGCTGAGGATGGCGGAGTAGGACGAGCACCGTGGTGACACACTGGGATAGCAACGAAAGAAGTGCGGCGCCCGCGATCACTGCCGCCGCACCTCTGGGCAACACCAGCGCCGCAAGGCCGGCAACCACAACGGCTATGGCAAGGTGCAGCGCCGGGCTTGGCCCTCCCAACTCGGCGAGGGCATCGAGCTTCTGAAGTGCGCTTGCATTCCGGCTCGCCAGAATCGGACGGGTCCATGTCTTGAAGACGCCGAGGCGGCCGGCCAGCCACCGGTGCCTTTGAGTCTGAGCCTGGCGCAGGCTTCGGGCCTCTTGGGATCTGAGCTTCGCGGCACCGGCGTACCGAATGGGCACTCCCGCGGCAACGTAGCGAGCATACAGCTCCCAATTCTCCGTCAGCGAGAAGGCATCCCAGCCGTTCGGGAGGAGGCCGCTTCCGATGCACATCCCATTGCCCAGGAGCGGACAACTAAGACCGCCGCGCGCTTTGAGGGGGTAGAGTACCTCGTACCTACCCCGCGCGAGGACGCCCGCAAGCCGTGTGACCCAGGTTTCCCATTCGTTCAACGTGCCGAAGTACGCCTGAACCGCACAGTCCCGAAGCGGGGCGTACGGCAGCAAGGCAGCCGCGAAATTCGAGTCGACGATCGTATCGGCGTCGATAATCACGACGGCATCGACGTCAGCTGGCGGGCAGCGCTCGATGGCCCACGCCAGCGCACGCGGCTTGCCCCGATTCACGGGGTCGAACCGCTCTAGGCACTCCGCCCCGCCTCGACGGGCGACCTCCGCGGTCCGATCGGTACAATTGTCGGCGATGACCACCACGCGGAGGGCATTGGCTGGATAGTCCTGGCTCAACAGCGAACGGACGGTCTCACCCACGAGAAGCTCTTCGTCGTGCGCGGGAACGAGGAACAGCAGACGCGGCACCTCGGATTCCCCGGGACGCACGAGGGCCCTCCGTTCGCGGCGCCGGAGCAAGCACGCAAGCACCACCAGATTGGGTGCCGACAGCAGTAGGCAAACCGCGGCAAGGCCGGTGGCCGAAACGAGTTGAATCGTACTCATCGTCTAAGGACCCTCGCCGCGGACCGGTCAATCACGGCCGCACCACCGTTGCGAGGGCGCGCGCCGCGGAAGTGTCATACGGCTGGACGGCAAAGACTTTCGCTAAGGTAATCACCGGCTTCCCTGGGCGCGTCAGCCTCTGCACGGCCGTGGCAAGCCACGACAGCGGGATAAGGACCGGCCTGGGAAGCCACACAACGATGAGGCCAGGGTTGCTGCGCCTCAATCTGGCGAGCAAGTCGTGCTTGGTGGGCAAGTCGGGTGCGAGCAGGTTGAGCACGTCCGGTGCCTGCTCGAAGTTCTCGGCGATCCAGCCGAGCACCCTGGCGGCGAAGTCCACGTCGGCAATGCCCAGCCGGTCCCGCGGTGACCCCACGGCCACGAACACGTTCCCGATGCGCTTCCCGAGCCGGCCCGGCGGCTCGAACTCGGCGTAATCCACCAGCGCGCCGGGTCTCACGACCTTCACCGCCAGCCCCAGCTCCGCGCCAAGCGTTCGGGCCAGACGCTCCGATTCGGCCTTGCCCCACACGTAGGGACCGGCCGCGCGACTCTGGGCGCGGAGCGGGCTGTCCTCGGCGATGGGCGCGCCACCGCGTGGCGGGTCGAGCACCGCCAGGCTGCTGACGTGCACGACCCGTGTCACGCCGGCGGCCGCGGCAGCACGGAGCACGTGCTCCGTGGCATCGAGCGAGTTCCGCTGATGCTCGCTCCAGCCACCGGCGGTCTCCGCCGCCGCATGGATGACCGTGTGCGCGCCGCGGAGGACACCTTCACCGAGCACCTCCCCCAAGTCGGCGACGACGTACTCGGCGCCCGGCACCCGCTCCCACGCAGCCGGCCCGCGTCGCGCGACGACCCGCACCGCCTTCCCCCGGCTAGTCAGCGACCGAACCAAGGCCCGGCCCAGGAGCCCCGTGCCACCGGTCACGACGATCGGTGACCCGCCCAGTGTCGGGCCGATCGCCGCGGGGGACGCCTGCCGTTCCAAGGCAAGCCTCACCTCTTCCCAGATTCGCGTGGTCGCGAGAATGCTGGCAGGAGACACGGGAGCCGGATGGTTGCCCTGCACCGACGAGTAGAAGGCCTCGAACAACTCGGCCAGTCCGGGGTAGCTCCGCTGTTGTTTGAGGAACCGCCGCCCGAGCGCCGCAGTCGTGCCCCTTACTAGCTGCCCGGCCTGTCGATAGGGGGCGAGTACCTTGTCTATGCCCGACGTGCCTGGGCCGATCTGCCGCTGGACCGTACCTCGCACGTAATCCGCGAAGATCGATCCGTTGGCCCCGGTGAGGCGGACGTAACTCTCCACCGGCCTCCCCTCTAGCGTCACGACCAGCGAGCCCGTGAGTCCGCCGGACCGTATCAACGCGTGCACCGTTCCCCGTTCGCCCAAGTCGAGTGCCGTGAGCTCGGGGCTTCCCGGGCCGGCGGACTCAAGAAAATGCAGGAGCAGATAGACCGGGTGCGGCAGGATATCGAGCAGCTGGAGGTCGGGCGGAAGCGGCGCCCGGCCTCCCGGGCTCCGGCGCACCGTGCGGAACGAGAAGTAGCTCTCCACGTGAGCAAGCCGGCCGAGGGCGGGCAGCAGGACCAGGGCAGTCCGCGTGGGAGCCTCGAACAGCAGCTGGTGCCCTGCGCACACGCCAAGTCCGCGGGCCGCAGCCAGCTCGAGCAGCTCGGACGCCTCCCGCGAGCTTTCGGCGAAAGGCTTCTCGACGTAGACGTGTACGCCCGCCTGCAGCGCCTGGCCTGCGAGGGCGCGGTGGGTAGCCGGTGGCGTGCAGATGTGTACGACATCCACAGCCGCCTGCGCCAGCAGCTCCGAAAGCGAGCCAAACCCCGTGGCACCGGGGACCATCTCGAGTAACGTGCGGCGAGCCAGCTCGGATGGGTCGGCGACCGCCACGATCCGGCCCCGGCCGCCGGTCCGCTCGACGGCGCGGGCGTGGTTCAGCGCCATCTTCCCGGCCCCTACCAGACCGACGCGGAGCGGACTCTGGCGTTCCCCAGCAGAGAGGCCGGCCGGACCCGGATCGGTGTGCTGGTCGAAGGTAGCAGTCATGGGGATGGTGGCAGGGGCAAGATACAGGCCCTCCGGGGGCCGGGCGAACCCTTCCTTCCGCTGGCCGACCGCAACAAGATTGTAGCGACCCGGCCACGCTGTGGCCCAGCCGTGGCATAATTCCGGCCGTGCCAGGGGGTTCCGTGGCGCCGGGCCGGCGCCCTGTAGGTCCCGTTCTTGCTACCCGGCAACGCGATATAATGCATAGGTAGGGCCCCGGCTGGCTCCCTCACGAGAGGCGCACTCTTGACGACAACGGTGGCGACCAATCCAAGAGTGATTCAGGGCGGACCGCCTGAGGCTCCCGGGTACCTGAAGCTGGCGCGGGATCCGCTACGGATCTCGCTGTTCCTGCTCACAATCATCACGATCAGCCGTATCCACCAGCACTGGAAATTCATCGGCAAGCTGCGGCCGGCGCTCGTGCTGGCCTTCCTCACGGCCGTCTACGCGTACCTCAACCCCCGCTTGATCGAGAAGCGCGGACCCTTCTACACCTGGCCCGCCAAGGTCACGCTCACGCTCGGCATTCTCGCCTGTGTCTCCGCGCCGTTCGGCCTTTCACTCGGCGGAAGTGCCAAGTTCATTCTGGAGGAGTACTCGAAGACATTGGTCTTCGCCTTCCTGCTCTTCGCCGCCATCCGAACCGCCTCGGATCTCTACACGCTCGCCTGGGCGTACGTGGTGAGTTCGGCGATCTTGTGCTACATGGCCCTCTTCTTCTTCGGCATCTCCAGGGCGACGAACAGCGCGGTTGACCGGCTGAGTGGTCTCTACACGTGGGACGCCAACGACATCGGCGTCGTCCTCATCGTTGGGCTTGCGCTGACGCTGCTGATCTTCCAAACGACGTCCGGAAAGGGAAAAGTGGTGGCCGCGGTGACGGTCGCCGGGATCGGCGCCACGATCGCTCGTTCGGGCTCGCGAGGCACCTTCGTCGGCCTGATGGTTTTCGGCCTCGTGCTCCTTTTCATGCTCAAGCAGGTCCCGGTGGTGACGCGGGCGGCCTTCCTCCTGGTGCTCGTGCTCGGGCTCGTCATCGAGGCGCCGCCCGGGTACTGGGACCAGATGAAGACGATTGCCGCGCCCAAGCAAGACTATAACTGGAGCGCCAAGGACGGCCGCAAGGAGGTCGCCCAGCGGGGCCTGGGGTACATGATGGGCTCGCCGATCGTCGGGCTGGGCATCCACAACTTCTGGCGAGCCGAGTGCATCGACGGCGAGAAGGTAAAGACGAGAGTCGAGGGACACGGCATCCGCTGCACGCCGCCCCACAATTCGTACATCGAGGCCGGAGCGGAAATGGGCATTCCCGGACTCGTGATCTGGTGCTCCCTCGTGTTCGGCGGCATCGTCTCCTGCGCCCGGCTCCGCCGCCGTCTTCCTCGTTCCTGGCTCAAGGGCGACCCGGAGCAGCAGTTCCTCTATCAGTCGACGATGTACCTGCAGTTGGCCTTCATCGGCTTCTCGGTCTGCGCGTTCTTCCTCACGTTCGCGTGGCTCGATATCATCTACATGCTCGGCGCCTACCTTGGCGGTCTCTATATCGCCATCGGCGAGAAGCTTGGACGCTCCGGCCAGGCCGCGCCTCAGATCAAGGTGCCGCGACGCCGCCTGCGGGGAGCCCCGGTGGATTACCGGTTCGCCACGCCTCCGCCTCTCGAGTAAGCCGCGAGCCATGACGGTTCGTACCGGCCTCAAGCAGGCGGTCGAGGGCTTGCTGATCGGTGCCGGGGTAGCTGAAGTCTCCCGCGCAAGACTCCGGCGGCGGAGCCTCGTGCTGGCCTACCACAACATCATCCCCGATGATGCCCCGCCTGCCGGCGATCGTTCGCTTCACCTGAGCCAGAGCCGCTTTGCGGCCCAGCTCGACGAGCTGGCCCGACGCGCGGACGTCGTGGCTCTCGACAACGTGTTCAACCGCCCCGCGGGCAAACGGCCGCGCGTGGCGATCACCTTCGATGACGCCTACCTCGGCGCCGTATCCCTGGGCTTCGACGAGTTGGCTCGTCGGGGGCTCCCCGCCACCATGTTCGCAGCGCCTGGCCTGCTCGCCGGACACGCCTTCTGGTGGGACGCGCTGGCGGAGCCGGGTGCCGACCTGGCGCCGGATGTGCGCCGCCACGCTCTGGATAGCCTCCGAGGTCAGGACGCGGCCATCCGGCACTGGGCCGAAGCCGACGGACGCCGAGCCGTCGAGCCGCCGGACTACGCCAGGTCGGCCTCGGAGGACCAGCTCCGGCGCGCGATCGCCCGTGGGTCTTTCACCGTCGGCTCCCATACGTGGAGCCATCCGAGTCTGCCTCGCCTCTCGCGGGGCGAGATAGCCACGGAGCTGGGCCGCTCACGCGACTGGCTCATTGCGCGCTTCGGATCAGCGTGGATCCCTTGGCTTTCGTACCCCTATGGGCATTTCTCACCTGTGGTCACAGAGGAGGCCGCCGCGGCCGGCTATCGCGGAGCCCTCGCGATCGCGGGCGGTTGGATTCCGGAGAGCGCGTGGGCCCAGTATGCCGTTCCGCGGCTCAACATCCCGGCCGGCCTCTCGGAACGCGGCTTCGCCCTTCGGGCGGCCGGCCTGTTCTGCCGATGAGCGTCGAGGTCCTGGTCACCGACGGAGAGCAGCGAGCTTCGCTCGCCGTGGTGCGCTCCCTGGGTCACGCTGGATACCGGCCGTTCGTCTGCTCGGTGTCGGGACGCTCTCTCGCCGGCAGCTCGCGCTTTGCCGTGGGCGAGACAGCGGTGCCGGACCCGCTCCGAG
>OEKJ01000063.1_pt2 | contig 10910 bp, 14 predicted proteins | sample 1503081 | NCBI WGS metagenome assembly OEKJ01 (sample SAMEA104379565, study PRJEB20068) | metagenome | biome: 1000743; feature: 77; material: 1998 | place: USA | collected 2012 | depth 25 m | reverse complement strand
AGGCGCCGGGATGACTCACCCGCCGGCGCCCACGCCGTATCGTGACTTCAGGACCTCGACGTGATGCAGCTCGTGTCCCGCGATGACGTGTACCGCGGCCCGGACCGACATTCGGTGGCCGCTCGCGACGCCGACGCGGGTCCAGGCCGCCGGCGGGAGACCCTCGACCAGCGCGACGGTCGCCGCGCGGACGGCCTCGAACTCCGCGAGCACGTCCGCCAGCGCTCGCCGGTCGCACTCCGCGACGGGTACGTAGGCATTTTCGTCGAACCCAGGCAGCGGGCTCTGGTCATCGCGAGCAAAGCGCAGGGCTCGATAGCTGAAGATGCGCTCCGCGTCGGCGAGGTGGCCGACGATCTCGAGCACGCTCCATTTGTCGGGTGCGTAGCGATAGCGGGCGCGGGTGGCATCGAGGGGGCGGAGGAGCGCCGCGGTGTGGCGGATCTGGCGCTTCAGCTGCGCCACGATGTCACCGCGGGGAACGCGGCTGATGTAGCCCCCGTAGTAGGGGGCGTACTCGTCGGCTGCGGGAACTGTCGCGATGGCGGTCATCTGGTCATCTCCGCATCAAGGTCAGGTGTAGTGTATGCGCTGGCGCGGTTCTCGACTACTGTTCGCCAGACTCAAGGGGACGGCGGCATGAATGCAGAAGAGCTGCGGGCGCTTCAGGGCCCGCTCAAGCAGCGCTACCGGGAGGATCCCGACACCGCGCGCATCACCCTCACGGCGAGCGGGACGCTGGACTCGGCCTCCATCGCCTGCAAGGTGGACACCGGGCGGGCCCTGGTCGAGGCCGGCCTTCATCCAGCCACCGGCGGCTCCGGCTTCCAGGCCTGTTCGGGCGACATGCTGCTGGAGGCGTTGGTGGCGTGCGCGGGGGTCACGCTGCGGGCCGTTGCGACGGCGTTGGAGATCCCGATTCGCGGAGGCCGCCTCCGGGCCGAAGGCGATCTCGACTTCCGCGGCACGCTCGGCGTTGCGAAGGACGCCACGGTTGGATTCCAGGCCATCCGCCTCAGGATCGAGCTCGACACGGACGCGGGACCCGAGCAGCTCGACCGGCTGCTGGCGCTGACCGAGCGGTACTGCGTGGTGCTCCAGACCCTGCGCCATCCCCCCCAGCTGAGTATCCACCGGGGCCCCTGATCACCGCTGGCTCATAGCTGGACGATGGTTCCGAGCCCCGCGTAGATGTACCGGGCGCCGAACACGCGCTGGAGGGCCGCGAAGCCGGCCTCGCCGGTGCAGTGGCCCGGCGCGACGAGATCGAGGTGCCAGCGCTCGTGCAGCGACGTGGCGATGCGCACGACCTCCGGCTCCGGCGTCGTCACCAGGTGCAGGCCGCCGAAGAGCACGTGCACGTGATCGCCCGCCGGCGCTACGGCCTCGAGAATCGTCTCGATGCCCGGATGCGAGCACCCGACCAGCAGGACCAGGCCTTCGGGCGTGCGGATGGCGAGCGAGAGCTCGCGCAGCTCGAGCGTGCCGGGGGTTTTCGAAACCGTGGACAGGATGACAAACCCGGGTACGGGCTCGATCAGGCTGTCGACGAGGGTGAAATCGGCGCCGGGCCACGCGGCTCCGCCCTGGAACTCGGCCGGTGGCTCGCCGCCGAAGTAGCGCATCCGGGCCGGCAGCGTCGTATCGGGCCGCAGGAGCGACCCCGGCACCGTGGCGCCGAAGATCCCGAAATTCTCCCTCGGCGCAAACACCCTGACGTGAGGATTCGCTTTCAGGACATAGGCGAGCCCCGCGATGTGGTCGCCGTGCCGGTGAGAAACGACCACGAAATCGAGGGTACGGAGGTCGAGGTGGAGCGCGCGCACGTTGTGCGCGAACGTCTCGGCGTTGTTGCCGGTATCGAAGAGGACGCGCTTCCCCCGGTATTCGACGAGGGCCGCGAACCCCCAGTCGCGCGCGAGGCCGGCGCGATCGCCGAACGCATCGTAGAGAATGGTGACTTTGGGGCCCGGCGGCGCGGAGAGTGCGGAGGCCGGGTCAGGGAACGGGGCAGCCAGCAGGAGGAACACCACCCCACAGAGTCGCATAGTCGGCCCTCCGATGCGGAAGTCAGGCGCCGGCGCGGTCGCTTAGCCGTCCCCGGCCTCGAGGATCTCGCGCGCGGCTTCGGCATCCTCGGGCGCTACGACGACGCGGATCTCGGACATGAGCGACATGGCCGGCAGCATGCCTCCGGCATCGTCGCGGAGGAGCGACGCCTCGATGCCGTTCGCGGCCAGGATCGCACACGCGAGATCGGCCTCCGACTCGGTCATGAAGCGCCGCACCACCACCCGCGCCATGTCAGCCCCCCAATACCACCTGCTCCTTCAGCACCCACACCTTGGTGGCGAAGAAGAGGCCGATCATCAGCCGGTGATCGTCGGGACGGACGATTGCCACGAGCCCGTCGGCGTCGTTCCCCTTGGTGGCGCGCACGGTGTCCTTCACTCGGAGCCGGGTGGCGACGTCCTCGAACCAGCCGGGCAGCAGCCCGCGCTCGTGCTTCTTGAGCACGTCCTTCGTCCGCTCCCCGGTCGGATCGGCCAGGGCGATCTGGCAGTAGTACCACCCGCGGTAGTCGGCCCGGCCGGCACGGCTGAACGTGAGCGACCGCCGCTCGAGCCCGACCCAAGCCTTGACGTTCGGCGTCGTGTGGGGTCGAACCTCGATGCGCTCATCCGTCGCCTTCGGCACCCGGACGAAGAACTCCCACACGTTGTTCCGGTCGAAGTTGTCGTCCTCGACCCGATACGTGAGCTCCGTGCCCGAGACAGGCTCGCGGGTGAACGTCCACGACGCGTGGCGCTCGCTCGTCAGCTCCACCTTCAGTTTCGCCAGCCGGTACCGTCGATAGCGGGCCATCCGGTCACCTCCGGGCAGCGGGGGACTGTGCCTGCGAACCTCCGATAATACCGAATCCGGGGGCGCGCCGCGCCCCGCGGTCAGCGGTGCATCCGCCGCATGTCCTGGAGAATGGGCGCCGGCGTCACCGGGCCGCCGAGGAAGTCCGTAATGACCTGGCGAGAGGAGCGCTCCAGGCCCCAACGGTAGAGGCGCGGCGCGACCCATCCGTACCAGGTGGAGTCACCGGTGGCGAACGGCCCATGCAGCTCGCGGGTTCGAGCCCGGATCGCGGCGCTCACGATGGCGCCGGCGGCGTAATTCATCATGTAGCCCGGCGAGTCCACGAGCTGGCCCCGCATGGCCCACCAGGACAGCTCCGGGTGCGGACGGATGCGGAGGTAGTTCCGGGTGATGGCGGTCCAGACCTGGTTGGGGTCGAGGGCCGGATCGCGGAGGAGCCGGGCCTCGAACAGAGCCCAAGCCACGTCCATCACGATGCCGGCGTAGCGGGCGCGGAGGCCGTCGGCCAACGGCACCGAGTCGCCCAGCCAGCGGTACTGCCAGCCGGGCTCGTAGACATCGAGCGCCACGAAGTCGCCCAGTGCCTCGGAGAACGGATCGCTGTCGGGCCAGTCGAGAAAGGCGGGTCGGGTGTGTATGGCGGCGATGTGCACCGCGTGCCCGGTCTCGTGCAGCAGCTCGTTGAGATTGGTGAGATCGCCGGTCTCGTAGGTGGCGAAGACCCAGGGCTCGGCCGGGGCCCACGCCCCGCCGATCCGGCGGGCGCGCCGTCCGAAGTCGGTGAACGCCACGGGAGTCTTGCCATCGCGGGGCGCGAGGTCGTAATGGACGCCGAGCCCCGCGGGGTCGGCGCCCAACGCGCGAAACACCTGCTCGTCGAGGGAGTCGAGGCGCTCGCGCGGAATACGGCGGCCCAGGACCCGGTTCGCCCGACCGGCGACGTACTCCCAGTCCCAGGGGTCGATCAGTCTGTCCGGCGTGCTGGCCCGCCAGGTCTCGAGGATCCGGACAAGCCAGCGCTCCAGCGAGTCCGGCTCGATCCCGAGGGCGCGCGCGCTCGCGGCCGCCGGCGGCTCGCGCCCCCGAGGCTCGAGGCCGAGAAGCAGGCGGTAGGGGCTGCCGGATCCACCGGCGCCGTCCATGCTGCGCCACAGCGGCTGGAGTGCGAGAAACATCTTGCGCCGACGCTCCGGACTCTGCTCCTGGCTGGCCGTAAAACGGCTCAGCGGCCGGCCCTCGAACCGCAGGCGCCGCCCGGCCCAGCCGTAGCACGCATACGCGCGGGCTCGGAGTGCGCCCGCGCCGCCGGAGGCCGCGAGGACACGCGGATCGTACATGCAGTCGGGTGGCGTCGTGTCCGCGGCAAGCAGCGACAGGGAATCGGAAACCGGACCGAGCCCCGAGTCGAGCACCCGGCGCATGACCGCGAGCGCCCTCCGGTCCTCGCTGCCCAGTGGCACCGAGTCGATCGCGCCGAGGCGGGGCTCGAGGGTGGCGCGCAGGCTATCGGCGCGCCGGGCGAGGGTTGCCAGCGGAATGCCGTCCGGGGCCTCGCGCAGGCCGGCCGAGGACGACACCGAGATGCGATCGCGCAACGCCCGGAGGTCGGCGTACGCTGATTCCGCCCGTGTTAGCGCCGCCGCTGCGCCGGCGGGTGCGGGCGCGGATTTCTCCAGCGGCGGCGCGCTGGCGCGGCCTTGCGGCCCGCACGCGGAGACGAGGCAAGCCAGCGCCACCGCCGGGATGGTGAGGGAGCGATCCCGGGGCGGGGGTGGGCTTGCGGGAACCTTCCGCTCCTGGTTAGTGTTGTTGCGTGCAGTACGTGACATAGCCTTCGGGCCCCGGGGAATCAGAGCAGCCCGGGTGATCAAATCTGCCACGAGCCTTCGTCCCGGTGGGTGCCTCGGCACTCAGCCGGGCGTTGTGTTTTCGGGCCCGGCGCGGCGTGCAGACTTGAGATACACGTGCTGGGTTTTCGAGCGCGCATAACCCAGCCGCAGGTAGAAGGGGTGCGATTCCTCACGCGCCACGTTGCTGCGGACCTTCACCGTGCGGAGGCCGCGTTCGCGGGCCCAGGCCTCCACCTCCGAGACGAGCGCCCGGCCGGCGCCATGGCCCCGCTGCCCCGCGTCGACGACGAGGCCCATGATTTCGGACCAGGCCCCGCTCTCGAGGATCTGCCGCTCTTCCGCGTGGATCCAGCCGATGACCTCGCCTTCCGGCGACTCGGCGACCCGGAGGAAGTGCTCGGCGCGCGGCAGCAGCTTCGACAGGCGGCCGGCGATGTCGTCGGCCGACGCCGGGTAGCCCAACTGGGTGCTGAGCTCGGCCAGGCGCGGGGCGTCTTCGAGCCGCGGGGCGCGAATCTTCGCGATCCCGGCGGCGGTCATTCCAACGGAATCCGGCTCTTGTTCTGCGCCAGCCACTGCTCGAACGTCTGGAGCTCCGGGTTCAGCGCGCGAGCGATCTTCGGATCGCGCGGGCCGCAGAAGGCCTGCTGGAAGTCCCGCTTGAACTGGAACATGTTGCCCAGGTCCTCGGCCCCCGGAAATCCAAAGCTGCGGTAGACCTCGGGCGGGACGGCGTTGTAGCGCACTTCCTCGCCGAGTGCCTTGGTGAGGGCGGCCGCCAGCTCGCTGCCCGTCAGGTGCTCGCCCGCAATGGCGACGGTCTTCCCGATGAACTCCTGCCCCCGCTTGAAGATCGCGTAGGCGGCCTTGCCGATGTCCTCCACGGCGATCGCCGGCAGCTTCTTGTCGTCCATCGGAAACGTGAGGGCGAGCTTGCCATCGGGGCCGCGCTTGGGCCCGGCCCCGAAGAAGATGAAGTTTTCCCAGTAGAACGACGTCAGCAGAAACGTCGTGGGCACGCCGAGCTTCCGGAACACGTCGTCGGCTTCGCCCTTGGCGTCGAAGTGGGGGACCTTGTACTTGCCCATGAGCGTGGGCATCCGGTTGTCGGATAGCGGCACGAACTTGCGCGTGTCTTCCAGCGTGGACCAGATCACGTGGCGGAGGCCGGTCTGCTTCGCGGCCTGCGCCATGGCGGTGGCGTCGGCCAGCTCCCGCTCGGGCGAGAAGTGCTCCCAGAAGAACGTCACGCAGAACGCGCCGTAGGCCCCCGCGAATGCCCGCTCGAGGCTCTTCGAATCGCTCGCGTCCGCCGCCACGACTTCCGCGCCGGCCGCGGCCAGGGCCTTGGCCTTCTCGGATCCGGGGTTTCGCGTGATCGCGCGGGCGGCGAAGCCGCCAGCCTTGTCACGCAGGATCGCCCGGACCACTCCGCCACCCTGGGCACCGGTGGCGCCCATCACCGCGATGATTTTCTTGTCCGCCATAGTCCTCGTCTCCTCGATAGACGGTTAGAACGCGGCCCGCACGACGCCGCCGTCCACCCGGACGGCGGCGCCCTTCGTCGCGGAGGCCAGAGGGCTCGCGAGATAGACCGCCATCACCGCCACCGATCTGGGCGGCCTTGGTCATCCCGTAGTGCACCACGTCGGGGGGAATCTGGATCCCCGATTCACTCGAAACGAAGATAATCCGACCGCAGTTCCTGGCTCCTCGCATGGCCGATGCCGGCGGTCGATCCGGTAACGAGGGCACGCTTGCCCTCGAGCTCAAGATCCATGCTGCCTCCGTCCGATCGGGTAGCATAGCCCGCCCCGTCCGGAGCACAAAGGCCGGGGGCCCCTCCCCGAGCGGGGACCGCGCGGTCGGTCCGATGATACTTGACCGAGGCACGCAAGTGCATGACATTGGCATCTATGACCAGGGCCGCTGCCGAGCCGGGCGCCGAGCGGGTCGACTCCGTCCGCCGGTTCAACCGCTTCTACACCCGCCAGATCGGCGTGCTGAACGAGGGCTTGCTGGACAGCCCCTTCACCCTGGCCGAAGCCCGGGTGCTGTACGAGCTGGCCCACCGGGATCGGCCCACCGCGGCGGTGCTGGCCCGGGATCTCGGACTGGATGCGGGATATCTGAGCCGGCTGCTCGCCGCGCTTCGCCGGCGCGGACTCGTGGCGGGCTCCGCCGCCACGAGCGACCGGCGGCAGAGCCTGCTCACGCTGACCCGGAAGGGGCGGGCCGCGTTCGCGCGGCTGGATCGGCGCTCGCGAGCGCAGGTCGGGACGCTGCTCGGCGGTCTGCCGCCTGAGGCACAGACCCGTCTCCTCGCGGCCATGGGCACGGTCGAGTCGTTACTGGGGGCCTGGCCCAGCAATCAGGCCGTGCCATATCTGCTCCGTCCGCCCCAGCCGGGCGACCTGGGGTGGGTGGTGCACCGGCACGGCGCGCTCTACGCGGAGGAGTACGGCTGGGACGACCGGTTCGAGGGACTGGTGGCTCAGGTCGTCGCCGAGTTCGCGGAACACTACGACCCGAAGCGCGAGCGCTGCTGGATCGCCGAGCGCAACGGCGAGATCGTGGGCTCGGTGTTTCTCGTCCGGCACACAAAGGCCACCGCCAAGCTCCGGCTGCTCCTGGTCGAGCCGTCGGCCCGCGGGCTCGGCATCGGTCGGCGCCTGGTACGCGAGTGCGTCCGCTTCGCGCGCCAGGCCGGATACCGGAAAATCACCCTCTGGACCAACAGCCTGCTCCACGCGGCGCGCCACCTCTACGAGGAGGCCGGCTTCACGCTCGTAAAGAAGGAGCCCCACGCCATGTTCGGCGAGGGGCTCGTGGGAGAGACCTGGGAGCTGGTGCTCTGAGGCGGGTCAGGCCATGGCTGGGGTCGCCGGGGTGACGGCTCCCTCGTCCCGCTCGCCGGTGCGGATCCGGTGGACCTGATCCACGTCCAGCACGAAGACCTTGCCGTCGCCGACTTCGCCCGTGCGGGCCGAGGCGAGAATGGCGTTGACGGTGATGCCCACGAACGGCTCGGACACACCGATCTCGAGGCGGACCTTCTCCTGCAGCTCCATCTTGACGGTGGTCCCGCGATACGTCTCGACCCGATCGGTCTCTCCGCCATGGCCCATCACTCGGGACACGGTGAGTCCGCGAACCTCGGCTCGATAGAGGGCCTCGAGCACCTCGTTGAGGCGGTCGGGCCGGATGACGGCGACGATCAGCTTCATGTCGGCTCTCCTGGCGTCAACGCGCCGCGGTTTGGGGCTTGAGGGTCGTGGCGGGAGCCACAACGGGCATTGCATCGGGCATGACGAGGATGGATCCCTCGCCGGTGCTGTAGGCCTCCTCGCCGTGCTGGCTCACGTCCATGCCCAGACCCTCGGTACGGGGGGCGGCACGGAGGACGGTGACCAGTCCGAGGACCTTGAGGATCACGAAGGTCATGACCCCGGCATAAGCCAGCGATGTAGCGACGCCGAGCGCCTGAATCCCCAGCTGGGTGGCGTTGCCCGCCAGGAGGCCGTCGGCGCCGGCCGAGTTCCAGGCCTTGAGCGCAAACACGCCGGTGAGGAGGGCGCCGGTCGTGCCGCCGATGCCGTGGCCGGCGAAGACGTCCAGTGAATCGTCGAGCCGGGTGCCGGAGCGCCAGACGATGGCGAAGTAGCTGGGGAAGGCGGCGATCGCGCCGAGCGCCAGCGCGCCCATCGGACTCACGAAGCCGGCCGCCGGGGTGATGGCCACCAGGCCCACCACGATGCCGGTTGCGCCGCCCACCGCCGTCGCGCGCCCGGTGCGGAAGTAGTCCAGCAGGACCCACGCGACCATCGTGGCCATGGGTGCCAGGAACGTGTTGGTGAAGGCGAGTCCCGCCAGCTCGTTGGCCGCCAGCGCGCTGCCGCCGTTGAAGCCGAACCAGCCGAACCAGAGGAGGCCGGCGCCCAGCAGCACGAACGGCACATTGTGGGGCAGAATTGCCTGGCGACCGTAATCCTTCCGAGGCCCGAGCACCAGGGCGGCCACGAGGGCGGAAATGCCGGCGTTGATGTGCACCACCGTGCCGCCCGCGAAATCCAGCACGCCGCGCGTCATGAGCCAGCCACCGCCCCAGACCCAGTGCGCCACGGGGGCATAGACCAGGAGCGACCACAGCACCAGGAACGCGAGATACGGACCGAAGCGCATCCGCTCCACAATGGCGCCGGAAATCAGGGCCGCCGTGATGATGGCGAAGGTGCCCTGGAACGCGAAGAAGACGAGGTGCGGTATCGTCCCCTTGGCTTCGACCCCCACCCCGGCGAGCAGGGCATTGCCCAACCCGCCGATCCACGCCTGATTGGCACCGCCGTCGCCGAAGGCCAGGCTGTAGGCAACCAGCGCCCACACTATGCCGACCACACCCAGGGCCGCGAAGCTCATCATCATGGTATTGAGCGAGCTCTTGGAGCGGACCAGACCTCCATAGAAGAAGGCGAGGGCGGGCGTCATGAGCAGCACGAGGGCGGTGGCCATGAGCATCCAGGCGGTGTCGGCCGGGACGACCGTGGGTGGCGGTGCTGGCGCCTGAAGGGCGAGGAGGAGTGGCAGTTGGGTCACCGGAGGGGTCCTGGCTCGGGGTTATGGCCGTGCGCCCGGGTGACGCGGCGCACACTATCGTAGCTTCCTCACGTCGATTTGGCAATAGATGTGTCGTCAAATTTGTGCAATTTCTGCATGTTTCTGTGCACAGGCGGCCACAAACACCTACAGTCAGTGATCGGCGCTCCCAGCTTCGTGCACGTATTGCTGGCCACAACTGACAATCTGGCGCGCCACTCTGGCCCACCGCGCGGGGCTGGACCAGCCCGGCCATATTGACGGCGGTCTTTCCGTTCCAACCCAGCGAGCCGATGCCCGACTCCCACGACTTCGTCGCCAACCTGGCCCTGGTGCTCTGCGTCGCCGCGGGCACCACGCTGCTCTGCCAACGGCTCCGCCAGCCGGTCGTCTTCGGCTACCTGCTCGCCGGGATGATCGTCGGGCCGCATCTCCCCATCCCGCTGGTCGCCGACGAGGCGATGGTGCATGCGCTGGCCGAGCTGGGCGTGACCCTGTTGATGTTCGGGCTCGGCCTGGAGTTCAGCCTGCGGCGGCTGTTCCAGGTGGGGCCGACCGCCGGACTGATTGCCGTGAGCCAGTCGGGTGCCATGGTCTTTCTCGGGTACGTCATCGGCCAGGCGTTCGGCTGGACAACGCTCGAGAGTGTGTATGCAGGGGCGCTGATCGCGATCTCGAGCACGACGATCATCGTGAAGGCGTTCGCGGAGCAGAAGGTGACCGGGCGGTTCACCGAGGTGGTCTTCGGCGTCCTGATCATCGAGGACCTGCTGGCCATCTTCCTGCTCGCCATCCTGACGGCGGCCTCCGGCGGTGAGGGGGTGGCGACCGGCGTGCTGCTGGCGAAGGCGGGGCTGCTTGCCGCGTTCCTCGGCGGCTACGTGGTGGTGGGGCTCCTGGTGGTTCCTCGACTCGTGCGGTTCGCAGCTCGACTGGGCAGCGCCGAGACGACTCTGGTGACCGCGATCGGTATTTGCTTCGGTGGCGCGGTGCTGGCACACAGCTTCGGCTATTCCGTGGCGCTGGGGGCGTTCATCGCCGGTTCGCTCGTCGCCGAGTCGGGTGAGGCCGGGACCATCGAGCATCTGGTGGCACCGGTGCGCGACATGTTCGGGGCGATCTTCTTCGTGGCCGTGGGCATGCTCATCGATCCGCGCCTCGTGGCGGAGCACTGGGTGGCCGTCGTGGTGCTCGCCGTCGTGGTCATTGTCGGGAAGGTCGTCGCCGTATCCGTGAGCACGTTCCTGACGGGCTACGGGACGCGGACTGCCGTGCAGACGGGAATGAGCCTGGCACAGATCGGAGAGTTCTCGTTCATCATTGCCGGCGTGGGACTCAGCACCGGAGCGACGCGCGCCTTTCTCTACCCGGTGGCGGTCGCGGTGTCGGCTCTGACGACGCTTACGACGCCGTGGCTGATCCGCTCCGCGGGGCCGGTCGCGTCCTACGTGGACCGGAGCCTGCCTCGTCCCCTGCAGACCTTCGCGACCCTGTACGAGACGTGGCTCGCGCGCCTCCGTGAGCGCCGAGGGGGGAAGCGGTCCCGGGTCCGCCGGCTCGCGTGGCTGCTTGTGGTCGATACGGCGCTCATCGCCGGCG
>OEKJ01000106.1_pt5 | contig 10936 bp, 12 predicted proteins | sample 1503081 | NCBI WGS metagenome assembly OEKJ01 (sample SAMEA104379565, study PRJEB20068) | metagenome | biome: 1000743; feature: 77; material: 1998 | place: USA | collected 2012 | depth 25 m | reverse complement strand
CTGCGACAGCTGCGACGACCCGAAGAACGCCTGGATCACGGCACTCACCGTCCGCGCGTTGACCAGATCGTCGAGCGAGATCTTCTCGGGGTCCGAGTTGATGCTCATCCGCTCCTTGACCAGCCGCGCCATGCGCGAGAGGCCCACGGAGAACTGGTTGGCGATCAGCTCGCCCACACTCCGGATGCGCCGGTTGCCCAGGTGGTCGATATCGTCGGTGAACCCGCGACCGTCATGCAGGTCGATCAGGTAGCGGATGATCGCGACGAAGTCGTCCTCGGTGAGCACCGTGTGATTGGCCGGCGTCTTGAGGCCGAGCCGCTGGTTGATCTTGTAGCGGCCGACCCGCCCGAGGTCGTAGCGCTTCGGGTTGAAGAAGAGCTTCTGGAGCTGCTGGCGCGCGGTTTCCAGGTTCGGCGCGTCACCCGGCCGGAGCAGGGCGTAGATCTGTTCCAGGGCCTCGGCCTCGCTATGGGTCGGGTCCTTCGCCAGGGTGTTCTTGATCAGCGGCGACTCGGAGCGGCCGGGCGGCAAGAGCACCTCGACTTTGTGCACCCCCTCCTTGAGCAGCTTCTTCTTGAGCGTTTCGGTCAGCTCGGCGCCGCCCTCGGCCAGCACTTCGCCCGTTTCCGGGTTGGCCACGGCAAACGCGAGCACGTGGTTGTGCCGGTCGCGCGTCGTGGTCGGCTGCTCCTCGTCCCGGAGGTCGATGGCGGTGTAGCCGGCGAACACAGTCACCGACCGCACGCCCTTGTGCCGCATCTCGTTCAGCCGCTCCTGCGTGAGCTCGTCGCCCACGGCGCCGAGCGGCGCGCCGGCCGAGTCTTCCGGATTGGGGACGTCCTGTGCCAGCAGCGCGCCGACCACCTCGCGGCGCTCGTGCCGACCGGACATCTGGCCGGTGATGTTCAGCTCTTTCGTCGCGAAGAAGAGCTTCAGGATCTCCGCGTTGGTCCCGTAGCCGAAGGCCCGGAGGAGGGCACTGGCCGGAAATTTCTTCTTCTTGTCGATGTGGACGTAGATCACGTCGTGAATGTCGATCGTGAACTCCACCCACGACCCGCGGAACGGAATGATCCGGGCCGAGAACAGCCGCTGCCCGTTGGGGTGGGTGTCCTCTTCGAACACCACGCCAGGCGAGCGGTGCAGCTGGCTCACGACGACCCGCTCCGCGCCGTTGATGACGAAGGTCCCGAGCGGGGTCATGATGGGCAGCTCGCCCAGGTAGACCTCTTTCTCGATGATGTTCTTCGGCCGGCGCTCGCCGTCGACGTCTTCGTAGACCACGAGCTGGAGCGTCGCCTTGAGGGGCGCCGCGTAGGTCATGTCGCGCTCGATGCACTCCTCTACGCTGTACTTGGGCTCACCCAGCGAGTAGCGGAGGAAGTCGAGGCTGTATTTGCCGTTGACGTCCGAGATCGGGAAGAGATCCCGGAACACGCGCTCCAGCGACACGTCCTGGCGGTCGCCCTCGACGTCGTCGGGGACGAGCAGCGTCTGGAACGCGGCAGTCTGGATATCGAGCAGGTGCGGCATCGGCATGCCGCCCTCACGCTTACTGAACGTGATGACAGATCTGGTTTCAGGCATCAGGCACTCTCACGCAGCACAATAGTGCCCCAACGCGAATCCCCCGCCGGAAGCGGGGTGATCTCGCGGGGCTCGCGAAAACAGCGGAAAACGGGAAGCGTCGAGCTCGCATGCGTCTCACTGAAGTAGGTGGCCAGGAATCCCTTCGTGCGGTCCGCCACGCGGACCGCCCGCCGGACCGGCGCCAGCCTACTTCAGCTCGACGACTGCGCCCTGCTCCTCCAGCTTCTTCTTGATTTCCTCGGCCTCGGCCTTCGAAATCCCTTCCTTGATGGTGCTCGGCGTCTGGTCCACCGTATCCTTGGCCTCCTTGAGACCCAGGCTGGTGACCTCACGGACGACCTTGATCACCTGAATCTTCTTGGCGCCGCCTTCCTTCAGGACGACGGCCCATTCGGTCTTCTCTTCCACCGCCGGCGCCGCGGCCCCACCGGCGCCCGCGCCACCCCCGGCCGGCCCGGCGGCGACCGGGGCGGCGATGGTGACGTTGAACTTGGTCTTGAACGCCTCGATCAGCTCCGCGAGCTCGATCACCGTCTTGTGACCGATGGCCTCGAGGATCTCTTCGTTGCTCAGCGTGGTGGTGGGCATGGTGTGTTGTCTCTCCGTCCGGTTATGAAGCAGCGCTACGCTGCGAACGAAGCGCCTCGAGGGCGCCTACAACCTGGTAGAGCAGTCCGTTCATCGCCCCGGCGAACTGGGCGAGCGGGGCCTGGAGCGCGCCGCCTAACTGGGCGAGCAACTGCTCCCGCGACGGCAGGCTGGCCAGCCGCTTGACCTGCTCGGGCGTGACCGGCTTCCCATCGACGAGCCCGATCTTGATCGCGGGCTTCTCGAACTCTTTGGCGAAATCGGTCAGCACCTTGGCGGCGGCGACCGGGTCTCTGCCGGCCAGGACCAGCCCCGTCGGCCCCTTGAGGTGGCCTTCCAGCTCGGTCACTGCGTTGGCGGCGAGCGCCCGCTGGGCGAGGGTGTTCTTCACCACCACGTAGGTGACGCCGGCCGTGCGCAGCCGGCGGCGGAACTCGGTCATCCGCAGCACGTTCAGGCCGCTGAAGTCGGTGACGTACAGGTTCGGGGAGGCCCGCAGCCGCTCCGCGAGCGCTTCGACCCTCTCCTGCCGTTCGGGCTTGCTCATCGATACACCGCCGTGTCGAGCTTGACCCCGGGCCCCATCGTGCTCGAGACCGTTGCCGACTTGATGTAGACGCCTTTCGCCGCCGCCGGCTTGGCGCGGGCGATCGTGTCCATGAAGGCCCGCACGTTATCCGCCAGCTGCTCCGCCTGGAACGAGACCTTGCCCACCGGCGCGTGCACGTTCCCGGTCTTGTCCACCCGGAACTCGATCTTGCCGGCCTTGATCTCGCGGACCGCCTTGGTGACGTCCAGCGTGACCGTGCCCGCCTTGGGGTTCGGCATCAGGCCCCGCGGGCCGAGCACCCGGCCGAGCTGACCGAGCTGGCCCATCACGTCGGGCGTGGCGACGATCACGTCGGTGTCGAGCCAGCCGTCCTTGATCTTCTGGATGTACTCGACACCCACGAAGTCGGCCCCCGCGGCTTCGGCGTCCTTGGCCTTGTCGCCCTGGGCGATGACCAGCACGCGCACGGACTTGCCCGTGCCGTGGGGCAGGACGACCGTGCCGCGGACCACCTGATCGGCGTGCCGCGGATCGACCCCCAGATTGACGGCGACGTCCACCGTCTCGTCGAACTTGGCGAAGGCCGCCTGTTTCACCAGTCCGACCGCTTCGCCGATCGAGTAGTGGCGGGCGCGGTCCACCTTGACCAATGCGTCGCGGAACTTCTTCCCGACGGCCGGCATCAGTCGCCCACCTCGAGGCCCATCGAGCGCGCCGTGCCGGCGATCATTTTCATGGCGCTGGCGAGATCGGACGCGTTGAGATCCTGCATTTTGATCTCGGCGATCTTCTTTACCTGGGCCCGGGTCACCTTGCCCACCTTGGTCCGGTTGGGCTGGGCGCTGCCCTTCTCGATGCCCGCCTCCTTCAGCAGGAGGTTCGGAGCCGGCGGCGTCTTCGTGATGAAGGTGAACGTGCGGTCGGAGAAGATCGTCACGACCACCGGGATCACCATGCCCGCCTGGGCCTGCGTGCGGGCGTTGAACTGCTTCACGAACTCCATGATGTTGACGCCGTGGGGACCCAAAGCGGTGCCCACCGGCGGGGCCGGAGTGGCCGCCCCCGCCGGGACCTGGAGCTTCACGACTGCCTGGATCTTCTTCGCCATACTTCTCCTCTGACGCCGCTCCGCGGGACGGAACCCCGGTGGCCGGCTGCCGCGATGACCCGCGCGGTCGCGGGGGCGGGCCTAGTGCCCGCGCAACTGGGTGTAGTCGAGCTCGACCGCGGTCGGCCGGCCGAAGAGGCTCACGCTGACCTTGACCTTGCCCTTGTCGCCCAGCACTTCCTCGACGGTGCCGCTGAAGTCGGAGAACGGCCCCTCGGTGATCTCGACCACCTGCCCCACCATGAAGGGGATCTCTTCCTTCGGCTCGGACTCCGCCACGGCTTCGGCGATGCCGAGAAGCCGATTCACCTCGTCCTGCCGGAGCGGCTGCGGCAGCTTGCCCGAGCCCACGAACTTGATGACGCCCTGGATGCTGTTGACGACGTGCAGGGCCTCCTGGCTCATCTGCATCTCGACCAGCACGTAGCCCGGGTAGAGCTTCCGCTCGACGTTGACCTTCTTGCCGTTCTTGATCTCGATGACTTCCTGCACCGGCACGAGCGCCTGGCGGATGAGCTTCTGATCGTCCGGTCGGGGATCGTCGGCGATCCGCTTGGCCAGAAGATTCCGCACCTTGTTCTCGTGCCCTGCCGTGGTCTGGATCGCGTACCAGCGATAGTCCATGGCGGTCACCGAGCCAGGGCCGCGACCCCGTCCACCAGGATCTTCTGCAGCACCCAGTCGAGCAGGCCGATCGCGACGCCGAGCGCGATCGAGAGCACCACGATCATCCGGGTGGCCTTGATCAGCTCGGGTCGGCTGGGCCACGTTACCTTGTCGAGCTCGACCCGGACCGCCTTGAGAAATCCACCCGCCTGCGCCACCGCGCCGGCGAGTCGGCCGGCCGGTGCCGCCGTCTGTGCCTCACTGCTCACTTCGACTCCTTGTGCACCCGGTGCTGATCGCAGCGGGGGCAGTACTTCCGGTATTCGACGCGCTCCGGGTGCTTCCGGCGATTCTTGTCCTGGAAAAAGTTCCGGCTCTTACACTCGGTGCACTCGAGAATGATCTTGTCGCGGGGCATCGGGAGCCTTTAGCCGTTAGCCTGTAGCCGTTAGCATCTAGCCGTCAGCGGATCACCGTCGGGCCGAGCGTCACCGGAGCGAGCTAACGGCCAATAGCTAACAGCTCTCTCTCAAGCTCGCGACCGGGATTGAACCGGTGACCTCATCCTTACCAAGGATGCGCTCTACCGACTGAGCTACGCGAGCGAACCGCTCAACCGATAAGCGGGCGACGGGACTCGAACCCGTGACCCTCAGCTTGGAAGGCTGACGCTCTACCAACTGAGCTACGCCCGCGTGTCCGTACTGGCCTGCGCCCCGCCCGCTGCGACCGCCCCTCGAGTGGTGGGGGTAGGATTCGAACCTACGTAGGGCGAAGCCCGGCAGATTTACAGTCTGCTGCCATTAGCCACTCGGCCACCCCACCCAAGCCGCTCCTCTTACCCTGTCGAGACAGAACCCCGCCGCCTTGGCGGGGTTCTATCGCGTCGTCCTGCGGGCCTTCGGCATCACCGAGCTGACGAGGGGAATCGAACCCCTAACCCCCTGTTTACAAAACAGGCGCTCTGCCAATTGAGCTACGTCAGCCAAAGCAGGCCGAAAAGAGCAGACCCATATGATAGACGGTCATTTAGCGCACGTCAACGGGTCCGCGCAGCAAATCGGCCTGCCGATCCATTATCCGGCCGCCGGCGGCCGCATTTGGGCGATCTGGATCGAACCATCCTTCCCGTATCGGACCTCGAAACCGTGCTTCCGGAGCAGGTCCCGGATCCGGTCCGCCTCGGTGAAGTTCCGTCGACGCCGCTCCGTCACCAACACCTCGGCCCAGCGGCGGGCCCAGACCTCCTGACCCTCCGGATCTGGCGGCGGAACTTCGGGCGGGGTGGTCAACACCCCGTCTTCCTCCGGCGGAACCCCTTTGCCGTCGGCGGGCGCAGCCGGTCCTCCCGACCCGCCCGGGGAGGCCGGACCAGCCCCGATCGTCAGGCTCCGCGCGGTCGGCGCCACATCCAGCACCTGCTCCACCAGCGCCCAGGCATCCCGCAGCAACGGCCCGACCTTCCGCCCTGCGTCCATGAGCCGGTTCCCTTCCGGAACGAGCAGGTCGAATACCGCCGCGATCGCTTGCGGGGCGTTCAGGTTGTCGTCCAGGGCCCCGGCGAACCGCTCCCGGAACCGCTCGGCCGCCTGGCTGCTCTCAGGGTCTTCCTGACCCGCAGGCACGTCCGGCAAGGCCGCGAGCCGATCCCGGAACCGGCCCAGCCTGGCCGAGCCCTGCGCGGCCGCGGCGAGCGCGTCGTCGCTCCAGTCCAGCTTCTGCTGGTAGTGCGTTTGGAACATCAGCAGCCGGATCGCGCCGGCATCCACGCCCTGCTCCCGGAGGTCCCGCGGCGTCAGAATGTTGCCGTACCGCTTGGACATCTTGGTGCCGCCGATGTCCAGGAACTCCCCGTGGAGCCAGCAGCGCGCGAATTCCGGCTTCCCGGTATGGGCACAGCTCTGCGCAATCTCGTCTTCGTGGTGCGGGAAGATGAGATCGACGCCCCCGGCATGCAGATCGAGCACGTCCACGCCCCATTGCTTCCCGATCAGCTCGAGCGCCATGGCGGAACATTCGAGATGCCACCCGGGCCGGCCCCGGCCAAACGGCGCGTCCCACGCGGCGCCGACGGCCTCGTCCTCCGGCTTGGCGGCCTTCCAGAGCACGAAGTCGCGCGCGTCTTCCTTGGCGTATTCGTCCGCGGAGACCCGCTCGCTCGCCCCCGCTTTGAGTTCCCGCCGGTCCAGCTGCGAGAGGCGTCCATAGGCGGGGAACTTGGCAATCGCGAAGTAGATCGACTTGTCCTCCCCGCGATAGGCGACGCCCTTGTCGAGCAGCGACTGCGTGAGCGCGATCATCGGCCCGACGTATTCCGTGGCCCGGGGGTAGGCATGCGCCGGGCGGATCCGGAGGTAGTCGCGATCCTCGAAGAAGGCCCCGGCGAACGGCTCGACGTGCTCCCGCACCGACACGCCGCGCGCCTTGGCGGCGGCGATGGTCCGGTCGTCCACGTCGGTGAGGTTCATGACGTGAAAGACCTCGTACGCGCTCGCTTCCAGCCAGCGGCGGAGCAGATCCTCGAACAGAAACGTTCGGAAGTTCCCGATGTGCGCGTAGCCGTAGATGGTGGGACCGCAGGTGTAGAAGCTCACCCGGGGCGGCGCGATCGGGCGGAACGTCTCGACGGTGCGGGACAGCGTGTTGTAGAGGCGGAGCATCAGGCGCCTCCGGCCGCCGCCGCCGTTTCGACCGGGCCCCCGGGAGCGGCTGAGCCCTCCACCTTGACGTGGACCTTGCGCTGCGGGAACGGAATCTCGAGGCCTTCGCCGTCGAGGCGCTTCTTGAGCCGGCGCCGGAGCTCGCGCGCGACGTCCCATTGACTCCCGGGCTGGGTGCGGGCCAGCACCCGGACGACGACGGCGCTGTCACCCAGGGATTCGACGCCCGGCACCTCCACCGGCCCTTCCAGTCGGGCTTTCCACGCGGGATCCGCGGAGAAACGCGCGCCCTCGTCGCGCAGGACGTCCAGGGCCTGGTCGATGTCCGCGTCGTACGCGATCCCGACGTCGACCACCGCCCGCGACCAGCCCCGGGTCTTGTTGCTCACGACCTTGATCTCGCCGTTCGGGATCGTGTGGAGCACGCCCTGCGTGTCGCGCAGGGCCACGACCCGGAGGGACATGCGCTCGACGACACCGCTTTTCCCCGCCGCCTCGATCACGTCTCCCACGGAGAACTGGTCCTCGAATAGGATGAAGAACCCGGAAATGAAATCCTTCACCAGGCTCTGCGCTCCGAACGAGATGGCGAGGCCGAGAATCCCGGCGCCCGCGAGCAGGGGGCCGATCTCGACGAACAGATTGAGCGTGAGAAGAAACCCGACGACCATCACGCTGGTGCCACCCACGGTACGCAACAGCTGGGCGATCGTGATGCCGCGCTTTTCTCTGAGCGTGGTGACGGTTGGATCGCCGTCGTTCACCAGGCGCTCGATCCGGCGGGCGGTGAGCCGGATGAGCCGCATGGCGGCCCAGGCCAGGAGCCAGATGATGGCGACCTGCACGAGCTTCCGCGTCAACTCCGCACCGTCGAGTCGGAGGAATTGCGCGGCGCGCGCGAGGAGGGCTTCGACGGCTACGAGGAAAGACACGCCGCTAAGCTAGGCGTCCCTCTGCGACACAGTCAATCGGTTGCGAAAGCGGGATGTCCCGGCGCCTGCGCGGTGAGCACTTTCCCCGCCTCAGGGCCGCGGCGACAACGGAGCGGGTTGGAGAAGCGGGCTCGGGCCGAAGTGTCAACCGGCGGAACCGGGCGAGAGCCCGAGCCGCGATGACCCGGACTGCGTGCCCGTCCCACACGGCAACACGGGCCGCGAGCGCCAGCAGCGTCCCCAGATCCGAGGCGAAGAGGAGGAGGCGGCGGCCGCCCGGCCCCGGCACTACCAGCCGAACGGGCGGGCGCGCCGCCTCGAGCCAGACACCCAACGGCTCGGCGACTCGGCTGAGCACGACCAGGCGGGCGACGGGGAAGGCGGGTGGGATGGGAAGAATGCGCCGGGGCACAAGGCAGGCTAGCGCGACGCCGGGCCGGTGGTGGTACCACTTCGACGCGTGCGGCGCTATTTCACCGCGGCGCGCTGGCCCAGCTTGGCTTCCCGCCCCTGGAGCACCGCGTCGACCAGTGGGGACGGATCGAACCGGACCGGGTCGGTCGCGGGCAACCCGGTCTCGCGCGCCGCCGCCTCGCAGGCGCGGCGCGCGTCGGCCTCGGAGAGGTCGAACGTGTTGAGGCAGATGCCGAGCACGCGCGTGGGGTGGAGCATCGAGCCGATGGCCTCGTAGATCCGGACGTACTCGGCGAGCGGGGGGATCCGAAGCCAGGCCTCTTCCCGGTAGTCGCCGATGTATTCGCGGCTCGCCTGATGGCAGAGCAAGAGACCGTCGGGGCACGAGCCGTGGAGCAGGCCCAGCGTGACGCCGGAGTAGCCGGGGTGGTTGATGCTGCCCTGCCCCTCCACCAGCACGATGTCCGCGTCGACGGCGCCCTCGAGTGTGATCCGTTCCGCCGCGCCGGCAATGAAATCGGCGATCACCGCGTCGACCGCGATCCCCCAGCCCTCGAGCATGATGCCCGTCTGCCCGGTGGCGACGAAGCGGGTTCTGGCCCCCCGCCGGTTCAGCTCACCGACGATCTGGAGCTGGGCCGTCATCTTCCCGACGTTGCAGTCGGTGCCCACAGTGAGAACGACGTACGCGTCCAGCTCCTTCACGCGCCCTGCGGCGACGGGCAAGTCCGCGGGCGACCGTCGGAGATCGAGGATGCGGCGCCCGCGGGCCTTGGCCTTGGCGGCAAGGAGGGGATCGTCAGCCAGGAAGGTGTGGAGGCCGCTCACCAGGTCGCAGCCCGCGTCGAGCGCCTCGGCCAGCCACCCGCGCCATTCGTCGGGAAGCCGCCCGCCCACCGGCGCGATGCCGATGAGCACGGAATTCGCGCCGCGCGCGAGTCCCTCCTTTACGGAAGCGACGACGGGGATGGCGCCGCCGAAGCCCAGCACGTCCTGAACGGTCCGGCCGGCCAGACGCCGATCCATGACGGCCACCACCCGGTCGGGCTGATAGCGGACGATCGCGTTGGCCGTCTTGGACGTCATCGGCCCGAAGTCGCCGTCGGCGACTATGAGATACCGGATGGCCACCGGATTGGGCGACTGCGAGGTCACGGCTTGGTGTCGCCGCCGCTCTCCTCGATCACCTCGGCGTCGTGCACCGTCCCGCCGAGCCCGGTGCCGAGCTGCTTGGCGGAGCCGCCGCCCGCGGAGGGCAAGAGTCCCATGCGCTGCTTGAGCGCGAGCAGCTGCTGGTCCGCCGTGCCGTGGTATTCCAGCGCCTCGAATTGCTTCGCCAGCGCGTCGCCCGAGAACTCCTCCTGGAGCTCGGCAGACGCGAGAGCCTTCCGTTCGGTTTCCTCGATTTTCTCCGCCATGCGGTCGAACGACTCGAAGGCGCTCTTGTCCGACATGCCCGACATCGTCTCCTGAATCCGCTGCTGCGCCTCCGCCCGCTTGGCGCGCGCGATCAGGATGTTCTTCTTCCGCTTGGCCTCTTCGATCTTGTCGTTGAGCTGGCGCAGCGCGAGCTTGAGTTGCTCGGTCTCGGCCTTGTGCTTGACCCAGGTCTCCTGGAGCTGCTGCGCGCCCTGCAGCTGCTCGTTGTAGCGGACCAGCGCCTGCTTGGCCAGATCGTCCCGCCCTTCCTGCACGGCCAGCATGGCCCGGCGCTCCCAGTCTTCCGACTGCTTCTTCATGTTCTCAGCGTCGGCCTGGAGCTTCTTTTCGTCCGCAATGGCCGAGGCGACCTGTTGCTTGGCCTTGGCCAGCTGACCCTTCATGTCGAGGATCAGCTGGTTGAGCATCTTTTCCGGGTTCTCGGCCCGAGTGATCAGGTCGTTGAGATTCGACCGGATCATGGCGGACAGGCGGTCAAAGATTCCCATCGTGGATCACCCTTCCCGGTAGGGCGCGAGCGCGCCCAGGTGCGTGGCCAGGGCCAAAGCGATCGAGTCGAAGCTTGCCTCGAATTCGTTGTAATCGAGGTTGGCGAGCTCGAGGGTGTCGGTCAGCACGATGTGGTCGCCTTCGAGACCGTAGGACCCGTGCACGAGCTCGCGGGCGTTCAGCTCGAGCAACTGCCGGAAGAGCTCCCCCCGGCGCGGCTCGCTCGCGGGAAGCTCCATCACCCGCACGCGCAGGATCACCACCGGCGGCGCGTAGTGGACCACGACCTCGGCCCCTTCGGTCATGCGCACTCGCCAGAGGTTGGGCTCGAGCTCCTCGACCGAGGCCGCACCGGCCTCGATGCGGTCCAGCCAGGCTTGAATGTCTTCTCGAGTGATCATGTGGTTCCTCGTCCCGGGAGCCGTTCCGCTTGCTCACCCTTGGCCAGCATGCGCTCGGCGAAATCTAACCGTTCCTCGACCTCCGCCAACCGCGCCTTTACCGTCTCCAACTCGTCGGCGACGACGTGCTGGGGCGGCGCCGTCCCGCGGATTTC
>OEKJ01000040.1_pt1 | contig 10997 bp, 10 predicted proteins | sample 1503081 | NCBI WGS metagenome assembly OEKJ01 (sample SAMEA104379565, study PRJEB20068) | metagenome | biome: 1000743; feature: 77; material: 1998 | place: USA | collected 2012 | depth 25 m | reverse complement strand
CCGCCCGGGCGGCCCAGCTGTCTGCTCGTTCCCAGATACCCGGGCCCGCCAGCAGATCGAGCGTCGCCATCCCGGCAGCCATGGCAAGCGGGTTGCCGGAGAGCGTGCCCGCCTGATATACCGGACCCGCGGGCGCGACCTGAAGCATGAGATCGCGACGGCCCCCGTAGGCGGCCGCCGGCAGCCCGCCCCCCAACACTTTGCCCAAGCAGGTGAGATCCGGCGTGACGCCGAAGAGGGCCTGCGCCCCGCCCCGGTGAACCCGCCAGCCGGTCATGACTTCGTCGAACACGAGAAGCGCGCCGTGCCGCGCGGTGATCTCCCGAAGGCCTTGCAGAAACCCGGGCTTGGGCGGCACGACCCCCATGTTCCCTGCCACCGGCTCCACCAGCACCGCCGCGACTCCGTCCGTGCGGGCCGCGAAGAGCCGTTCCACCGCATCGAGGTCGTTGTAGGGCGCGAGCAGCGTGTCGGCGACCGCTCCCGGCGTCACTCCTGGAGAGTCGGGGAGACCGAGCGTGGCCACGCCGGAGCCGGCCGCCACCAGCAGCGCGTCTGCGTGGCCGTGATAGCAGCCCTCGAACTTAAGGATCGCGCGGCGGCCCGTGGCCGCGCGGGCCAGGCGCACCGCGCTCATCGCCGCTTCGGTACCCGAGTTCACGAACCGGAGCATCTCGACGGAGGGGAACGTCGCGACCACGCGCTCCGCCAGTCGCAGCTCCAGCTCGCTGGGCGCCCCGTAGGTGGTGCCGAGCGCGGCAGCGGCGCCGATCGCCGCGACCACGCCGGGATGGGCATGCCCCAGCACGAGCGGCCCCCAGGAGAGCACTAGGTCGACGTACCGGTTGCCGTCTACATCCTCGACCCAGGCACCCTCGCCGCGCGCGATGAACCGCGGCGTGCCGCCGACGCTGCCGAACGCCCGGACCGGGCTGCTCACTCCGCCGGGCATCAGGCGTTCCGCCTCGGAGAACAGGAGAGCCGACCGATCCGTCGAGCCAGGCCTCGCGCGGGCCCGCATCACGGGAGCGCTTCCGACCCGCGGAGCCACTCGGCTACCTCCTTGGCGTGATAGGTGATGATGGCGTCGGCACCGGCCCGCCGCATGCCGGTCAGCGCCTCCAGCACGGCACGACGCTCGTCGATCCAACCGCGCTGAGCCGCGGCCTTCACCATTGCGTACTCGCCGCTCACGTTGAACGTGACCAGTGGAAGCTGGGACCGCTCCCGGACCGCGCGAATGACGTCGAGGTAGGCCAGTGCCGGCTTCACCATCAGGAAGTCGGCACCTTCGGCCTCGTCCAGCGCCGCCTCGAGCACAGCCTCCCGCAGGTTCGCCGGATCCATCTGGTACTGCCTCCGGTCGCCGAACGCGGGCGCGCTGTCCGCCGCCTCGCGGAACGGGCCGTAGAACGCGCTCGCGTACTTGACCGCATAGCTCAGGATTGCGCAGTCCTGGTGCCCGGCACCGTCGAGGGCGGTCCGGATCGCCCGCACCATGCCATCCATCATCCCGCTCGGCGCCACGACGTCCGCCCCCGCCGCCGCGTGGCTCACGGCCACGCGGGCCAGGATCTCGAGCGTTGCGTCGTTGTCCACCGCTCCGTTCTTCACGATGCCGCAGTGGCCATGGGTCGTGTATTCGCAGCAGCAAACATCGGTCAGCAGGAGCAGGTCGGGATGCCGGGCCCGCAAACGGCGCAGCGCCCGCTGCACGATGCCGTCCGCGGCGTAGTTCTCCGAGCCCACGTCGTCCTTGGCCGCCGGCAGCCCGAAGAGGATCACCCCCGGGATGCCGAGGCCGCGGAGCTGATCGGCTTCCCGATCGAGGACCTCGTCCACCGAGAGCTGGAAGACGCCCGGCATGGACGAGACCTCGCGGGCAACGCCCACCCCGTGAACCACGAAGACCGGGGCGATCAAATCCTGGGGGGCAAGGCGCGTCTCGCGCGAGAGCCGGCGAAGAGCCGCCGTGCGACGCCGACGGCGGGGCCGGGCCAACGGGAAAGGACTCACGGGCGCAAGGGGTTACGGATGCAGGGCGCGATGGGGAGCGACAAGGGCGGAAAGGTACGGACGGTCCGGGTCTCTCACAAGCGAGTTCGGCCGATCCGTCCACTACGTGTGCGTTCCGGCCCCGCGCCGTTAGCCGCACGCGTATAGTCTTTGCAGTGTCTTCCGGAAACCCGGCGTACGCCGGAATCGTTCCAGCAACATACGCTCTGGTCTCGCGCTCTGCGCGAAACCCCGCTTCGGCACCCTGCCCGGGCAAGGTCGCAATGGGCTCTCGGTCGCTCATCGTCCCCGCACTTGCCGCGCTTGCCACTGGGGCATGCGCTGCGCCGACTCCTCGCTTCGCCTCGGTCGGACCGATCGACCCTCCCACCGCCATCGTGGACGCCACACTCTGGGATGGCACCGGCCGCGCCCCCGTCCCCCATGCCGTGACCCTGGTGCGGGGCAACCGGATCCTTTGCGCCGGCGGCGTGGGCGAATGCCAAGTCCCCCGGGACGCCAGGGTCATCGATGCCCACGGGGCCTGGCTCATTCCCGGCCTGATCGACAGCCACGTCCACCTGCTGTTCCTGCTCCGCGGCAGCGCGAGCGAGGACCTGGGCAACGACCTCAAGGATCTCCTGGCGCAAGGCGTCACCACCGTCCGCGACATGGGCACAAACCCGGTCGAGCTGCTCACTCGCACCCGCGCGCTGGGTGCCGCCCCGCGGGTGTACGCCATGCAGTTGGTCGCCGGATTCCGGTTCTTCTACGGACGGGAGCAGGTGATGACGACCGACGGCAGCATGGCGTATCGGCTGCCGCAGGCCCAGATCATGGAGATGCGCGGATGGACGCCGATGATGTTCACCCGCGACGACGATGCGGACTCGCTGGTCGTCGAGGCGAAGAAGACCGGTGCGATCGGCCTCAAGCTCTACGGCTACCTCGACTCGATGCAGGTCCGGAAGCTCACGAAGGCGGCCCATCATGCCGGCATGACCACCTGGGGCCACGCGTGGGTCCAGCCTGCCAACCCCAGGGACCAGGTCCTCGCGGGCGAGGACGGCGTGGTGCACGCCTCTCTCTTCGTCGGCGATCTCTTCTCGTCCATGGCCCGGGACAGCCTGCTCGCCAGCACCGCTATTCTTTGGGCCGGCGCGCATGAAGCCACGCCGGCATCGGCGCTCGATCCCCATATCGGGGAGACGCTCGACAGCATGGCCCGGCGGGGCACCTTCCTCGAGCCGACCCTCGACGTGACCATCCGCAGCGTCGCCCACTACGACGCGGAGCACGCGGACCAACCGTCCTTGCCCGAGCAGTACGCGCGGGCGGCGGTCGGCTTCAGCATGGCCGTGACCCGCGAGGCCGCGAAGCGCGGCGTCCGGCTCACCGCCGGAACCGACCATGTGGCGTACGGGCCGGTCCGTGACCGGGCCTCGCTCGCCGGCGAGCTTCGGCTGCTGGTGGATTCGATCGGCCTCTCGCCCGAGGCCGCCTTGCTGGCCGCCACGCGCGACGCCGCGGTCGCGATCGGGGGCGAAGCTGCCCGCTCGGTCGGCACGATCGAAGCGGGACGGTACGCGGACCTGCTGCTGCTCGACAAGAGCCCGCTCGACGACATCCGCAACATCGACGGAATTCAGTGGGTAATGCAGGACGGCCGCTTGTGGCGGCCGTGGCAGTTGCGGAGCGGCATCGCCATGGACGACCGGGGTGCCGACTCCGCCTGGGCCGCTCCTTCCGACGAGCCCGCCCTGGCGCATCCCGGGGGCCGCTAGCGCGGCCCGCCGGCTCGGCTTCCCGCTCCGCTGCCGGTCTCCACGGGCAGCTCCTCCCGCTCGGACCATTCCGTCCACGACCCTGTGTAAATCCGCACGTCCGGATAGCCCAGCAGATACTTGAGGGCAAAGAAGACGTGGCTCGCCTCGGTGGTGCTGTTGCAGTAGAGAATGAGGCGACGGTCCGGCGTGATGCCCTGGGCTCGGTAGCCGGCGCGGAGCGAATCCGCCGGCCGCCAGACCCGGCCGAATCCTTCCTGAAGCAAATCGTCCTGCCAATAGTGATTGACGGCGCCGGGGATGTGCCCGTGTCGGATCTGCGCGCCTGCCTCGCCGGCGAACTGGTCCGGCGGCCGGGCGTCTACCAGCAGAGCGTCGCGTCGCTCCACGGCACGCCGGACGTCATCGAGCGACGCGCGGTCCGGGCGGAACGGCCCGGACGCCGGTGACGCGGCCGCCAGCTTCGGATAGTGCTGGTCGATGGAACGCTGCTCCAGCTGCCACTTGAAGAAGCCGCCGTCGAGCAGATAGACCCGGGGGTGGCCGAGGCTCGCCAGCAGCCACACCGCAAAGGTCGCGTCGATGTTGTGCGTCTCACCCGCACTGTAGACCACCACCGGCCGGTCCCAGCGCACCCCGAGCCTCGCGAAGATCCGCGCGTACCAGTCGCCGGGAAGGATCTGCATGGGCGTTCCGCCCTCGGCCGCCCGCAGCGTTTCCGTATTGAGATAGGCGGCGTCCGGAAGGTGACCCTTGAGGTACGTGAACGGGTCGGTCCGCACATCGATCAGGCCGAACGGCTCCCCTCGCCGCTGCCACTCGGCCAACTGGTCAGTGCTCAGCAGCATTGGGCGCGCTACGGCGCGAGGTGCCGGCGGCCCCGCATCGACCCCGGCATGGTGACTGCAGCCGACCAGCGCCCACAGCAGGAGGCCCCCAGCCCGTCTCACCGCGCCGAATCTCCCGTCAGTCCCATAACGGACTTCTCCTCCTCGATGTAGACCCGGACTGCGTTTCGCCGGCGGCGGGAGTTGAGCGACACCGGGCGGTTTTCGTCAGCCGGCGGCAGTGAATCGAGCGCGCGCTTCATGGGGACCCCTCGCTCCACCGCGGCACGCATCGCGGCGCGGAGCCCGGCCATGTACTCCCGGGTCAGGGCCACGAGGGCAGCCGGGTCGGCGGGGATCGTGCCGTGGCCCGGCACGGCGAGTCGCGGAGCCAGGGAATCAATGGCGGCCAGCGCGGCGAGCAAGGCGGGCGCGCTCCCGTCGACAATCATCGTCACGCCGTCCTCGATCAGGATGTCCCCGGCGAAGAGGACGCGCTCGGCCGGCAGCCAGACCATCAGGTCCCCGGCCGTGTGCGCGGGTCCGGGAGAGAATACGATGATCACCCGCCCACCCATTCGAAGCGTGTCGCTCCCCGTGACCGGTCGGTCCGGCGTGTCGGCGTACTCAAAGCCGCGCATCGCGTCCAGGCCGACGACTCGGATCCAGTTGATCACCTGCTCGTCGGGTCCTCCCTCCGAAGAGAGCGTGTGTGCATCCGGATGGGCGATCACCTTGGCCCCGGCCCGCCGGAACACGATGGCGCCGAAATGGTGATCCGGGTGGTGGTGCGTGAGTACGAGCCAGCGAATCGGCTGCTTCGTTACCGAGCGGATGGTCCGCAGCAGGGTTTCCCCGGCGGCCGGGCTCGCCTCCGCATCGACGACCACGACACCCTCGCGCGTCACGATGAATCCCGCATTGGCGCGTCCCTCCGATCCACGGCCGGTATCGCCCAGAACGGCGTACACCCCCGGTGCGAGCATCCGGACGGGGAAGAGCGATAGCGTCGAGTCTGGTAGAGAAACCGAAACGCCCCATGCGGGCGAGAACGCATGGAGCGCGAGGAACGCGATGGCGAGCAGAGCCCGCCTCAGGCAGCGGTGAACGTGATGTTGGCCGACTGACTGTAGACCCCGCCCTTGTTGTCCTTCCACGTGATCGCCAATGGCGCCTCGCGGTCCGCCCGAAGCGTGAAGCTCACGACCGGATCCCGGCTGATGCCGGACGTCCATTCGAACCGGGCGACCTCGTCCCCGCCGTACGTGATCACGACTTCGCTGATGAAATACGCCGGAATCGGATCGCCATCCTTCGTCCGGAAGAACCCGGTATCCATCGGGTGGGCAACGATCGAGTTGACCGTGATGATGTCCCCCCGGGCGATGCGGTCGGGGAGGCGGATCCGGGCGTCGCCGATGCCGGGCATCATCCGCACCCGTTCAACGTAACGAGAACTTTGGCGTAGTCCGCCCACAGCTCACCGGTGTTGGTCTCCAGAATCGCCCGAACCCACGTGGACCGCTTCATCTTGATCCGGGTGGAGATCGACACCTGCCCCACGGCCGGGGTCAGGTAGAAGCCTGCCAGATGCGCGTCCGGGTTGTGATCGACGATCAGGTGGATGCCCTTCACGTACTGCTCGGCCGTCATCGGGAGGTCGCTCTCGATGATGACCGGCACCACCCGCCCGTCCTCGGCCACCGCCGGCATGTCGAGCTGGACGTGCGCGTGGGTAATCGTCCGGCCACCGAACCGCTCCCGGTAGATGCGCGCGACCTCCTCGTTCGGGATCTCGGGATCGTCCGGCCCCCCCGGCCGGACCAGGCCGAACAAGCGCCCGGACCTCGCGGCCGCAGCGGCGCCCATGAGGCCTGCCGAGGCCAAAGCCAACGTCTGCAGAAATGACCGTCGCGGAAGCTCAGGCGTACCGGGCACACACCCTCCATCGGTGGCAAATCGCTGCTCCGGTATGCGTATCAATCGGGTGGGCGAAAAGCAAGGCGTGGCGCGAGGCCTTGCGCGCGTACCGCCAACTGTCGCAATCCTTGGCCCCCGGAGCGGCCCGACCCTTGCTATCCCGTTGTGCGATTTGGGCCTCCACCATCGGATGCCCGGTTGCACCACTGACTTGTGTACCCATCCTGGGCGGCGTACTTTAAGTCGTTTCTGGATAAGGAATTTCGGGGCTCTGATCCCCCTTTTCGAGCCGAGGCACTGTGGACATCCAGACCCTCCAGCAGGTCGCGCTACTCGAGAAGTGCCGCCAGTTCACGAAAGCGCGCGAGGTGCAGGCGGCCGGCCTCTATCCGTACTTCAAGCCGATTTCCGAGTCCGAGGACACGGTTGTCGTCATTGAAGGTCAGAAACGGATCATGCTGGGGTCCAACAACTACCTCGGGCTGACCCATCATCCGAAGGTTCTGGAGGCCGCTTCGCGGGCCCTGTCGACTTACGGGTCAGGCTGCACGGGCAGCCGGTTCTTGAACGGCACGCTCGACCTCCACGAGCAATTGGAGCACGCCCTCGCCGAGTTCATGGGCAAGGAGGCGTGCCTCGTCTTCTCCACCGGCTACCAGGCCAATCTGGGGCTCATCTCGGGGCTGGTTGGCAGGGGCGAAGTCGTCTACCTCGACAAGTTGGACCATGCCTCGATCGTCGACGGGGCGAAGATGTCCTACGGGGACACCGAGCGCTTCAATCACGGCGACCTGGCGGGCCTAGAGCGCAAGATGGAGCGGGACCGGGCCAGCCGCGGCTCGATGATCGTGGTGGACGGCATTTACTCGATGGAAGGCGACATCGCCGACCTGCCCGGCCTGCTCCGGATCGCCCGGAAGTACGGGGCGGTGCTCGCGGTGGACGATGCTCATTCCGTGGGCGTGCTGGGCCCCAACGGCGACGGCACGGCGGCCCATTTTGGCCTGACGGACGAGGTGGACGTCATCGCGGGGACGTTCTCGAAGTCGCTCGCGTCGATCGGCGGGTTCGTGGCCGCGCCCGAAAGCGTAATCCACTACCTCCGGCATCACAGCCGGCCCCTCATGTTCACGGCTTCGTTGCCTCCGGCCAACACGGCCGGCGTGCTGGCGGCGCTCGAGGTGCTCCAGCGGGAGCCGGCGCGGCGGGACCAGTTGTGGGCCAACACCCGACGCCTCCAGGACGGGTTCCGAAGCCTGGGCTTCGATATCGGTCCCACCGAGACCCCCATCGTCCCGGTGCTCATCGGGCCGATGGAAAAGACCTTTCTGATGTGGCGCAAGCTGTTCGACGCGGGCGTGTTCACCAATCCGGTGGCCCCGCCGGCCGTGGCACCGTCGCAGTGCCGGTTGCGGACCAGCCTCATGGCGACGCACACGTTCGAGCAGATCGACTACGCGCTCGACGCCTTCGCCCGCATCGGCCGGGAGTTGGGGGTCATCTGACCGTTCCCGCGCGCGTCCGACCGGCGCGCAGCTCGAAGGACTTGAAGCGCTTCATCGACCTTCCCTACCGACTCCACACGCGGGACCCGCTTTGGGTCCCGCCGTTGCGTCGGGACGTAGCGACGCTCCTCTCCCGCGACAAGAACCCCTTCTTTGAGCACGCCGAGGCCGAGTATTTCCTGGCCGAGCGTGACGGCGAGGTCGTCGGCCGCATCGCCGCCATCCACAACCACCTCCACAACGAGACCCACGGTGACCACGTGGGTTTCTTCGGCTTCTTCGAGTGCGTGGACGACCAGGGCGTCGCCGACGCGCTCTTTGGCGCGGCCGCCGATTGGATTCGCCCGCGTGGCCTCGATACGCTCCGGGGACCGGCTTCGTTTTCCGTCAACGACGAGTGCGGCCTTTTGGTCGAGGGGTTCGAGACCCCGCCCACCCTCATGATGCCGCACAACCCGCGCTACTATCCGGCGTTGCTCGATCGGGCCGGGTTCACCAAGGCGAAGGATCTCTGGTGCTTCGAGGGGACCGATCCCGCCGGCGACGCCGGCGAGCGGCTCGTCCGGGCGACCGATCTTGTGCAACGGCGCTTCGGCGTGACCGTGCGCCCGCTCAAGATGGCCGATTTCGACGCGGAGGTTGCTCGAATCAAGGAGCTGTACAACACCGGGTGGGAGAAGAACTGGGGCTTCGTGCCGATGACCGAGCGGGAGATCGACCATCTGGCGGAGCAGTTCAAGCCGGTCGTCGTTCCCGAGCTCGTGCTATTCGCAGAGAAGGACGGCAAGATCATCGGCTTTGCCATCTGTATGCCCGATCTGAACACCGCATTCCGCGGCAACCGGTCTGGCGCCTTTCTGCCCGGACTGATCCGGGTCCTCTGGATGCTCAAGACTCGGCGCATCCTTCGGCTACGGGTCCTGCTCCTTGGCATCCTCCCCGAGTATCGCGGCAAGGGGGTGGACGCGCTCCTGTACGCGATCATATGGCGTAACGGCAACGCCAACGGGATCCACTGGGGCGAGGCGGGCTGGATTCTCGAGGACAACCCCGCGATGATCGCGGGCATGATCAAGATCGGCTGGAAGCACTACAAGACCTACCGGCTCTACGACCGCGCTACATGAGGGTGCTGGTGACGGGCGCGACCGGGTTCGTGGGAAGCCACCTGGTCGAGGCGCTCCGCCGCCGCGACGCCGAGGTGACCGCCCTGGTGCGCTCGCCGGGCAAAGCCACCGGGCTGAGCGGCCAGGGCGTGCGCCTGGTGGCCGGCGACCTCCACGACCGCTCCGCGCTGAAAGACGCTACCAGCGGACAGGCGATCGTGATCCATGTCGCGGGCCTCGTCGCGGCGCGGGGCGAAGCCGAGTTTCTCCGGGCCAACCGCGACGGAACCGCGAACCTGCTCGAAGCCGCAAGCCTGGCGGGCGTCGGCCGATTCGTGCTCGTGTCGTCCATGGCCGCGGGCGGCCCCTCGGCGCTCGGCCGGCCCCTCGCCGGCACCGAGCCTCCCCGACCCGTGACCGCCTATGGCCGCAGCAAGCTGGCGGCGGAAGAGATCGTGCGGGCAGGCCGGGTCCCGTGGACCATTCTCCGGCCGCCCATGGTGTATGGCCCTCGCGACCGCGAGGTCCTCAAAGTCTTCCGGCTGGCCCGGCTCGGCCTCGGTCCCGTGTTCGGCACCGGCACCCAGGAGCTGTCCGCGGTACATGCCGCGGACCTCGCCGGCGCGCTGGTCGCGAGTGCCATATCGCCGCAGGCCGCCGGACGCCTCTACTATGCCTGTCACCCGGAGATGTTTACGAGCGCTGCGTTCGTCCGCGCGGTCGGTGACGCTCTGGGGCGGCGGGTGGTGATCGTCCGGATTCCGCCTCGGATCGGCGTGGCTGCGCTCGCGGGCGCCGGCGCCGTGGCCGGTCTCACCGGACGTGCCACGATCCTCACCGCCGACAAGGCCAACGAGTTCTTCCAGCCCGCCTGGACCGGCGACCCCGCTTCACTCATGGCCGAAACCGGGTGGGCCCCCGTGTTCGACCTCGTACGCGGGCTCGCGGACACCTACCAATGGTATCGGTCGGCCGGATGGTTGTGAGGCCGGCCGAGGAGTCCCTGCCGGTGCTGGTGGCGGACCGGCGGCTCCGGACCATCGACCGCCTGGTGCTGGGGTATGTCGGCCTGGTGTCGGTGGCGGCCGCAGTACGGTTGAGCGCCATCCCGCAGTGTGGCTGGCTCCTGGCCGCGAACGGGCTCATCGTGACCCTCGTGGCGCTGGTCACCCGCGACGACCTGGGGCGGTTCGGGCGCCTGATGCGCGACGTCTACCCCCTCGTGCTCCTGCTCGCCATGTATGCCTCGCTGGATGTCCTGACCGGTGGCGGGCGGGTGGCCGTCCACGATCAGACCGTTCAGCAATGGGAAGCTGCGCTGTTCGGCGGTCAGCCGAGTCGCGACTGGTGGCAAAGCGCACCGAGTCGCTTCTGGTCCACCCTATTGCACGGGACCTACTGCGGCTACTACGCCATCATCGTCGTGCCCGCTCTCGTGCTGTTGCGTCGCCCCGATCGCGAGCCGTTGAGGCGGTTCGTCCTCGCCGTGATGGCGACCTTCATCGCGTGCTACGTCGTCTTCGTGCTCTTCCCCGTGGCCGGGCCGTACTACGCGTTCCCCCGCCCGACCGGGAGCTTCGTGGACAACCCGGCGGCTCGGCTGGTCTACGCCATGCTCGCGGGAGGCAGCTCATACGGTGCTGCATTTCCGTCCTCCCACGTGGCCGCCAGCGTCGCCGCGACGGTGGCGAGCTGGCGGGCCTCGCGAGCCCTCGGCGCCGCCCTTGTGATCCCGACCGTGCTACTCACGATCGGCGTGGTCTATTGCCAGATGCACTACGCGGTGGACGCGCTGGCGGGGCTGGTGGTGGGCGCCGTGGTGGGAGGGTGGGCGGTGAGACGGTGAACGGTGAACGGTGA
>OEKJ01000379.1_pt2 | contig 10998 bp, 12 predicted proteins | sample 1503081 | NCBI WGS metagenome assembly OEKJ01 (sample SAMEA104379565, study PRJEB20068) | metagenome | biome: 1000743; feature: 77; material: 1998 | place: USA | collected 2012 | depth 25 m | reverse complement strand
CACGAGATCAGACCCGCCCGCCACGGCGCGCAGGATCAGCTCGTCCAGCACGGCCGTGCGCACGACCATCGCCCAGGCCATGGCCTTGCCGTGCCGCAGCGACCGGACGATCTCCTCGCCCTCCGCGCCGGCAAGCCGCCGCGCGTACGGGTCGCGGAAGTGGGCGTCCGGGCGCTCCGTCTCCATCGCCCGGTACACCGCGACCCAACGCGCGGTATCGGAGATATGCTCGACCGTCACTGGACCGTGAACGGCAGCGTGTACTGGGTGCGGTCCCACTGGAGCTTCAGCACCCCGGCGTTCGCTCCCTTGGAATCGATCGCGATGGTGAACGTCTCCACCGGCTGGGGCAGCGACTCAGTCGCGAGATCGAGCTTCGCGAAGTCCTTGGACGCGTCGTACGCGGTGCCCCACTGGCCGGTTTCCGAGTTGATGATCAGCTTGGCGCCGTTCTTCGACGGGACCGACCAGAGCGTATAGCTCCCCTTCGGGATCGTTGTTCCGCCCACCTTGAGATCCGCGTCGGTGGTGAAGCCGGTCGCGGCGTTCGCACCCGTGCGCCAGACCTGGTCCCAGGGGACGATCCCGCCGAAGATCTCTCGGCCGCGCTTGTGCGGTCGGCCGTAGTCGACGAGCAGATGCGCGCTCCCGATCGTCGCGCGCACCGTGTCGCGCGGCGAGAGCTGTCCCATAGGATGTTCCGCGGCGTCGCGAGCGGCGAACTCCTTGAGCGCCCGGTCTACATCGACGCTGGCGACCCGGGTGACGATGACCTTGGTGGTGGTCTCTCGCCCGTCCAGGCCGAGCATGCGGCCGTCCTTGTCCACCTTCGCGTGGGCCAGGGGACCGAAGTAGCTGTAGTCCATCGCGCCTGGCCCGCGGCGGACGGCGTAGGTCGGGTAAGCCTGATTGGACCCGATGGGCACGATCTGGAACGCCAGACTGTCCTTGCCCGACCGGGCGAGGCGGAGGAACATCTGCTCGTAGAGCGTGTAGGAGGCGCTGCTGAAGGGCATCGCGCCGGGCTCCACGGCGACCGCAAGCGTCTGGGTGCTGTCCGCGGTGTGCACCTTGGTGATCGCGGAGTCCTTGGTGAAGATCATCTCGCCCGAAAAGGCCGGCGCATCAGGCGCGGGAACCGTGGGGGTCACGGTCACCTCGAGGCGCGACACGGTCTGGTCGGGGTTCAGGGTCATGACGAAGTGGAGTCGCCGGGTGCGCGGCACGCGCGCGGCAAGATCGCTTTCGACCCGGCTGGCGGTGCGGGTGAACTGCTCGACAACCAGTGTGTCGCGTCCGAGGCTCGTGATGAACGCGCCGCGGTCGGCTTTCCCCTGTGCCGGGAGCGTCGCGGGAAGAAACGCCAGCAGCAGCAGGGCGAGGATGGGTCGGGGCATGGGCTCGTTGTCCGGGTCGGGGGTGGTCCGTTCGCGGCAACGGTACACGAGAAACGCCGCGAGGCAAGGTCTCCTACGGGCCGGACGGATGAGCGGTTTCGGTGCCGCAAGGGCGTGCGGTCGGATCAGTCGTCGTCGGACCGTGGGCGCCGGGTGCGCTTGAGCGCCGATCGGCGGCGCTTGGCCTCCTGCCGCGCCGCCTTGGCCGACGCCGGGACCCGCGTGCGCTTGCGGCGCTTGGGCAGGGCGAGCGCCGCGGCAACGACGGTCTGGAGGCGTTCCGTCACCGCGTCCCGGTTGCGCAACTGGCTGCGATGCGCGCCGGACACGAGCCGCAGTCGCCCGGTCGAGTCGAGCCGCGGACCGAGTCGGGCGAGCAGGCGGGCCCGATCGGTGTCGCTCAGCGCGGCCGACCCGGCGACGTCCCACACGACCTCGATCCGGGTGGACGAGGTGTTCACGTGCTGCCCCCCGGGACCGCTCGAGCGGGACGCCCGATAGACCAGCTCGCCGAGCGGGATGTGCACCGTGGGCGTGATCGCGAGAAAACCGTCCGGCATGCTCAACGGTAAGCCCCTGCGCGCATCGCGCCAAACCGCTTCCCCCTTCGAAGGAGCGCATTACGTTACTGCCATGCCGACGCTCGCGATTCTCGAGCAGCATCTTGCCGGGCACCGCCGCGTGCTGCTCGGCTACTCCGGCGGCGTAGATTCCGGGCTTCTTGCGGTCGCGGGGCGCCGCGCGCTCGGCCGGGAGCGCTTCCTCGCGGTGATCGGTCGAAGCGCCTCGTATCCCGCCGCCCAATGGGCCACCGCAATCGATCTCGCTCGCCGCTTCGACGTCCCGCTGCTCCAGCTGGAAACCCGCGAGCTGGACGACCCGCGCTACGTCGAGAACACGCCCGACCGCTGCTACTTCTGCAAGACCGAGCTGTGGATCCGCCTGGGCGAGGTGGCACGGGACGGCGGCTTCGACGTCATCATCGATGGGACGAACGCCGACGACCTTGGCGAGCACCGCCCGGGGTTGCGGGCGGCGGACGAGCGCGGCGTGCGCTCGCCGCTGGCCGAGCTGGGCTGGAGCAAGGCCGACGTGAGGGCAGCCGCCCGCGCTCTCGGCCTGCCGATCTGGGATGCGCCGGCGGCGCCGTGTCTGTCCAGCCGCATTCGCTACGGTCTCCCGGCGACGCGGCAGCGTCTGGCCCAGGTGGAACAGGGAGAGGCGTATCTCCGGTCGCTGGGCATCACCGGCGATCTGCGGGTCCGCCATCACGGCCAGGTGGCGCGCATCGAGACGGCACCGGAGCAGCACGAACATCTCCGGGGCCGTTGGGACACGGTCACCGCCTTTTTCTCGGGACTGGGCTTCCGGTCGGTGGAGCTCGACCCGCGCGGCTACCGGCGGGGCGGCTTGCTCGCCGTCCTGGCCGAGCCGGGCCGCTGATGCGGCTGTTCGTGGCAATGCCCATTCCAGAGCCGGCCCTCGGCGTGGTGGCCTCGCTGCTCGCCCGTCTCCGCGCCTCCGACTGGCCCGTGCGGTGGGTCCGTCCCGAGGGCATCCATCTCACGCTCAAGTTTTACGGTGAAGTGGCGCCCGAGCGCCTCGAGGTCATCGAGGAGGCGATCCGCTTCGCGGCGGCCGGGACGACTCCCATCCCGATGCGCCTGGCGACCCTCGGGGCGTTTCCGACCGCGTCCCGGCCCCGCATCCTCTGGCTCGGGCTGGAGGCGCCGCCGGCCCTCGAGCTGCTGCAACACCGACTGGAGCGCGGCGGAGAGGATATCGGCTTCCCGCCCGAAGGGGCGCCGTTCCAGCCGCACGTGACGCTGGGCCGCATGCGGGAAGGCCACCGCCTCCCCCCGCACTCGCTCGAGACCGCTGACGGCGGGCACGAGAAGGTGGCGTTCCTGGCGGAGCAAGTGGTGCTGTACGAGAGCCTGCTGACGAAGGACGGTCCCCGCTACGAGGCACGGCTGGTCCTGCCCCTCGAGACGTGATGGGGTGCCTGGCCGCCCCCTTCCGCGCGCTCGGATGCCTGGTCGTTCTGGCCGCGCTCGTCGCCGGCTGGCTCTATCGCGATCGACTGCGGGATGGGATCATGCACCTCGCGGGGCGGGGTACCTCGATCACTTCGGAAGCGGGACGCCCCGGGACCCGTGCCCTCGCGGCCGCGAAGGCCCGCACCGACTCGGTCGCCCGTCACAAGGCCGACTCGGTGGTGCTGAGCGCGTCGGAGATGGCGTCGCTGATCGGCGACGGGCTCCCATCGCTGGTGCGGGGCGAGCTGGATTCGCTCACGGTGCGCTTGCTCCCGGGCCAGATCGAGGTCGGAGCCCGCCTCGCGACCGGGCAGATCCCGCGGGCGCTGCTCGGGCCGCTGGCGCTGGTCCTGCCGGATCACGCCGCGATCCGCGCCACGGGCCCCGTCGACGTGGTCAGTCCGGGCCGGGGGCAGTGGCAGATCGAGCGGCTCAGCGTCGGCGGGCTGCCGGTTCCGGTCGATGCGCTTCGGGCGCGCCTGAGCAGCGCCCTGGGGCAGGGCGGCCACGGTGGCGTACCCGTGACGATCCCGCCCGGCGTGCGTGAAATTTTCATTCGTCCCGCCGGTGCGGTGCTGTACGGAGGTCGGAAACCATGACCCACCGCGTACTGATCATCGACGACGAGGCTGGGATCCGGCAGGCGCTCAAGCAGGTCCTCGACTACGAGGGCATGGACGTCCGTGCCGCCGCCTCGGGCGGCGAAGGCATCACCGTCTATCAGGAATATCACCCCCACCTGGTTTTTCTCGACGTCAAGATGGCCGGCCTCGACGGCCTCGAGACGCTGACGCGACTCCGCGACCTCGACCCCCACGCGACGGTCGTCATGATCTCCGGGCACGGCACGATCGCGACGGCGGTCGAGGCGACCCAGCGCGGCGCGTTCGACTTCCTGGAGAAGCCCCTCGACACCGATCGACTGCTCGTGACCGTGCGCAACGCACTGAGCCACGCGACCTTGGTGGGCGAGAACGAGCGCCTGCGGGACGTTCAGGCCAGTCGCTACGCGATGGTGGGAGAGAGCGGCGCGCTCAAGCGGGTCCGCGAGCTGGTGGCCCGCGTGGGACCCACGAGTGCGCGCGTGCTTATCACCGGCGACAACGGGACCGGGAAGGAGCTGGTGGCGCGCGCCCTCCACGAGGCCTCGCCGCGCCATGCCCGCGCGTTCGTCGAGGTCAACTGCGCGGCTATCCCGTCGGAGCTGATCGAGAGCGAGCTGTTCGGTCACATGAAGGGATCGTTCACCGGCGCCTTCGCCGACCGGGCGGGCAAGTTCGAGCAGGCCGACGGCGGCACGCTCTTCCTGGACGAAGTGGGCGACATGTCGCTCGCCGCGCAGGCCAAGCTGCTACGCGTATTGCAGGAAGGCGTCGTGACCCGCATCGGCGGGGCCAAGGCGATCCAGGTGGACGTCCGCGTGCTCGCGGCGACCAACAAGGACCTCGGATTGGAGATCGCGGAGGGGCGGTTCCGGGAGGACCTGCTCTATCGCCTCAACGTGGTCGAGATCGACGTCCCCGCGCTGCGCGATCGGCTGGAGGACGTGCCGGCGCTCGTGGCGCACTTCGCCCAGCACCTGGTCCAGACCGCCGGCGTGCCCGGCAAGCAGTTCGGCGACGACGCGGTGGCGCGGCTCCAGGCCCGGTCCTGGCCCGGCAACATCCGTGAGCTTCGGAACGCGATCGAGCGGGCCCTCATTCTCGCGCCGGGGAAGGCGGTCACGGCCGCCGACATCGACCGGCTCTTCCCCGGGGCGGAGGGGGCGCTGCCGCCGCCGGAGACCAGCCGCGCGCAGACCTTCGAGACCTTCAAGCAGGAGGCGGAACGGTCTTTCCTCCAGGCCAAGCTCCGCGAGCACGACTGGAACGTCTCCGAAACCGCGCGCGCGCTCAAGATGCCGCGGTCCAATCTGTACAAGAAGATCGAGCGGTATGGGCTCAGCCGGGAGTCGCCATGAGCGATCCACCGAAGGACTGGGACAAGGAGCTCGCCAAGATCGATCGAGCGATGGCACGGATGCCGCCGCCGCCCGCGGATCCGGCGCCGGCGCGGAAGTCGGCCGCGCCGGCAGGGGGCGGCGCGGCGCCCGGCGTGGCCCCGCAGCATGCCGGCCCGCGCGCGACGACGACCACCTGGCTCCGGGTAGTGCTCGTGCTCACGCTCGCGGTGGCGATGCCGCTCTGGCCCTACCCGAAGGGCTGCGGCGTGGGACTCTACGCTTATCTTGCGGCCGCCGGGATCGTGGTGCTCGCGGGCGTGTGGGCCGGGGTCTCCACCTGGAATCGGCGGCGCGCCATCGGTCACGTCCTCGCGATCCTGGTGCTGCTCTGGGGCCTCATCCTCATCGCGGCAGAGGTGCTGCCTCGGGTCGGCTACGCCAAGGCCGCCATCCGATGGACCTGCGGCTAGGAGTTTCCTGACGCTCATGCCCAAGACCTTCGCCAACTTCATCGCCGGCCGCTGGGTGCCGCCCTCGACCGGGCAATACTTCGAAAACCGGAACCCGGCCGACACCGACGATGTCATCGGCCGCTTCCCCGACTCCGGTCCCGAGGACGTGGCCCAGGCGGTGCATGCCGCCAAGCGCGGCTTCGCGCTGTGGTCGCGCACGCCGGCGCCGGCGCGGGGCGAGGTGCTGCGCCGCGTGGGGGATCTGCTCACGCAGCGTAAACGCGCCATCGCCGATGCGATGACCCGCGAGATGGGCAAGGTGCTGACGGAGACCGGCGGTGACGTGCAGGAGGGGATCGACACCGCCTATTACGCGGCGACCGAGGGCCGCCGGCTCTTCGGCCACGTGGTCCCCTCGGAGCTCGCGAACAAGTGGGCCATGACCTACCGGCGGCCGATCGGCGTGGCCGGGCTCATCACGCCCTTCAATTTTCCGCTCGCCATCCCGAGCTGGAAGACGTTCCCCGCGCTGCTCTCCGGCAACGCCGTGATCCTGAAGCCGTCCGAGGACGTGCCCCATACCGCCCACCTGCTGGTGGAGATTCTGCTCGAAGCCGGACTCCCGCCTGACGTGATCCAGCTGGTGCACGGGAGCGGGGAGGTCGCCGGGGCGGCGCTGGTGGATCATCCCGACGTGCCGGTGATCTCCTTTACCGGATCCACGGCCACGGGCGCCAAGATCGGCGAGACCTGCGGCCGCATGCACAAGCGGCTCTCGCTGGAAATGGGCGGCAAGAACGCGCAGATCGTGATGGAGGACGCCGATCTGGAGTTGGCACTCGAAGGCGTGCTCTGGGGCGCCTTCGGCACGACGGGCCAGCGCTGCACGGCCACGAGCCGGCTGATCCTCCATCGCCGGATTCACGATCGGTTCCTCGCCGATCTCGCCACCCGGGTGGATAAGCTCCGGCTCGGCGACGGCCGCCGGCCGGGGACCGACGTGGGCCCGCTGATCCACGAGGACGCGCGCAAGAAGGTCGAGTACTACGTGGAGGTGGGCGGGAAGGAAAAAGCGGAGCTGGTGACCGGCGGCAAGGCACCGGGCGGACGGCTCGGCAAGGGCTGGTTCTACCGGCCCACGATCTTCGCGGGGGTCAAGCCCGGGAGCCGGCTCGAGCAGGAGGAGATCTTCGGCCCGGTGCTGAGCGTGATCCGCGTGGACTCGTTCACCGACGCTGTGAGTGTGAACAACGACGTGCGCTACGGCCTCTCCAGCGCCATCTACACCGGCAACGTCGATCTCGCGTTCCGCGCGATGCAGCTCCTGGACAACGGCATCACCTACGTCAACGCCCCGACGATCGGCGCCGAGGCGCATCTGCCCTTCGGCGGCGTCAAGCAGACCGGCAACGGGCACCGCGAGGGCGGTTGGGCAGTGTACGACTTCTATTCCGAGACGAAAGTCTGCTACGCGGACTACTCGGGACGTCTGCAGCGCGCGCAAATCGATACCCAAGACATATAACGGCGGTTGCGCGGAGGTGCAGGGCAGGATAAGGTACGCGAGGCACGTTCCCCCCGTTGTGCGAGGTCGTATGCGCCCCATGCAGGTCGGGTCCGGCAAGCGCGGTCCGTCGTTCGACGAGGGCTCGCTGGATCAGTACCTGCGGGAGATCAGCCGTTACCCGCTGATCCCGCAGGAAGAAGAGGTCAAGCTCGCCCAACGCATCCGTCTCGGTGAGGCGGAAGCGCTGGACAAGCTGGTGCGCAGCAACCTCCGCTTCGTCGTGTCGGTCGCCAAGAAATACCAGAATCAGGGCGTCTCCCTGGCCGACCTGATCAACGAGGGCAACCTCGGTCTCATCCGCGCGGCCCACAAGTTCGACGAGACCAAAGGCATCAAGTTCATCTCGTACGCGGTCTGGTGGATCCGCCAGGCCATTCTTCAAGCACTCGCGGAGCAGAGCCGGATCGTGCGGGTGCCGCTCAATCGCGCCGGGACGCTCCATCGGATCGGCAAGCGGTCGTCGGCGCTGCTCCAGGAGCTGGGCCGGGAGCCGACGCCGTCGGAGATCGCCGAGGGGATGGATATCTCCATGGAGGAGGTGCAGAAGACCCTCTCCATCTCCCAGAACCACCTGTCGCTCGACGCCCCCCTCACTCCCGGCGAAGACAACAAGCTGCTGGACTACCTGCCCGACACGCAGAACCCCGGTCCCGATTCCGAGACGTTCGAGCACGCCCTCACCGAGTCCATCGAAGAGGTGCTCTCCACGCTCAAGGAACGCGAGGCCAAAATCCTGCGGCTCTATTTCGGCCTCGACGGACCGGAGCCGATGACGCTGGAAGAAATCGGGAGCCTGCTGGGGATCACGCGGGAGCGGGTCCGGCAGATCAAGGAGAAGGCGCTGAGCCGGCTACGCCACGTAAGCCGTGCCCGCGCCCTGGAAAGCTTTCTCGCCTAAGGCGCTGCTTCGCCTAGCGCCGCTTCGGCTCGCGCACCCGTACATCGACACCGCCCATCAGGGCGAACCCGCGGACCCGCAGCACGGGCGCGTCCGGAGCGGGACCTTGACCCTTCGGCGCCAGCCGTTCCTCGAAGCCACCCATGAAGCCGGAGCCGTGCACCTCGACGCGAATCCAGGGGGGCACCCGGATCTGGACCCCGCCCATGAAGGCGAACACCTCCATCTCGCTCACCCCGGGCGCCAGCTCCGTCTCGGTGAGATCGAGGTCCACACCACCCATGCAGGCGATGATCTTGAAGTGACGCGGCACCGGCCAGGATCCCCGGCGCTTCGCGCCGCTCATGATCGCGAATACGAAGTCGCGGTCGGGGACGTCCGGCTCGGGCGCCGGCGCCCCGGCATCCTCGACGCCGTCGGCGGGGAGATCGGCGATCAGCTCCTGAAGCTGGAGCACCGACGTCGCGTGCTCGGCCAGGTCGAGCCGGTGGTCCAGCTCGTCCATCGTGAGCCGGTCCTCGGCGAAACTGCGGGAGAGCACGTCCCGAGCGTGCATGCGGGTGAGGTCAAGGAGCGGAGTCGGGCTCGGTGCCGGACTCCGCACGGTGGGCGGGGGCGGGGGATGGTCTTCAGCCATGAACGGACCCGGAGGGGTGCGCCCCAAAGCTAAGCGGTCGCCGGCGCGGCCGGCGGATCAGGGCCGGAGGATCGCGGTCACCTGATCCCACTCGATCAGGAAGGCGTCGTGCCCGTAGAGGGAGGCGATCTCGATGTAGCGCGCGTTGGCGCCGGCTCCGCGGTAGGCGGCAACCCAGTCACGCACCTCCGCCGGATCGTACAGGATGTCGGAGTCCACACCGACCCCGACGATCTCTCCCACCCGCTCGGCGGTGGCGCGCGCGGCCTGGGCCGGATCGCCCACGTCGTGCAGATCCATCGCGTCCATCAGTGCCACGTAGCTGGCGGCATCGAAGCGCGCGACCAGCTTGTCGCCCTGGCGCCGGAGATAGTGGTCGGCGTCGAACCGGCCCGGCGTCCGGGTGGAGGTCCGCCCGAAGCGCTCAGCGAATTCACCCGGGGATCGGTAGGTGATCATCGCGATCGCCCGCGCGGCCGCGAGGCCGGCGGTCGGTCCTTCGCCCTCAGGATACGAGCCGCCGCGCCACGCGGGGTCGGCCTCTATGGCCATCCGCTGCGCCGCGTTCCAGGCGATCGCCTGGGCCGACGTCGCCGCCGGCGCCGCGAACACCACGAGCCGATCCACCGGCACGGGTGAAATCCGTCCCCACTGGAGTGTGACCATCCCGCCGAGCGAGCCGCCGGTCACAAGGGCGAGCCGGCGGACGCCGAGGTCGGTTAGCAGTGGCACATGGGCCCGGGCGAGATCGAGCGAGCTCAAGCGCGGGAACGGGCGCCGGTGCGCGGACTGCCACGGAATGGGGCCGGTCGAGCCGGAACAGCCGCCGAGCAGGTTGGTCGAGAGGATCGCATGGCGTGAGGTATCCAGCGCGCGGCCGGGTCCCACCAGCGGTCCCCACCAGGCCTCGACGTCGGCGTTGCCGGTGAGCGCGTGGAATACCAGAATCCAGCCGTTCTCCTGCGCAGCGTCCACGTCGCCCAGGATCCGGTAGCGAAGCCGGGCGTCGGTAAGGACCTCGCCGCGCTCGGTGGCGAGGTCGCCGAGCTGGAAGTCGCGCATGCTGGCTCTTGGTGCGAGGGCCAGGTTCATGGCCGGCTCCTCAACCTCAGGGTGAACGGATCGGGGGCAACAAAAAGCCCCCGGCCATGACCAGCGCGGAGGATACCGTCCGGCGCTTTAGCTCTTTGGTTCGGGCCGGGGCCCTGGCGGGAGCAAGTGGCCATAAATCACCGCCGTATCCGGGAGTGTACCGGCGCCCGGCCCCTCCGTCAAGTGAGTGGCGCCTTGAAGCGGGCCGCCGACCCCGCTAATCTCCGCGTCGACGCCCACCTCTGATCTCCGCCATGGCCAGCACCGCTTCATTCGACGTGTCCACCGGCGCCGATCTCCAGGAAGTGGACAACGCCGTCAATCAGGCGCTCAAGGAGATCGGCCAGCGGTACGACTTCAAGGGCACCCATTGCACGATCGACTTCGATCGGGCCAAGGCCGAAATTCGCCTCGCCGCCGACGACAACTTCCGCATGGACGCCCTGCTCGATGTGCTTCGCGGCCGCCTGATCAAGCGGGGCGTACCGGTCAAGAACCTCAGCATCGGCGACCCGGTCGAGGGCACGGGCAGCTCGGTGCGCCGCACGATCACGCTGACGCAGGGCATCGCCGGCGACACGGCGAAGAAGATCGTCAAGGCGATCAAGGACGCCGGCTTCCGCAAGGCGACCGCCAGTATCCAAGGCGACGAGATCCGGGTCTCGAGCCCGTCGAAGGATGAGCTGCAGTCGGTCATTGCGCTGCTCCGGGGCCAGGACTTCGGCATCGAGCTCAAGTTTGGCAATTACCGCGGCTGAGCGGCGGCGGCTCGCGTGGGCCGCGGTCGCCGCGGTGGTCTTCGGCTGCGCCAATCCGCCGGCGCAGCTGCCGACCCCGGGACCGGCCACCGGCGAGCCGTCGGTGCAGATCGGGCTCCTCGTCGGCGCCGGCTCGGTGAGCCTCGGGGGTGACGCGACGCTCACGATCACCCAACCCGACGGCGCGCGCGTGCTCGACATCCCGGCGGGCGAGGT